>JQIA01000003.1_pt1 | contig 118457 bp, 200 predicted proteins | sample 811431 | NCBI WGS metagenome assembly JQIA01 (sample SAMN02998118, study PRJNA258478) | marine sediment metagenome | biome: marine; feature: seafloor; material: sediment; isolation source: oil-polluted sediment collected from 3 locations (0.5 km, 0.7 km and 0.9 km)... | place: USA: Gulf of Mexico...
ATGATGGTGACACTGTATCGGCCATCTGGGATGAGCAACAATATGGTAACTACGGTATATATACGAACGTAGTAATGGCCTTATCGGACCTAGCCTGGGGTAGAGAAGTATCTGGTGAATTCCTTACAAAGGAAGAGACGTTAGGTGCAAGGTTCACTAATGGGTGGGAGCACTTCTCACTGGATGTACCGGTTGAAGCGCGATTGAAAGGTACAAAGACAGCTTACCAAGCTATGTGTGCAAAGAAAGAAGATTATCGTATCCTCAATGATGCAATGACCAAGTATAGTCGTAAACATGTGCAGACTGTACTCACCCTGTGTAAGACTGAAAGCGTTGTTCGTAATCAAAAGATAAAGGACCGTACAGCATGGCTTTTGGAAGCATATGATATCAGGGAGAATGCTAGGGGCTTATCTCGATGTTCAAGAGACAACCTCCTCTGGAAGATGATTGCAAGCGCTCCTGCAGGATGGCCAAATGTAAGCTCTAGTGTACTGGGTAGCCTCCTTGATGACTTGGTGAAAGGTATCCCGTTGAAGGTCATCTTAAAGCGCTTTGCAGATAAAATGGACGCGTTGAAGTATATGCGTCCTACTAAAGAAGCCTCTAGCCAAGCTATTGATAAGGCTGAAGAGATCTTTGCAGAAATGGGGTATGGTCCATCACTGCCGCGCCGTTTTGCACGGCCTGAAGAGGTGAATTGCATATGGTACCCTAAGCCACAATGTGTTAGTCGTGATCAAGGATTGTTCTCCAGCCTACGAACCGATAATGTGGATAAACCTCTTAAAGATGGTACCCTGGTTAGTATAACTCTTGAGAAATTTATACAAAAGGTTGTACCACTTGCACAAGCTATGCGAGCTAAGGTCACAAGTGGTCACCAGAACTTCCAAGCATTCTGTACAGCAGATAACCCAGATGCAAAGAGTATGTTTCAATGGAATAACCAGTTCTCAACCTTTGTATATTCAGGTGGAAGTCCTGGCAGTGCTTGGTCACTAGATACCGGGTGGATTGATGTTACAGGGATGTCTTACAAGCCTTCTCACTGGGATACTAATATTGATGCACCTATAGGTAACCAAGCTAATGCAGTATCCTTCCTTTTGAAAGATGCAACACCTACTCGTAACGCAGGCTTAGCTTTGTTTCCTGAGACTTTGAAAGCTGACCTGCATGAAGTACGTAGAGTCATTGAACAGTTCTCAAACAAAGGTGTAATGGGTGGTAAGGGTAGTCCTGCAGCTGTTGGATTGACCATAGGCCAATCAGGCAGTGATATTATCTATGTTGATGTTGACATGGGTACAATTACTAAATCATATTGCATATCTGGTTGGGAATAGTATGCAAAAGGTTGAAATGTTCACAGATGGAGCCTGTAAGGGTGACAAATCAGGTGGATGGGGTGTTCTCTTGGTGTGTAGAGGGGTGGAGAAGGAACTCTATGGTGGTAAAGTAGATACTACTAACAATGCAATGGAACTTACAGCGGTTCTTGAGGGTCTAAGAGCCCTTAAGAAACCCTGTGATGTGCACCTGGTCACAGATTCACTGTACGTCCTTAAAGGTGCTACTGAATGGTTCCCAAACTGGGTGAAGAACGGTTGGAAGACTTCAGGCGGAAAGCAGGTGAAGAATAAAGATTTGTGGATAGTGCTGGATGAAGAGGTAGGTAATCATGATATCACCTGGGATTGGGTACAAGGTCATACAGGCCATGAAGGTAATGAAAGGGCAGATGCCTTGGCTAATAAAGGTGTGGAGGAGATAAGATGCAAACAGTGAATGTTTTAAAACAAGACCTTGAACGTGCACGGTACCTTATGAAGGTTGCTGCAGAGTTCATCATGGAACATGCAGAATATGAAACTAAGTTTTATGACGGAACTACATGCGATGGTGGTTGTCTAAATGATGAACTTATGGTGCAGTCAGAGATGATAGGTGTATATGATGAATAAGAAGTTAATATCTGAAAGGCTTACAGGAAAGATACAGGCTGTCGCATACCACTCATTCTTTGGAAAGCCTTCTATGGTTGTAGAGGTTGAATATATGCAAACATGGGAGAGGCAGCGCTCTTCACAAGAAGCACATCTACACGTCGAATGGGACACATGGGAGAAACGCGTATGGAAGAAGGCTACGTGTAGACAGGTGAAGCGTATGGATATAGGGTTTAAAGGAAATGTCTAAACTTTGGATAGGTAGTGACCTTCATTGGGCACATAAAAACATACACAAGTTCAGGTGTAAGGATAAAGGCTTCTACAGAGACTTTGAAGATGAAACAGAACACCGTGAATGGATTAAAGACTGGTGGAAAGCTCATATCCGTAAAAGGGATACAGTCATCTTACTAGGCGATGTAGCCTTTAAAGAGGAAGCATTATTGGAGATAGGTACAATGCCTGGAAGGAAAGTACTTGTGAAGGGTAATCATGACCTTAAGAAATCGTGTTACTATGATAAAGTGTTTGATCAAGTACATGGGTTATTGAGATATAAACATTGCTGGTTATCTCATGCACCGGTACATCCACAAGAGCTTAGAGAGAAGTTTAATATACACGGACATACACACCACTATGATATACCAGATAGCCGGTACACGAATGTATGCGTTGAATCATTGATGAAAATCTTTGGAACCCCTTTCATTGGATGGACGGATCTGGTAGAGTACAGATCTACACTAGAGACTGAATGTAAGGAGTGCGAGTATGACTGATTACTTGTTTCATGCAAAAACAACAGCAAGAGATGGAAGTGTTTATGATACACAAGCTACCTGGGCTACGGATAAGCGCCCAACCCTGGAGGACATCGAAGGTATTCAGGAAGAACTTAAGGAGAGGAATAACTCCATTAGCGTAGTTATACTAGGATTTACTGAATTAGGACCTAAAGATGCAGAGTGAAAATAAGAAGGTTGTCATCATAACAGGAGGCGGTCATGGGATAATCGGTGCAGAGGTAGTACTTGCAATGCAGAGGTGTATGGACATGTACATTATCCCCGCAGAAGATATTGAAGAGGAAATGTTTGACTGCACATCTCTAGAAGCACAAATACTTGCAATGGAAACTGCAGCACTCACAATGAATGACCCTGAGCCTGTGCATTGTAAATCGTGGCATGGTAGACAGGGCAAATCCAAAGATAAGAAAGCAAGACGACAAGATAGGGGATGGGATTGATGAGTAAATTAAAGATTACGATGGTTCGGATAAATACCGGTGCATATCTTACAGCAGGAAGCTATTCAAACGGATTCTCCAGTCACTATAGAATTAATAAGGGAGTGAATGGTGAAGGTGAGAAGACCCCACTATCCAAATGGGAGTACTTCCCAGGCCTTTTGGATGTTATTAGCATAGAAAGAAAGACTGCAGATAAGCGTGAGTACACGCACTGGACCCTTGTGGACCCAGAGTTAATGTCAGAGAAGATTCCTGCAACTCTCGAAACTGAGCAGCTTCACTATGATAGTGATTATTACTGGGGTGATATGAAGCACCTTGGATCGCTGTACGAGAAGGCGTATGATGTCACACCTGGTGGGTGGGTGGATGAGGAGTTTGAAGTTGTTCAACAGACTAGTTATGATGTGGATGTTGTTGATCCCCCAGTAGACTTTAAAGTCTACAAAATTGGTAATAACAGTTATATTGGGAAAGATGTTTATGGAGCGCATCCTAAGACAGACACTATTGAACAACTCTTGTACCCTGACATTATACAGCAGTACCGGCCTTGCCACCTAACATCGCAAGAGACATATAATATTATACGGCACTGTATTAAGAATAATATTGATCCCACAAGGGCTGAAATCACTTCAGACTATGACTTCTGTTTCACAGTGAAGAAGAAAGTTGCATTAAAACCTTTCACTATCACCACTGAAGTTAAGAAGAAGGGTGGCGGAAGCTATGTACGTCCAAGGTTTAGTAGTAAAACTACATCCCATAAGACAGTAGACCTCTTCGAGATGACCCATGGGGGGAAGAAGTACGGGGGATATACTGTAGTAAAAGGTTTTAAAGGCGAGAATCAAGAAGACCTTAAAAACAACATAGATGCATACCTTACAGATCTTATGGTATACATCAACATGCCTATACACGAATGTGAAAACTGTAAAGGCCTTGGAAGCATTGTTGTGAAAGGTTATAAACTGAACGGGGGTGAAGGGCGTGAAGAATGATTTAGTAGTTATACTGCACGGATTAGAATCTAATGCACTTGTGATGAAAGGCTTTGAAAGATCCTACAAAAGAGCAGGATTTGATGTGTACAATAGCACATATAGATGTGGTAGGCGTAGGTTTAAAACGGTTGCGGAGGATGTCCGTAAAGAGATTGACCATGTTACACGTGGGTATAATAAAGTGCACTTTGTATGCCACAGCCTTGGCGGATTGATTGTAAGATACTACATTGGAAACCGTAGAAATAAAGAGTATTACATTGGAAAGATCATCACCATGTCTACACCACACAGAGGTGCATTCTGGGCAGATGATGTGCCGTACGGGCTACAGATAGGTTACACACTCTTTGGGAAGAAGATGGTGAACAGCCTACAAGACTATGGGATGATTAATAACTTACCGAAATTGTCACCGTACCAAACGCTGTGTATAACCACGGATAAGAACTTTACACTTGCTAACCCCCTTAGTTGGATTATCAACAAATACGTTACTGAACCCAATGATGGGTTTGTAACTAAAAGGGGTATGACTCTTGTAGGAAGCGATACTAAGAACTTCCATCTAGACCACCTATATATGTGTTTGGATAAAGAGCTTATCAAATATACTACAAAGTACCTTCTGAAATGAAGGTGCCACGCAAGATCTTCACAGACTTTATAGAGGACTTAAAGGATAAGAGCCCTTCTATAGCCCTACGATACCAGGTGCACTTGAATCCTGTGAAGAAGATTGAGTACATCTGCTACAAGGATCATGTAGGGACTTTCTACATTGAATCAGAGGAATGTTATATATGGAGCTAATAGTTGAAAGGTCTAGTGAGGTAAGGATGTATACTTTCTGGGTACGTTTTAATGAAAGTCCTCCTATAAAGTTCGTCAGAAACTATGAAGAGCGGTGGATAATGTATACCATATCAGGAGCGAACTATGTTACTGATACTGATCTTATATTTAAGCTTGAGAAGTTCTACATAGAAGAGTACACGTAGGAGCCCCTATAAGCCTCTGTGAGAGGTTTTAACGGGCAACCTATACCATTACTAGGGGTAGAGTCTACACCCCTCACAGAGCAAGGGGAGAAGGATGAAGATATATGTATGCGATGCATGTGGTGCACAAAGTGAAAAGGGTATTAATAGGGTAGAGATTCCATGCCACCATTGGTCGTTTAATAATCAAACAGGATTCGTGGATAATGAGTTTAACCGTGTAAGCGGTAGACTTGATGTAGTAGATCTGTGTAACTCTTGTTACAACCTCGCATGGGCTCCATTGGCGAATACCATTAGAGAGATACGGTCACAAGTTCAGGGTGATAAAGATGCAGCCGTATGAAGAAGTGTTTAGGGAGGTTATGTTCTACATGGGATGCTCATGCTCCGGAGCTATAATTTTAATGGTGATAGGAATCATGTTCTCAGAGATCTTTAGGAAGGGTACCGTACAAAACCGTATACCCAGAGTAGTAGGTACCCATAGTAACACATGGAAGGATGGGTTTTGCTGGGAGTACGTGTGGAGTAGGCACCAATACCATGGAAAGAATGTAGATTATTTAGAGTGGCTAGATGACATGCTGGAAAGTAGTCATAATGCACCTCCTTTATGGCATCCAAGCTTTAAATGGGGGTTGACACACAACAAGAGTAATAAAACCTTACACCTGTCTTGGAGTAGAATCATCAGTGAGCCGGTATCGAATACAGAGACGAAGGAAACGACTTCGTACTGGAAAGAAATTAGAGACAAAGATTATAGGAGTCATGTTCAATGAGTGAAAAATTCATAGTTGAAAGTGTTGAGCAGTGCATATTTAGCAGAGTAGAGATAAAGGGCGAGACTTATGAGCGCCATGGGAAAGATAAATGGCTACAGGATATGGACTGTTCACTAGAGTGTGTGCCTTTTCATATGGAGAAGCCTCTTGAAGAGGCTTATCAGAAGTATATACTAGAAGAGTTCAATGATTATAGGACTCATGAACAAAATACATTCTTAGGTATCAAGGGGCTATATGAATAACACGTACCGAGTTATTGTAGCAGGAGGTAGGAAGTTCTGTTCTATGCCAACCAACCCTAATAGTAAGAAGCGTAAGATGATGCGGTTCATGGGTGAAGAGATCCAAACAGCTCTTGCAAAAATCTCTGCAATCCTTACACCTGAGAGAGTGGCAGGTAGGAAGGTGGAGATTATATGCGGAATGGCCATGGGTGCAGACACTGTAGGCCGGTACTGGGCAGAGTTCAACCAGGACGTAACAATCTCCTACTGGGAGCCAGATTGGTACCCTAAGGGACAATATTTCAAAGGTGCAGGCCACCTTCGTAACTGCGAGATGGGTGATCATGCTAGTGAAGAGGATGGACTACTTATCGATTTTTATGATGGTGAAAGCCCTGGAAGTAAACAGATGATTAACTACGCTGCACAGATCGGCCTTGAAACAATTATTGTGCCATACGATGCAGAGGATTATCCATGAAGTCTATACCATTAAGTGATGATTTTGTAGATGAGATCGTGACAGAACAGATGAAGTGGGTACACCTGGACGCAGAGGATGTTAAGACCAGGGAAGCAGCACTGGTAGTACTTAGGTACTATATGCTTGAAGCGGATTTCCTTAAATGGCTGAAGGATAGAGAGTAATGGCTGATGGACATACAGGCTATAAAGGCAACAAGCCTAGCTATACAAGAAAGACTACTGCAAGATTTAAGGGGATACCTTTGCAAACCGTTGAAGATGTATTACAATTTAAAATAGTTTCAATACCTGAACGAGGTATTACAACGAAGACAGCACAGCACTTTGGTGTTAGAACAGAAATGAGTAAAGCAGATGGACATACACCTGTTGCACATTACTTTCCATATACCGAAGATAGTAAGGTTGAAGGGAAAATTGAAAAGAAGGTTGTAGGGTATAAGAAGAGAGATCTTACAAAGCATAAGAAAGAGGACGGCCACTTCACCACCATAGGGATTATGAAGCCTGAAGTAGTTGACCTGTTTGGTACAGACTGTGGAAACGTATCTGGAGGTAAGAAGGTGTGGACTACAGAAGGTGAGTATGATTCAATGATATGCTATCAAGCTATCAAGGCTGAACACTCATCAGGAAACCCCACTGTACTTTCCATAGGATTCGGTGCACCTAATGCTGTGAAGCATATTGGCCAGAAGCACTGTATGAAGTATCTGAACAAGTTTAAAGAGAAAGTCTTTGCATTCGATAATGACAAGGCTTCAATAGATGAACGTGCTAAAGGGATCATGCGCGGTAATGAAGCCACTGCAGCAGTGTATGGTCTTATTCCAGACTGTACCGTAGCTATGCTTCCAGACGGCAAAGACCCTTCAGAGATGTTTAATGATGACCCCTCCTCCTCTGAACTGTTCTGGGCACTGATGAAACCAATCAAATATAAGCCTGAAGGCTTCATCATGTATAGTGAAATACGTGATAAAGCTGTTGAAATGCCTTACTTAGGTAAAGGCTGGCCATGGCCTACACTGTTCAAGAAGACTCTTGGACGCAGGCTTGGCGAAGGGTACTACATCGGGGCAGGGGTTAAAGCGGGGAAGTGCTTCTTAAAAGGTACGGAAGTCCGTATGTTCGATGGAAGTGTCAAGAACGTTGAAGATGTTGTAACTGGTGATGAAGTGATGGGATGGGACAGTACAAAACGTACTGTACTCTCTACTCACTCTGGCCGCGATGAGATGTACGAAGTAAAGCAAGCTCAAGGGAAGAACTATATTGTTAACTCTCAGCACACTCTTGTACTGAGGGATTCGGGGAAGAAAGGTCAACTGGTTGAAAGATCTGTAGAGGATTTATATAATGCCTATGGAGACTCCAACCCTTTACGAGATTTGAAGGGATTTCATTCACCTATTGAATACCCTGAGAAACCTACTGGACTAGATCCTTACACCCTTGGCGTGTGGATGGGTGATGGAAGTAGATGCGATAATAGACTTCATCTTGAAAAACAGGATAGTGAATACATCCTGCCGCGATGTTTACCGGTGTCACTGTTTGAAAGTAGCAAAGAGGGTATGCATGAAGGTGTTATAACAGGTCAGAAAGCGTACTTCTCTTCTTTCAAAGGAAGGAAGTACATTCCTGAGGATATCTTAACAAACTCCAGAAGAGTTCGTATGGAGGCACTTGCAGGATGGATAGATACAGATGGGCATAAAGATACTCGTAAAGGGTGTAGTTATGAGATTATAACTAAGGACTATTCGCTTGCTCTAACAGGACAAGAGTTGATGAGATCCCTTGGCTTAAGAGTATCGGTTCGACAGGTAGAGAAAGGTATTAAAGAAACTGGCTTCGTAGGGAAATACTATCGAATGCTCTTTTCAGGAGACCTGAGAGAAGTACCTATACAGGTGCCTCGTAAAAAATGTACAGAACCTCCTAAGAAAGACCCAACAGTTTCGGCAGTTAAGCTCTTTCACTTGAAAGAATGCCAATACTACGGATTTGAGACAGACGGAGATCACAAGTTTGTATTGAAGGATTATACTGTTGTACACAATAGTGAATTCGCTAACAAGCTCATCCAATACATCATCGAGAATGAAAAAGATGTAGACGGTAACGCGCAGAAGGTTGCAGTGTTCAAGTTTGAAGAGGAACCCGACTACACTGTGAAGAAAGTTGCAGGGAAGTTCTACAAGAAAGACTTCACCAACCCTGAAAAGATTATCTTCATAGGTGATGAGGGAAAGGAAAAGGATATCTATGGCTATAACATTATCGATAAGTCAAGCTTCTTCACGCAAGAGGAGATGGAGTATGCTGTTGACACTGTAGGCCCTAACTTGGTAATGTACAATGCCTATGGCAGTTGTAGATGGGCAGAATTAAAAGGTGCTATCCGACACGCTGTACTGGTTGAACATATTGTAGATATTATTATAGATCCAATATCACGGTTGACATCTGGTATGACAGCCTCTGAAGCGAATCAAGAGCTTGAAATGTTTGCAGATGAAATTAGCAAGATGAGTAAAGACCTTGGGTTCACTTATTACTGCTTCTCTCACCTTAAGCAGCCTACACATGGACCACTCCATGAATTTGGTGGTAAGGTGCAATCTGGACAGTTCACGGGTAGCCGTGCAATGACTCGATGCACCTACTACACTTTTGGTATAGAGCGTAATAAAGATCCTGAACTGGGTGAAAAGGTATTTAACACTAGTTACCTTGTAATACTTGATGACCGTAAGCATGGGAGGACTGCAAAGATTCCAATGTGGTATGACTCAGACACTGGAGATTACATTGAATCTAGCATGGAGTTCATTGAGGATGAAAGCTGTGCAACGTGGAAAGAGTGGATAAACAGGCAAGCAGAGATTGCTGAATATGCCGATGTTCCTGGAGCAGATGAAGAATTTTAGGAGATGAGTATGAGTAACACAGATAACACATACAGCCAAGACTTCAGCGATGCAGAGTACAGACGGGCTCCTGTACCATACGAAGAGTTTGTAAGTACATCGGGTGAAACCATGTGCAGGCTTGAATGGGGGCAGGTACAGAAAGTCTCCAACAGAGGCCTGACTACTCGCATTCTTAATCAAAAAGATGAGATAGAGCACATCTCAGAGACGTATATCAAGTTGAAAAGGGAGAAAGAAGGGGCTGTACATAGCCTTAAGCACTGTAGAGGACGACTCAGAGAGGAGTTGCAGCGGGGGGAAACCCTTCGTACAGCCCTCAAGCAAAGGTCTGAATGCCTTGAGAAAAGTCAAGGAGACCTGCATCAGGCTCTTGTACGAGTTGGAGACCTTGAAGATCAGGCACAGGCGATGCAAAAGGAGATCAAGGCTCAGATGCATAAAGTAAACCTAAGTGAAACACTAATTTACGCCCAAAAAGATAAGATAGAAGTACTGGAACAGGACAAATCTGATGCATCTTGGGCTGCAGAGAATCAGAGGATTAGTGACATGAATCGAGAGGCAGGAGTATGGAGGTAATAAAGATAGTAAGTAAACGTGTATGGTTAGGTGATATTGAAACAGATGGGTTGCTTGATGAGTGCACGAAAGCTCACTGTTTTGTATTTACTGATGCCAAGAAAGAACATATACGGATCTTTGCAAGACTCAAAGACCTCACAGAAGAGTTCATTAAAAGTTTAAATGCATCATACAATATTGTATGGTATGCGCTAGAACAGTTTGGTGAATGGCTGCGGAGTGGTGAAGTATCTGGAATAGGTATTCATAACCTATTCGGATTCGATGCACCTGCTATGGAGATGCTTGGATACATATCAGGGTACGATATAAGCCCTGAAGGTATTGACGGGTTAGACATAAAACTGTACGATACACTGGCAATGTCTCGTACACTCTGGCCTGATCGTCCAATGCCTGCAGGATGCCCTGTTAAAGTGTGGAACCCTGTGAACAAGGTGTACAACACGATTGGTGCACATGGACTTATGGCCTGGGCATACCGTACAGCGGGTACAAAACCTGCAGTACACGATTGGAGAGACCAAGAAGCCTGGGTATACCTTGACCGGTGTGTAGAGGATACACTCAATACATCAGATACGTGGGGAATGCTACTTAAAGAGGCTACTAAGAAGGCCATAGGTGCTAAAAATGGATGGACAGATGCCCTGCGGCTATCAAACCAGTCATACTTTGGGATGTGTGAGCAGGAACGTACCGGCGTACCGTTCAGGATTGAAGAGGCTAAGAAGCTTGTAGTACATATTGATAACCTTATGAAATCCATAGAAGATTTTGTAGAACCTAGGCTACCTGAACGTACCCTACCAGCCGGTGAACAGCTTAAATTCCCTGCAGAACCCTTTAAAGGTGATGGAGAGATAAGCTCTTATGGATGGGGTTACCTACGTAAGATAGGGTACGAGCTTGAAGAGAAGGCTTTTGAAAAGATAAAGTTCCCTGCTAACCCTTTCAAAGGGGATGGAGGTGTCAGTGCCTATGGAGCTAAATTCATGGAGTCTGAGGGACTTTCCACAGCAGATGAACTACGTGCCAGGGGTGAAGAGATCGCCGCTCACAACGCAATACAGCCCCTCTCAGGGGACTTATTGACACAGGGCAGGTTGGATCTTGAAAACAAGAAGACAATCGTCCTGAAAGCCGCTATGAAGCTGTCCAACCAGGCAGACATAAAGGAGTGGCTGTTCACAGCTGGGAACTGGAAGCCTCAACACTGGGGTACCAAGAACGTAACTGTAGACGGTAACAAGAAGGCTCGTAAAAAGGACGAGATTGCAGAGAAGCTGGGTGAATACTATGATAAGACTCGAGAGAGTGTATTCAAGTATGCCATCTATAAAGAACTTAAAATGAACTTTCAGACTATGGACCGGTCTAAAGCTATTCAGAAGCTTGAACGGAAGGCTAGGTTCTTACCTACTACTCCAAAGTTTAAGGATCAAACGGGACAGTTATGCACAAACCTTGAGCATGTAGAGGGAGATCTTGCAGCAAGGATTGTAAAGTGGTTAAGTATGCGTAATCGACGCACAACATTGCTACCATTAGATGAGAAGAAGACCACAGGTTGGTTAAACCATCCACGACTTGCAATAGATGGCCGATTACCAGCTGGATCAAGTGGACTGGCTAACACGACTAGACAAAAACACAGAACGGTCGTTAACGTGCCTAAGGCTGATCCAACAGTTCTCCTTGGAAGGGAGATGAGAGCCCTATACTATGCACCAGAGGGATGGATGTTCCAAGGGGTGGATGCCGATGCATTAGAGGCACGTGTAGGTGGTTGGTATGCATGGGTTACAGGAGGAGATGGAGGGCTATACGCTAAAAAGGTATTAGCTCCTAAAGGTCCTAATGAATTTCATACAGCTAACGCCAGAGATTACTCCAATGCAGCTGGGTTTGAGATAACCCGAAGCAAAGGTAAGAATATTACATATGGTGTAATGTACGGAGCCGGTGCAGCGAAGGTTGCAGCCATGCTTGGAATCTCTGTAGTACTTGCACAGAGGGTAATTGATGCGCTATGGGATAACAACCCAGGGTTGAAAAAGTGTAAAGAGAAGCTAGAGAAACATTGGGAAGCAACAGGTAAGCGATACATACGTGGCATAGATGGCCGTAAGATCTATACACGTTCAAAGCACAGCTTGTTAAACTGCTTGTTCCAATCAACGGGTGCAATAGTAATGGACTTAGCAGGTGTTATCACTCGTGAAAAGATTGCAGAAGAGGGTTTACAAGACTCTTATCAACGTGTAATATATATGCATGATGAATACCAGAACCTAATCAGAGAGGATATGGTGGAGGTTAAAAAGTTTTCAACTAAAACACTTGCAGAAGCTTTTGATGATAGCAAGATGTGGTCAGGGATTAAGGAAGATAATAATCCTGACCATGATGAAGAGTACGATGGACCATGTACTATTTACTACTCAAGAGCAGCTGAGATCAGTGCATGGGCTATTGAAGAAGCTGGAAAGCGACTTGGATCACCTGTACCCATCACAGGTGGATATGATTTTGGTATGGACTGGAGTGAAACGCATTGATAACTTTACACCGTAAAGGGGATGGAACCCCTTTTGTAAACTTACAGGGACAGTGCGTGTTCAAGAAGGAGGGTGTGAACTTTGCACTCACCATTGAACAGATGAAGGAAATGCAAGCAATACTTCAGAAGACTTTAGAGGAGGTGAAAGAGGATGGAAGATCCATTTAAGATTAAAGTTCTCATAGACACAGATTCAGAGTTAGTACCATCTGATCATATCGCTATGAGACATATGAGGAAGTGGGTTCAGGCATGGAGAGATGATCCAGGTGGGGACCCTTACGTTAAAGTACGTACAGGGGCAATGCTGACATGTATGCAGACTCTTCACTTTCTTAAGGAGGTAGAGATCACAGGAATATACTATAGAGGTAAGGTAATCCAAGTAGATGAGCAAGGCTTCCTAATGGAAACTCTTTACGTATTTAACGAAGGACTTCAACTTTGTAAGAATCTAGTTATAATGCGAGGGGCGGGTGGTTGAAAACATGAAGATAGGTCTTAAATGTTTTAATCAAAGATCATATGAAGGTCACTGCTGCTGTAATTGCAGTGCACAGATTGAAATACGGTGTCACCCTGGTAACACAGGGGATGCAAAGGGTCTAACAAGTGAAACATTTGCATGGGCGTGTCAACGTACACACTATAACCATGCAATATTCTTCACGGGTAAACACGGTATGTGCGAAATGCACACAACAGAAAGGAGAAAACCATGGAGTTATGGGTAATAGGAGTAGTATCGTTTGTAATTGTAACCATCATATTTTGGCCAGTAATTAAAGGATCACCTGGTCCAAGGTTATCAGGGTTTGATGCTTCCAATGCAGCTATAGCAGGGAGTGTATGCTTTGACTGATAAGATAACGGTTACACAGCTCACCCCTTTACATGAAGATAGCGAATGCTACTGGGATGAACAACAGGAGTATGTCAGAATCCTATTTAACGGAGATGACCAGATGTATGTGGGTGAAGGTGAGCCCGAAGATATGACTCTGGGCAGAAATCTCAGTGATCTATATAATGTCATGGGCATGCTAGAAGAGATGTATGAAGCCGGTAAAGCCGGTAAAGAAGTTATATTTAAGTGTGAACAACCCGTTAAAGGATAGGAGAGATGTATGTGGTTTAAGAATGCAAGGTTTTATCAATTTACAAAACCTTTTACAACAAGTACAGAAGAACTGGAAGAGCTTCTAGAAGAGGATGCCTTCACACCCTGTGGTAAGAGTGACATGTCACAGTATGGTTGGGTATCCCCCTTACAAAGCCAAGGGGAAATGTTCACACACTGTCAAAGTGATTACATCATGATCTGTGCAAAGAAGCAGGAGAGATTACTACCTTCTTCTGTAATAAATCAAGAGGTGCAGCGCATTGTATCTGATATTGAAGCTCGTGATGGACGTAAGATGTTCCGTAAAGAACGTATGCAGATTAAAGATGAAGCTACTTTGAACCTTATCCCAAAGGCATTCACTAGAGATCGTCTAACATATGCATATATCTCTTTACGAGACCATATGATTGTTGTAGACTCTGCAGCGCCTAAAGAGGCTGAAGAATTACTATCCAAGTTACGTGGTACACTAGGAACATTACCTGTGGTACTGCCTCGTACAAAGGGGATACCTTCTGATATCATGACAACATGGTTGCAATCTCAGGATGCAACTGATAATCTACACATCGGAACAGACTGTAAGCTGACTAACCCTTCTATAGTAGGTAATACAATTACCTGTAAGCTACAAGAGCTTGAGTCAGATGAAGTGAACTCTCATGTATGTGCAGGGAAGGTTGTTGAACAGCTCAACCTTATATGGGATGGGAGTATTGATTGTAAGGTGTCAAGTGACTTAGTAATCAAGTCTGTGAAATTCTCAGATATGATTAAAGAGAAAGCTTATGATACAGATGCTGAAGACTATGCAATGCAGTTTGATCAAGATTTTGCAGTGATGACTTTAACCTTCTCTGCATTCTTTGAAGACTTGCTGAAAGCTTTTGGTGGGTATGCAAAGAAATATGAAGTAGAGGAAGAAGTATGTGCTGGCTAGGGTTCTTCATAGGTCTCTTAGTAGCCGTATTCTTCACTATCATGAGTGAATTTGAATAATGGTTAGAACAATTAATTGGTGGGTAACACCACCTATAGGAGGTGAAGTGGAAACCGATGATACAGATGTAACAGGTGCCGGTGCATGGGCTGTATGTTTAGTATTCTTAATCCTATCACTAAGTGCTATCATGCTTCAACAAATAGCAGCAGGGACATACTAAAATGGCCCTTCGTAAAGGTAGAAGAGCTACCCCTGCAGACTTGGAGTTTAACAAAGGTGTCACAATTAAAGTAGTTAATGCAGAGATGAAGATATCTGGCTACATAATGAAGTTTGCAGGTTACGATGAAGACTATGACTGGCCTGTGTATCGGATAGACCGTTTACCAGGTACAAAGTATGCTATAAAAGATCCTTTTGTACGAGTGTACGCCATTGGTGACTACACTGTTGCTGAATGGATACACATACTGAATGTAAGGCTCATAGGAACCTGTGTACAGGCTAGTAGGGCAGCAGTCAGAAGGCGTTACAGGGCTAAGAAGAGGAGAGAGAAGAATGGATAGAGTAAGAACTGTCGCTGTAATCTGTGTAAATACGTCTCCATATACTGATATATCATTAGGAAAGGGATATTTTGCAGTGGATAATATGGATGGGACATATACCTTGGAAGATGATAATGGTACCCAGGCAACATACCCTGAATGGAGGTTTGTAGAATGTTAGAACAGTTACAAAAGCTATACGGCCATGATAAGAAAGGTGGTGTAAAGGTTTGGTGGGTTGAAGTGGATGGCGCTGTAATCACTACACACTATGGAGCCCTGGACGGTGCAATCACCACAGAGACAAGCCCTCCTTGCATAGGTAAACAGAAGCGGAATAATGAAGAGCAGGCTGAATTCGAAGCCCTTAGTAAGTGGAACAAGAAGAAGGATGATTCCTATGCAATCACTGTAGAAAGTATCCCTACATCTCGTAAACCTCCGCTAGCTAAAAAATACTATGAACATGTGAATAAGTTCAAGCCTGGATACCTTGCAAGTGCAAAGTTGAATGGTGTAAACTGTTCAATATACCTAGATCAAGATGAATCAGTGTTCTTCCAATCAAGGGGTGACAAACCTTACCCAGTGATAGGAGCTATCGCCAGGGAATTAGATCTGAAACTTTTCACCAAGTATCCAGACGCTACTGTTGTAGGGGAGATGTACGTACATGGTACATGGCTTGAAGATATTACAAGTTATACAAAGCGTACCCAGGAAGGTAGTAATGACTTACAGTTCCACATATTTGAGGTATGCTTCCCGCATGCACCTGATATGCCATTTAAAGCGCGCATGGAGCTTCTAGAGGAGTTATGGGAGTCTAGTCCATATGATGCGAATGATAGGACTTTCCTTCTAAACCAGAATAGAATGGAGTCTGAAGAGCAGTTTGATGAATTCCATGTATACTGTAAAGACGAAGGTTATGAAGGTTCTGTAATACGTGACCCTGAAAGTGTATTCACATTCAAAAGCCGAGATGTGAACTACCTTAAGCGTAAGGATGAATTGGATGCAGAGTTCCAGGTCATAGGTTTTGAACAGGATAAGAAGGGAGGAGGTGTACCAGTATGCTTGTTACCCGATGTACGTCCTACAAACAGTATGACCACAGACTTTGATGCGTGTAACACCGAGAACAGGAAGAAGGCACTAGCCTACTTCAATGAACATGGTAACTGGGCAAAGGCTACAGAGAAGCACGGAGTGTTTAAAGCTAATAAGAAAGGTAGCTCTAAGACCGGTGCACGTGATGAACAGAAGTACATGTGGGAGCATCAAGGCGAATTTATTGGAAAATGGTTGAACGTTGAGTTTGAATCATTTTCTAAGAAAGGGGTACCAATGAAACCAATCGGGAAATATTTCAGGGAGTGTAGCGTATTCGGGGAACCACTTGAGTAAATTAGTATATGGTATAGGGGTTAATGACGCAGACTACAAGGTGACACATAGGGAGAAAATAGACGGTAAATGGAAGACAACCTGGATCTGCCCTTTCTATAGGAAGTGGATCGATAGGATGACACTAGCTTACTCTGATAAGTGCCATGCAGAGCATCCTACTTACATAGGATGCTCTGTAGCCCCTGAATGGCATAGCTTCATGACCTTTCGGTCTTGGATGATGAAACAGGATTGGGAAGGCATGCATCTGGATAAAGATATCCTTGTCCCAGGGAACAAGGTCTATGGACCAGAGACGTGTGTATTCGTTGATCAAGCTACGAATAATCTCTTAGTTAATCATCCTGCAAAAAGAGGTGAGTACCTTATAGGAGTGTCTTGGCAGAAGGGTGCAGGGAAGTTTGAGGCACGGGTGAACAATGGAAAAGGAAAGAAAACATACCTCGGTCTGTTCTCTACCGAGGAGAAGGCCCATGCAGCATATCGTAAGTCTAAAGCAGCTGTCCTAAGAGCTGCTGCTAAAGAGCAGAAGGATGAAAGAGTAAAAGAGGCGCTCTTAAAGAGGGCTGATGAACTGGAGGTGTTACTTGAATAATGTACACTTAGAACTACCTGAAAATGTTAAAGGGGATGATTACATCGTTTCAGATATACACGGGATGGTAGGCTTACTGGAAAGTGAGCTACAGGATGTAAACTTTAACTATGAAAACGACCGGTGCATTAGTGTCGGAGACTTAATAGATAGGGGTCCAGACTCGAAAAGGATGCTGGATATAGCAAAAGAACCTTGGTTCTATGCCGTGTATGGTAATCATGAAGAGTTATTTGTGAAAGCATATGAAGAGGATCTGAGTTACGGTGGACATAGTGATGCTGCACCATATAGTTTAAATACCCGTGAAGATAGCATGGTAATGTGGACTATGAACGGAGGTGGATGGACTTATGGCCTGGACGATAAGGCAGTTAGGTCTTACGTTAACCAGTGTAAAGCGTTACCTAGATTTATCACCCTGCACCACAGAGGTGGTAAAATAGGTATTTGTCATGCACAACCTCCTACAGATGACTGGAATGATGTGTACAACCATGACATTATCACAGATAGGGAGATGCACGATTCTCTCTGGGGAAGAGATCTGGCATATCATAAGGGCATGCAGACTTTACACTGGGTACATAACATAGAAATAACAGTACATGGGCATACACCGATGACAGATCTATGCATAAACCAAGTAGGGAATAGCTTCTTTATTGATACAGGAGCCTTCGCCAGCCTACCTAAATTTGGTGGTAGAGGTAAACTCATGATGGCAAAAGTGGATTATCTTCTTAAAGAGTGTTATTCATGATACAACCACTTAACTAGACATCACCGATGAGAGTATATGGTAATGAAAGAATATAAATGGCCTGAGAACCCCTATGGCCAGGAAGACTGGCCCCTATGGGAATACACAGAAGGTGTTGAAAACAAGCTGGATGAATTCAAGACACTATACCTATGTGAATGGAGACCTGAACAACTACATGAACTGTTCACCCGGATGAAGGTGTATTACGACACTGCACCTGGGCCCGTGTTCAGTCCTGAATGTAGAGAGAATTATAAGGTGTTCAGGGATTGGTTGAATGACCGTGAGTATACTCAAGATGAAATTAACCAAGTTAAAAAGGAGGTGGAGAGATGCATCAGATGAATCAAGCTTGGATTGCACTGGAGAGGTTCAGAGGAAAGCCTGCACTTACTGTAGTAGAGATTAAAGATCTTGAAAACGAAGTTAACAACCTTATGGAGAAATGGCGTAAAGAGGATGACTATCCTATGTACACTCTACCTCCGCAGCTTTCATTAATGGGTGTGCAACCTAGTCCAGAGCACTTCATAACAAGGATGCAGTTCAGGTTTGAAACATTACCAGGTAATCCTTTATTGGTTGATCATTCAACCATTAAGTATGATTTATTTAAGTAATAGGTTTCAAGGATCACCTAGTATCAAGATCCTTATATCGTTAGATCACAGAGAGAGAATATATAAATATGGCATATGTAAAAATTGCAAATGTGTTTAACCAAGGTACAGTATTAATCACTAAACACGAGGTGGATGTAAAACGTGGTCAAAGTGACGGTACATACAAAGGTTCTACCATTATGTATGAGGACAAGGCTACAGGAGAAGCTAAGAATGCAAATATTGCATCCTTCTGGCTTGACAAGGAACAACAAGCAGGCCTTAAAGCTGCTTTCTTGGAACTTAAACCTGGAGATGATTTCACTGTATACAAGACAAAGGAAGTTCCTGAAGAGGATGTAGAGGGTAAAACATCTAGTCAGATTAGAGATGCGAAGATAGGTTACTTTGGTATCAAGTCTATCTACCCAGGCCATATTCGACCACCAGGTATGGATGAACCTTGTTATGGTGCACCTGCACCAGCTGCAAAGGTTTCCTCCGATAAAGATAAGAAAGGATATGCAGAGGGTAACGTACTGAACGCTGTTTCTTTACTTCTTACTCCTGCAAAGTTCTTGGATGATAGTGTACTTACTAAGGCTATAACAGCAGTAGCTGAGCTGAAGTTTCGTAAAGAAGCTGAGTACAAAGAAAAGACTAAATCTAATGACTACATCACCAGTGTAAAGGTAAGCGATGCATTGAAGTACGGTGCAACTGCTGCTAAAAAGCTGTCAGACATGGAACAGTATGTGGATCAGTTCCTCTATAAAGGGTATGAATTGGCTGAAGAGCTTGTACAGTTGCCTAAGGTAGAGAAGAAGACTACTCCTAAGCCTGAACCTGAGAAGGTAGATGAACCGGCAGTAGAGGAAGAGCCTATAATCGATGAGGAAGAAGTACCGTTTTAAGGCTTAACAGTGCAGGGGTGAAAGCCCTTGCACATCACTAAGGAGGTAAGATGATAGGTGTAATAGGAGCTGTAATCCTACTAACCATTGCATGGAAACTCAATAAGGTTCGACGGAAGTGGAACAAAAGAGTGGAGGATGGAGTGAGTGTAGGAGAAGAGTTAATCGACACGATGTTTGAAAATGACACAGAGGATCTTAAGATCATACTGGAAAACAAACAAAAGAATTTAAACAAAAAGAGAGACCGATAGGTCTTGCATAGGAGAGATATAGATGAGTCTAAAGAATATTGGAGCAGGTAAGGCCGTGGGTATCGCTATCACAGTAGTGATGACAATGATTATAATCATTGTATTAGCCACAGGAGTGAGTGTAAACGATAACGGTTACCGTACAGTGGTACAGTATCCGAATGGTACAACTTTTGTGAAGTTTGATCCAGGTTGGTATTTGACCCTGTGGGGCACTGAAACAGTGTATCCTGATAATATTACATTCGACTTTCAAAATGGATTAGGAGTCCGTTATCAAGATGGTGGTAGAGGTACTGTAGAAGGAATCGCTAGATTTGGCTTACCAGGTGACCAACCAACCATGATGGACCTGCATAAGGCCTTCCGTAGTGAAAATGGCCTACGTACAAAGATGTTGAACACAACCGTACAAGAGAGTTTAAACCTGTCTGCCGGTTTGATGACATCTGAAGAAGCATATGCAGAGAAACGATCACTCTTTGGAGACCTGGCTAAAGATCAGGTGGCAAATGGGAAGTTGAAAACACAACTTGAAGCTAAGAACGTGATCCTAGCAGATGGTACTGTGCAGAAGACTAACATACCTGTAGTAATCATTGGTGAAGATGGTCTACCTGAACACTATCCATCAGATCTTTCAAGCTATGGTATCCGTACTACAAGCTTCCAAGTGAAAGAGTGGAACTTTGAACCTAAGACAGTAGACTTTATCAACTCTAAACGAGATGCCAACATGGCTATCATTACTGCACAGGCTGACACTAAAAAGTCAGAGCAGGAGAAGTTAAAGGTAATTGCAGAGGGTGAGAAAGATGTTGCAGCTGCTAAGTATAAAGAAGAGCAACTTAAAATCACTGCAGAAGTACAGGCAGAACGTGTTAAGTCTGTTGCCCTGATTAAAGCTTCTCAGGAGAAAGAGAAAGCAGCAGAGATGACTCTTGCAGCTATTGAAGAGACTAAGCGGCAACGGCAACTGGCATTGGCAGCAGTTCAACAAGCTAAAGCCATTAAAACTCTTGCAGCAGCAGAGGCATTCAAGCGCAGAGAGTTGATTAAATCAGATAATGGTTTCAAACTGCAACTTGCTAACGACCTTGCCATTGCACGTGCATATGCTAAAGGTATGTCTGAGATGAATATGCCTGCAACCATGATCATTGGAGCAGGTGGTTCAGGTGGTAGTAGTGAGTTACAGAATCTTCTGCAGTTTCAAGTGATTGAATCAGCTAAGAAGGCTGCTAAGGTATCATCTAATACTAAACGGTAAGTAAACACCCCTCCTCGAAAGGGGAGGTATTTAGGAGAGAGCATGGATTATAGTGATTGCACCTTAATTATAGATGCAGATACAATCGTGTTTAAAGCCGCTAAGGGATTGCAAGAAAGCTACTTAGAGGTTACACACAATGATTATCCACCTGAGAAGTGGAAACGTGAGTTTAAGAATGTAACTGCATTCTACGGCAGAAAACGATCCAGAGACGGTGGGTGGATTGCTCAAGAGAATGCAACGCGAGATGAAGATAAGCAAATCAAGTTCGAAGATTTCAAAGTGACGGAGATGGATAGGTTGGTTAACCCTGATAACTACGGCTTCTCTGATATTAAGAAGAAAATCGAATCCATTATGACTTCAACAGGGTGCAAGGATTTCAGAGTTATCATAGGAGGTGATGAGAATTACCGCTACGAAGCTGCACATATTAAACCCTATAAAGGAGAGCGTAAGGCAAAGCCTATACGGTTCCCTGAGATGATAGAGTGGACTAATAGACACTTTGATGACAAAGTTATAGTTGCAGATGGTGAAGAGGCAGATGATGTGGTTGCACAATTTGCACACGAAGACTACCTACATCATAAGAAGACCGGTGAACACCTGTATGTGATCTCATATATTGATAAAGACATTGATATGTGTATTGCACCTCACTGCAACTACGATAAGCTTAGCATCGGTATAAAAGAGAGAGATCCTTATGATGCTGCAAGATGCTTTTGCTCACAGATGTTAACAGGTGATAGCACGGATAACATCCCAGGCTTACCCAACTTAACAGATGAACTACGTAAGAAATATGACTTAAAGAAGTCTAAGGGAATAGGGCCTGCAGCAGTTGAAGGGGTCTTTGCTATGGCTACAACCATTCCAAAGCTGTTTCAGAGCGTTGCACTGTGCTACAGAGAGTTCTACGGTGAAGAGGAGTTTGACTTCACATCCCATCGTGGAGTAAAGATGAAGCGTAAGTGGTATGACATGCTTGACGAGAATTGTCAACTATTGTTCATGAGGCGTGAGAAGGGTGTACCATATGATACACTTGCAGTACTTAAACGAATGGGAGTGGATATCAACCCACCTAAACCGGCTGAAGAGCCTGAAAGTGTGTGAAAGAGGAGATAGCATGACACCACTTGAACAGCAGTTAGATTTCATGAATGACAGTGACTTTATGGATATTGTTAGATATGTAAAGAAAAGGATTGCAAAACTCGATCCACTTGTAGGACCACCCCACCCTTTAGATATGAATATGATCATAGGTCCAGGTCTTAAGCCATATATACCCAATCCTCTTCTATGCAATGAAGCCCTCCGAGAGGCAGATGAATTCAAGAAGATATCTCAAGCAGCATGGGATTCGTTAAGAGGAGGTGAAAATGGCAGCGAAGAAGAAAGCACCTGTAAAGAAGACTGTGAAGGCTGCGACTGTAAAGGTTAGGAAGCCTACAGATGCAGCTATTGTAAGGCTTCTTAAAGCTCAGAAGCAATTCGAAGCAGTTCAGGAGAAGCACCAGGGAGTTATTAATGCATTCAAGCTTAAGTATAATCTAAGCGATGGGTACATAAGAGGCTTACTAAAGAAACCAACTAAAGGTTAATACATGGCACATTCAGAAGACACCATCGCAAAGATTATACAGATGGATAAGGAAGGGTACACGTACAGAAAGATATCGCAATCTGTACTAGGTAGAAGCTCTGCAAGTAGTTCTATTAGTGATATCCTTAAACGGGCTAAACCTCAAGATAAAACTGATAATGAGGTGTTAAACGAGGATATACAGAGATCCACATATCCAGAGGTCCCTGCACCTGTAGAGATCTCTCCGAGAGAGTTTAAGCCTAAGAATAAAGAGGGATTTAGACGGTGGCAGGAGAACACAGAGTACAAAACTGCAGCACAAAGTACTGAACCAGTGGTAAATGAGGATATCATTGTAATAGCAGATACGCAGATTGATGAACACTCTCCAACAGATCATCTGGTTTCACTCTCTAAGTATATTTGGGATCACCAGCCAGGTCGTATAGTACACATAGGTGATCACTGGGACTTTCCAAGCCTAAGTAGTTACTCGACTGCAATGGAGAATGAAGGACGCAGGCTCTACATTGATTTAGAGTCAGGATTTAAAGCCTTTAAAATCATCATGGGGTACAGTGAATATATGAACGCTACTGCAGGGAATAAGGTATACAAGCCTAGGAAGCACTTCCTTATGGGAAACCATGAGGACCGGTTGAAGAGGTTTGTATCTGCACATCCTGTATTGGAAGGATGCTTTAATTTACCTCAGTTCATTCTTGATCAGGGTTGGACAGTAAACAATACATGCGATCCATTGTGGATTAACGAGATCTGCTTCAACCATTACATGGAGAACCCTATGAGTGGAAGAGCTGTAGGCGGGGGTATTGAAAACAAGCTGAATAAGTTCCCTCATAGCTTCATACATGGTCACCAACAGCAGTTCCAGTATGCGCGTAGACAGAACATGAAAGGTATCCCACACTTTGGAGCATGCGCTGGAGCCTTTTATATGCATGATGAAAGTTACCGTGGTGCAAATAATACAGAGATACGTGGATTTCTACACCTGAAATCTTTTACAAATCGATATGGATATCTCGACTACGATGTTGAATTCATATCACTAGAACGATTACTTAGGGATTGGAAATAAAATGACAAAAGATGATCAAGCAGAGATAGAGGCTCTTGAAGAAGAGTTCAGAGATGATGAAGCCTCTTACGATGCAATGCAGGAACAGAACCGTACACAGGGGTTAAGTGGTGTTGTAGCCACTGCTACTGCAACTAATGAACCTGGTGCAATTGATGTAGGTACTATCGCATTGAACTACCGTGTAGATCCTCTTAAGCTTCGTACTTTAGAAGATGTGGTATACTTCATAGGTCTTGCAGGATTCCACATGAATGATCAGGACCCTAACTACCCAGAGTGTAAGCAGTTCCTGAAGGACGAGTCAATAGAAGTAAGTGAGTACGGGGCTAAGGTGTGAGTAAGACTAACTTTGAAAAGGTTGTAGAGTTTCACGAGCTAGGGGGATTCACCTCCCCTGTTAAATCTATACTCCCTGATGTATCAGAGATGCGACTAGGCTTCCGACTTATCGATGAAGAGCGCGAAGAACTTGAAGAGGGGTACTTGAATGAAGACTTGGAAAACTTTGCTAAAGAACTTGCTGATCTCTTGTATGTTGTTTACCGTGTTGCCTTTAGTGCTAGTATTGATATTGATAGGGTGTTTAATGAGGTTCATAGATCGAATATGAGTAAGTTCTGTAGTAAGCAGGATGCTCTCGATACAAAAGAAGCTCACTTAGATAAAGGTGTCCCTTGTTATATAGAAGGATTGCAGGATGGATGTTCTACAGAGATACTTCATGCGGTTAAGCGCACAGAGGATGGAAAGATCTTAAAGAACATTTACATGAGTGAGGCAGTAGTTGAACCTTTGTTAACTAAATAGGAGAAAGAAGAATGGCAGTAATTCATCGTACACATCCGAAGCGTATGAAAGTAGGAGATAAACTCTTCACAGTGCAGGGTAAGAAATGTACAGTAGAGTTTATTGTAGAAGTAGCTGGGCAATTTGAATGGATAGTTCAACATGTGGATGGATCTGTAGAATCTTTCTCCTATGATTCACATGATTATGGCAACGATGAAGAGCTGCCAAGACTCTTTAGACAGAATCCTGTTAAAAGGATAAGGAAGAAAAAGAAATGAAGCAAAGATGGGATACACCAGGCATCGTAGGAAACCCATGCTGTAAGATTGACCACCTTGAACTGGATGACATTAAATACGCAATCATTACAGGCGATGGGAAGATGGCATGGTGCGTAAACAAACCTGCAACTTATAAAACTGAAAAGGGTGCAGATAACAAACTTGAACAGTTGAAGCGATATAAGCATGATGGGTACCGCAAGGTTAAAGTATATTACGAGGAGATTGAATAATGCCTTTATATGGATTTCGTTGCACTTGGTGCGATCACACTGAGGATCGTATTCGTAAGCACGATGTGAAAGAGATTGAATGTGAGATGTGCAGTGCAGTAAGTGAAAGACAGCTTAGTGCACCTGGATACATTCATGGTGGGTCTTACGATAAGAATAGAGACCTTGCAAATCAGAATGTGGAGGCTTTTGAAAAGAAGACTGGGATGACATTAGGAGGCGCTTAGGAATGCACACGACCTTTAATAAGGATTTAGATCTTTATGTAGTAGTGATTATTCCATACAAAGGGTACTTGATACAGGATGATGGGTACAAACTCAATTACACAATTTACAAAGGGGACTGCGCAGTGTATCAGGCGAAAAGTGTACAAGAGAGTATAAGCTATCTATCGGAGGCAATATGAGTAATATGAGGAATATATATACTACAAAGGGTATATTATTCGAGTACACGATCAGGAGGGTACAGTCTGGGAGGTAGAGATCTTGTCCAACCCCGATGAGGACTTAGTAGATGCAGGCTTTGATAATATACACCATGCGAAGACGTATATTGATCAACTGTGGCAAGGACCTACACCCGTTTCACCATTCTTTGGAGGAGGGGCTTGGGTATGATAATACAATTAAAGGAAACTCGTGCTGAGGAGAGTGAAAGACTTTACAACTGGCATGATTGGTTTGCATGGCACCCCGTAACCATAGATGGTGGACAAATCCTCTGGTTAGAACACATACAAAGAGTTTTAATATCCGGGTATATGGATATAAGAGCTGAGTATAGGATGATTAAGACATGTTAGATAGAACTATTATGAAGAGAACCACTGATAACTGGTACCCTAATTTTGATGGAGATGAGGTTCAAGTCTCACTTATAAAACTAGAGGGTAAACCTATTACATATAGAGTTTGTGTATGGGGAGCAGATGATTGTGGAATGGAGAAGGACTTCTTATCAAATGATCCAAGGGATGCACTCCTAACCTTTGAAGCTATTGAACGGATGGGTACAGTTACGATGGATAGGTTGAAGAACATGGGGTTTATAGGAGCGTAGTGGATGGGAAAGATGAAAGAGGTACATCAGTTAAGGCAGGTTGCAATAGAGCTTAATGAAGGCTTAAAGGCTATAGCCGGTAACGAAGTAAGGGCTACAATCTTAAACGTAGCTAGTGAAGATATATGCACTAAGTGCGGTAACGTCTATGTAACACGTTGCCATTGTCAAGAATGATCATTAGGGGTTTAGAATGGAAGAAGTACTAACAGTTTACACAGGTAACGGGTGTGCAGGGTGCGTAGAGGTTAAGAGATACCTGAAGCAAGAGGGTTACAAAATCCAAGAGCGGAATGTACACACAGACCAGGATGCCATGGACTTCCTAGTTAACAGTGGTTTACGTGGTGTACCACATATCTTCAACATAGCAGGTAAGTGGGTTGGGGATGGTAACAACTATAAACATTTTGGGAATGTTTCATGATAAGGTATCTGGTGGAGCTAGAAGCCATGGACTACTACGATGGAGACGTACAGCGTTACATCGTAACAGCTAGTAATGCTGTAGTAGCAGAAGAAAAGGCAGTAGATGCCCTTATATCCCGCACCAGTAATGGTGTGTATTATCAAGTACTAAGCTGTACAGAAATAGACGACTAAGAATGAGGAGTTAAAGACCGTATGCAAGTAAACGGTACACAAGCAGCAAGTGATATCAAGTTCTATATGGACTATAGTAAATACGATGAAGAGCGACAGACTAAAGAGTCGTTTAAAGACAGTCTACAACGAGTGGAGGATATGCACCGTGGTAAATATGCTAAGAAAATGTCCAAAGAGCTTTCAGGATATATCGATTATGCTTTTGAGGCATATAACGATAAACTCATACTAGGGAGTCAGAGAGCCCTACAGTTCGGGGGCGATCCTATCTTACGTCACGAATCGAGAATGTTCAACTGTTTAAGTTCTTATGCAGACCGTGAAGAAGTGTTTAGAGAATGTTTCTACCAACTCTTGTGCGGGTGCGGGGCAGGACTTAGTGTCCAAAAACAACACATCAAGAAATTACCTAGGCTATCTTGTAGGGATAAAGAAGCGAAAGTCTTTGTAATCCCTGATACTATTGAGGGGTGGTCAGACGCGCTGGGGGTACTGATATCTTCATACGTCTGCGCTGGACATGAGGCAGATTTTAAAGAGTACCAGGGGCATCATGTAGCTTTTGACTTCAGTAAGATACGCCCGAAGGGTGCATTCATCTCTGGAGGGTTCAAAGCTCCAGGTAGTGATGGACTCAGGATGTCTCTTGCAAAAATAGAAGAAATGCTAGACAGAAAGCTGAAGAGGAAGAAGAATGTTAAGTTCAACTCACTTTTAGCTTACGATATAATCTGTCATGCCTCTGATGCGGTTTTATCGGGAGGCCTTAGACGAAGTGCTTTGATTATTATGTTTAGTCAATCAGATCTGGACATGCTAGGAGCTAAAACAGGAAATTGGCATGCAGATAACCCACAAAGGGCGCGGAGTAATAACTCTGTAATGCTCCTTAGAGGAAAGGTGACAAGGGAGGAGTTCCTATTAATAATTGAATCAGTTAAACAGTCAGGAGAGCCAGGTTTTATTTGGACAGATGACCTAGAGATACTATTCAATCCGTTAAAACTAGCGGCATAAGAGAGCAATCTCTTTTGAAAACTAACTTAAAAACAGGGGAAGTCCAGACCGGATAATCCTGTGCTAATCCAGTATTGGAGTGTGCAACGACTATGATTGACAAGAAAGAATTAACAAAATTATTAAGTTTTATGGCCACTTTTGATGGGGGGATTTACTACAGGAACCCCTCCGCAAAGAACCCAGCTTTTATCATGAACATGCGGGAAGAGAACCTAGATTATGTGGAATGGGTAAGAGATACCTTGCACAACATAACGGGTGCAGCGATTGCTGATAGGAAGGATTATAATACTGACGGTTATAGTAGGAAAACTCAAGTCAGGTTAGATTCTAACCAACATCCCTTTCTGAAGACATTACATGATAGAATATACATAAACAAGCATAAAGTAATCGACCCTCATATGTTGAAACTATTAGATGCAGAAGCTCTCGCTATCATATTCATGGCAGATGGGTGTTCATCTTTAATAAAAGGGCATAAAAGCCCTAGCGCAACCATAAGGTTATTTACCTGCGGGTTTAGCTATGCAGATAATATGTCCCTAAGCAAGGCTATTTATAATAAACTTAATATAATAACTACAGTAGGTAAGCACGGTAAGTATTGGAAACTCAATGTGAAGTCTAGTAGTATTGTAGACTTTGCAAGGATAGTGCAGCCCTATGTATGCGATTCTTTTCTTTACAAGATCGAACAGTTAGCCCCTTTCTTAGAACATAGAGAGGGTGGTGATATAGTCTGTTCTGTACGGGAACGTATAGAGGCTGGGGGGAGACTTCCAGTCCCTGGAGAAGATTCCAGAGTAACAAGAAAGGTGTAGAAATAGGATTATGCCCTTACCTGGAGGTGGGGGAAGAACGGATCAGTGGTTGGAGCGGTTGCAACCTTACAACAATGAATGGAGGGGCTTGTACAAATGAAGAAATATTCTTAAGAGCTTGTAAGGCTTCTGCCATATTGGGTACACTCCAAGCAGGGTATACTAACTTCAAATATATTGGTAAACATAATAAGAAGATCTTTGACCAAGAGGCTTTACTAGGTTGCAGTATTACAGGTTGGACTAATAACCCTGAATTCCTCTTTAACCCAGAGGTACAAAGAAGAGGCGCTGAAGAAGTCCTTAAGTGGAATGCTATCGTAGCCGATTTAATAGGAATCAAGCATGCAGCACGTACTACATGTTGTAAGCCAGAAGGTAATGCTTCTGTACTATTACAGACTGCTTCAGGTATCCATGGGGAACATGCTGAACGATATTTTAGAAGCATGCAGGTGAACAAGGAAAGTGAGATTGCTCAGGCATTCGCAGCCTTGAACCCACGTGCAACTGAAGACAGTGTATGGAGTGCAGCCGGTACAGATTATGTAGTGAGTGTACCAGTCATAGCTAAAGAGGGAAGCCTCTTTAAGAAAGACCTCTTGGGTGTTAAACAACTTGAACTGGTTAAGCTTACACAGAATAACTGGGTTGAGTATGGAACACGTCATGAGAACTGTGTGAACAAGAATGCACGGCATAACGTATCCAACACCATCCAGGTTGATGACTGGGATGAAGTAGGTAATTACATCTTTGAAAACCGTGATCACTTTGCAGGCGTTAGCCTCTTAGCTGCAACGGGTGACAAAGACTATGTACAGGCCCCATTCTGTGAAGTCCTTACAGCTCAAGAGCTTCTGGATAAGTACGGAACAGCATCAATGTTTGCAGGTGGACTAGTGGTAGATGCACTCCATGCCTTTGACAACCTCTGGCAGGCCTGTGACACGTTTACAGGGGAAGGTATGTCTAGGGTTAACCTTGTTGTAGAAACCTCTGAGAACTGCTTACAGAGGGACCTGGTACGCCGTGTACGGAAGTTCGCATCTAGGTACTGTGAAGGTGATATACTCCAAGTAACTTACATGCTTAAGGATGTGTACAACCTACACCGATGGGAAGGGATTGTACGTGAGTGGAAAGGTATTGATTGGGATACATTTGATTTCCAACCATCATATGTTGATGTGGATACTACAGGAAGTGCAGCTTGTGCTGGTGGAATGTGCGAGTACTAATTATTATGGGTGCCATCCTGGCACCCCTTTATAGGAGAGTTACATGGGTTTACTAGACTACTTTAGAAATAAGAAGGCCACTAGAAGAGCAAAGAAGATTGCATCTAGGAGACGTACTAGTGGAGGACACAAACGGTACGTGGATGAAGGTAATCATGCTTTGAATGATCTAGTTATCGGAGATTTCCCCTTCGAAGGTGATGAGGACTTGAATACACTTTCACTACCTAAGTCACCATTGATGGAAGTGGATCACAGCATCTTGGACGTACCTACTACAACCAGTGTAGAGACTACACCTTCATATGTACAACCCTATGTTGCACCAGCACCAGAGCCTACACCTGTTACATACAGTGACAATTCATCAAGCTCAAGATCTTCATACGGTGAAAGCTTTGGAAGTGATTATGGCAGCAGTGATTCAGGCGGGAGCTTCGATTAATGTATCTTGAAATATCTGGAAGGGTCACAGGGAAGAGCACAAGGATGATTAAAGCATTCTTGCACCACCCTGCCGAAAATAAGAGGATAGTATGTTGCACTCACCGAATGGCAATGCAGGTGGCAATGGAATATGGGATTGATAACCGGTTTATTATCTGCGCTGAGCAGGTTAAGTACGGAGGATATTTAGGACAGTATATTCTTTTCTGGGATAATTTTGATTCACTGCCTACATCCTTCAACGGAGAAAGGTACATAAAGAAAGGAGACTATTATTCTACTACCCCTAGTTTCTTAAGAGGTCCTGAAGACTTCCAGAAGTGGATGAACGGGAAACCAGATATGCTTCTTACACTCATACATAAGTGCAACCACAAGTACAAGCACTTTTCATGGGGGAGTCATCCAGGCCTTGACGATGCTAAGCACTCTATGTGCAAGGGTCAACAGCTTGCACAAATAAAAGGTAAGTTTGAATGCACCTTTAAAGACTTTACAGAGGGGATGAACAAGTGATAGCAGTATACGTAGCACACCCCTACACAGCTGATAACTTGCTCCGTAAGAAGTTAAACATTGAATCAGCACGTTACCACGGTGTATTGGTTACAGAGGCAGGAGGTTTTCCTCTTATGCCTACAGTGAACACAGCTCTATTCGATTCATATACAGATGAAGGGGATTGGGGTTATTATATAGAAGGTACCAATGACCAACTATTACGATGCGATGCTGCACTCTTCTGTGCAGGATGGCATAATAGTAAAGGCTGTGTATTAGAGATGAAGACATGTAAGGAGAGTGGAATACCATACTTCTTCGACATACAAAAACTTGAACAGTATATTAATGATATTAAATCAGGAGAAATATTATGATTGTTAAATTAACTTTAGAAAGTGTTACTAAAGGAATGCAGAAGCAGATTGAAAATCTAGGAAAGCTTCAAGAGCAAGATCAACTAAGGATTCAGAAGGAACAGGAGATCATTGATAAGCGTCAGGCAGAGGTGATCCGACTTACAGAATCTAATAAGATGGCTTCAATCTATGCACACAACCTTACTAAGCTATTCACTACCAAGCTTGGAGACGATGCATGAGTAGACCTACCAAGCTTTTAGTAGCAGGCTGGGGAAGGCATGGGAAAGACTCTTTTTCAGAGATGTTAGGATTACCTTTCGTCTCTTCATCTGAGTTTGCCAATGAAAAGGCTGTATGGCCTGGATGGGGTGAATTCCACTACCCTACGTTACAGAGTTGTTTCGATGACAGACATGCTATGCAGAATAGATCTGTATGGTATAAGCGGATAAAGAATTATAATACTCCCGATAAAGCTAGATTAGCTGGAGAGCTTTTAGTAGACAATGATATCTACTGTGGAATGAGATGTAAGGATGAACTCAGAGCTTGCTATGAAAAAGGCCTATTTGATCTTACAATCTGGGTAGATAGGTCTAAACACCTTCCACCCGAACCGGATACAAGTTGTACAATCACTCAAGAGATGTGTGATATTGTAATCGATAATAATAATGATCTTATAGATTTACAGCTACAAGCGGAAGGGTTAGCAGAACTAATTAAAGTAGGTGGATTACGTAAGATTCGCCGTAATTTAGATAGAATGTTCTCAGGAGAACAAACACATGAGTGAAGAAGCAGGAAAAGTAGGTAAAGGGTTTGCAGTACTTTTTATAATTATTGTATTACTCTTCTCAGGCCTTAGTAGTATGGGTTTAATAGAAGCTAGCTTATTAGCATTGATTGGAACCATTCTTACAAGCCTCTCAGCGATTTGCATTATTGCAATAGGTGTAGCAATAGGGTATCTATGCCTTAAAGAGCAAGGTGTATGATTACAAGGAATAGTCCAATCCTATTTACGGAGGGTGGTAAGTCTCAGTCTATAAAGGGTTGGACACCGATAGCATACGGGTTTAGGGCCTTTGAATTAGCAGACCGTGAGAGTGGCTATATGCGCTTTCACGGGACGTTCTTACCAGCCCTATCCATACTACGTAGGGAGTTCGGACACCCCTTACAAGTCAATTCCTGCTGCCGTACACCCTCCCATAATGCAAATGAAGGTGGGCATCCACGAAGCTTACACCTTACCAGTAACCCAGTACATCCTACAGACGGTGCAATGGCTATTGACTTTAAGGTGAGTGGATGGGATGGATCGGTCCTACAGGATCTTATAGATACTGCATGGGACCTTGGATGGTCTATAGGTCATGGATACATGGAGGATAACGAGAAGGTTGTAGACGGTGGATTCTTACACCTTGATAGACGTGTAGACATAGGTTTACCACTACACGAATTTTATTATTAGGAGAAGTGAATGTTAATATCATCAACAATAACATTGATAGTGCTTATTGGAGTATGCCATGGACTCAGGAAGTTGTGTAAGATTTCATATAAGATGTCTCCAACTGCCCAAGATAAACTGGAAATTGTGGAAGTTGGGAAGATTGTAGCAAAAGTTACAGGGGTGTTTAATATACTTGCATACCCTTCCCTTCTTGTTCTTATCATAGTCTTAATATGGAGCTGATATGGAAGCGACTATACAGGTTAAACTTCAACCCTTCCAAGTACCCGATTATGCGCTAACAGTACAAATTGCAAAGAGTCGTATGGAGGGGTGGAGTGAAGCCCCTAAATATGAACTATCTGAATTGAGTGTTGAAACTCTTACTCATATGTGCGAGGAGTTTAAGAAGGGTGTCTTCAAGAAGGCTAATAAAGAATATCTAACAAGGAGTTGACTATGCAATACAGCTTGTATAAAATGGCCGGACTTTTAGCTAAACGGGTCTTACAAGATGGTACAACTATTTACGGCTACATACGAGATGGCGAGTTCGCATATGAGAAAGGTGGTGAAGAGTATATCATCACTTTACCTGACGATGGTGATATGCGCGGGTTCAGCCTACTCTCAAACGACTGAAGAGTATATTAAGCTTAATGAAGGTCTGAGACTAAGCTCTTACATAGATAGAGATCACTACGCCATTGGCTATGGCCATAGACTCGAGTACGGCACAAACCTAATCATTAGTAAAGCAACTGCCGAATTATGGCTGAAAGAAGATATCTCAGCATGTAAGGTTAATATAAGTAAACACTATCCATGGATGAGTACATTAAAACCCTCTGCGAAGAAAGTAATGGTTGACATGTGTATTAATCTAGGCTTTAATGGCCTTAGTAAATTCAAGTGGATGATTAAAGGATTATATGCCGAAGCATACCGAGAAGCTGCCATGGAATTGATGGATAGTAAGTATGCAAGGCAGTTGCCTGGAAGGGCTTCAAGAAACTTTGACCTATTGGTCAGACAACATGACAATGTAATAGCCCTTGATGTAAACAAATAGAGATAGGAGGATGGATGAAAGATAAGTTAATGGTTGTAGGGTACATATTGTTCATTCTGTGTATAGGCTCATTGGGCATGACACAGTTCAATAAGAACTCAAAGATGCAGGAGCAAGTAGACTTTATGTACCAGTATCAACTTAAACAGTCTAATGACTGTGGATCTATTCAACGTGTAAGGGAGTGTAGTTATGAGCACTCATGCGGGTAATGAACCGATGGGGTTATTAATCCCTTTGATGATCTCTCTTGTTGTAGCCAGTATAGGGGTGGGGACGCTGTTCTACCACCTAAACCTATACCTTGAGTGCATGAATACAACCACTGATTCATGGAGATGCATTGTTAGCCTTATGATTTCCAAGGATTCATCATGATTGATGTAAGCGGTAAATTTCTATTCAAAGGTGACCAGGTTGCAATGGTTATACCTTATCACTCTGCCCTTGTATTAGGCACGGTGGTGAAGATTACTCCTAAGGGGGCTACTGTGGAATATGAGTATGGTGATTACACCGACCTTAAAGTTAGTAGACTGAGCAGACAACTCTGCTTAGTACATCCGCTTGAACCATTAAATCATGCAAGTGGTCAAGGTGGAGACTTTGATCCTGAAACCGGTGAATGGGTACCACATGATTGTTACATTGATCAGGAGACTAAGGAGGTAATGTATGCGGAGAGTGAACCTAGTGAAAGTACAGGCTGGACTAACTACGGCCTTTAAGCTCTGGTTCCTAGACCTTTGCTATGCAATCATAATACTCACCTGCTTATTCTGTAAAGGGGATTCACTCCCTTACACAATTGATGCAGCGCCTGGTACTATACCCTCCTATAGTGGTCCTATAAAGAATTTATGTTGAGGATGAGAGGAATAGATGAACAAAGGTAAATACGTGTACGTCATGGAAAAGCGTGATGGCTCACATAAGATAGGGATCTCAAAAGATCCTACAAGACGTGCAAATGAGATACGACTTGCATCGGGGCAACCCGTGAAGGTGATATATAAACGGTATGCAGAAAATGCAAAGAAGGTTGAAAGCCTGTTACACATACTGTATGTGTCTAATAGACGAGAGGGAGAGTTCTTTAAAGGTCTTGACATCCCTGAACTGTTTATCGCAATCAATGAATTAATAGATAACGGTATAGAGCAGGTTAAGATTGAAGAAGAAAAGATCACAAGGATGCACATGACTAATATAGACACATACAAGTATGACTTAGAGAATGATATCAACCCCTCATTCTACTTTGACAAATTATTCGATAGAATGGAATACGGTGGAGCATTACTTGGTGAAGCCTCTTATCCTAATTACGAGAGTGCAAGGAATGATGCTTTAACGTACCTTGATACAAAGATACAGAAGTCAACCATTGCGCGGCTTAAGCTTGAACAGTGTATTACCTTCGAGGAGTATTGTAATGAGTAGGACGATTGAAGACAGGCTTGAAGCTATTGAACAGAAGCTAGATACGATTATCTCAGGGGATGTGAAAGCACCTACTATTAGTGGTGCCCCCATATGGGCTACCCATGTGGCTAGGGATAAGGGTGGAGAGTGGAACTACTTCGATGCAGAGCCTATCTCAGACATTGAGCAGTGGGTAGTAGGTCCTGAATCTCCTGGAGCGATGTGGGAACAGGTTCCTAATCCACCACTAACCAAGAACATCTGGTTAGACACCCTTGCAAAGGTGAACTGTAATGCAGAGTAAAATAATTACAAAGGTTGAGGTACACGAGACATCCCGTGACACCTTCGATTGGATTGCCCCTAAGGCTATGACAGCAGTAGGCCCTTCAACCTGTGATCCTATTAATAGCGTTACAGATATTGAATACATATGCCCTCAAGCGTTTTACCTTCCTAGCGGTAAGAAGGTTAGAATAGGATGGACTAAGGAGGTTGGAGAGGTGTTAGGTATACCCTTAGAGGTCTATAGGAACATGGATGAACGCCTTCAGGAGCAAGATAAAGACCTGTTCAACCTGAGACAGGAGCTGTGCATGGAGAGGATACAGTCTTCAGAACTTGAATCTGAGATGAATGTCCACGCTGAAAAGGTACGTGACCTGAAGAAGATCATCTCTACAGCTACATTTAAAGAACGTGCAGCGTATGCACTAACTGGATATATGAAAGGAGTATAGGAAATGAATGAGTTTATAGATACAGATGCGTTCAGCGAGTCTGCACGGGAATATATTATACAAGAGTGTGATGCATTTAATAAAGCAGCAGGTGAAGGATTCAACATATCCATTACTGAAGAACCTCTACCAACTACCGGACTGCACAGTTCATTTTGGATTGGACCAGTCCTAAATCAAGTTAGGCACTTTAAGAAGACTTCTAGAGAGGTTGGCACCACCATGGGTGGTTGGTGGGGAAAAGCTATCCTAGCTAGCGCCGTAGAGGTTGCAATAAATAATGCATTAGAGGCTAACACCACCATACTTAATGTTTCAGGCACGTGTGGAGGAATCACCAGGAAGGCATTAACCGATGCAAACGGTTGTATTGCACTCTGGGTCATGCACTCTAATACATACTGCCACATTATGGAGCATTCCAAACCCTTCTATAAAGACGGGGATATTCTACCTGACCGCGTAGTAGATGTTGCAGGTACTTGTATTCACACTGGTGAAGCCTTGGAAGTGAAAGTGCCTATCCTTGTAACAGACAACCCATCACTCCTGCTTGAAGGTGGTTTGAAAGTGATAGGCCTGCAGAAGGATGCTATCAAAGTAACCTTCTCTGATCGAATACCTTTATGGGTTGAAACTGTTGATGGCTTGGACCAACCCAGCTTCCGATATCAAGGTGAATACGATTTCACGGTACAGCTTGAAGGGTTTGACTCTGCCGCTGATAAGAATATTAAAACTGCAGCGTCTAGTAAGACCTTTGATAGACAATGGTACAACGTCCTTGAAAAGGAAGCCGGATACATCATATTAGAGGATGACTTAACGTGATATTAGCCCTTGAACTTTAATTGGTTCAGGGGCTTTCTTTTGCCTGAGATTTATGTATAATGGCTTCAACACTTAAAGGAGGTACAGGAATGAAAGTCATCAGTACAGAACAAATAATCAGGCATCACATTGAGTACGACAACAGTACTAGTAAAGGCCGTGAAGATGTGATAACCTGGCTTAATGAAACGTATGGAGAGTTTAACTGGCGTTCTGTAAGGCAAGGCCCTAAAGGGGATGGAAGCAGTACAGGACTTTACATAATTGAAGTTGACCCTGTAGGAGAAACAACATGAATATAGATATTATATTATTAATTTGGATAGTGTTTACAGTACTGACAGGCTGTATATTAAGTATAAAGAACTGGCTACTTTCAGTCTGGGCTTTCTTCAAAGGTGAGGCCTACATTCAGCATATAATCGGAAATATAATCGATTGGATATTCCTTGCATCTGTTGTATTCCTATCGTACAATCATGAAGCTAGTTTGAAAGCTATTAAGCTACTGGAGCTACCCTTATGAAAATAGTATGCATATCTGATACACATGGTAAATGGAATTCACTAGACCTCCCTAAAGGGGATGTACTTATCCATGCAGGGGACATCTTTGCAGGTGGTAGGTACAACAGGGAAATGGAAGATTTTAATGAATGGCTTGGGGTTCAAGATTTTGAACACAAGCTCATCATTGCAGGTAATCATGATTGGCTTTTTGAAACCAACCGTGAATACATGGAAGTACTTCTTACCAATGGTACATATCTGGAGAACAGTGGTGTAACCATTGAAGGAATAAACTTCTGGGGTTCACCCTATACACCTATGTTCTATAACTGGGCCTTCATGCTTCAACGTGGGACAGAGATACGATGTCAATGGGATAAAATCCCTGGAGATACAGATGTCCTTATTACACATGGCCCTTCAATGGGTACACTGGATTTAATAGAGGGAGAGAATGCAGGGTGTGAAGAATTAAGGTTTGCCATTGAAAGGGTTAAACCTTCCTATCATATCTTTGGACACATTCATGCAGCGCATGGTACAATATATAAGGATGGGGTTAATTCAATAAATTCATCCATCTGTACAGAAGCGTACAAACCTGTTAATAAACCTTTTGTATTTACATATGGAGAGGATGTATGACACGTACACAATATTTCACTGCACTCAGTGTAATCGTTGTAGGACTTGTACTCCTTGAATCGAGGGACTTATGCAAGACGTTGAAGAGTACTTAATAGATTGCATAGCTGTTGACGGTGAGCTTCACGTCTGTTATCCTTGGAGCGATACAACACACTGTGAAGAGAAACTCAAGGTTGTAGATAAGAAGGTTAAACCAAATCAACGTGTAGGTAGGTTCTCCTGCTATGAGTGCACATATTAGGAGAGTACAATGATTACAGTATTGATTATAATTTTAAACATAGCATCACTCATGTTAAATCTAGGAGCTATACTAGTCCCTAACAATGGTGTAGTGGTTCTTAATTACACAGCAGCTGCAGCTAACGTAGTAGTAATTGTAGCACTGTTATACGTTCTGCACCGAGATTCAAAGGGGGAGGACTATGTTTGAAGACATGCTGATCAGCCCCGCTACAAGGCCACAAGACATGACAGTCTGTACACAGCACTTCGGTGATGTGATTTTACAATACCATTTTAAGTGGTACACGGGTGTTAGTGGTGTAGAGTCTGTACACAGGACTGGTTCACCATACCGACACACCTATCAAAGCCAAAGCGGCGATGAATGGGATGAACAAGTGCACGGAAGAAGATCTTTCTTTGAAGATATTTCTTGCATTATTCATGGGCCTCATCTAAGATGGCACGATAAAGAAGTACATGATTCCTTAAAGGAGCAGCAGCGATGTGGGATGACGTAGAGAGTATTACATTCCGTGCAGACGGTTGCACGTATAAGGCTAATCAACTACACCCTGGCGTGTTAACCATTGGCATGGGAGGAGGGTACAGTAACATCAGTACAGATGAGCTGCATAGTTGGATTCGTAACGGGTCTGCAATCATTGTTTATGTTACATCAAATATTACAGAGGATTTCAAAGCCCTCTTACAAGAGGAGTATACCGGATGACATGCGAAGAAGAAGTGGATAAGATTTTAAGGGCTCTACCTGCAGCGCATGTGCTACGCCACTGTACTAATGTCACCTGTTGGTGTATGGGGTGTGTAAACAGTACACTTCATAGTACAGACGTTACAAAGAATGAATGGAGTACATGGGTTGGGCAGAACCGTGAACGATTAGAGCAGGCTGTGGAAGGCGCTAAAGGAGGGTACTATGTCAAGTAGATTTCAACAGCTTTTAGAAAAGGGTTTACTACCTACACCACCTAAGGTGTTAAAGAACAATGTATGCTATGAAGTCATTACAGGTAGTATGGCGTATGGTGTAGCCACTGACACCTCTGACATGGATATTATAGGCTTTGCTATCCCGCCTAAAGAGACACTCTTCCCTCACCTAACGGGATACATAGACGGGTTCAGTACAAAGCAGAACAAGTTTGAACAGTATCAACAGCACCACATCATGGATAAGAGTGCACGGTCTGGAAAGGGTACAGAGTATGATATCACTATGTATAACATCGTGAAGTTCTTTAGGCTATGTATGGAGAACAACCCTAATATGGTTGATGTACTCTTTGTACCTCGTAACTGCGTACTGCACAGTACCGGTGTAGGTGAGCTTGTACGTGAGAACCGTAAGCTGTTCTTGCATAAAGGTAGTTATCAAAAGTTCAAAGGGTACGCATACAGCCAGTTGAACAAGATGCAGAATAAGAACCTTAACACAGTGCTAAAGTTTGAACGTGAATTCGATATATCCGATGAGGTTGCACATCAGTGCTATGCCTTTCCTAGGAATAAAGCTTTCATAGAGAATGTGTTCTGTGCTACACATCTACCCCTGCCTAATTATAGCGATGCTGAAAACTATGCCAACTTAATCCGTAAGTGCGGTACAATCAGTAAACGCCGTGACAGTATTAAAGAACACAAAATGGACGTAAAGTTCGCTTATCATATTGTACGCCTCCTTGGAGAGGTTGAACAGATTTTAACGTTACACGATTTAGACCTTCAACGTGATAAAGAGGTCTTAAAGTCTATACGTAGGGGTGAATGGTCTGTAGAGAAGATTACAGAGTACTTCGAGATGAAAGAAAAACATCTTGAAGAGCTTTACAACTCGAGTACACTCCGGTATAGTCCTGACGAAGATGCAATAAGAGATCTCTTACTACAGTGCTTAGAACAGCACTACGGTAACCTGGAGAGCTGTGTTACTGTACTCGGTACAAGCGAGAAAGCGCTGCAAGAGATTGTAGCTACATTGAATAAATATAAGGTGATATAAAATGGAAATCGTACACAAAGAATATAAGAAGTATCAAATAGGTCATAGAGTGGGTATTGATGGTGAAATTGTTATTTATAAGTATATTGATCTAGAAGGGAACCTCATAAACCCCATGAAAGAATTCCTGGCGTTAGGTAAGGTTAAGGCAGAGGTTATTGAAGTGGCTATGGGATTTGTAGATTTCAACCATGCAATGGATTATATTGACACTGTGATCATTCCCGGTGTTACTCCTCCAACCATTAAGGTGGTATGATGAGAAAGAAATTTAAGATTATGTACCCAGAGGATCATGCAGATCCTAAGAAGGCAGGTAAGCCTTTTCACGGCGGTGGTAAGGATATGGTAGTGATGAATGGCAGTGGGATATTCTTCCTGTTTAACGGTGAACAGTATTACCCCTCCATCAGTAAGTTATCTAGTGTACTTCCTAAATACGATGTAGTTTGGAAATAGGAGAGTGAAGATGTTAAGAATTGAAGTGAGAAGTATTGATGATACCCAACAAGAGGTTGTATTCCAACGGGACAGATCGGGTCCACTGGATGCTGTAGAGGCTGTAGCACTTGCACAGGTTATGATTGAAGCTGCCGCAGAGGTTTTATTAGTGGCAGAGGCATCGGGGTTGAAGAATGGAGAAGACTAAGGTTACAATAGGCCCGTACAAGGGATTTACAGCGAATATAACGGTACCTCTCACACGCCTTGAACTCTATGGTAAGGTTAATGATGCAGGGTCTGATCTGATATTATTACATGGTGGTCACATCCTGGAGATCATTCAAGATTTTGAAAGCGCTATAGATGATTATATTAATACCAAAGAAGAACTGGGAGATGTAAAGGTGAGAAGGCTATGAATAAGATTCTAATAGGGCCTTATGATACTAACGGTGTAGCTGCAGGAGAGTACACACATAAAGAATATTTACAAGCAGTGCTTGACAAATGCCCTGAGGATGTTACAATTGACCTCCTTAGGCAATACACCGGTTCATGGGAATCATACGCTTACATGTGTGAACTGGACAGCAGCAATGCAGAGCTTTTAATAGACCTGACCCATCACAATAAGGGGTACAGTCAACTATGGTTAGGAGAGAGTTAATGGATAAGATTGTAGTAGTGGTAAGGAGTTACAAATGACACCATCTACGTCCAACGCAGCAGAAATTAATACCCTTAGAAGAAGGATAAGTCACCTTGAAACAGTTGCAGAGAAGCAACAACGTATGCTGCATGACCTGTATGAGACAGGAGTGAAAACCCTTCAGCTGCAGAACCAGGTTCTTATAGAGGCGCTTGCAGAGCCTGCTATGAAAGTGGTTATAGAGGACCTTGCGCCAGGTGTATTGAAAGAGTTAGGATTAAACCCTGCAGGGTACCCGATTAAATCTCTGCAAGAGATCTTTACCACCTCGTATAACTGGTTAATGACCCAGGGTAAAGATTCTGTAGACAGTAATGGCACTCTAGTGTACCATGGTGTAGACGGGTTAAAGTGTTCCATAGGCATTTTAATGAAAGATGAATACAAAGACCGTATCGATGTGGCCAGTGGCAATATGAATGACATTGATGAAGGCGAGGTGTTAAGCATCCTTGAAGATAGTGGATGCCCCAGGGCTTATAAAGACTTCTATAAGCGTCTATTGAGGATACATGATGATTGCTCTGTAGAAGACTGGGACAGGCTCTATAAAGAGCTTGCAGAAGAATATGGGCTAGCGCCCTTTAAAGGAGGTGTATGATGGGTTTTCAAAAGCGAGTAGTAATAGAAAAAGTTGTGGATAGGATTATACTTATCACATTGAAGGCGGATTTCCACAGTGCTTGTCAGAAGGCTTACTCCGATAACCTAGGGACAGAGGTTAGCAGGAGCACTGCTAAAGAGGTTTCCTATTATATCATCTGGGGTGCACCCCCTTCGAAGATCATGAAAGCGCTTGACATAGATAAAGATGCTGTTGAGAAGGTTATCGATTGCTTCTGGAAAGTATTCCAAGACCACCAAAGGTATTTAAGATGAAACGTATCTATGACAAGTCTATGTATGACACCCAAACAGCTATCTACAAGTCAATAGAAGACTTAGAAGAGGGGTTGGAAGAGTCTGTAGCCAGGGCTCAAGACCTTTACAATGAGTTCATTGCGGAGAGTAACCTACTTAACCATGATGATTATGACCTGTGGAATGCTGGGGATGTAAGCCGAGTAGATGAACACGGTGTAGAGATCTCTTGGGAAGTTACATGGAGGTATGGAGGCCATGCAGAGGGTGAGTATACTATCCCTTTGAAAGCTTTACTAGATGAAACATGGGAAGACGGTGTAAGGGAAGCAGCGCATGCTTTCTTAAAATGGAGACGTGCAATATGAATCTGACAAGGTTAAAAAGAAAGCTCCGCCGACTGAAGGCCAAAAGAGATGGTGTGGAGGATAAACATAAAGGGAATGAACGGAACTACACTTACTATGGCGGTTGGGATCTTGGGCACCTTCAAGGTCAGATATGCGTGTTTGAAGATTATATAGATGATATTGAAACTCTTCAACTAAAGCTTGAAGCGATTGCAAGAAAGCTGGAAGAGTCTCATACAAGCATGGATGTGTGGACTGTAATTGAAGAAGCTCGTAACATAGCTTTAACGGAGGTGTGTGATGGAAATGCATGACGTAGTACGAAAGTTGATAGGGCCTGTAGAGCCGGTAGGGTGTTCAGCTACAGATAGTAAAAGGTATGATAACCTGTCTGAACAGATGGATTTAGTTAGTGAACTCATAGCGGAAATCTACAGGATTTCAATACAGTGTTCAGATAGCTATCAGAGCAGTGTGCAGATTGCAGGTAAGCGCTCTACTGACTTCTTGAAAGAGATGGGTGATTACTGTGGATAAGCTAACATACTTAGAAAGGTTTGAATGGGCTATTGAACACCTTACAGCAGCCTCTGTACCTACACATCTGGTACAGGATTGGATCGATGAAACTAATGATAACCTGCAGGACTGGGTAGGCAGTCAAGAGATACCATGGTGGTGTCAGAACATTGCAATCATTGAAGCAGCACTAGCTATGGCTAACAGCCCTGTAGAAGGTGCACACGATGAAATCGATTACTCAGTTCCATGGGACAATGTAGAAGAGGTGGTTGCACCCCCTGTGCTCAGTGTAACCTTTACAGAGGATGAGGCTGATACCATTCAGAACCATGCACGTTCTGTTGAAGAAGTTCTCATAGAAGAGCGTAAAGGAGCACCACAGGCTAAGTACGTGATGTGCGTTCCTACAGGCTGTGAAGAGTGGAACCCTCTTACAGAGAAGATTGAACCGGTTCCTGAACATCTCGTAGGGCACTGGATGATGGAGTATGCTGCAAACTTAAACTACCGGGGTTTCAGGGAGTGTATCAAAAGGGATTCCTGGGTACGGTGCCATGCAGAGGCTGTAACAGAAATGCAATGGGTGGAAGGATGACCATTACCACATTTGAAGAGACACCGCTCAAGCGTAAACTCCTCCTGAAGATGTACCAGAAGAAAGTCAATGAAGCGATAGAATGGAACTTTGGATACTGGGACCATAATAATCCAAGCCTGGACAAGTGGTTCAATGAAGTCTTAAGGCTAAGGCCTATAGTAGAGAAAGAAGACCCTGAATGGTATGAATACTATGGAAGGGCTATAGTAAATGACTAAAGGTAAGAGAATCTATATAGTATAACATAATTTCTAAAGGGAAGGATGAGAGGTGTGTATGAGGAATAGAATAAGCGATATCTACCAGTTGTTTGATGAAGTGGAAGATAAACTTGGTGAAGATAATCCCGTGTTAGAGGATCTAATATACGATATGAATCTGGCTATGGAAGGGGTTGATTCTGTAGAAAGTAGTCTGAAGCGTATTCTTAATGATACCTCAGAGGTTAAATCTTAATGTGTAAAAAGAAGCCTACAGTACACAACGTGAAGCAAGGGCAGACCGTTTACATGATATCTGGTTGGCCTTGCTCATATGGTTACCACTTTACCATGGAGAAGTATTTTATTTATGGTAAAAGGGTTGCACCTCCTGAAGAGGGGTGTATAATAGAGCAAATGTCAATCACGTTGCTTGAAGGCATCCTGGAACGGTTTGGCAATGAGGGGATACACTTCTCAAGGCGTAAAGCAGAAACAGAACTTAAAAGGAGAAGAGCAGAATGAACACATATATTATAAAGTATGAATCAGAAAGTTGTGACAGATACACCTTTAAATGCAAAGGGTTCAGTAAACCCAGCTATGGAGATGTTGAAAAGATGCTCTTGGCTGCATCACCTGAAGAGGCTTTAGACGAGAATAGTATGGGAGGAGAGTGGGATATTGTAAGCTTTGATAACTTAGAAGATATTACTTTAAATGGAGGAGGGGACAAGTAGAATGTATAAAATAATCTTATTGTTATCCTCTATACTATTATCAGGGTGCTTCAGTGCACCAGATGAACGGTATACATATCTAACAGCCACTGATGCACAATCAGGGGATACACAAACACTCGATGTAGATATCCTACTACCTCCAACCGGTAGTGATACACTGCCTAACGGTAAACGTGGAGCCATTGTATTCATCCATGGGGGAGCATGGGATTCAGGAAGTACAAATCAGGTGGCAACCTTTGCAGATACTGCACGTGAGATGGGATTCTTCACCATGGCCATGGATTACCGTCTAACCAGTGTAAGGGTCGAAGGCAGGGGTGAACGTGGGGTACTTTATCCATGGCCTACACAAGCACAGGATGTACGGTGTGCACTAGGATGGCTTGCAGAAAATGCAGATACCTATAACGTAGATGTGGATGCTATAGCACTTATAGGTGAATCCTCTGGTGGACAGATGGCATTCATGGTTGCAGAGAATGATTACCTTACAGATGAGTGTCCTTATCAAGGGGATGTAGATATTGCATTAGCCGTGTCTCGTTCAGGACCTACAGATATTGAACATTGGTACAACCTTGGAGGATTCACTAATACGTGGGTACAAGACTTGTTAAACAAGGATAACCCTACGGTAGATGAACTTCGTAGTATTAGCCCTGTATTCAATATAGGTGATGATAGCACTACAAGTATTTTACAACAACATGGTGGAAAGGATAGTATTGTAAAGGAAGAAGTTGTACTATCTTACCCTGATGCACTGGATGCACTTGGAAGACAAAATGAATACTTGCATTATCCTGATACAGGACATACACTAGACACCTCTAGGCAAGATGCACTAGACTGGATAAATACACAATTAAAGGGGTACACAGAATGAAGAATATTATAGCAGCAGCAGTATTATCAATCATGAGCACAGGAGCTTTAGCAGCAGGGGTATGTCATATTCCAAAGGATTGTGAGTTCATCTCTAGCGAGTTCTCAACTGGTGGAGGGGATAGGGCTATGTATATCATGGAAGTGGATTGCAAGATCGATGGTGAAGTCACTAAGTACATAGATACTGAAGTATCCATAGGAGGATTCTTCGGGGTGGGACGTATCACAGCGCCTAAGAAGGTGATCTTTAAGCGTACAACTAATGACAGTATGTCGTGTGACTACTAGAGATCGAAGAATGTAAAATACAGAGGTCTGTATGGTGCAGAGGCCTACACGAATGATTAAATCATTAAAGGAACTGGAGAAGACCAGCCCATTCATAGGAAGATATAGGTGGGAGTTGGCCGACAATAATAGAAAGATACACTTTAAGAAATTCAAGCGAGAACACCCTTCAACATTAAAATTAAGTAGTGAGTTCAGGTTCGGTCTGTACAACTAACTATAAGGAGAATAAAATGAGTATTAGAATCGAAAAGAGTATCCAGTGCGATAACTGTGAAGAGGAATTGATTGTGGATTCACCATATCCTGCAAAATACGTGCTTGAGTTGAAATCCGTGGATGTAGGTATTAATACATCTGGTGCAACATTCGCTGTCTGTGTACATCCAGCCATAAAAGATACCATGCATTTCTGTGGCTTTATATGCCTTGAAAATTGGATAGCAGATAGAAAGTCGCTTAGGTGATCAGCAGGGGGAGGTAGTTTTGAAAAAGATAGATGAACTCGAAAGATCTAAGACACTACTGACGTTTCTATGGCAAAAATATGATGCCGGTGGAATATCAATGGGGCGTAGCTATGAGGCTGTAGTCCTAGAGGCTGTTATGGAATTACTAGGCCCTTCATCGGAAGATTTGAGCCGAGATCATGGCGATATAATGGATGAAACAAGAAGTTACCTTTCATCAAAGAGGGCTGAAAAATTAGGACTTAAGTGTAGGGAGATAAAATATCATGAGGATTGAAAAACAACTAATTGATTTAGATACATCTAAAGTCGATTTCGATAATAGACATTGGGGATGGTGTGAAGGAGGTCACCCCTTACGCAGCGGGGAGTATGCAATTACCTATATTGCTGATGATGACTACCTCAATGAAACAAGGTACGCCCTTCCGAAATGCTTGAATGAGATGATGAATTTAAAAGACAAGTATGGTGCAGAAGAAGCCAAACGAAGAATTCGGCAAGCACTTGCATAGACTTGAAGAGAGGCTCTTAAAAGATGGTGAAGAGTGTAGCTTTGGTTGCAGTCACCATGTAACACATAGGTGTGAAAAATGCGGTCGCTTCTCCTCACGAGGAGAAGCAACTATTTTCACTAATGAAGAGTACTTGGTATCGGAGGAACTCAATATGGGTTTACGTGAAAAAGTTCAGGAAGCACTGGACAATGCAAAAGAAAATGGCTACAATTTCGAAGGTTGGTCACCAGGACAGATAGCCAGTGACATGATCCGACATGATAAAGGCTTGGAAGATGAGAATTTTTGTGAGTTAGGATGCATTATCCTAGGATTGCAAAATGAAAACAAACAAGACGTGTAGATGTTGCAATAACACGGCTAAAATTGGAGAATAAAAATGCCAAGAGTTAAAAGAAATACAGACGCAACTTTAAGGTTACGGTGTGATGACCCAGAAGACTCGTTCACCGTTAGTTATACAAATATGGGGGAGCCTTTTCGGGAGGGAATCGAAATCGGTATTGGAAATGCGGAATTCAATAAAGATGTAAGGGTGATGCTTGAGGATGGCGAGGCGAGGCAATTACTAGGCTTACTTTTAAAGCTCTATCCAATTAAATCGTAGTTCTGTCGCAATAACGCGACTAAAAACTGGAGGATACTATGGAATTTTGGGTAAAGCTCCTTGTGGTTGAGGACACTAAAAACCAGGATGCTAGAGACGACTTACAGGCTAATTGTACTCACATCACGCACGATTATTGGCTGTTTGAAGGTGACGAAGAGGCCTTGGATGACGGCATTACATTTTCGATCATTGGCGAGGAAGCTATCAGCGGAACTGGAGATTTAACAAAATCACAGCTTAAGGTAATGCTCCTGGACACATACGGGCTAACTGATGGCCTTCTAAGCTAAAGAGCTTTGCTGTCGAAGAGGGAAATTCAAATATTGGAGGATAGAATGCAAAAATATATAAAGAAACCAATAGTAATCGAGGCAATTGTAAATACTAGACAAAATAAAGCCCCAACACTTTACAGTGCCAGGGCTTATTTATATCTACATCCGCTGTGAGGCTCTCAGTGCCTGTAGGAGCAGTGACCCAGGTACCCTTAGGGGTAGCCAGGGGTACATAGTGAAATCCTCTCACAGAGCAATACAGGGCTTCTCAGCGCTATAAAGAGATCTTACGGATGTATTCTGATATCGAATGATCTCTTAAATAGTTCAAGAACAGGGTCCTAAGGTATAATAACCTAACCCATGAAGGGTTCTTGATTACAGTTCCTGAACTTGTTATGAGATTCAACACACCTCCGTGCCAATACCCTATCTTAGGTACCCGTGGAACTATGTCACTGGCATTCACATACCTAGTATAATCTACACACTTCAAATCGTTACTAAATTGAAGGCCTCCTACACGAGGGCTTCCAAAGGTTACAAGCCTGTGTGTATACTTCCTACCATATACAGCATAGATTGTAGAGAGTGCACCTCCTAAACTATGACCGGTACATGTTAATGTATACTTCCTAGGAAGCTTCTTTATAGCGTTATCTATTTTAGTAGCTACGCTTTTAAATGCTTCCATGAATCCTGTGTGTATATTGTAATTAGTGTAATGGGTTTTCTTAAGGTTAATATCTGTAGCTACATCCTTTGGATCATCTGCTTCAGTCCCCCTGAAAACCAGTACAGCCTGCTCAGAAGTGTCATGAAGACATAGGTACGCTTTAGTCCCTGTCCTCTTACTCCTAAACTTAAATACCCTTTCGTACCCTAACTTCTTAAGGGAGGGGATTCCTTTGTATGCTGCACTGGATGTCTTGGCAAGAAGGACATCTGTAGGGTACCACAAGGGTATATCCTTACCCTCTCCCTTTAAGTCGTCCATTAAATAATCGCAGCCAGTTTAGCAGCAACAGCTACCATTTGCAGTATATTCTTAACAGCATCTGCATGGCTGATACCATCATCTGATGTAAGAAGCTCTTGCACTTTTGAATCAAGCTCTCGTGCATCTGCAATCTGCCTCTGCAATTGGTATTGCAGGGTAGTAGGCATATATGCCATTCTCCTCTCGATAATCATGATGGAGAGTGTAAAAGCATCTTTCACTTCACCATATTGCATAATTAAGTCGGAGCCCTCTGCTAATGCAGTAACTAAATCCCTGTCCGAAGCTCTTGCATTTTTTAGTGCTGTACGAGCCTGTTCAATCCTTGACCCTTGATAGTTAAGAAGGGTTACTTCATCTTTATCAAACACTTTTGAATTGTCTTTAATACCTTGTACTATCTGCGGGTGTCGCATTTCCATACGTTGATACGCGGCTATAACACTTGTAGCATTGATCATGTTCTGTGTAGTATTGGATGCGCAACCGAAAAGGAATGCAGCCATCACAAGAGATATAATAATTTTCTTCATACTATTAGGCCTCTGCCATATTAAATGTTGTTTTGTAAAGATTGAATGCCCATAGATTACTATTAGGCATTGATGTGAATTTCACAATTGCATTGTAATCCCTTTCTTCTACTCCTCCAACTTCAGGAAATATACTTAAAAGGAAGTCTTTACGTAACCCAACTGTAGATGCTGCTGCATGGAAAGCCCCTCTTTCCTCCGGTGTAAGGTTTTCCAACTGAAGTTTAAAAGTTCTGTACTGAGGTCTTGTATCGCTCCTCAGGGTACCCCCTTCACTACGTGTTTGTTTAGTACTTTCATCCCAAGAAGTGGTCATCCCATAAGAAGGGTTAATAGCAGGGGACATCTGGTCCCCTATGATCAACCTCCCTGCCTGCATGTATCCATCTGCATTAGATGCATCTGTTATTGTAATCTTTGCGCTTCGTCCCTGTACGCGTGTAAACCAATCAACCACCATCCTATCATCTTCATGTAGCTGATCATAGATACTGTTTCCTGCATTATCTACCCCCCACTCTATAGTGCTTAAAGGGAGTGAAGGCCTTACAACTATAGATGTACTGTCGTATAATAACGATCCTGTTTGATTTTCACCCCCGTAAATCTGTACTCTCCACGTTGCTGTTGCACTCAGATTATGTCTATTTAGACATACTGCTGAAACAGGTTGTGTAGAGGAGAAATTTACAAGGATGTCAAACTGGTTAGTATCTGTTGTACGGACAACCTTAGTACGTTGTGTTTCTTGTAGATTGGTTACAGGTAATGCTGTAGCCACGTTACCTGTAGATGATGTTACAACTGCTGTATCTGCAACATTATACATCACTAGCTTTATATTTGACACTAGGCTCCCCTTATGTGTTCATCACTTATTGTGGTTATATGACCTCTGCCACCTGTTGTTGCAAAGATGTTATAGTTCCATCCGCTGACTCTTTTAGCACATAATACCTTACACCAGCTGTAGCCTCGGATATTGTTACACTATAGTTCCCTGTAGCGTCTGTATTAAAAACACCTACTGTAGGGTTTATAGCGCTACCACCAAATGTTTCACTTACAGATATCTTAATACCTATCCCATCCGCATATGCTGCACTAGTTGACCAGTTCTTCAACAACCCTGTGAACTTAGCACCCCCTGTAGGAGATGTAACTGACCAGTCGAAGGAATTAGATACTGCACTTCCACCTGCATTTGTTGCAGTTATTATCAGTCCTGTTAAGGATTGGACAGTAGTGGTTGTTCCACTTATAACACCTGTTGTGGTATTTAATGTAAGTCCTGTAGGTAATGTTCCAGATGTTAATACATATGATGTCGGTGAATTAGACCACAGAGACCCTACGTTTAACGAGATTACAGATCCATTAGGTGAAACCTGATCTGCAATCGTTCCAGAGAACACCGGAGGTGATGCACCTAAACTCTGTGTGGTTGCAGGTACTGCTCCTGAACTTCTTTCATTTCCAGAAGCATCGGCTAATGCAACATAAATATTATACGATGTACTAGCTGTTAACCCAGCTAAATTAAGTGGATAACTCGTACCCGCATCCATCCCTGTTAAGGATATTGATGTACTAGGTACTGCTCCGCCACTGCCAGTCCCTGCTAATATCTCTGTAGATGTGGGGGCTGGGGATGCTGTGGGTACAACCACTGCACGATATGTACCTGCTTCATCAGGAGTGAATGATGCATTAATAGCTGAAGATGTTGTAGATGAAACATTAACAGCTACCGTAAAATCAGGGGCTGTTGTATCTGTTACAGCTGTAGTTGTTAAAGGCACTGCTGCTGAAACAGCAGAGTTATTCAACGCATCTTCAATTGCCGTATATGAATCAAATGCTGTATTAGAAGTAATCCCTGTAAAGTCATAGTTGACCTGGACACTTGTTGATAAAACATTTAGACCTGATGAGAAGAGTGGAGACCCACCTCCACTTGCTTGCCCAGCTAGTACTTCTGTTGCACTTGGTGACGCTGCACCTGCTGCAACTAGTACAATCCTGTAATGACCACCTTCATCTGTTGTAAACGTTATACGTCCACTATTAATTGATTGTAGACTGGCCACAGGTGTTTGTGTAAACGCAGGAGCAGTTGTATCAGGTAGTGCAGATGTCGTGAAGTTAGTTGCAGAGGATAATACTTTATTAGCATCTGCATCTGTGAGTGCAACATAGAACTTATAAGATGTATTGGCTGTTAGGCCTGTATTCATTGCAACCGATTCACCAACCGCTGCAGTCATTGCAAGCAATCCAGAATCGAATACAGCTGCTATAGCTCCTGACCCAGTTCCTGCAAGTACTTCATCCACTGTTGGAGCAGAATCTGCAGAAGGTATAAGTACAATCCTGTAGTTTCCATCCTTACTCGATGTGAAGGTTCCATTCGCAGAGGTTGTTGTAATAGTGTTTACAGCGGGTCCTGCAGTGAATGTAGGAGGAACACTTGTCACCGTAATATCAAATGCATTACCAGCTGTTGAACCGGCTGCATTCGATGCACTCACTGTGATACTGTTACTTACTTCAACTGTTGTAGGTGTCCCACTTATAACACCTGTGGTGGTGTTAAGGGATAATCCACCAGGGAAAGGTCCACCTGTAAAGGTGAATCCTGTCTCACCTGTCCAGAATGTGGATAGATCGACATTGAATGCAACATCTTTATTTGCTGTTTGATTAGGTATTGTACCAGTGAACTGTGGAGTGGCATCTGATGTACTCTCTGTAAACAGTGTACTTAATGTCTGATTACCACTTGAATCCTCTACTGCCACATACATATCGTAAGTGGTTAGTAGTGCCATCCCTGACATAGTTATTTCAGTGACTACATTGGCTGAATATGCTGTAATATTAGTCGAATCAACCACTGACCCACCAGGCCATGAACCTGACATGATGTTTGCAGCTGTTGGTACAGCAGCACCTGCCGCTGCTGCCATAGCTCTATAAGTACCACCCTCTCCTGCTGTAAAGTTGAAGGTTATAGTAGAGCTTGTCTTACTAACTAAAGCTGGTTGTACAGTGATTACAGGGGCTGTAACATCTGCTACGGCACCGGTCATTACAGGAGCTAATGTTTCCCCAGTAGCTGCATTGACTGCAGCTATGTAGAAATCATATGTAGTTCCTTGGACAAGGCCTGTAATTTCTATACTATCTAAACCCCCTGTAGCTACATAAGCTGTAAGAGTTGTCGATGATATGGCTGCTGCACTAGCTGAATTCTGACCTGCTAGTACTTGGGTTGAAGTAGGGGCCACATCACCTTGTGTTACAGCCACTACCCTTATGTTACAATCTTCTCCAAGCTCATATTGAATACCCCTACCGTTTAAAGGGGTTGTCGTGAGCGTGGGGCTTGTTAGGAAAGTAGGCCCTACTACGAGATCTGGACTCTCGTTAGCTGTAGATGAACCCGCTGGATAAAAGTTATTAGCCATTAGACAAATTCTCCTATGACTGCTGCAACGTCTGTATTACTTAATAAGCTATTAAACATTACAACATCGTATATTGTTCCATCGAAATCATTACTCGTGCTAGACGTGTAAGCTCCTAAGAATACCGCTGTTACAGTCGATGCACTCATTGCCATGGCTGTACCTGTTGAGTTCAAGGCTCCTAGGTTATCATACGCTTTCGTCTCGGATGTCCCTGAATTATAAGTAATACCGAAGGATACATCCACATCTGTTGGGAAGAAGTCCCCTACTGTGTTGTGAACATCACTAATACTACTGTTACCAGTGATACGTAATTCTTTAGATCCTGTACTTCCGACCTTAAGCCTATTCTCACCAGCTGTCTGTCCATACAATGTACGGTTAACACTATCAGTTACCTTCTTAACCCTCATACAAATAGTCCAATCCGTTTGAGGTATCTTACAGGTAGTAGGAATTTGTAATCGTCCATCTCCACCTGTTGGGAACTCTGCACCACCAGCTACAATATTAACTTCTCTTGAAGTAACAGGGAATGCATGGTTTGCATTTCCAGATTGATCTAACCAATCCATTGAAGTTCCATTCACAGATTGTCCAATACCCTTCTGCAACCATAGAGTTGGGCTTAATGCTGCTGTAGGAGATGCAGAGTGAGCTTGTGAAAGTATTGAAGACATTGTTCCATTACCTAAAGAGTTTACAGCATACATCTGGAATTCATATGTAGTGCCTTCAACTGCTGCAGAATATAATGAAGATGTCGTTGCTTGGTTGGCTATGACAGTATTGTCTCCAACATCAAATGAACCAGCTCCAAATATTCTCCTCTGAATAACATACCCTGTAACAACTGGATCATGTACAAGTGCATCCCATGAAATTGTAATTCCGCTTGGCCCATCTGCTAATGCAAAGTTAGATACAGCCACTGGAAGTGTGTTTGTTATAGGGGTTATCTCCACAGTATTGAAAACACCAGTTCCTGCTGCACTGGTTGCATACACTCTGAATGTGTAGCTTGTACCATCTGTAAGTCCTGTTTCATTGTGGCTAACTGCGCTGGTTCCTAGTGTTGCTACGGTGACATATGTACCATCCCCCGCAGCTGTTAATTTCTGTTGTACTACATAAGCTGTAATCACAGGGACTTGTGTTGGAAGTAAATCCCATGTCAAGAATGCAATAGTGGAATCCTGTGTAGCTGCTAAGTTAGATATCTGTGCAGGAACTGTTGGGAGTACTCCATGGTTATCTAGAGCAACTTTATAAGCCTCATAAAATCTGTTACCCCATATTCGTAAACCTACGGAATCTACGTGTAAATCAAATTGTCCACCTTTTAGCCACGTAACATCATAATCAGATTGTGCAGTATGAGCGGTGGTAGATACAATTGTTACAATATCTGCATTGATTGTGGTGGAGTCTGGACCTACGGAGGTTACTTGTCCTATAATGAAAGGCACTTTAGTGAAGGTGGGTTGACGAACTGTAGGGTTCAAAACACCACCTGTCCGAAGGGTATTTATTACATTTAAAAGCCCATTACCCCATTGCATAGATGATAAAGAGCCCCCTGCAAAAGCATCTGTCTCTCCTTGTTGATAACACATCATAACAATTCTATTATCTGGGTGGTCATCTAAGAACTCATTAGCAAGTGAAACCGCATGTAAAAACTCTGCACCACTTGGAGCCGCTTGAGTTGTTCCTCCTGCTACTAATCCTGTACTTCCTTTAGCAGCAGGAAGCAATACCACTTGTCTATTACCTAGCCGTGTATTACCTTCTATATACCTTTTACCTAGTGTAACTCCAAGTCCTACACTCTCTGCCCTTACTGCACCATTCCCAGTACCAAAATCATTGGCGTGGTCTAATGGATCATCTGCAAGAACATAATTACCCGCTGCAACAGAATCTGTTGTAAATGTTAAATGATCATCTGTTACTCTATCTGTTCTACGTAGTTGTAGGAGTTGTGGATGAGTGCTATCTAGGGTAGCATTGTACCCTCTCATCCCTGCTTCCTCTACTTCACCATTATGTCCACACATATTGGACTGGCCCATTAGAAGTATTCCATCCCTACCTTCACCTGTAGCTGCTGACCACTCACCTAGATCAGGTGTACTGTAGATAGTTGCACCCGATGTAAATGTCGGCATAGGATCTGCAGTGGTTTCCATGATCCTGTTAACAGTTATAGTATTACCCCCTGTAACAGTGGCTTCTACAATGGCATATACTGTAGTGTTTGTTGTTTGTTCTATTGTGAATATAGACCTTTCACCGTTAGGTGTTGCCAAGTACCCTGATTCCAAGGTTACAGAGAAAGGGCTTACTTGATCTGTTGTTGTATATTGGCTTCTATTTCTTATCATAACGTTACATTCTCAAAGCTTGCTACATATGCATCATATATTGTATTACTGAATGACCTTTGACTTGCAGCATTTGTGAATCTCAGTGTTGCATCTGATGTTGAAGTTGGATTAGCATACCCTACTCCTGTGAACCTGGTGGGCGCTGAAGAAATAGATGCGTTTATTGTCGTGGCTTCAGCACCTATATCTGTAATAGTATCTCCGTTCAGTCCACAAACTACGATAGGTACATCAGGGTATGTAACTCTATAGTTGGTTATGATAAGATCCAAGCCTGCCTCGAATCCTGCAGATGCTGCCAGGTCTGCATCTGTTACTCCCAGTGATATAATAATACCGGCTATTCTATTATCAGTATCAAGAGCTGTGAACTTAGCTGCATGAATCTCACTCTTTCCGAAATTGGTTCCTGCTGAATCAGCATAGTCACCTGCATTGATTGAAGAAGCTATATCTCCTGCAGGTATTAAGACTACCTTCCTTGCACCTGGAAACCTATAAAAGTAATTCTTTGCAAATGGTATCCCAAAACCTATACTATCTACAGGACCTATATTACCGGTCGTCTGGTTATGCGGCATAGGATCTTCTGCCACTCGTACTTGATCCACCACTAAAGCATCTGCAGTAGTTGCAGAGTGTGCTGCATTAATCACGAGATTGTTTTCACTAAGCATCAAGATATTAGAATCTGCATAGTCTAAACGAGTGTTCCACCCATTATTAGAGTACGTTGCTCCATTATATCCCACTGAGTTACCATCTCCTATGATAATGAATCCATCCATCCCACCTTCAGTTTGATCACTATATTTAGAAATAGGTAGGGCACTGTATATATTAACTGTTCCAGTTAATGTCGGTAATCCACCTCCACCATCTGTTGTGTACTCTATCGAGTCTACTGTCAACGTAGTACCTGTTGTTATGGTTGCAACAACATTAGCAAATGCCGCTTTGTTATCAGCATCTTCTATGATGAAGTAACCTTTCACATCATCTGTAGCTGCTACAGCTCCTGCTGAAAGTGCTATCGTAAAAGGCGATGTTGTTGAACTGGTAGTATATGAAGCCCTGTTAAATATTGTCGGCATTTTAATCCCCTTATCCTAATTCTTATAATGTAACGTTTTCTGCTGCAACTTCAAAAGATGTGTAGATAACATCTCCGAAGGATCTCAAGCCTGCACTATCCATTAATCTACTAGTCGCATCTAATCCATATCCAACAAGAGGTGTTGCAACAGCTAGGTTAGAAAACCTATTAGGAGCATCAAGAAGACTTGTATCGATTGTTGTAGCGTGTGCACCTATTGTGCTTACAGTGGTAGGATGCATAGTACACACCACTACTGTAGCATCTGGATATTGTGCTCTTTGACTTGTAATCATTGCATCGAACCCTGCTTCAAATCCTGCAGATGCTGCCAGGTCTGCATCTGTTATCCCTAATGATATAATAATACCTGTTATCCTATTTCCACTATTTAAGGCTAGGAATTCATCTGCTCTTGTTATTCCTCGCTCAGCATCTGTACTATAATTACTTGCATTAATAGAAGCTGTTGAACTAGCTAAAGGAATCAATACCGGTCTACGTGCAGCGGGGTAATGATTGAAGTAATTCTTTGCAAATGCCATTGCAAAACCTACACTATCTGCTCCTCCTAATGTAGTACCAGTTGAATGGTGATGAGGAAGCGGATCTTCTGCAGAGGTTATTTGATCTACGACCTCTGGATCATTAGAGGTTAGTGTATGACCCTCGTTGAAAATTACATCAATTTCCCTGTACATAAGGACGTTGTAATCTACGTAGTCAAGACTCTTATTCCATCCTGCAGTAGATTGTGCAGTACCATTTATACCTACTGCATTCTGATCACCTAGTAACAGTATCCCATCTTGCCCATCTTCCGCTGCTACTCCATACTTAGAGACAGGGAGGGAACTAAAGAGATTAACTGTTCCAGTTAATGTCGGTAATCCACCTCCACCGTCTGTTGTGAATTCAATAGAGTTCACTGTAAGGGTATTACCCCCTGTAACAGTTGCAACAACATTAGCAAATGCCGCTTTGTTATCAGCATCTTCTATGATGAAGTAACCTTTCACGCTATTAGGCGCTGCAGTGAAGCCTGTTCCCAATGATATAGTGAACGGTGATGTAACTTGTGCAGAGGTATAAAAAGCTCTGTTAAATATAGATGGCATATCGCCTATCCCCTTTAGTATCAATTAATAACTTTACTTCCAAACTTCTAACTTTATCCTTGGAGGTGTCACAGATTCAGAATATCCTACTACTACGCATTTACCTCCTCCACTGAAGCCGAACCTTGGATGATCTATATCAATAACATCACCTAGTTCAATGCTGAAAGGTGTTGCAAAAGCTTCTACATTGTAAACAGTACGGATTTCACTATTTAAAGATAATCTCCTGTTTGCTTCTGTACTAGCTTCTGTAGGATCTGTAAGAAGTGTCTGCACCAAGGGAGGCTCTGTAGCCAATAAGTGAGTTAATCCTGTGCTATCTGACACTCTCTTAGATTCTTGCCATTGGACACCTAGAGCCGTAACTTCATCCAATGTTGCACTACCTGCAATATCCGAAGGATTCATTACTGTGTAGTTTTTACTGTATCCAAGATTGATCTGCTTTTGAGGTAAGTATCTTTTCTTTATAGAGATTCCTCCTTCAACAATATCATCCTGTGTAATACTAAGAGTTGGACTTTCCAGTGTAGGATCTATTAGTACACCTAGTACAAGTTTACCGTTTCTACCAAATCCCCACCAACCCCCTATACTTCCTACTAAGCTATCCAGTATAGATGATACAGTGGCAACCTGGTCTATATAGGTTCCAACTTTCTGCGGGAACGCTGTCCTGAAGGATTGGAAACTTGGAATATCAATATCACTTGATGTTAATGATGTCCTAGTCGTTACTACTTCATAGATGATACTAGCTACGTCATCTATATAACTTCCACCTCCGCCGCCTAATCCTGCCTCTGGTTTTACACCTTCTACATCGCAAGTTATCTTCCCTGCAGGAGCATTTTGTAATTCGATATCGTTTATTGAACCGTTAACCCAGTCTGGTCCATTGTTCAATTGAATACCGCTGTCATACACCGCTGTAACTTCTTGCAGGTCTGTTGGGCATATTATGTAGTTAAGGTTGGTAGAGCTATATAGAGGTGGTGCTATATTAAGGACCCTCCCATATACTGTAGGTATAATCTTATTAGCATTAGGACCTGCAGGTATGTATTCCACCGACAAAGGCTTTTCAAGTTCAAGACCCTTATCTCCCACCTTAAGTACAAGGAAGTCTCTGCCTTTCGTTGTAAGCTCTAAGCTAGTACCTTCCATTATTATTTCAAACTTACTATATTCCCAACTAGGGTCTCCCAGTTTTAAAGTAACACCTCTACCATTCCAAGACCTATTTAACCAATCATCCCTTACTCCATCTAAGTTTTCTATAACAATGTCACCGAAACTTTGTGTCGTTTTCTTTTCTAAGGCTTCCGACATACTTCTTCTAAATAATGGAAAAGATGTGATTATATCTGGATAGTCAACATTGGGTTGTGGATCTGTAGGAGAGGTAATGAATCCTAGTGTTGACATTCTCTCTGTCAATTCTACTGTTCCACCCGTTATCATTGGACCAAACACTTCATCTGTTGTTATTAGATTATCTCCGAAGACTTCCTCTATGGAAACCCCTGCACCATCCACATATACAGCCTCTACAAGTAATACCCGCTGTGCATCTTCATCTGCTAACCAAGCTCTATATTCCTTTTGCTGCTGTGTTAGATTCCCTTCGATAAACCAGAGAAATGTATTAGCATCTATAAAACCTGCATCATTCGTTGCACGTATTATAACGTTATATCCAAAGTCAATAGTATCAGTGATTATTCCTGATATAACACCTGCTGAAGATATCGTTAATCCATCTGGCGCTGCAGTTCTGAACTCATAGTTAGAAGGTTCATTAGCAAAAGCAGATGTTACATCTATGGATATTACACCTCCTGATCTACTGTTTAAATCAGGAAGTATTACTCCTGATAAGGTCGGTGTCTTATCACCGTTAACCGTCCAACTGAATGTCAAAGATGTTGCACTTCCTAGTGAATTCTGTGCGCGTATTGAAATACCTGCGTGGGCTGCATATACTTGAGAAGATACTGTTCCGCTTATAACACCTGTTAAAGAGTTAAGCGCTAATCCTGCAGGTAGTGTTCCAGACTGTAGAATGAACAGTGTTGGATCATTACCAAAGTGAACTGATATATTCAGATTAACACCTGTATTGGGTACAGTGGATTGATCTGGTATCGCTGTAAGGACTACTGGAGAAGTTCCTATTGTCCAATTGAAAGCGTTACTCTCTGCTGAACCGTCTGTGTTAACACCTGTAATCTGTATGCTAGGGAACTGTGTAGCAGCTGCAGGAGTCGATCCTGAAGCCACCCCTGTTGCAGTGTCAAAAGTCACTCCTGTAGGAAATGATCCGCCTGAAAGAACGTAGCTTGTTGCACTCGTAAAGTATGAAGAGAAGTCTTCACTTACTGTCGCGCTTTGTCCACTAGTTATATTAGGTATCGTACCTGTTGTTGCTACTGGTGCAAAGACAGTCCAATTAAATGTTAAACTTGTTACATCTCCAAAACTGTTTATAGCTTTTATAGCTATTCCTGAATATAGTGTAGGGAATGTATCTGCTATAGTACCCGATAACAACCCTGTTGAACCATTAAATGTTAATCCTACAGGCAGGGGATTTCCTACGGATTGATAAGAAGTTGGAGACCTACTGAAATAGGGTACTACAGAGAAAGATACCACTTCTGCCGGAGAAACCTGTCTTCCAGGTATGCTTCCATTTAATACCGGAGGTTGTCCCACAACCCAATCAAACCCTGTTGCATTAACCGATCCTTCGCTATTAGTACCTGTTATAACAATACTAGGGTAGGTTACCGTCTCATTGACTAGTGTTCCTGATATAACCCCTGTACTTGTTGAAAGAATTAATCCAGAGGGGAGTCTACCATCATCTGAGTAAGATGATACACCCGTAAAGAAGGATGATACATCTAAAGTAGGGGATGTTAATGCCACATCTTCCTGATCTGGGATAGTTCCTGAGAAGATGGGAAGAGCTTTCTTAACATCCCAGTCAAAGGTCTCACCATCATTATTCCCTGTACTATTAGTAGCTCTTATCTGTATACCATTGAAAGATGAATCTGTTAAGTTTGATGCTGTAGTACCTGATGCCACCCCAGTAGAAGTATTTAATGTTATATTTGTCGGCAGTGCACCAGCTAGTACTGAGTAAGATGTAGCCCCTGTCCAGAATACTGAAAAGTCTACACTGATGACTTCCCCTGCAGAGCTTACTATGTCATTAAAGACTTGGTTTGCCTGCGGATTACCAGGTTGTTTTGTTCTCTCTGGAGCCCCTAACACTGTCCATGTAAACGGATCATGCAAAACAGTTCTAAGTGTTCCTCCGAATGTGTTGCTGAGTTGTATTACAATGTTCTCGTAAGTACCAACACCACTAGGCAGAGTTCCTCCAAAAGCTCCTGTAGAGCTGTTTAATGTCACTCCTAGCGGTAATGATCCTGAGTATAATGAATAAGTTTCCACGCCCTCAGAGAAACTTGCAATACTAGAACTAACTGCATCTCCAGTCTCTCCAACCTGATCCGGTATAGGGGACAATATAACAGGGGGTCCCTGTACAGTCCATGTAAAGGCCTGGAACATCAACCCACCTGCAGGATTGGTAGGTCTTAATGTAATACCACTATGTATCCCTGCTTCACCTGTGATTGTCCCGTTAATATACCAAGGATTATTAGGTGTACTTGGAATAATTGTCAATCCATCAGGCAACGTTCCTGCTACTATATCAACAGATGTTAGGTTAAAAGGGTCTGTAGGGATGATAATATTAACAGTATCGCCAAGAGCATTCGATTGGTCTCCCAGGGGAGGGAGTATTGAACTTGGAGCTGGTATACGATAGTGTTCTATTTTAAACGCGTTGGATCTCTCTCCTAATATAGAGGGGAAGGCAAATAGTTTAAACTGTGATCCAAATACCCCTTCTGCAGCTGGAACCCCTGATATGACACCCGCTGCAGATAATGTAAGTCCCTCAGGAAGGGGGTTTAGGTAATATCCGTATCCTGATATAGTACCTGTGAATTCCGTAGAGATATCTATATTTTGTGGTACATCACTTATATATTGAATATCTGCAATATTACCAGTGAACCTAGGGGTTGACGGTAAGTATTTACTTATGGTAAATAAATTACTCTGAGTAATACCATCGGAATTTACTGCAGCTATACTAAACTGTGTACCAAGTGTTCCTACCCCGTCTGGAGTCCCTGTTATAACCCCTGTACTTTGGTTTATCACCATACCAGGTGGTATTACATTTACAAAGAAATTGTAATTAACTGCAGGTGGTGAACTAGTACTGAAATAAGTAGACACATCCACATTTATAGAATTATTATCAGTCATCTCTATATCTGGAATAGTACCTATGAAAATTGGTGCTGCCATTACTACGTCCCCCTTTATGAATTAGTAGGGGCTCTTTCAGCCCCTGTTGTATTACTTATAATGAACTGATACCGTCACTTCCTCCTTGAGTAACAATACCACCTCCACCTCCTTGAGCAATCTCTACGAAGCTTCTCATAACTTTAATGAGTTCATTATTTTGTGCTTGAAGTGCAGCTGTTGAAGTATCCCTAGCTTCAACCTCTTCTGCTTGCAAGGCGTAATATTGATCATAATATGCCTGTGCATTAGAAGTGTACTCATCTATTGCAACGATAGTACGATCTGTGTTAAAGGAATCTATTCCAGATTGCTCTATGAAGATATCCCTCATGTTCTGCTCTGTAGAATCTGACTGGGCTTCTAAATGTGCTCTGAGATCCTCTAAGGTTTGTATCGTCTCCCCGGTTAAGATGTTAGACTGTGTTTGCAACTCTATAAGAGTTTCTTGATATCCTGCTAAATCTGTATCTAAGCTTTCACCAAGTGTTGCTGCAGTCTCATTCAGATAACTCAATTGCTCTAGAGTTAATAACCTTAATGCCTCAAGTGCATCCAAGTTTGCCTGTTCAGCAACTTCCATTTGAATAGCTAATTGATCAGAGGTAAATCCATCTTGTAAAACACTAACCAAGTCTAATATTGATGCATCTATCTCTGCTAAGTTCTCATTAGCTTGATCCAATGCAGATACAACAGCTTCATCTCCTACAGATAATAATTCAGGAGCTTGCATTCCTGCTGCTATCTCAGCTACACCTGATACAGATGCCTTGACCAAGTTAAAGATGGATGTATAATCATCCGAACTTGCAAAGAATGCTCGAGCTTCTTCTAAATACCCTTGTGAAGCCTCTGCAAGCCTTCCTGCAGCGTCTGCATCACCACCTTGAGCTGCGGCTAAGGTGGATTCAAACGTTGCCTGTGAAGCAGCTAATCGCTCCTCAGGGGTAAGTATTGAAACACTACTTAAGTCTAAACCTCCTAGGAAGTCATTCAACGACTGAGAAGCTTCGTTCCATGCTTCAAACAACAACATGGTTGAATCGAATGCTTCTTGGAATACAGCATTCTGAGCTGCAGCCTGTTCAGCAGCTAATGCTTCTGTAACTGCAATCTGCGCAGAAACCCTATCTTCATAAAGATCTGCAAGATCTTGCTCTTGATCCAGTCTTGTGCTATGAGCCTCTTCAAGTGCAATCATATTAACTGAATGAAGATCTTCAATAGCTGACTTCTGTGCGCTATAGTTTTTCATTATAGCGTCGTGCGTATCATCTATCAGATCTATCTGCTCTTGTGTACTAAGAGTAAACATGTTAAACATCTGTAGAAGAAGTGAATCCAGTTCAGAAGCTCTGGCAGCTGCTACATCAAAGTTTGGAGCAGATTCTTCAAGGGATTGTATCTCTTTTGCAATAGTGGATAGAACATTGCCAACTTTATCTCGTAGCTGTTGCGCGATATCTATTTGACTCTGAGTCTCTTCTATAGACTCTGCAATAGCTTGAGATTGTATTGTAAAAGCATCTCTTACAGCATCGGCGTAATTCTTTGCAAGGCCTGTTAAAATCTCCACATCCCCTGCTGTTGAAGCCAGTTCAAGGGATGCCCTAACATATGCAAGTGATGCCACTTCAACGCCTATAATAGACTCTTCAACAGAATCATTCGCTGATCCAAGCTTGTCAATATCTTTTGTAAGGATATCTATTAAATCCGTATACGGTTGGATAACCTCTGTTACCATTTTCTCGAATTCTTCCACAACCTTATTCAAGTCCGAAAGGGCATTACCTGCTTCTACCCACTGCACTACTTGTTCAGGTGATAGAAAGTCCTTGAAAACTTCAAATACATCAACAAACTCTTGAAGAGTACCGCCATCGAAACCTTCACCTAATATACTATGAGCTATCCCACGGCCTATGTCATCCATTTCCATAAGCATAATATCTCTTAGATTTCCTGCACTTACTCCAAGTAAACCCTCTAGGCCTACCACTTCTGTTGCGAACTTCTCCACCTGTGCCAGGAATGCATCCAATCCTCCTGCAGCCTCTAAAGCTCTCTGAGTGAAAGTTACAAAGTAGTCCCTTGCAGTGGTTTCACTTCCTAGTTCCTCTGTGAACCTTGCTACAACATCTATTCCTAAAGCTAGAAGAGCATTTTCAAAAACAACTGTCTCTTGAACAACCCTGGAAAGAGTCTCAAATAGAGCCTCTCCAACCCTTTGGAATTCCAACATAGATGGAAGTACGTGCTCTACCATACTGTCTCCCATTGCTGAGAACAGGTTTTCAAAGTCTTTTTGTATCTCCTCTGTACTTCTACCTTTTGTCTGTATTCTCTGGAATGGTATTAAGAAAGAATCTAATGAATCAGCTGTTGATACTCCTAAGATATCCACTGCAGTCATTACAGTACTTCCTATAGATCTTACAACATTGGTAAGGTTGTTTCTTATATCTGAACTAAGTCCTGCCAGGTGAGTCTCTACCCATTCATCGTCTGAACCGAACCATCCTCCATCTTCTTCAAACTGAATAATCTGAAATGTGGCTGCATTGATTCCATCTCTTAACGATTCAAAAGATTGAGTTGCAATTTGTATACCTGCAGATATTACATCGGCATCTATACCTCCTCCAAATAATCCATCTATTAAGCCTCCTAGAAGATTATCTCCGAAGTCAATAAAAGCTCCTGATATATCATCAAAAATCCCCCCAAAAGTATCTCCGAATATAGACCCTACCGTATTAGATAAGAAGTCTCCAACGTCATTGGTAGCATCCGTGAGGAAGTCTTTAATCCCTTGTCCTGGGCCGTCACTACCTGTTATATCTAAATCTTCAAAGCTCAGGTCACCTGTTGCAATAGATTTTACAATACCTACTACAAGTCCTGCTATATTATTATTAAGCTTTTGAAGCTCACGATGTATCAAGTGGAGCTGTGCATTCTGTTCATGATCTGCTTCTTCTATAAGCTTAAAAGCTTTGTTTATGGAATCAGAAGCATCATCTGGTGATCCTAGTACACCACCTGTAATAGGTTTTGTTGTATCTAATGCAGCCTGTGTCGCTGATCCTGAACTACTACCACCTCCACCTTTCACTGATATACCTAATGAAGCCATTGTTCCAATCATAGCTGCAATACGTGCAAAGGCTGTATAGGGATCTCCTAGACCCTGGGTAGCTATAGCTGCTACAGCTTGGGCGGCTGCTGCTAGGTTAGATGCAATAGTGAATGCTCTAGCTGCTTCACTGCCTTCTTCAAAACCTGAAGACATTGCAGAAGCTACTTGGCTTAATTGTCCAAGCCTGTTAACGGTATTAGCTGAATCTAATTCACCTTGTTCTATCTTCAAGAGACTTAATCTCTTTGTAGCCTCTTCATTACCTTCGTCTGATAGCTTTTGAGCTTTATTAATAAGGTCTTGATTATGTATGGATTTCTCTGAGAATGTCTTCTGCTGAGAGGCAAGGGTTTGCAATTCTTTTATTGCTCCTCCGAACCCTCCTGCCATATTCTCACCTAACTTAGACCATGAATCAGACAATGTATCAGTGGACTCTATCGCCTTATCCATCTGCGTTAGGAATTCTTCATCTTCTTTCCTAGCGTCCCTCTGAGCTTTTATCGCTATTGCCTGTTCATTTAACTTATCCGTAAGCTCTTGATGGAGTATAATCCTCTTACCATCTTCCTCTGATAGTAACTGAGTTATTATCAACCCCTCTGTCTGACCTTCAAGTAAAGCTTTTTGGGCTTTTATTCTAGCCTGCATTGCTTTTATCGTAGACTTATCTTTTTCTATATTAGCAGCCTTTGCATTAGCTACCTTTCGCGCATTTAAAGCGTCCACTTCCTTCTTGATAGCTTTTGTTTGAGCATCTGTAAGGGTTGTAGTCTCCTTCAGCTGTTTTACAGCTGCTGCAAACCTATCCTCAACAGGTGTTAGGGATTTAGTTAATGCTTTGTATTTAGCTATTAGAGAATTAACAGCTGCCTGTTGGTCGTCAAAGTACTTCTTAGCATCCGTTCCTGTAGTAAGAGTATTCACAGCGTCAGTGTATATGGTTACACGATCCTTAGCAATTTGTAACTGATTACTGAGATTTGTAAACTCGTCACTACCGGCTTCATTTATATCACGAAGCCTTTTCATAGCTTCTGTTATAGATGTAACATCCTCTTCTGCACCTTCCAGATGCTTTGAAGCAGCTTGTAGACCTATAGAGAAATCTGTCATAGAGCTATCTTCAAACTCTGTCATTAACTTGAAAGCTGTATTGAAAATATTCGCTGCATCTGTGACATCTTCTACAGGAGCTTTAATCTTATTCATAGCTTCTGCATAGATTTCAGCAGAGTTTGTTATAGTGGCATTAGTTCTGTCTGCACGATTAACAAGTTCATCCACCAAAGCCCATGCAGTCCCTACTGAGGCTATGAACCCTAAGACGGCAGGTGCAGATGTTCCTAGTATTGTTGCAGTAAATGCTAAAGCGCCTCCAAGCTCTACAAGTGAGCCTGCTAATCCGGTTACAGATGGAGCTATTGCCTTTGCTACCATAAGGCTAACTATTACATCTAAGTTATCTGCAGCTAGTTGTAGCAGTGGGTGTAGAGGTTCTAAAGCATCTACTAATGTATTGAAAGCTCCCACTATTGATGGCAGTGCTTTCAGTAAACTTATCAAACCATCCCCTATAAGTCTAAAGGCGGCTCCTATGTTACTAGCAAATTCAAGAGCTTCTTCTGACCCTATGAACTCCCCAAATGCCTGAACCACATCTTTAAGTGCTTCACCGAATCCACCTTTAGTTATAGCATCTGCAAATTGTGTGACTCTAGTTTCAGCTCTTGCAAAATTAGCTGAAAGTGTATTAACTGACTTAGATGTGGCAGGAAGTTCGAATCTTAATTGCGCTATGAACTTAGGCATGAAATCTTCAGATATCACTTGCCCCAGTTCAAGCATTTTACTTAATTCTGCAGTAGTGGTTCCTGTAGCTCTAGCAGCTATTTGGAACGCACCTGGTAATACCTCTCCTAACTGACCACGAAGTTCTTCTGCTGAAACTTTACCCTTACTAAGGATCTGGTTTACAGCTGTCATAGCTCTATTAACTTCCGAGGTGGTTAGGCTTAATGCCCTACCTGCTTCTGAAATCCCTATGAAAATATCTCTAGTCTGCTCACCCTCTAGGGATGTATTCTTTGTCGCTGCTGCTAAGCTGGTGTAATCTTTCGCTGAACTTTTTAAGCTCAGACCTAATCTCAAGGACTCATCTGTTATGAACTTAAATTCTTCAGCTATGTTACTGTCTCCGAATACAACTCCCATAGATGCTCTTATTGAATCAAGGGATGTAGCTATGTTTATTAGTCCTCTAGCGACAGCTGCTGCACCTATTGCGGCCATTGCTGTACGCATTAATTTCCAACCCTTAGAGGTTTCTTTAAGCTTCTTAGTCTGCTTCTCTAACCCTGTATTCGTCTTTTCTATAGTTCTTGTAACTTTACGATTAGATCCTGCTGCAGCATCTAATGCTTTATCATAGAGTTCTGTTGCTTGTGTAGCCTTTGAAACTTTAGTATGTATACTCTCAAGGCTTACAGCAGTTCTGTCTACAGAACTTGCGAAGCCTCTTTGCTTCTTTACAGCATTTCCCATAGCCTTTGATGTAAGGCCTATAACTTTGTTTAATTTTCTATTTTGGGTTTCTAGTTTCTCGGCAGCTTTTACAATATCTTCAAGATTTTTAATATAATCAGCAGAGGCTTTTTTTGCGTCTTTGGTTTCTAATCCAACGCTAACCGATATATCGGACATATACTTCTCCATAGGAGTATATAAAAAGAAAGCCAGCTGGTGGCTGGCATGTCACCTATATCATCTACTAGCTAAGTAGATTACCCTGTAGGTGCTTGGGGAAAAACGCTCCCCGAAGGACTAGGGGTATTTTGTTGTCCGTTCTTTGCAGTCTTCTGCTGCATCTTTTCAGACTTTAATTTTAAGAACTCCATATCTGCAGCTCTAACAACTCTTGTAAAATGCTTTATACCTGTCATAGGTTTAAACACTTCGTAGTAACTTACCATTTCTGTTATCGGTATGGGCTGTGGGAGTCCACCAGACATCCCTACAGCCACTTCTCTTTGATCTGAAAGCCAGTTGTAGCCTACTAATATATTTGCAACAGTTGCATCTATCTGTGGCCTATTCTCATCAGCTTTCTGTGTACCAATCATACCTGGTCGGCAGTAGAAATCCTGCCACTGTATTACTTTTTTACAAGGTCTTCATCATCCTGCACTTGGTCTTCCATGAAGCGCTCTTGATCTGTTGCAAATTCTAGAAGCATCTCTGCAAGCACTTGGAACCGCTTATCTGTAAAGATTTCAATTGATTTTGCTTTAGAGAAGATGAGTTCTTCATCATCTAGTGCCACTCCTTCCCAATCCAATACACAGGTAGCAGCTAGGCATTCTAGCATGATCTTTACATCCTTTTCTGTGTTGCGCTTTTCTTTCTGTCGCTTGCTACTTCCGTAGGCCTGATTCTCAAGGCGCTTATAAGTGTCTTTCCAGGCACTATTATTAACGTGTGCAATAAGAAATCTCATATCTGAAACCTCTGTCCATACACCGTTCTCTTTAGCGTCTAAGTCTTGTGCGAATTCATTAAGTGACATTGTATATTCCCCTATACATTATTTGGCTATATGCCATTGTGCTACGTTGTGTAGCTATGAGTGTATCCCCTTATTCTACCTTTTCCCCTAAGGGAAGAGATACCTGTGAAGGGGAGGACACAAGTACCTCTGTAAGCCCCCTACAGTCATCTGTAAGGGCCTTTCTACCTATACCCCTACCTACCCTACTGGGTAAGTATTAAAGGGGCTTACACGGGCTTACAGGCCCTTGTATTATACTGCTACGTCAGTTTCATCTAATGGTAGACGATCTATTTGGAACATAGAGTCTGTAGTTGCATCTCGCAATCCTCTCCAACTTCCGTCCAATACAACATCCGTATCAGAACCTGATACAGCTAATGTCATACTCTCGTACTTAACGTTAGGGAAGGTGAATACATACGCATTACCTGCAGCATCCTCTGCTCTCATTGATAACGAGAAGGCTGTACTGTTGATGAACTTGTTGTACTCTGTTAAATCCTCGAAGTATACAGAGATAGACCCTGATACTTCAAACCGACCTACACCAATACCTACAGCAGCTAGGCTACCGATAGCATTCTGTGCACGGAGGTTGTTGTTAACCTCTACAGACATTGAAAGGATTGAAGCTGTTGAAGCTGATCCATCAATTAATACATTGTTCAAGTTAGTTACAGAGTTCAATACTGAACCTGTTGCAGCAGCCACATCTGTCTGCCCTGAAATTATTGAACCACTGATTTCTGCACTTAATCCCATAAAGTCAAATGATCCTCCTAGGATAGATCCTACTTCAAAGTTCAAGTTCATACCATTAACATTCATACCTCGGAAGTTCTGGTAAGTAGGTGCTGTGGTATCGTTGAATCTCTTCTGGACAGTGAATGACTTTTGGACGATATCATTACGTATCATTTGACCAGTGATTACAACAGATGCTGCATCTACTTCATCGGCACCTGGAACAGGTAGTACTGTTACTGAACCTGCAGCTGCAACTGTGACTTTGTAAAATCCGTTATTGGATGCTGTTGTAGCATTTGTAACTTTAAGCCACTGATCTACCACTACATTACTGAACCCGTTTCCTGAATCTACGATAGTTCCTGAAGCGTTACTGAATGTGATGGTTGCAGCGTTAATTGCTACTGCAGTACTAAAGTCTGAAAATAAAGCTGCTTCAATTAGGTCATCATATGCATCGAATGACAATTCAATGTCAACTCCACCTGATGATGTTTGACCTACGTTTACAAGGTCAGTTGTTTGACGATCATCACGGATCTCTTCAGATACGATGGTATCGATATTGAATCCAATACTCTCACCCGTGTACCGGATAGGAGTTAATGCTGGACTTGTAGGGGTAGTACCCTGTGTTACTTCTAAAATTCGGTATAGACCTGTTCGGTTAGCACCTGCGAAGCTCATGGAAATTCCTCTTATATTTTAATGATTGACATGCATGTGTCATTATTATCCCATTAAGGGAGTAATTCTATTCATCCCTGAAAAAAGGGATACGTACTGCGTATTGATACCACACAGGATCTGCGCCCTGTCTGTTTGCAACACCTATGTGTTTAACTGTAGCAGCATATAATGTTATTACACTCCCTGTATCTCCTGTAACCACTACTTGTTTATTCTCAAATATATTTACTGCAGCTTCTGCCATATCCAGTAGATCACCTGTCCCTGAATCAAGTTTATCGTAAACATCTATTACTAGTATTCCATTCCTTCTTACAACCGCTCCAACCGCTATAGCTACATTCGTGTTTGGTAACCAATGCACATCTATTGATGACCATTTCTGGTCTATAGGTGGATCGAATACAGCGTTTGAATATCTAATGAAATCAGGTGTGGTGGAGGTATGTGTCCACTCTGCTCTGAATTTGGTTTCAAGAGCCTGCCGTACTGTGTTATAACTCATTACAGCTCCTTGTTAGCTCTTGCTATGCCAAGTAAAGCGCCTTCCAGTATAGTGGTTAAACCGTCAATGTCATTTACATAGGGGACACTATTGGACCATACAATTTCGTCACCCACCTTAAACTTTGGTATCTCCATTGCAATCTTCTTAGCTGCCTCTACTGATATCTGCCTGTCATTCGGGTAGTGTAATTTTGAAACCTCTATGTTGAAGTCTTCGAAGGTTAAATCATCCTTCCTAACACTATCTACAGCGGGTAAGAAGTTTGCAGCATGCAGTCCTGTATCTACCTTTGCTGAATCTACTAAAGCCTCTGCAATGATAAAGGAAGCTTCCTCCATCTTATCCAGTACTTGACCTTTAACCTTCTTCTTAGCAGCTTTCAATTGTTGCCTTAACGTTGCCATTAGGTACCTCTCATTTCAATAGTCCAGATACTCCCACCTGGTGGTTGATATACATTTAAGATATGGAACTTCTCAGTTCCAATTTCAATCCTATCATCCTTAGTGGGGTTGAAATCTATCCTAGTTGAAGGGAATACAAGCCTTGCTTCATTAACATCGATCTTATTCCCATCTAACTCACGATCTCTATTCTGATACCGTATAGCTTCAAATGTGGATGTAACCTCTGTAGGTGTCGATTTACCAGTTGCAGGATCATACGTCCCTTTACTAGTTACTCTAATATATGTTACTAAGGTTTGTAATCCATCTTCTGTAGACTTACCTACTACATCAAATGCTACTTCCACTGCATTATTTATAATCGTATTTAATCCCATACATCACCTATGCTCTTGTCAGGGTTGTAAAGCTTCCTACCCCTGACCCTGTGACGTAAAAACCTATCATACGTATGACAGTGAAGTTGTTTCTAGTTAGAGCATCATGACGATCAAACTTAACCGTCACAGGACCTGTCGTTACCTGTGAAACGCCTGTGTTATCTTTTTCAGCCCACCTATCTTCTTGTAATAAAGATAGAGCTAATTCTGCTGTAGCATGCTGTAGGAATGCTGGTATAACTGTTGATCTAAGTTCTATTCCGTCAGGGTTGAAAACCCCTGTACGAGGCCAACTAAGCACCTGTGCACTACTGACCCTAGAACCTTTCCAAGCCATAGCATCAAGTTCTCGAGTTGCCATAACTAACGCACCACTTTTATCGTTATCACTGGCATCATCCCACTTAACCGAGTATAGCCTTGTAGTCATGTACCTGTCGGCTTCTTGCAAGGTGATATAACTGCTGTAGAGATCTAGGGTTGTTATTACACCTATCTCTTCAATTATAGTCTCTGTGAGTCCAGTATCGATAACAGCCAGATAAATATCATAAGTGGTTAAAGGTACTAAGAGTGGTACAACCTCTGAGTATATCCTTCCTGCAACACTCGCTGTTAAACTGGATGCATGGATAGGTGTGCTTCCTGCAGCTCCTGTACCTGCTAAAACCTCTGTAGATGTAGGGGCTGTACTTCCACCCGCTAACACAACAAACCTATAGCTTCCTGTATCCTGTATTGTAAAGGTAAGAGATATCGTATCTGAACCAGCCCTTACCATGTTAAATTTTGTCATTAAGTATATTCCCTCTGAAGATTATACAACACTGATATTGTCATAGGTGGTTAGATATTTAAAATTAACAGACTGTTATGTAAAAAGAGGGGTACCATGGTACCCCTCTTTACATACTTAACTGGATCTTACGTCTAAAAGATGCTCCAAGATCCTATCAAGCTTGTCTTCCATTTTACTAAGATTTGCAGCTACTGTACTTTCTAGCTTTTCAATAGCATTCTCTGTTGTATCAATCTTTTGAAGTACAAGATCAAACTTAGATTCATGCTCTATCGATTTAGTCTGAAGAGTATTCACTTTAACCTCTAATCGCTGTGTGATTGAAGCGTGTGACTTTTTCAGGTTCCAGTACTGCGTGGCTAAAAAACCTAGTGTTGCGACAAGCAAACTGCCCACGCCTATGATTAATGTTACTACTGCTGATTCCATGTTGTTCCCGTTAGCTGCTGGGTTATATTACTATGCAGGCTATTAGCCTACTCTTTAGAGACTACCGTGCACATCCTGTAAGTAGCCCGTCCTACACTGATCAGATAGCTATTAAGTCGTATTATCTGATCTAGATGTTTCTAGCCAAGATGTCCCGTTATATCTCAGGGAGAGCGTGTCATTCACTGACGTCAGAGAGAAGTCTCCTGCAAGAGCTAAATTCCCTGTACCGTCCTTAGCTACTATAGTCCTAGCCTCTGCAGCTGCTGTAAGTACCAATGCATCTCCTATAGACCCTCCATTTATTGTATCCAAGTCATCTGTTGCAGCATCAGCTTCTGTATCAATTGTATGATATCCCTTTGTTGCTGTAACTACACCTGTTGCAATAGTAAGCTCCGTAGGAGTTCCCAATGAAAAACTTCCTGTCACTTGGAGTTGTGTAGCTGTTATGTCTTTATTAGTAAGAGTCTGCGTTGCATCTTCTAAAACCACAGTTCCAGAGGCATCTGGAACAGTTAGTACTACATCGGTTCCTGTTGTAATACCACTTAATTCAAACTGAGTTGTTTTAGTTTCATCGGTATTATCTATCAGCTTGAAGGCGGTATCTATAAAATCTGTACCTACGGCTGCGGTGCCGCCTGCAAATATAGAAGGGATGCTTCCCCTTAAATCTTCATTCTGCAGTAGTGTCCATGTGCCTGAGGCTTGAGTTTGATGCCTGTAAGTTAACCTTGCAATCAAAAACCCTGTTCCTCTGTACGCATCTGGTATATTGTAATTAGTGGTTTTATCATTATCTGCTATAGCTGCATTATCACTATTATAACTACCGCTAGGTAAGTTGATGATCAACTTACAATCTGTAGCGTCTTCAGAAACAATACCCCAAAGGACAAGGTTGAATCTAGAGGATGCCATTGAGGACCCTGTACTATCTGTTAACAAGGTATTTAGATCTGTAGCCTTTATATAAGGGGTTGTATTATCATTTACCACGTACACGCTATCTGAAACTGATGTATCAAAACTTGGGAATGTGTGAGCGTGTAATTGCAGTGCCGTTCCTGAAGAAGTTGCTATATTTACATTATCTGCTGATCCACCATTAGTGGTAATAGAGGGTGTGAGGACTATCCCTGTTTCCCATGTAGCATGTTGATTTCTTATCCAGGTATTAATGTGTGATACGTGACCCATTGAGCCTGTGTCAGATAAATTGTCCGACCACTTATGGCATTTATAACAACCATCTGTTTGTAATGAAGCTGCACTCTGTACAACTATCGTTGCTACTGGTACTATTTGAACCCCTGTTGGAAAGCCAGATGTATTCGCTGTTAGTACTCCTGTTGATTTAGGAATAAAAACATAATTTAAAGTAGGAGCTGTATCAGTACCTGCTGTAAGTGTTACAGTCGCTGCAGGAGTCGAATCAAAGGTTGTGAATAGTGCATCAAAGAATAAAGAAAGATCGCCACCCCCGTTTTTCTCTATAGATAATGTGACTACAGTTCCGTTACTGGTAACTGTTACACTTGTATTTTCTAAAACTGCTCCGTTGAATATCTTTATTACATCTGCTGTATTACTGGACTTATCTATATGTACTTCTATTATACCTGCTGTAGCATGGACAGTGCTTACTGTTCCTACGGAAATAATAAAGTTAGGGCTCGAGGGTGCAGTTGCTGTAATAGCTCCATCTGTGGTATCTAAATACAGAACCTGTCCTGCTGAGTAAGACGATGTATTAACATCTCTTACTGATCCAATTCGTGTTACTATTCCTACCGTAGTATCTTCAACGTCATGAGTGGCTATGCCTACAGTGGGTACAGATGTGGCTGCTGTATTTGAATTGGCCAGGGCTACCGTAGGTACTCCACCACTTTCCCCATTTATGTAAACTACTGAACCGTTGGTTATTGTAGCCCCTGTGCTATTCAGAGCCCTGAACCAAACTTCTTGTCCAACTTGAAGAGTAACATCTGGTTCATCATTGTAGACAGCTAAGCACTTGTTAATGTTATCATAGAACATTAACCCTTCAGAATGTGCAGGGGCTGCTGCCACTCCTAATTGGACGTCCCCATCCTTTAATGTAACTCCATCAATGGATATACCATTAGCAGGCGTATTCTCTGCAAGAGTATCTACTGTTGCAGTACCTGTTACCGTTAATCCCCCATTAACTTTTGCATCTGTTGTACTTACTTGGAGTGCTGTAGCATCCCCTGTACCATCCTCTACATTCTTTAATGATGCAGTTACACCACCTTCCACATGCAGGAGATTACCATATGTAGCAGCAGGGGTGCGACTTGTTAAGTCTGTCATTCTAAATCACCTTTATTATTGAACATTTTCCCATGTACGGGTTTCTAGATCCCAACTATTAATATTCGTATTTAACCAACTACGAAGTATTAACCCTCCTATAGCGATTTGTACTAGTCCCACTCCTAATCCTATCATGGTACCTCCTTAGTATAAGGCCACTAGATTAGTAGCTGAAGTGTTTGTCGTATACACTCTACTCACCCTTAGAGGTAGTATAGTCCCTGCAACTGCGCCTGAAAAAGTTATATTGCTTCCAACCCCTACCATATCTACTGTAATGGTTCCACTACCTCCTACATAGATTGCGCGTGTAGGGGTTGTAAGGTCTGTACCATCGCTGGTTGTAATTGCTTCGCTATTTAGTGCAGGAGCTTCAAGACTGTTAGATTCAAATTGGTAAGATGTTGGATTCGTCATGTACGCCTCTCTCGATGCCCAGTGATGGGCTTAAATTATTACTTAGATCCTGTAGTTTTCTTAACTACAACTTTCTTATCTGTGGTAGTAGTTTTCTTTACAGCCTCTGCCTCTTTCTTAGCTGCTGCTGCTATTTTCTTTGCAGTCTCTGCTTTAGCTGCTTTACGTTCAGCCTCTTGAGCCTTGTCTTCTGCAATCTTTCTATCTGATAAGATTTTAGCTGCTTTCTGTGCATCAGTCTTCATCTTAGCTTCACGTTCTCTTCGAAGTTTGGCTTCGTCTTCAATTTCTGCATCTGTCTTCTGCTTTGGAATAGATAGTAATTTATCCCCAAACACTTCATTGACAATTGCAATGTCGCTAGGATTTGCAATAACATTACAAGATACTAATGAACTAGCAGACATTTCAGATTCTATAATACCGTTAGCATTAATGTATTTAATTCTTCCAAGGTGTTCTATACTACCTACAATGCGTTTCTCATCTTTAGTAAGAACTGCACCAGATTGTACAAAACAGATACCATTTGGATATTTAAACATGTATGTTCACCTTTTAAAATAAAGCCCCTAGTTAAAGGGGCTTAACATCTCAGACTTAAGCAGAGATTTCGATAATTTCGATAGGGGTAGTTGCACCACTTGCAATTGCGTATAACGCTGAAGTGGTCTCAAGTGTAATCAATTGTGCAGAGGCTGGTGCCAAAGCGAAGCCATTGGCTGACGTTGCTGGATTTGCGCCTGCTATGAAAATAGTTTGAGTTGCGTGAGTGTTCTTCAATGTTACAGAAGCACGAGTATCATTCGCAGCTAGTAGTAATGAAGATGTTGCACCAATATCGACTGTAGAGCAAGACAGTGTACTTGCTCCTTGTAAGATATGGATGTCTGGGTATGCACTTACTGGATTAGCCATAATTCTTTATTCTCCTGAATATATAATCACAGGGGCGTTAGCCCCTATGTAGTTATTGATTTTATTGAGTCTTAATGACACAACCACCAATGTTCTTAGAATCCGAAGCAACTTGATCCCAGTTAGTACCGGTAATCAATGCAGCGTTATTCGGGTTAGCCAAACCGTTAGCAATATCCCAAGAGAATCCCTTAAGACCTAGGGTGTATGCGTACTCACCTTGGTAACGGATAGACAAGTTAGGTAAACCTGTTTGAAGTTGTGAAACGATGTTACGCTCTTCACTTTCTTCAACAGTAATTGCACCTGTCATTAGAGCTAAACAACTGTACTCGTCAGGAGTAGGGGTAGTGTTGATTAATCCGGCAACGTCAGAAACGATTACAGGACGACCCAAAGATGCAATAGTACCTTGGTGGATAGTTACAGAGGCTACATCAACAATCTTGTCTGCAATAGACTGATTCATTAGATCGTAGTACTGCTTAGAGTGCATTACGAATGCTTTAACATTCTTACCTTGATCTCCAAACTTAGCCATACCTTGAACAAGGTTAGCATGGTTCAATGTACCGGCAGTACCGTCTACAAGGTGAACCTGTTGGAAGGCTGCATTGGCTGCAGGAAGTGCACTGTTCACGTAGTCACCTACGATTGCACGGCCCCACTGCTCACCCAAGATGAAAGACATCTCTTCAGGATCTCGTGAGATTTTCTTGAATGAATCAAGAGTCTGTAGAACAGGCCCAATTCGTCTGTCAAGTTTCACTTTAATGTGGTCATCGTGACCCATGACTGCATCCGTAACAGGAGTCTGCTGTGCAGCACTGTTAGCTTGCGAATCACGGTGGTTAATCAAAGAAGAAATCTCAGTGAAGAAAGACTCCTGATCATAATTACCACGATGGTTTTTTGTGTTAAGGATGATGGTTCCACCAGACGCTGCATTAAAAACGTCAGTATCTTGCATCAATACTTCAGTTGCACCGGAGTGGAACTGCTCTTGGTAAATCTTAAAATCACCTGCTACACCTGTAGGCATAATCTGTTTTCCTTTATTTTACTATAGTGTTGGGAGTATTCCCGTTAAGTTTAAGGGGCCTAAACCCCTTGGGTTGCTCTCCATCACACCTCAGGCAATCTGGAGTATAGCGTGTAGAGCTTAAGCCATGAGAGCGAAATACTTCTCTTGTCCATGCTCTTTTACATAGTCTGATTTCTGTTTGACAGTCATCTTTGATCGTTGAAGGTCTGCAGTTCCCTTAGGGAGTGCATCACCGATGTTACCCTTAGCACCTCCACCTCCTACACCTGAGGAGCCGAACCAAGTACCGTATCGTTCATCTTCTTTATATTCTTCAACTAGTTGTGGGATAGTCATGAATTCACCACTTGCACCATACATACGCGGGTTACCGTCTCGCATGATGCGCGCCTTGAAATCATCACCCTCTGGTACGACCTGGATATGCTTTGAAAGTACATCCTGTGCCAAATAAGGTTGAGCCCCTGCTTCTACTAATGCAGAAGTAAGCTGTGCATCGATTAAGTTCTTCTTCAGTGCGTGATCCTTACGATCTAATAAGGCTTTCATATCCTTACGCTCTACTTCAAAACCCTGTAACATTTCATCTCGACGGTACTCCCATCGCTCTTCATGCGACATCTCTTGCTGACGAAGCTTTTCGGCTTCTGCCATCTGTGCATCAAACTTTTCAAAATCGTACCGGTTATTAATATCATCTAGGGCTGTCTTAGCGGTACGCTTTTCTTCAATAAGCTCTTGATTTTTATTCAGCAACCCTTCAACACCTTTGTCGTAGTCAGCTTTGAATTGGTCTTTATATCGCAACTCTGCTGCAGCTTCAACGGCTTTCTGGAACTCTTCTGAATTCTTATCAATCTCTTTATCTGACATTTTTAATTCCTCTGGAATAGTGGTCGTCGGCTTCTGCCAACTAGTGTGTGGACTGGATGTCCTAATGTCACTTACGTGACTTTTCTCTTAGCTGTGGAAGAGTTAACTCCCTTCCTGCAACTGTTGTAAACTTATCAAGCTTAATCTTCCCTGAAAGGAAGAGCGCTGCTTTTCCCTTGCCAAGGATATCCTCAACCTGTTCTCTAGGTAAGCTCCTAAGGAACTCTGAGTAAGATTGTGGAACCTTTGCACCTTGTACGTAGGGTACAATGATTGATCTGCAATTATGATGGGCAGGAGGAGTTGGACCTTCTCCTACTCTATACACCTTATTACTCCTTCCCATACATACTGGGGTAGTGCGGTTATCTAATACACTAATCCATCTGTACTTATTAATGCCTCGCTGTTTCCAAGTCCACAATTTAGCTCTGCTAATGTAACCTTGTATTACAGTACGAGTAATGCTATCCACATGTCTAATGGTGGAAGCAAAGCTGCCGTCTGCAAAGCGTCTTGTACGTGTACCTCGTACTCGCCTTGCAATCGTTGTAATATTTTCATTATCTGCAACCCCTGTACGTATTTGAGAAGCTGTTTGACTCTTAACAGAAGATCGTAGATCCATCATATGCCTTCTATAAGATTTACCTAATATTAAAGAAGCTAATATGACAGGCACAACCTTATCTATCTTCTCTCCTGCTATAGGTTCCTGAACCCCAGTTATAGGCACGAGGTTATTATCCTCTTTCTCTATAACAAGTTCAGATAAATCCTTGTACTCTCTGAGACTAAGGGTTTCAATCTTTTTGAAAGCGGCATCCACTAGGTTATTTATCCGCTTAATACGGTTACTAACATCTTTGTTAGAATTACTATCCATCCTCAGGATGACATCGTAAATATCTTCTCTAAGCTTATTCAATATAGGAAGGACACCTTTTATATGCCCCGCCTTCATGCGTTCATAACCTATTGCATCAAGTATCGCTTGGGGTACCAGACTCTGTGGCATCTTCTTCTCCTGGTACAGGAGTTATTGCTTCAGGTTCCATACCTGGTGCAGGTCCTTCCTCTTCAATCTCATCCATCACATCTTCATTGGTTTTAAGCTCTGAGATGATTTCTCCACCACGTAAGTTGTTCAACAGAACACTATGGGAGATTGCACCTGATTGCCATGCTGTAATCAACGCAAGTACATCTTGGTGAGATAAACGTGTTGCATAAAAGTCTTTGTTTAACCGGTACCGAATGTCTCCACTAGACCCTATCCAATCTGCTAACCATGTAAATAGTTTCTCGAATGCATCTGATATATTATCAGCAACACAGGCAAGCTGGGAGGCTTCTCCTGAGCGTCTTAGATGTACACTCTCTGCAGCTTCACTTCCTTTAGAAGTAGCATCTTGTATGATCCTAGCCCCTAGGCCTACCATCTCTTGCTCTTTCATGTCCATAGCTGTTTTAATTAATGGGCGATCTGCTTTAGACTCGAGTAAACCTACTGTGGCTTGGTCTGGAAGTAACCATGTGACACTACTACCTATTGTAAGGTTACCCTTATTCTCTTCTATGAAGTTCTTATCAAGGCCTGTGATATATGATGTAGGTTGTCCAATCATAAACACAGATTGTTCAAAGTCTGCTGAGTTACGGTAATGGGCTAGATTAAGTTGCGCCAAGTCGTAAAAAGGGGGTGTGTTAGGCTTAGGGCTGAATGTCTCACTACCTATGAATATGAAAGGTATGTAATGAAGAGGCTTACCACCTATCTGTGTAGGTTTGTGCTTCTCGAATGAGTTGTACACCCTATATTCTTCGCCTTTATCATCAAGCGCTGTACCGGCTTTATATCGCTCCTGTACATACTCTCCTGATTCATCAAGGTACATCTTTAGGTATACACGATCTTCATCACGTATATCGCCTTGCTGGATACCATCAATTATACCCTCTTCAACGATAACAAAGGATAGTACCGTTTTAGCACCTATACGAACTGTACCCCAGTTCAGTATGGTCTCTGGAGAAAATGCTGCAAAATGTCCCTGTATATTATTTTCGCGTTCATCTGCAAGGGTCACGATACCCTCGCTACTTGGAAAATCTACCATTACTCCGCATCTGCCTTGTGGTATTACATCCCTTGCAACTTGCTTAGCAAACTGTGTTAATGTATTACCTTGACCATCTGCGTCTTCTCTTATATATTCAATACCACTTGGAACTGTTACCTCCGCTTCCTTTCTGAAAATGGCTCCCTGATATCCTTCAAGTGTCCTGGCAGTAGCGTTATAAAACACTGCCCTTGTCTGGTAAGCTTTATAACGATCATCTGTATAATCCGAAGGTTTCGGTAAGTACGTCTCACCTCTTAGATCGATGTCTCTCTTCCCTGCTAGGACATCTCTTATCATTAACCAGCGTGATTGGTACGTTGTGTAATATGGGTGTTCTAGCTCACCGCTTTGTAATGTTGCCATGTGATGTCCTGTTAGTAACTATGATCCAGTGTAAGGACTGTTACCTCACGCTTAATTATTGAAAATTCTTGAGAAACGATGTAACGAATACTATCCACTTGATGGTCAAGTCCTGAAGTTTTATCAGGTTCACTTGTACCCTGTTTATAGAGGAGTCCATCCAAGCTCTTTATCACCTGTTTACATCTAGGGTGTATTAATAACCTCCTATCTCCATCTGCATTTAACAACAGAGCATTTACATCGTTTACACTATCTACAACTAACGGGGCTTTTCTAGGAGCTTCCAACCCGAACTTGAAACTCTTGATGATAGTGAAATCTGTCTGTCCTACTTCAGCCTTAGTGGATCTGCTTTTACCACTAGGGTCTGGGTAGGTTGTAATACTTCTTCCAGGATACTTATCCTTTATAGATTGGCATAACAACCTAGTATTTGCATTTGGTATACTGAATTCATCAAATATGTGTAACGAGTCACCCTTCTTAACTGCAAGTGTTGCACTCATAGGGTTCACGTTGAAATCGATTCCGCAAAGTATTGTAGAACCATCATCAAAGACTTCATCAGTTACACTTTCTGTAGGACTGAAGTTATAAAAGACTCGCCCTTGGACGGCCTCGAAGCTTGCAAGGAATTCCTGCTTGAACTTAGTCTCAGTCATTACACGCTTTGCAGAGGCTATCTCTGCAAGAGGTACATTACCACCTTCTGCTGTTGTAAAGACCCAGCTTTTCCAATCTGGTTCTGACAAACCCCTTAGGTACAATTGGTATATAGTATTCTCACCCATACCCTTAGGTGTACCGATATACAGCCCTTCACCCATGGCATTACCAAGGGCAGGACGTATTACAACATCGATTACATCTATATCAATATCCTGTACTTCATCGAATACTGTGAAGTTAAGATCATCTCCACGAAGGGAATCACCATCTTCACAACCTTTTAATGAAATGAGGCTTTCAAAATCTTTAATTAAGATGCTTAAATCTTGTTCATTCTTCTCTGCAATGGCCTCTCTAGGTATTGCATCCTTTAGCATCCTCCACATGATCCTCTTAGCCATTTTATATGTTGGAGCAAGGTACCACACTTCTTGTTTATCTTTAACCTGTGCAGCTCTTATAAGCTCATTCACAGCTAGTACAGTATTATGTGTTGTTACAAAAGACCTACCTGCTAGGTATAGGTGGGATTCACTATCCACGGTTATACAACAGACCTCTTCAACATATGGCAGTAATTCACATCCTGTAATGAAACGTCTTAACGACTGCTTTCCGCGAGGTTTGAAACTTATATTGTATCTTGAAGATTTGCGTTGCAACCTGAATACATTCATCGTCGTTGCAAAACTGATCCTGTAATATGTTACACCATTTATAACTTTCGGGTGTATAGGCGCTTTCATACCTAAGCTACATAGAAGACTAGCTACATCCTTTATCAGTATCTCACTTGCAAAAGTAATCTCACACTTGTTAGTGCCGTCCTTCACAATACTACCATCAGTATCCATAATACCTTGCAGTAGCGCTATGCGTTGCTCTATGGTTGCAAAAAGATACTCTTCGGGTATGTACTTGGTAAACTTTCTTTTATCATTACGTACAAAACCTGCATCGTATAGACAGTTAATGAAAACACCTTTCTCTGAGCCAACTATAGCGTAAGTGGTTGCCTTTCCTGCATTCTGATGGTTAACAGGTCTTAGTCTAAAACCTTGTGCCAAGAAACTACTCACAATCTCTGAATCCATCGTAGTTATCTGTGCACTGTAACTATGTCCATCTCCTAACCAACAACCTAATAAGTAAGGGTCTAGGGGTAAAATCCTTTCTTTGTTACTCACTGCACTTGAAAGGGATATGGAATGGTTGGTCTCGGGCTTTGTGTTACTAATCCCACCATACACTAAACTGTCTGCTATTTCCCGCGTGGTCTTAGTGGAACCCTCTCTGTCACGTCTCCTATCTAATTTGGTCTGTGTGAACCACTGATGATCTCCGCAAGCTTTAAAAGTGACACCATCTGAGAATGTTACTAAATAATAATCATCTGGTATGAAACTGCCCGTGTGAGATGTAACAGTACACTCTTTACCTTTCTCATCGAACACCTTATCAAAAATGCGCAAGTCACCTATCGTGATAAAACCTTTCGGTGTTGGTATTGGGGTATCTATATGAAGGGCTTTTCCAAATCTTCTTGCGCATACAGCTGTTCTGAAACGAGAATCATCATAGTATACAGCCTCCTGTGCACGTGTTAATCCTGTTATACTATCCCACTGACCATTAGCCTTTAAGATATCATTAGGGGTCATGTGGGGATGAGTAATATCTGTAATGATCCGCTTCTTCTTTGGAAGCAATATTCTACTCATCTTCTTCAGTCCATTCAGTGTCAGAATTATCTTCTAAGGCTGAAGGTTCCTCTTCAAAAGTACCCTTTTCTATATTAGCCTCTAAAGTGGCCTCTGCAGAACTTCTTCCTGGTATATAAGTTAATACTTTAGTAGCCTTCTCTTCAGTATCTATGAAGTCTACCGGCTTAAAGGATGGAGATGTTGCATGTAGAAGTGTTGTTGCTGCACTAGCCATTGTATGGACAGCGATAGGCTGTGTATGGCCTAACTCTTGAAACCTATTCATGGCTATTAATGCAAGTGTCTTGGCGGGATCAAAACCTAATTCGTTACACGTCTTAGTCGCATTAACACGATTCTCTCGTTTACTCTTAGGTTTAGGTTTGGTTCTGTATGTACGCATTTGAGCCATCTTGTCACTTATAACTCTGGCTTCATCTTCCTCAACTTCTTCAATAGTTAAAGGCTCAGCCTCAAATTCATCGGTCATAATATCCTCTAGATATCGAATGTTGTGGGAAGAGATTATTTAAAGTTGCGTGACAAGTATGGACATGGATTTATCGTCACTGGGGGTCATGTTTGTAGAGATCCTGTTGGTAACCTTGTACCTATCCCCTATTACCCCGCCCTGTAGTTGCGCTTGAGTTTGAACACCTGTAAGATCCACATCAACGAGTGTTAGACCGTTAACTTCATCTCCGTTAACAACTAGAACTCCTTCTATTAGCCATACACTGGTTGATATTGTTTCCCCAGACTGAAGTGTGTAATTAAATCCATACCACACTGTTGAGTCTATATCTTTTGGGCTTACGGTAGGTATCGTCGTACCGTCATGAACTACTGTTGTTGCCATTAGTAATATTCCTTAATCTGGAATGACATTTACAATCCTGTTAGGAAGTAGAACGTCTATTATTCTATTCGGTAAAGACACTTCAACCCTCCTACCATCTTGTAGTATAACTGCTATCCCATTTGAAACAGTTACATTAAGCTCTGTAAGAACAAGAGCATCAGTTGTTGCACTGATCGACGTATTCGCCTGTACTACCGCTGCTAACTCTGTTAGAATCAACGCGTCTGTTGTGGCGTTAATAACAACACCAACAGTAACTGTTGCATTCAATTCAGTTATAGTCAAAGCATGTGTAGTAGCTGCCAGACTGGTGTCGAAGCTAGTATTTGCATTTAACTCTGTAAGTACTAGTGCTTCAGTAGTGGCTTCTATACCTGTACTCGCATTAACAACAGCTGCTTGCTCTGTTAATGCTAATGCATCTACAGTAGATTCTAATATAACACTTGCATTGACTATTGCATTTTGTTCAGCTAAGATTAAAGAATCAGTAGTTGACTCTATAAACACACTAGCATTTACAGTTGCATTTTGTTCAGTTAAACTTAAAGAATCAGTTGTAGCTGCTATAGCAGTGTCTGCACCAGTGGTAATTGTTGCATTCTGCTCTGTTAGAACTAGACCGTCTACTGCAGCATCTATACTGATGCTTGCATTAACAACAGCATTTTGTTCTGTTAATACTAATGAATCCGTGGTTGCAGTAATTGCAGTAGTTGCATTAACAGTAGCTGCTTGCTCTGTTAATGCTAATGCATCTGTAGTTGCATCAATGCTAATGCTTGCATTAACATTAGCATTTTGCTCTGTAAGTGCCAATGCATCTGTAGTTGCATTTATTTGAACATCTTGACCGGTTATTACTGATGCATTCTGCTCCGTTAGGACAAGGGAATCAGTTGTAGCATCTATACTGATGCTTGCATTAACAACAGCATTGAACTCTGTTAATACTAATGAATCAGTAGTTGCATCTATACCTGTACTCGCATTAACAGTAGCTGCTTGCTCTGTTAATGCCAATGCATCTGTCGTTGCAGTTACACTAGTATCTGTAATTACTGTAGCATTCTGCTCTGTTAGGACTAGAGCGGCCACAGAGGCTTGTATCTCTGTACCTATACCTATCGTAGCATTTTGCTCTGTAAGTGCTAGCGCATCTGTAGTGGAGGTTATTCCAGTACTTGCATTAACATTAGCATTCTGCTCTGTTAATGCTAATGCATCTGTAGTTGCATCTACATTGGTACTCGCATTAACAACAGCGGCTTGCTCTGTTAGTGTTAATGCATCTGTAGTTGCAGCTATTTCAATACTTGCATTAACAACTGCATTCTGTTCTGTTAATACTAATGCACCTGTCGTTGCATCAATGTTAATACTTGCATTGACCGTGGCATTTAACTCTGTCAGTATTAATGAATCGGTCGTTGAATCAATGTTAGTGCTTGCATTAACAACAGCATTCTGCTCTGTTAATGCTAATGCATCTGTAGTTGCGTCGATACCCAAATCTGCAATAACAGTAGCATTTAATTCAGTTATAATTAGTGAATCTGTTGTAGCTGGTACATTGATATCTAATGTAATTATTGCATTCTGTTCTGTTAGTGCTAATGCATCTGTCGTTGCATCTATGCCTGTACTTGCATTAACAGTGGCATTCTGCTCTGTTAATGCCAATGCATCGACTGAACTGGATATCGATATATCTGCAGAGACCGTTGCGTTTTGCTCTGTAAGAGTAAGGGCATCAGTCGATGCAGATATTGTAACTCCTGCAACTTCCTCTTTAACCTCTACTGCAAAGTTTCTACAGGTGTTGTTCTGAGAAAGGGTTGCTGTAGGTGTCTGGTCTCCTGCTATAAGATAATCTGCAGTTCCGTGATCACCACCATAGTTATGAGAAAATACATCTAACTGTGTATGGCCTGCCTCTGGTGTTATTGTAGCTCCCAGAGAAGTCCAGAAATGGATAGTAGCACTTGTAGGCGCAGATGAAAAATTTAACGACAGGTTACCTGATGTAGTCGCATACTCAGATGCCTGTACTTGCTGTGTGAAGGTGTTTGCTATAGTACCTGAGGTGTCTACTCCAGTGACCTCTACGAAGAGGGCTCCCATTGCAACACCAGTTGCATGATCTACATCAATTGTACCTAGTGTAGGAGATGCTCCTGCGTGAGCAGCGTACAGGGAAGTAGCTCTACTAGATGATACAACTGTTGTACCTACCTGCGTCCAAGCAGTCCCTCCATCATGCCCCACAATAGTGTCTGGTGCTGAACTCGAAACAGTAATCTGTACAAGACACATTAAAAGAGAGTTAGCAGCAGGGATGAACGAGTTAGAGGATATGGTATTCGTGTTGGCGTTTCTTCCACCAGATCCCCTGGCATCTACTACTACAGCCATTTAGAGCCTCCCGTATGCTTCTATATCATCTGCATAGTATATTAGTAGTTCAGACTTTCTATAGTCAACTGGATAGAGTTTAGTTACTGCGTGCATGTGCTCCAAGGTACCTGGTAATCTACCTACACTGTGAGTACCCCACCTAGCATTTAACTCTTCAAATTTGAACGCCCTGTTAGGTATAAGAACGTCATTATATGTAGCTTGCGTTATCTGGGGTTGCCAATGCTCATCTGAACTCATTACATCTACACTCAACACATGGTCAATAAAAGCTTCCCATGCTTCTTGAAGCGGTTTCGTCTCATGCTTCGTGCCTGTGCCTAGTATGGTGGATGGCATTATGGTTTCGTACTTTGTACCTTCCACTGTCAATTGCATGAACCATGAAAATGCTGACTGCAACCTTACTAAAGGTTGCCTTAAAAACATTACACGGTTTTCAATAACAGCCGCTTCAGAAGGAGTAATCTCTACTGCTCCATTTGCAAAGGCAGCGAATTGGATAGACTGGGATGCAACTTTAGGGAACACAGCTATGCATGTATCTTGTTTAAGTTGTAGGTATGACACTGATCACCTCTAGGATTGTGTTTGTAATCTCTTCAAGATCTTGCAAATCTGTTCTGAAGTGTAAGTCAGCAGTCACAGGAATATCATAAGGGGAGTCTATACCTGTAAAATCAGGTATTAACCCTTGCCTAGCTTTCTTATAAAGTCCCTTAGGATCTCTAGCTTCTGCTTCTTTTAAAGGGCAATCTACATAGACTTCAATATAGTTAAGACACGCCTGTTCATGTATCCTCCTAACCTGCTCCCTATCTTTAACAAGGGGACTGATGAAGGTGGCCAGTACAATGCATCCACTGTCATTAAACAGCTTAGCTATCTCACCTGATCTTCTTATATTCTCTGTCCTATCTAACTCTGTGAACCCTAGGTCTGAATTTATCCCATCTCTAAGTATGTCACCATCTAAACAGTAATGCTTAATCCCTTTAAGTTCACGGGAGACTGCGTTTGCAATGGTACTTTTACCACTCCCAGATAAACCCGTGAACCAAAGAGTAATGCCCATTACGCTAGTGTGAATACGCCTGATGCATTCCAAGAGATAGTTACATCGCCTGATACTAGTGATACCGGACCTGCCATGTCTATGAATGCTACTGCTTCATCAGTAGCAGAAGTATCGTTATAGATAATTGCCTGAAATGCATTCGTGAAACCTGCACCATTTTGTGTCCAAGCTGCATCTGATGTGAAGTCAAAGGTTACTGTTCCTGCTGCCTCTGTTAATGTTTTAGTCGGTGTCTCTCCACCTGCTGTGTAGCCTGTTCCAGTTACTTGTGTATAATCCGCAAGTATGGGTGTAAGATCCCCTGCTGCTGCGGTTACTGCGTTAGTGATAAGCGCTACCTTAAACACGTGTGTATCAAAATCGTGTGCACCGTTAAGCATTGCTAATTTTGCTTCATCGAATACTACTAAATCGCCTGCGGCCATGTTATATTACCTTTAATATTGAGTTGGTTCGTTACGAACCATGAGGGGGATGTGATAGAGAGGGTTCTCCATCGGGAGTTTTAAACATTAAAACGTTGTAGGTTGGGCTATAGCCCTTACAGCCTTCATAAAACCAACCTGTAAATCTGTTGTAGCTGTAGCTGCCCACCTTTGATCTAAGTCTTCATTGGATTGTAACCGTAACATGAGTTCACCTACTTCAGAGGCTTTAAGCTTAACCTCATTCATCAAGTCAATCTCTTCTTGTGAAAGGTCTCTGTAGCCTGTTATCTTCTTATGCTGGTTATCCATGGATGTATCTCTTAGGTGGGGAGTAGATGCAGGAAAACCCACACATCGTGGGTATACTGCTTTGAATGGGTGGTAACCTCTTCAGGAGAGAGTTGAAGGGTTACCTGTGTAACTAGGTTACACGGTCTCTGAGGTAGCGAACTTCAGATTCGAGAGAGGGTTGACATAACATTTCCGCTCTAATTGCGTGGTGTAAGAGGTCAACCGCATATGAATAGCTCCCGACACTTGAGAATCGACCCGTAGGTCAAGATAGGTAGTGGGCAACCTCCTACGGATTTACAAGGCCTAGTAAGATATCCTTGGCGTGACATCATCACGTCTTACATCAACTGTGCCGCTATAAAAGGCAGGGAGTTGGTGAACTATGACTGCAAGATTTTAGCTTCTTCGATAGGCTTATGCAGTACTCTTACTATCACATATTATGTACCGTGTGATGCGGTAACCTCTTCCTACCATTAGTAGGTGAGCGTACATTAAACGCCGTTTGTTAACAGGAACGTTTACATATCAGTGTGTCTTATCGTTTGCACGTGAAAGACCTGAAACGTTTAAATTTGGTGGGACCAGGAGGATTCGAACCACCGACCTGCTGATCTTCAATCAGCCACTCTAACCATCTGAGTTACAGTCCCTTTGTATGGAGCGGGTAAGGAGATTCGAACTCCTGCGAAGAGGGTGGAAGCCACTTACTCTGACCTGACTGAGCTATACCCGCATAATTGGTGGATGCAGTGAGGTGGAAGCCTCTGCTGATCAAGCATTCCAACCCTTATAGGGGTTGCTGCATCCTTTGTATGGTGCACCCACAGAGAATTGAACTCTGATTGTCGGCTTGAAAAGCCGATGTCCTGACCGTTAGACGATAGGTGCTTGGTAGTCCTAGGTTGATTCGAACAACCGACCTCACCTTTATCAGAGGTGGGCTCTACCAACTGAGCTACAGGACTTCAATATGACTTATGGAGTACGTGAAGGGAATTGAACCCCCGTAAGAGGATTTGCAATCCCCCGCCTAGCCATTCGGCAACACGTACTTAATATAATGGAGATGGGTTAGGGATTCGAACCCTAGGAGCTATGTTGCCATAGCTCGACGGTTTTCAAAACCGCTGCAATAAACCAGACTCTGCCAACCCACCATTGTATGGCGGAAGAGGAAGGATTTGAACCTTCGGGCCATCCTGTAGACGACCGGTACCTTAGCAGGGCACTGCATTAAACCACTCTGCCACTCTTCCAAATACACTTCTTTAGTGTTTGTTTGGTAGGGGTGGCTGGATTCGAACCAAGCGACCAATCGGTTAAAAGCCGACTGCTCTAAACCGCTGAGCTACACCCCCGTTATACTGTTACTCCGTTTATCGGAGGATATCGAATCTTTCATTATCTTATTCCTATTATGTACACCGTACAGCACGATGTCAACTATTAAATTGTGTATTGAAACTCTTCATTCACATACTGATGAATGGCCTGTTCCTTTGTAAGGTTGTACCTTTCTTTGCAGCGCTCTTTAAAATCTACAAGTCTTATCTGCTTCTCTTCTGGAGTTAAATCATCCCAGGCTTCATTAGCTGCTTTTAACAGTTCTGCCGTTGTCATTTTAACTCCTCTTATGGTGGTCCAGGGTAGAGTTGAACTACCGACCCTCCAATTATGAGTTGGGCGCTCTACCATTGAGCTACTGGACCTTTGTATGGTGTGACGACTTGGAGTCGAACCAAGGCAAGCCAGATTCACAGTCTGGGTCTCTACCAACCGAGATCCCGCCACTTTATTATGGAGCACCAGAAGGGATTTGAACCCCTGCTCTACAAATTATGAGCTTGCTGCATTAGACCGCTATGCTACTCGTGCTTTATCTGGAGCCTACGACAGGAATCGAACCCGTGGCATCTTCCTTACAAGGGAAGCGCTCTACCAGCTGAGCTACATAGGCTGAATCGTTGGTAGCTGCTACCTACCGTATACATACTCGCGCTTATTGCAGGCCTGTACAGGCGCTTCGTAGGTCCTATTACATGTTTAGAGACAGGCTGAACTCAGTACCGGTCTATTACATCGGAAGGACTGCTTGTCATCTAACTTATCGCTAGGACATTCCCTTCATCTCGCCTACACCTTTTGAGTGTTACGTACGCAGCATCGCAGATTTTCTGCTGTCGATATAATTTGGCTAGGGAGGTACGACTTGAACGTACAATCGTCACAGTCAAAGTGTGATGCTTCACCAATTAAGCTACTCCCTATGAATTCTTTACCTTGTACAGGACCCGAACCTACAGCACCCCTTCTTGCAAGTGGACCCTCATAGAGGGCTGTGTTTCCGAAATATTGCACCAACAAGGTGATTTAGTAGCGGGTCCCAGACTCGAACTGGGGATCTCCGGCTTATGAGGCCGACGAGATGACCAACTTCTCCAACCCGCTATTGTAGCTATAGCATACGCCAATCTTTACGCATGTCAATACTTAATATGGACAACCTGGCAGGATTTGAACCTACGTCCAAGGGAAACCCCTATGATTAGCTTTCCAACGCATCAGGTTGTTTATATGGTCTCCGTAGATGGACTCGAACCACCGACCCCTCCGTCCCAAGCGGAGTGCTCTAAACCAGACTGAGCTACACAGAGTTATTACTAATAAAATGGCTGGCAATTTAGGATTCGAACCTAACTCATTCTCGGTTAACAGCCGAGTGCATTCACCTAGAATGCTAATCGCCAAACTGTACTCTTATGGAATCCCTAATGTAATGGTAAGGGGTGAGTGTAACCTTTTGCATACCAGGGTTGACTATTCCCTGTGGAGTTGTATCGCCGTGACAGTGGAGGTTTCGAACCACTTTTCTGCCTATAGCTTCGTGCCAGCTCTTACCTGGCCCCATGTAGTCGTATGCAAATTCTTTATCCATACCGTTTAATGGTATGTGGACCTTCTGCAGCGTGCAACTGGTAATGCTTAGCCTTCAAGTCTTCAATAGCTTCATCTTCAGTCCTGCCAAGCCCTATCTCAGGTGTTCCTGTTAAGTCACAAAAGTCTGCACAATATATCTCCCCTCTTCGAGAGATAAAGATGTTCATTTTTTAACCTTTTTCTTCTTCTTTCGCTTCTTATCTGTAGAAGGGTATTGGGTCATCAGTCTTCTCCTTCTGCGGCTTCAAAGATTATCTCTAAATCTTCTAAGGATATCATACCCTCTTCAGATCCTTTAGCAGCCTTTTTAGCCTTAGCTTCCGCCTTTTTAAGTTTGGCTTCGTATTTAAGACGATCAGTCTTAGCCTTCTTACGATCGACAGTGAAAGTCTTTATAGGCCCTCCACTGTATACATCTCCTGAAATGGCCATCTTCACGGCCAATCTTACATCTAGTGGTACTTTCAGTGCCTTCATGGTATTAAGCGAGGTTAGGGCTAAGTCACCTCCGGTACCTATTGCATAAGGCTTAGGTAATGGCAGGTAGTGCACATCGGCACCGCTAAAGGCAAATGCTTCTCCAGACTCTTTATCTATACCTATAAGTTGATAGCACGACTCTTCAGTGTAGTTTGCAAAGTTAGGCTTATCTTCAGGAACTCGTCCTCCTGTAAGCCAGCTTATCACAGCGTTAGCTTGTGATGCGCAACCTGCAATACCTACAAAGCAGTCTCCTAAATCGTAAATCTTCTTCACACCGTAGTGAGGTGTACAACCACCTACCGTCATTTGTGAATCGGATGCAATAGTATCCCCAGCTATAACTATCGTAGTCATACGTCTTCCTCATAAGCTTTTATGATAGCTTTAACGATTCCGCTACGTACAACATCAGATGATGTGAACTCTATTAGTTCTATTCCATCAATGTTCTTTAAGCGTTTAGAGGCATCTATGAGTCCAGAACTACCTCCTCCAAACCGTTGACGTGTGTCACCGTTTAGGATCATTTTACTATACTTGCCGATACGTGTAAGTATAATGTAGAATTCCATAGGGCTCAGATGTTCAATCTCATCGGCTATGATGATTGAATTATCGTACGTTGAACCCTGTATCGTACTAATATCCACAAATTCAATGTTACCATTTCTCTCTTGAGATGCAAGCCACCCTTTAGTATAGTGACTTGATATCATCGACCTTATGTGTTTTACATAAGGGCTTAATTTCTCTTCTTCAGTTCCTGGAAGAAATCCTAGTCCTTTACCAAGCTGGTTTGTAGGTATTGTTACAACAACCTTCCTGAAGTCCCCTCGCTGCATAAGCTCACAGGCCCTTAATGTGGCCATGTAGGACTTTCCTACTCCAGCGCATCCTTTAGCTATGATGACTGTACCGCTGTTTATAGCGTCTAAATATTCAGCTCCTACTTGTGTAAGGGCTTGTACCGGTTCAGGTGTTTGACTCACAAACTTGTCCTTAACTACCTTGGCTAGTTTATCTTTCTTTTTCAGTTGAGACATTGTTAGCTCCTAAAGGAGAGAATGCGGGGAATAAGATATTTACCCCCACTCCGTATATATATACTATAGTATGATCCGTGATCTGTCAACACTTTATTTACTGACTCCTGTGTAGCCCTTACAGTGCGGGGTCTTGTGTAGATATTGAACCTTCTTGCACTATATGCTTAACAATCTCCTCTAATGATGTCAGCCCCCCTGGAGGCTCATCCATCACAACGTCTGATGCCTCGTTCCTATACCCAATAGGATTAGGGCTATTAAAAGCATACTGTATACCTGTATCCCAGTGCGGGTCCCTACAGTGCTTACAGAGTTCTTCAAAATCTTCTGTATGTTTGTTCTTAACAGTTAACTCCGTTGGTGTTAATACCTCATTACATCCCATACATCTGCTCATTCAAAGGGGTCTCCAATATGTTTAAGTTTATAATTCTCTAACAGCACCATTATCTCTGTAGGTATACTATATCGGTCTACAATACTACACCGATCTGTATACTTCAAGGTGTATTCAGATGTAAGCTTCATTTTAGGCCTAACAGGCCATTCACATGCTTGATATCCATCCTCCACAGTAGATATACACCGTATAGACTTCTCGTTTAACTTCGTTACAAGAGCGTACTTAAGAGCTGCACACCTTCCAAGGTTATAGGCCTGTATTACAAGGTCCCCCACCTCTATCGCCATACCTCTAAGGTCTCTATGTATAACCTCTATCATATACCATATCTCTTAAGTATGTAAAATTATTCAACCCTATAAACTCCCACTCTTCAATCTCTGCAGGGCTCAAAGGTATGTGGGTTCCATTATCCATTATAATAATATCCTTAAGCTCCATTGAGTTTATCTGACTAAGCTCAGATACTACACTACTTATCCAACCCAAGTCAACAGTCTTTTTAGTAGTCAATTCCTCTCCTCCCAGTAATCTTCAATTGAATCAGTATACACTACAGCTTCATTAATGACAAACGAGTTATCATGAATAGTTACCATCTCTCCATTACACACTGGACACTTAGGTCCAGGAAGTATCTGCTCTACTGAGAACTCCTCTTCACAAAGATCACACTTTGCCACTCTATCATCTATCATTCCTTAATCCCCGCTCTGTCATAGTTCTTACCTATCTCACTAAGGTATTTCTCCTTCCAATAAGTTATTTCAAGATCCCTGTAATCCCAAGCTTCCTCTGCAGAAGACATAATACCTTCTGGACCAAATATCTCGGACTGGTTCCACCATGTCTTGAAATCACTGATCATCGGTACCTCCTCCTAGTTCCATAAGGATTGCACGTATCTCTGTGAATACCTCCTCAGGGAGACTTACCTCTTCCCCTCGGTAACCCATCACCTTTGAAAGAACATCCTTCAGGGTTTGATTATCACCCTGTAGGGCCTTAATCTGTGCCAACTGTGCCATATGCTGTTTCACATTACCTCCTTACCAAATTAATGGTGTATTTAATATAATAATAAGTGTTGACATTTTCCGATTACTATGTTACCCTCTACTAACTAATAGATTATATAGTACTTTAACCTTAGTGTCAATGATTTATTTAATCTTTCTTTTGTAATATACATCGCTTCACTCTTACGAGCGAAGCGAGTAAGGGTGTAGGGATGTATATTATTTTCTTTGTCTTTTATGATGGGTATGCTACGTAGTAGGATACACAGAGTAAAAGATTGTATACTGTACTATGTAGTGCCGGAAGGCACTGTATATGTATACATGTAATCCTTTACAAGCAAAGACTCTCAGGTGTACATTTCCCAGCTACAGACTGTACCTCACTGAAGCTTAACAGCTTTTCACCATTCAAACCTTCATAGTACAAATCTACTAACATATTTATTCTTCCACCGAGATCTTCTTCGTTAACACACTCTAGCTGTCCATCCTTACCCTCTACAACAGCTAAACGACCTCTCTTCGATACCTTACCAGGGGTAAGCTTACCAACCCCCTCCCAGGCATCTGAGCCCTTACGTTTCACAGCTGATAGCTTAAAAGCGAATCCGAGTGTATCTCGATTACATCCGTTCAACAGTGCACCTCCCGATCCAAAACATGTATTGTCTAAAGCCCATCCACTTGCTACGACATTCTTGATTAGAATAGGCAATGTGCCTCCGTCTGTCAATATGGACATCCCATCACCTTGGATAGTGGTAATGTGAGGAGGTAACTTCTTAAAACCTCGAGTGTTCACAGTGATCTCATTAGGAATGCACTCTTCAATCCAATTCATTACATCGATCACCTTAGAGGTGGCATCACCGGAATCAGGTCGTAGTACAATAGTCTTACCTTGCTTCTTGATGATTTCAATCAAGTCTGCACACCCCTTGAAGAAGACTTCCTTTACAAAGTTCTCATCATCATAAGAGTCGATAACCATTGCCAATCCCCATCCAGGGATAGTACCTTCTGCAAGTGTACCATCAATGTTACCATTGATAAACTTTTCAAGTAAGCCTCGTACAAACGGTAACTCCTTATCAGCATCCACCAAGGTCATCACAGAGTGGGCAGTTGCACAGATTGTAGCCCCATACACCTTGGTCGTTTCATAGTCAATCTGTACCTGTCTAACAGCCTTTGTATTATCCGTACCCATGAAGTGTACAAGGTGTCCTTGACCGAGTATGCCAGCAACCTCAAGTGACTGACAAGCTCTCATTCCAAAATCATTCAGCATGAAGGGGAGCTTATCATCGTTATCGCACGAAGCCATCATCCCATACATGATAGCATGCTTAGCTGCCCAGCTTTGAGTTGATACAGAACATGGTGCCCATGCATTCAAGAAATAATCTTCAAAAAGACCAACTAACCATGAATACTTAGGGTCGGTGTTAGTGATTTGCAGCATAGGAATCCCTGTACGCATCACTGTACCCTCTTCAATGACTTGGATATGCAATGGTAGGGTACCATCTGGATAGTCCACCAGCAGCTCCCTGAAGCCTTGTACGTGTGCAGGCATTCCGTAGGACTTAAAGAAGGTTTCATCCTCTGGTGTCATTTCAAAGTCAACACTCCCCTCTAATTCCTGAATTAGCTTTTGGAATCCAAAGACTGCAGCTACTGCATCTTTTACTCGAGCTTCCATATAGCATGTTGCATATTCAATATCTTCATAGCCCATTAAATAGTGACTACCGATGTAACCATCCCAACTGTATAAATTAATACCTTTACCCATCCCTATTCTCCTATTAAATAATTTATTCTTTCTCCAACTCTGAAAGAGCCAGTTTTGTATTCTGCACTTCTTTCTCCTGAGTTGCAAGCTTTTCCTTCATCTTTTTAACAATGCGTAAGTACTCTGCATGCTCTTCAGTAAACCTTTCTACAAAGTACTCTGGAAGATTCTCTTCATACACCTCCCCTGTAACCCCAGGAATGGTGTATATAGGATCTTCACTCCTATAGTACACACTTACCTTATATCTGTCAAACAACTCTTGAGCAGCAGCTACATCCTTTCTCAGGGCATCCTTTGCAGCCCAGTACTCCCCATTGGTCATAATCATAGTTCCAGACCCATCTTACGCTTTTGTTCAAGGACTCCTTTCGCAGCTGCAGCTACACGGCTACCAGCCGCTGCTTGGTACTTAGTAGCCTTAGATAACTCCTCTTGTGCAACCCTCATAACCTCTTCTGCTGTTAGTAGGTTATCCCTTTCTTTCACATCCAATGCATTAAGTAATCCACTTATGTTAAAAGACCCGCTGTAACCTTTTATAGAATACCTGTATGCACTCATACCTGGATTATGTACGATAGACATCTCTATTCCGTAACTTGCAATAAGCTCCAGTGCCTTCTTTAATTCATCCATAAAACCTCTCCGTCATATGTAGTATATCTCCATGATCTGCAAACCACCCCCGTGCACCTACTGTAGGAGGTTTCACCCATGCAATACTCTGCACTTCGCCTTTCTGAGCTTTCAGTTTACCACTACATTTTTCAAAGTCAACACTGAATACGTGTGTAGACCTATTACCTCCACGCTGTGTACCGGTTAAATAAGCTTCTAGCTCTAGATCACCAGGGTCTACAATCAGTCCTGTTTCCTCTTCAAGCTCTCGAGCTGCACCGGATTCATATGATACATCTGTTACATCTAGGAATCCACCAGGTAAAGCTATCTTCCCGATACCAGGGGATTCTCCTCGAAGGATTGTAAGGATACGTCCACGCCTTCGTACAATCACATCTGTGCAGTCAAAATGTGGCAAAGGGAAGGGTGCAACTGCACGGGCTCTGTCCCATCGCTCTTCATACTCCTCTTCATCATCTACTTCAACCAGTACAGAGGATAGATCAAGTGTACTTATGTACACCCCTACATCCTTGGCAACCTTGCCTGTAGACCAATCTAAGCCCCTGTAGTACATGTTCCGTAGCTGTGTGGAAGATGTACTGTATGTTTCCTCTCCAAGACATTCAGTGCGGAAATACTCCTCCATGCATAGTCTTTCAGCCTGGTCATTACCACGGATGAAGCAATACAATGGGTATGTATATCCCATGAATTCTACACCCGATTTAATCTCTAAGTTCATAATAAGAGCGTTAAGCCATAGATCATCGTCATACCGACTATCTCCTACAGGGTGTATCACGTACTCTGTATCCATAAAAGCATCCAGAGTAAGCTCTAAGCAGTGCTTACGCTCTTCAAAGCTTAGAGGGTTCTTAGGTGTACGCCCTTTATCTGCACTCCCTACAAGCACTATAAGCTTCTTACAACGTGATGCAGCCTCGTTCAGAAGGTGCTCATGACCTTCATGCAGGAATTGGAACCTACCTAATACAAAACCTACCTCATCCATATACAGGCCCTACAGGTTGGTTCATAGCATTAATGAAGCTTTCCACCTTATGAAAGGCTAAGCTCCAGTCCACAGGTAACATAGGTTCATCTACACCTTCAGATATGGAGTGAAGAACATTCCTACGGATACTTGCCACCTCCTCTGTCATCTTGCCACCTAAATCTTCATAGGCATTCAATAGAAGTAATGCAAATGCAGTCTTGATTGTAGCACGGTAAAGGTTGTGGACGTAAACGTACTCCGCCTCATCCAATGCTTGCATTGCTGCTAAAACATCAATCATCTTACTCTCCTTATACGCCTCTCATGGCGTGTTAGTATTGTTTAAGCGCTCTATGCGCCACTTAAGTCATGTTATCAGTAAAGATTTCGGAGGCTATCCCGTACCTTCATTAACGCAAAACCCAATTTATTATCTCCCCTCCACTTCTCAGGGTGGCAAACATCTTTATGATCTTTATCAAGCCCAACTCCCCATACTTTATCGTATGGTGCAGCCTCTGTCAAGACTTTATTACCGGTCCCTAGTAAGAATCTACGTATCCCTCCATTCTGCGTGAACTTTAGCATGTTACCGTAAATTACTATAGCCCTCGCATGCTTATCCCACACATCTTGCCTAAACCCTTCTACACCTCTTCCAATCTTCTTAGCCTCTCCAGGGTGTGAAGAACGGAGGATTGCATTGTGCGAGTCGTTATCACAGAATAGAAGGGCCTTACGAGACATCATCCAATGCTCAGCTGTGGAGTACGTATCTCCTTGGAAAGTAAACGGGGAATCCTGATACCATTGGCTTAAGCATTCCTGACCAATTAAAGCAGATCTACCATTCTTACGGTGACCAAAGAACGGTAAATAGTCTAAATCACAATCTGCCTCTAGCAAGTCCTTAATTTCACTATACATTAACAATTCTCCCATGGAAAGGTTTTTATTATCTTTATGTAACATTCCTGTTGATACCCTCCACTACTCATAGTCTTGTGTACCACCCAATGCACCTGTTTATGCACACCAGGTGCAAGCCTTATAGGAGGTTCCTTTCCCCTGTGTAAGGAGCTATATGGAAGAGGGCATACTAACCTCTCTTCAGTTTTTGTGTACGTATTCCAAGCATACATTACTCTGTGCACCTTCCCCTCGACAATCTCTGTTTCATGACCGAAGCGTTCGATGCTGTATTCAGCCCACTGCTCAGGAGTCCATTTAGAAATTTCATCAAGGGTTTCCTGAGAGTCACTAGACAGCACAGGTGTACCATTTACCATTGTACCACGTATTTCCTTAGAAGGGGGTTTATCAGAAAAATAACTTCCTCCTGCTGCCAGTGCAGTATAGAAAAGAAACCATTCTGCCCCAGAAGTATAACCGTAAAGGATAATGCTTCCAAGTGTACAACCTAATAGGAATATTGCGGCAATGAGTAAGGTAAAAGACATAAAGTAACTCCGTTTGTTAAAAGATGCAGCCATATTACATGGCCGCTAACAACAGGTCAACACTTAATTTGAATTACTTAGGAGGGTAAATACGCCATGCAGCGCATACAAACTTCCTTGTAGATGTATTATCTGAAGGTACACCATCTAAAATGGCCAATGCATGACCTCTTACACAGACGTAAAACTTACCTTTAGGATGCTTCTTACAAAATCTGGAGATAGTTATCTTATTAGCTATGGTATAAGGCCCGAGGGTCACCCTATGATGAGACATAGCATTGAACATGGCACCCTGCATAGAACGCTTCATACCTCTCCTGAACCTCCTTCCATGCTTCTTGCAATAGCTGTGACAGGCTTCGTAAGAAGCTCCTGTCACAGCTACAAGAGCCCTTACAGTGCAATCCCTGTATTCCAAGGACTCTAGTCCGGTATCAGGCCGCATAGAACTTATCAATGACCTCTACTATTTGTCTACTTGATAATGCTTCTTTACGATCTAGGAATTTAAGCATGCGCTGTCTAGCTATAAAAGCAGAGACCTCTGTTCTATAGTTACCTGAAATTCCCTTTTGATATCCTTCAAAGCACATTTTAAAGCTCCAAGTATCATTCTTACGCTTATAGAGATATTTAAACCCGCCAGTCTTGTTCAACGGGTTGTAAATACCGGTTGGAAAGTCGATGCCAGATTCTCCTGTAAACCCTTCTAGTTCAGGAGCAACATTCTTCTTTTGTAGTGCCTGGACAGGCTCTACACCTATCTTCTCTGAAAAGCTCTTAGTGTACCCTTCAATATCAGTCGGTTTAGGCAGTGTACCATCCTTTAATCCCTTTTCAAATTGAACCTGTGATCGTTGTGTCAATAAATGCCGAGGGCGGATGTCACCACTTTTCTCATAAATAGCCGCTATTACATCGGCTACAGCTTCTCCTCCCCGACAAGTAGCTAATATTTTCTGACCTACGAAAATAGTTGTACCTTTATTATCTCCAGTACAGGGGACTGCTCTATACCACTTAACTTTACTAGGTGTAAGAATAAACTCCTTCTGGGTACCACTTGAATTCTTCTTAATGGTCAAAGATTTTAAAGGGTTAACAGGATTATCCCCAATAATAGAAGACCCTTCTAACAAGCCTTTAACAGTGGTGACTGGAGAATCAATCCACCCTTTATCATCAGTCTTGTCTTTGAAGGCACCTTCCAGAGTGGATAGAATAGACTCTGCTCCGGTCTTGCCATTGCCAACCAAGTAACCATGAATAGTTGAATCTACATCTGTAAACTCTCCCACTCTGTTTTCATACCCATCAACGCCTTCATATGGACCAATTAAACAAGATCTCTTTTCACTCTCAAGGACTGCAATATAAACTTCTTTTTCACTACTCATTCTACTCTCCTATGGATCTTTTGATCCAATTATTGTATATCCCCTGACACCATGCATAGGTGTAGAAGGTTGTTAGGGCTAATATTCCCCATTGCTCAGCAGTATATGCTGAATAAAACCAAGCTGGTTGACCTGTAATCCCAAAAAGAGCTGCATACTTCTTCCAACTTTCGTTACTTTGCTGTGTAAGCCATATAGCCACACCACCTGTGACTAGTAAAAACGCCTGTACGAACATTACTTAGCCACCTCTTCACAGATCTCTATACGACCTGAAGGAAAAGATTGAATAATACCAACCCATTTACTCGTACACCTCCATGCATAGGTTTCATCCTCTACCTGATATTCATATGTTTGCATCACCAGTAGAGAATTACACCCTGAAAGTAATAAAGCTATCCCCAGTACTATTCTTCTCATTCAACCTCCTATGGGTACTCATTCTGATAGCGTAATATCCATTCCTCTACATCCTGTAACTGTCTCCTAGATTTATATCCAAGTTTTACAGTGTTTAAGTATGATTCCTTCAAGGATTCAGCGAATAACTGTTCAACCTTGGTAAGATCCCCTCCAACGAGTACATATACAGATAGTAGTTTGGTAAGATTTTCTTTACCAACCTTATGCTTGTATCGACCATTAATGGTGTAGGTTATTGTTTGTATCAACGACTTATGGCTCAGTTTATTCCCCATCTATCCACCTTGCTATTCTGAATGAAATTCTTGCATCTTTACCTGTTTCTTGGCACCACCCTTCACTGATTACTAAGATAGCTGGTACTAGTATTATAAACAGACATGAGATATACCACGGAGTCAGTGAAAGTATTAGTGTGGTACAGGTCGATGTCAGAAAGATAATTACTGTGACAATAGAAAGGAGCCTAATAACTGACCAGTCTATACAGTCCATCATACTCCTTATGCCAGATTTCCAGTATAGCTTTAATTTAACCATCATTAGAAATTGCTCCCAAAACCAGATGCATACGGAGATGATTCTACCTCTACACTTGAAGACTTACCTGTTGGATGGCACCTGTACCAAGCTCTTATACCCTTTGTACCATCCATGTAATCTGTCTTCAGCTCCTCCACCTCTTTATCCCCTGCACTCTTGCACGCCTCCATTGTTCCAAACTGTGCACTAACTCCATTTACACCCAGAAGGCCTCCATTAGCAGGGTACGATATAATCGTAATCATTAAAACAAATGCACTTAGTGTCATGTCTCCTCCTCATTCTTGTTACGTTCAGGGTTCTTTTTAGACTCTCTCTTCTTATCAGGGTGTGTAACAGGCTTGTGAGTCCTGTCCATACCCTTCTTAACTGGATTCTTCATTACATAATACCTGTGAAAAGAAATCTTCAAGATCCCAACGTATCTTATGTATCTTCTGCCCTTTCACCACTATGCTCGATATTTTATACAGGTCACATGTACTCAGTTCAACTGTTAGCTCACCCTTACACCTATCCGGTACAAAGTATATAATATCATTCCTTACGACACGTATGTGACAGGGATAATAGATTTCAGATGTAATGTCGAAATGAAGTTCAAGGTCCTTAACATCCTCTGCAACATCTATAGGAAAACCATGCGAGGTACCTTTATCATCAGTGATGCATATAGAATCCACAGTTTGCATTGTAACGGGATATATTTCACCAACTGTAATATTAGCCTCTTCACCATCCTCCATGTAGTATGGCTCTTTAAGCTTTAAACTCTTATACGTAATCATATTTACCTCTTATCCCAGTCGAATCTGGCTATACAGCCAATCCACTTTAATATCGAGTGGACCGTAACCTATACATCTTCCACCACTACCCCACTTAAGGGGTTCTTTGGGATGTGAACTAAGCCAAGGATAGATGTGCCAATACCCATCTTCATCCATAGCGGCAACGCAGCCTCCCTCTCCCTCTTCTGCCTCGATCCTTACCCATTCTTCTAAGGTATATTTACCATTTACAATATCGATATCCAAGGCTATATTAAGCCTTCTAATCTCTGCTTCAATTCCCATTATAACTCCTTAACTTCTTGGACAAGTACTTTAAGTCTTCTTTACTGAAGGTCAGTTCAGTCACACCTTCACAAAATTTAACCACTATCGTATTATTAAGGCCTGCATAGTAACCCGCTATATCTTCATCCGTAAACTTATAAGGTGGCGGGGGAAGATACACACGGTATTCATGGGATTTAAAATCCCACTCATCTCCAATATGATTCACCCAGAACGAAGTTTGTATAGCACGTTTCTCAACCTGTGTACCATTGTTATGCGCTGTAAGAACTTCAAGCTGCTTATCCTTCGGTGTTAGCATTCTTCAACTCCTCTTTAAGTTTTAATACTTCCAGTGCAAGAAAGTACACCAGGTTATCACCTGTGCAATCTCTCCAAGGCTCTCGGTAACGATCAGCCTTTAATATACCATTGTCACCATCTACATACAAGATGTATTTACCATTATCAAGGTTGATTATATCCATGTTAACCTCTTCAATACACGGTCCTCAAGAACCAGTTCACCTTTTTGTATACTTAATGCAAGATACTTGCACAACTCTCTGCGAGAATCACCATACTCTCCTTCCCATAGGTCATACGAGTCATATGTATCTTCTGCAAGCCATCCATCTACACCTGGTACAGGGTAATCACTCACACCTGAAAAGTGTTCCCAACCAAGAAAGCATGAAGACCGTATAGCTATGTAGTACTCCTCCTCCAAAATACTACAAATGCCTGCACCCTCGTAAGGTGCACCCTCTGCTAATCCTGTGAAGACTTTTGAAAGGATTTCTAATGAACAGTATGGGAGTGTAGCATTAAAAGATTGATGAGTAAACTCATCGGTATGCTCAGAATCCTGTCGATACATCCTAGACTCCCCTGCATCATTGTAGTAAGAATCCACCCACCATTCTATTGTGTACCAGGTACAACCTATTCTACATGAACTGTGTCCTCCCAGTCCATCTATACTGCTATATTGTATATTCTCAAACATCATCCACCCCCGTATTGGTGCCAATTATCCAGCGCCTGTTGTAATTCTGTAATCTCTTGCAGCAGTTGTTCACGTGTATGAGATTTGTACCTTCCCGTAAGAGGGTGCATGATTCCATACTCTTCAGGAGTAAACCCCGCAGAACTCACATAGTTGTAAAGATTATTAGGATCAGTGTGATGTAGTGAATCTCTACGTGTGGAGACCATACCACCGGAATTGTACCATGTGTCATACACAAGGTTACCTTCGATATCTAAACTAACACTCATATCACGTTCTCCTAGATCCTTCATAATCTTCTAACAACTTATCCATAATCTCTTCGAACTGTGTAGCTGACATATCAGGCAGGTTACCTCCCTCATAAAGTTCCCTCACGTTCACCATAACCATCTTAAAAATATCCTTCCTTACATCTGAAACAGAGGACTCAGGTACAGGAGGAGTTATCTTAACATATGGAAGATCTTCATATACCTTGTGATAAGGATGTTCCACCTGAGGGTAACCTCCTGTGGAACAATCACCTATAAGTTGCCCTTCACTACCCCAACCCTGGTTTGGATCACTATCGCTTTGCGTTGTAGGTGATAACCCCTTGTACTCGCTTGCAAGTATTGCAGCTATTCCATTACCATCACTAGTTGAGAACATCAACTCGCATACAATACCCCAATCTGTCTTCCATTCAAAGGAACCACCTTCCCCATCAAACACACGGCCATAGGAATCATAATTACCATGCATTTCTTCTATGACCTTACCGTCATGCAACAGGAACAGATAAACATCATCTCCATCAAAGGATGTAGACTCTACACCCCTGTTCGCCTCTTTACACATAAAACTTAAACAACCCATATTAATCTCCTAGATTACTTTATTACCATCTTCACCGAAGTAATATTCACCATCTTGGAAGGAGTATGTCATAGCCTTGTCGTAGTAGCAAGGGTAAGGCTTAAATATCTTACGGTCTGAATACCTCACGGGCATGTCGTAGTACATAATGAATTTGTCACTACGAAACTTCACCGTGATATTATTTACCCTATCATGCCACACTTCAAACCTTGCAGGACTGTCTGGCATTTGATCCCAGTTAAGTCGTATGTGCTCTACTATCGTCATAACTTCTTCACCCTGCACCCCTGCACTTGTCAGCCTTGTTGTTGTAGTCAATACACACATCAAGGCAGTTAGCCTTGCAGATAGGGTTTTCATGCGTATCAACGCTTTCCAACCACTTCACCCTATCTTCTCGCATTGTATGACTCACAGGTCCAATGGGCTTCCCTTGCTCTCTGAAGAAGATTACACACGGGTAGTGGTTACGCCCTGCAATGACTGAATCATCTAATACCAGTGGACACTTCTTTGTATCGGTGCCCTTCAGGCCTCGTACATGCTTCCCTGCAAGGAAGTTGTTCACACGGTACCGAAGTATAGGGTGCTTGTCTAAAACCTCCTCAGGGATGTTTTTAAGCTCCTCTAGGGAACCATTCCACTGAGCTGAAGGGATTACACGGATATCCGATACACCTAAACTACTTGCAAACTTTACAATCTCAATGAACCGGTTAACATTACCAGGCTCCAGTACCACACCTACTGTAACATAAGTCTCTTTCGAGATCCACCGGATATTGTCTATAACCTTCTGCCATGCACCTTTAATATCTCCTGCCATCATATCACCTGTTTCAGCATCTGCTGCATCTAATGAGATGGAGAAGTCATTACAACCCGCTTCAATCAATCTTTCGTACAGCTTGCGCTTCATGCTACCATTTGTAGAGATGGCTATACGCTTTATACCACTATCCTTTGCATATTGCACAGCTTCTACTATTCCAGGGTGGAATGTGGGCTCTCCACCAGAGAAGCGTATATTTTCTAAAGGACCCCATTGACACCATGCATCAATGTTCTTTTTAATATCTTCAATCGGCAACTCCTTCTTAATAGAGTTACCAAAGACATCCTCATGCAATCCCCTGCAATAAGGGCATTTAAAGTTACAGAATTCATTAATAATCATCTCACAACGCTTCATCTGTGATGTAGGGGATGTATTATTTGCGCGTTTATCACTGAGGGTGTAGAACCCAATCTCTTCAAGTTTCATACTATTGTAGCTCCTGTTCTATAGTCACGAATTGTTTCAGTACGAGACATCTTACTCTTTGAAAGGGCTTCCTCCCAACCTGTTTTATCCAGCTCTACACCCTCTTTATGAGCTTCTTTATCCGTCAAGTGTGATGTCATAGCCTTTTTAAGGTTACGTACCCACCTTAGACACCAGAGTGTTACAAAAATCAACCCAGTTACTATGAAGAAGGTTAAATTCCCTATGAAAATGGAAAAGAGTATACCTAGTGTCCAAAGCATACCACCAATGAAAATACCTAATATACAACACGCAAAAGGGACCATAACACACGATATGAAAAGGTAGAATGGTACATCAGAGAAGAACCAAGGTTCATTATCAATGTATAAGTATGCACTATGGCATAGTGTTAGGATTGAGGATAGTACAGATAGGAACAATCCGATATATAGTCCAAAGAGACATCCTGCCACAATAACATACTTCCCACCCTTTGCAAGCTCTGCACAGGCGTTAACCCATAGTTCATTCTGTAAACCCATAAACATTTCAACGTATTCCATCTTTCTTCTCCTTCTCTGATTAAGTTGTACACATCTTACCAGGTCTTCACACTGTGTCAAGACCTAATTCAGTCCAATTAAAGATTTTACCATCTTCATCATATTCAACTAAGAAGCCTAGCCCCACCTGTACAGACTCATTGAAGCTAGTTGGAACGTCATTCACATCTTCACGCAATTCCACTATGAACTCCTTTACCAACCCTACACTAGCTTCAAGGGCTGAATGTATCGTGATCTTACGAATGTTCATCAGAACCCCTCCTCCAGGAATAACCTACCTTTAGGGGTTATCTCATAATCACCCCTACATCCACACGTACACCCTGTGATGTACCCATTCTTTATCAACTGCTTCATCTTAGCCCGTACAAGCCTCTCAGGTGTCTCAGGAGGCATACTACGCGTTACAGAACGTTTATATTCGTTACCGAATGCATTACACCCTACACCGCCATGTAGCTTTACAAAGATTACAACACCTTCACTATCTATATCCTTACATTGCATACTCTTACCTCCAACCGTTAAGATGTGTACATGGTAATGGCTACTTAATAGGGTGTCAAGGCTTTTTCAACCCGTCTTATATACATTCCTTTACCACCGTGACGCATCCTGAGTTCACCACGGTAAATACTCCCTATGACAAAGTGTGCAAGCCCTCTTCTTAGCTTCCCAGCTTCACCTTTCCACAGCCCCTGTCTACAGGAGTCCATGTTGAAAGTAGCCATTGGCTGGGAACAGTCATAGGTACGGTCGTTACCGTTAAGGACTACCCCAGGCACAGGGAACATCCTTTCTCCACTATGATAGAACCATCCAGTAAAGCAACTAGGGTGGACTTTTATCCCCGTGGCATTTTGAACAAGGTCGCAGATCCCTAGATCTCCTCCTTGTTGGGAGTATACCTCTTGTTGTAGTATGCAACACACGCTTTCTAAGTCCCTATTCATAATCTCACCCTCTTATTACATATCCACTTACACGTACCAGGTCCCTGTGTGAGATGCATCCTACCGAATAATAGTCCTGCACTGAGGTACATACACAAATCTTTACGAAGTTCACCCTCTGCACCCTCCCAGGGCTCATAGTGCTCCCCTATACGCTCCACAGGGTTAAATGGGTCACCTGTGTAATGCTCCCAACCCCTTAAACAATCGGTTTTAATGGTTACACCCTCTCTATTGTATAAGTTAGCACATACACCATGATTCTCAGGCTCTATAGCTCCTGTCCCCCAGCCTTGTAGGTATGTTGCAACCCTCATCCCCTGATCATGCTCCTTCACCGGTGCAAGAATCTTCTCTGGTAATCTACTCACTACTAGCCCCTATTCCCGTGTACTCCAAGCATCCGTTACAGGTTATACTTATACCTGCAAAGGTTATAGCCCCGCACGACCAACCGATAGCTGTCAGTAGTTTGATCTCTGGTATTAGGAACCCAAAGAACGCGAAGATAAGGCATAATAGTGCACATAATGTACAAGTAAGGCCACCAACTCGTAGGGTAGTACGGCTTTTTAACCCCTCCATAAAGTATTTAAACATCTTCATTCTCCCTTACCCACTCTACACCGGCTATAAAGGCATATTTAAGCGTTCTATGCATATACTCTGGCATAAGAACATACTGTGTATCTTCAGAGTGAATGTTTATCACACGAGCTGTACTCTTTAAACCCAACTCTGCATACTTCTCTGAAGCTGCATCCGCATCTTCCTTAACTATGTATGTGTAGTGGACCCAATCCCAGTCAGCATCTTTACACACAATGCGATCCCCACTATCCTTAACCGACATAAGAACTGTCTTACCATCCTCGTATGCCTGCATAACTTTGATCTTATCTTTTGTAGTTATATTCATAATCTCACTCCCCTTACAAACATCCTATCTGTTCTATTATCTTCGTAGAATGAACAACTCACCCCAATGAATGAAAACACAAGTACACCTACAACGGGCCATCTAGGTAGAGAGTCATCTACAAAGATGCACCACAGGATGGAACATAAACAAACTAAGGCACCAACTAATGACAATAGTACACTAACCCTCATAAGACTATTCATCTCTTCACCCCCACCGTTACCGATGTAATACCCCATGGCGTAACTTGTATGTACGTATCCAGTTCATCCTGTAAGCCCTTTAACCTCTCCTCCAGCGCTGTGATCAACTTACCCTGCATCTCATGATAAACAGGCTCCAGTACCTCCTGTAAGAGTATAGTACTAATCTCTGTAGCACTCCGATCCGTACCTGTAGAGTTAGTACAGATGATACCCACCCTTGCCGAACCAAACTTAGTGGCACTCTTACACTGCTCCAGTAAGTCTGTAACCTGTGCAACCGCGATATCTAAAACCCCTACCTTCTTAAGATCTTCTCTTGTTAGCATCCTACTCTCTCCTTTGTATCCTTAGCTTCTACACCATCTAAATCCACTACACCCAATTCAAGGTTATTACCGTAACAGTACCAATATCCTACATTACCGTTAGCAAGTCCACCAGGGTAATATGTAGGCTCATTCTCATACCAATATACATCGCCTTCCTTATCCACAGCAATGTAACCCGCTTCAGGGACTATGAACTCTATACCATTGTACTTTACTACAATCGATGCAACCTTATCCGACCTTGTTAATAACTTCATATACTCCATTCCCCTATGCTTACATGATCTTTAAATCCTTTCACTACATCAATACGGAGCTGAATCTCTTCACTCAGTTCGGGTTTATCCTCCAAAAGCTGATAAAGCTTCCTTAACATCTCTCCCTTTACCCCTGGAACTACATGAGGCTCCACTTAAAGTAAGAATGTCCTGTACAGGACGTAATGTATCTTTCCAATCCACACCTTCCAAGTCTACGGTTAACAATTTATCAATATCGCAACTACAGTGCCACTCCCTAGAACTATAAGTAGGCTCCTCCTTGTACCACCATACAGTCCCGTCCTCATCCGTGGCAATATAACCATATCCATTCACCAATAGACGGATACCAAAGTAATCCACTGAAACCGGTGTGTCCGGTATGTTCATCTGTATAATCTTCACTTCTCATCCCTCATTAATTCTATCATACCTTTCATACATTCTCTCCAATCCGTTTAATGTGTGCATAGAATACACCCTCTAAATCCTATGTCAAGAACTATCCCCTCCAGTAGCAAAAATGGTCTATCCTATACAAACCCCTTACTCTGTGTATACATACTCATCTCATTTATTATTTGAAAAATTTTTAACATGCACCTCTGAACCTTTCACAGATATGCACTGAAACACCCTATAAGCGCTCCACAACGTGCAATGTGTGCAATGTGTGAAGAACCCAAGGTAGCGCTTGCAATGTGTACAGGGCTCCTTTATGCAATGTGTGTAATGTGTGCAGAACAATACACCCTTAGTACAATGTGTGCAAGGGGCTTTAGTGTACCGGTGTGCAAAGGATGTAAATTGGGTTTTTATTTTGAAAATTTTCAAGGGGTGTAAATGGGATAGTTCTCAGAACTATACGAGGTGGGTGCACTGCCCTTATATACAGTGGCGGGGGGGGTCTAAAAACCCCGTGAAACATTCCGTGAAACATTATAGAACCATGTAGTCATAGTACACGTGTGCACTCTATTCAATGTGTGCATTCTAGTGCATGTGTGCAGATATGCATGTGTACAAGCGTGCACTGTGAAAGGTGTAGGTATACACGCGATATAGTTAGTAGGCGCTTACAGTGTAGAGGGATGTGCACAATAAACGTACAGTTTGAAGAGGTCTGAGATAGTGCAGGCGTGCATGGAATGTGTGTAACTATTACTAATAATTAAGTGTTTATAGCGTTACAATGCAAGCTTATCGCTTATATTTTGCACATATGCAAAAATATGCATGTATACAACAATATAGGCATGCACATATAAAAGTGGTGATATACACCCCACCTCCAGCCATTTAAGCGTTTTTGCGTGTAGTCGCGTGTAGTATTTAGTGGGGGGTTTTTAGCCGTGCAACTCGGTAGAGTTTTACCCTCTGTAAGGGCGAAGAACACCCTTTACGGCTGGATTTAGGATTTACCTATACTAAAGCATAGGTCATGGAGTAAGAGGGCTTAGAGGCTAATCTAGGGCCTCTGAGAGGTGTACATAATATAGTCGGTGTCTGTTGACATCGAATAGGATTTATGGGTGTTTATAGACTACATTGCTCCTATCTCAGAGCAAACAAATTACAGTGTATATATGTACAGTGCTTAACTGTTTGAGGTTGATCTATATATATAGACCATATAAGGCCGTTATGGTCTCCCTATAAACCATTGTTTCACGTGGAACAATGCACAAATAGCAGGTATTAAAAAGCCCCAATTAAGGGGCTTGTGTGGGTAGTAGTTTATGTTTCATCGGTGAAAAAGTAATAATCGGCACCATAGTCATAATAAACACCTATACCATTTATAGTGTCTATATGATCACAATATTTAATATCTTGATTAGATGTTTCAACTTCGCACCATACCAAACCTGATGCATAGTTTATAGCGTTCTCCTCTGTAGCATCGTCGCCTTGTAATATAGCATCGTATACCTTCATAATGTAATCCCTAAATAGTTAAGTTTATACCCAATAGAAAGTAGAACATTTGTACCCATTGTGTACTTCGACACGAATAGGCCATTCATCATAGCCATAAATAATTGTAGTGTGATCTGTTTCTTGATCGCAATGCGCTACAAAGCTTTGTTGATTATGTCTAGTTGTGCATTCGACAATCACAGACTTCAACTGACAAGCTTCTTGTGCCTTTGCTGCCACTAATAAAACCGCTATTAATCTAGTATACACGATATCACCTATCCTGATTAGCTGTTGAGTTCCCCTCAACCGGTAACCCATCTTAACAAATTGGGCGCATATAACAACCCCTAAATACAAATAGGTGTAAATAAATCACTGTTCAATTATACAGTGTACTATTAAGCCTTGAAGTGTGGATAACTTTAGTTAATCGGTTACTAATGCGTCAACTGTTAAACTACTGAGATACTCTTCAAACCTATATACACTCATGCCTAAGTTGTATCCCCTTGCACCTCTTTTACTAACTGATCTAACATATTCACTAGGGTTGTTATGATTGTAATAGTTATCTACAAAGGTTTTCCTCTTTTTAGCAGTTGAAAATATAGCCGTTATACCATAATAACTCATATGGCCCGTGTGTGGATTTGGTGCACCTGTTGTAACATCTTGGCCTATTTGTACGAAATAAAGTTTTTTCTTTTCAGTTGATTCTACTATATTCATGATTTTTACCTTTTTAAAAAACGTTATAGTGATTCTATAAAATCCAATACGTCTAACGTATGTTCACAGTCTAGCGATTCACTAGCTAACTGTTCAGCGTAATAATTTAACGCTATAACCATTAGATTCAAATCTCCCCCGTTAAGATTGTATGCTCCGGCACCTTTCCAAAAGGACGTGTATAGGCTTCCACATTCTTGTATTTCTTCGACTTGCCATTGTGACATTTCATCATTAAAATCTAACAGGGAGTCACTATAACATTTTAAGGCGCGCCTTAACACCCTTCTGTGAACGTGTGGAAAAGTTAAAACGTGTTGCTTTTTAAGTCTATCCACGATATCACAATAATTCATATTCTAACCCGTTTATTTTGAATAGTTACTACCCAAAAAGCCCTAATAAAAGGGCTTGTATGTTCCACGTGAAACAATACATTCAAAAATCGGGTTAAATGCTATTTATAGTTGCAAACATGAATGGGATTCATTGCAGTCATTGCAGCCATTGCACCCAGTCGGAATTTGAAGCTTTTATCTAGCGATTGAATTTTGTTCATTTTACTTGTAGCGCTCACACTGTTAGCTAATTGCATATTAGCTATATGCTCAGAGCGGATTTTATTGGATGATGCATTGCGTATAGTGTTCATATTGTAAGCCTTTAGTAGTCTGTTAACCAATCGTTTGGAATTCCGTAACACTCGAAACCCATATCTAAATCAATAGAATCTAGATTACCACAGTTTGGTACGCAAGGGCTACACAAATTTACATAAGATTTAATAGGGCTTTCAAATATGAAGAAATTAAGCGCGCCTCCTAAATAACTGGTTTTATACCTCACCTCCTCATATTCGCCGGATACGCTAGGCTCTTCACAACTATAATGCTCTAATTGATCCAGCAAACTTGTACTATCACTAATATAATCGTATGCATCCCCTATACCATCCCAACCATTCATCATAGCAAGTTCCTTTGAAAATTCATCATGACTATGATCAAAACCGGATTCATATAATAAATGGTCTACTAACTCACTGCGTAGAGAATTAGCGGATATATAGCCAAACCTAATCCCTGTTTTTTCGTTCACATTTGATAGTGTGTTCATACAGTAATCCTGTTTAGTATTTGATTGTTTCACGTGAAACATTGGTTAATTAGATATCGTTTAATGGTAATTGACTTTTATTAATATTTCCAGCTCTACAGGATTTAACTAGGTCGGTTAATGACCTAGGCATTGAATAAAACCGCCTTATTGCTGGGGTATTACGCTCTACAATAGCGGCCTTTTCCCATTTAGCAGCTAACACTAGATTTCTAGTGTATTTTGTGCCATATGGCCCCTTTACCGCTGTAAACCCTCGTTTGGTAGTGTATATGATGACCTTAGGTGGTTCTTTAAAAGCCCAAAATATAACGTCATGACGGTTTTTAACCTGCTTTAGACGTACAAGTAAAGTGTGCATATACTAACCTTTCATATTGTTAAATTTAATAAATCCAAACAAATAACCTGTTGAAGACAATAACACGCCATTTACAGACACGTCAACCACCTTTAATAGTAAGTTATCTATTCGTGTAATTTGTTTAGACATACTATCTACTCGCATATGTTGCTATTTGATATCTTTAACTATAGTTAACTATTCGCAGTGTGCAAGAAAATAGTGTAAATAAATTTAATTAAATAAAGGGTATACAATTTAGCACATGTGTGGCAAGGTTTATGGGCTTGTGACTTGTTCACAATTCAACCAATTTATAGGGGTAACTATGCATAAAATTTAACCAATTAAAACAGTACACGTGTACCTATTTATTTCAACCTTTTCACGTTGGGACGATAGAGTATGCCTGGTTGATTTTCAACCAACTGGAATGGTCTTTTGTGACTTACTAGTCAGTACACACATGTACTTTTATGACTTGCTGGTCAGTGTACGCGTGTACTCTTATATTTTATGGCTAGAACTGGCTGGTCACCAATAAAAATCATTTTAGTACGATCGTTCCAGGCCTTATGTTAACGCGCCTTTTCCCAGTCTCCCTATATATACAAAATCTCGTTTTTGCTCTGAGTTCCAAAATTTGGCACAACTCTACTTTTTCAATTCTGAAAATACTCTATAGTGGTGCTCATGGATAGCCTACAAGGCATTAAGGCCGCTAGTGTATAGTATACTAGGCATTTAGTATTAATTAGTTCAATAAGTATAATATATTATGCATGCTAAAGCTAGAAAGCCTACTCAATAGGGACGTTGTAAAACGTTTAAGGGTAGGCTCTAAAGGCTCGCACTAGCGGCCTTGTATCCCCTTCAAGGGGGTTTTGTGCCTATACCCTATAGTTGGTATAGGTCTTTATGTATGCCCCTTCATAGGGCTGTAATTAGTCCATGATATGCGCGCCCCCTTTGAGCGCTATGAGAACACAAAACACGGGTACACTCCGAGCTTGTACCTAGAAAGCCCCAATTAAGGGGCTTATGTAGATCAGTGGAGTTTGTTAGCTTTACATGTGTTTAGCTAGGAATTGTTCGTACTGGCTTTCTATCTGTAGGCCACCCTTCAGCTTATCTTGTTTAGATCTTAGTTCTTGGATAGTTGTTAAATGGGTGCTTATGGACTTTTCATTGGCTTCATATTGCTGTCTAATGCTTAACCGTGTAACACCTTGTTGTGGGTTGCTTTCAACCCCTTTACCTTTTAAGGGCTTAGATGCCTTTTGCTGCTTATCGGCTGTAGCCTTTTTCAGCCGTAATATATCGGCTTTAGTAGGTATAATCAGACCACTATGCGGCTTACTAAATCCCTGTAGGATGCTGATAATATCAACTATAACATTTCTATGTAGCATGGCATGTGAGTGCAAAGAACCGCTAAGTTTAGAATGTGCATGAACAATCAATACTTCAGCCGCCAAATCCCTTGATACCTCATAATCTTTAGCTATTCTCTTTAGGCTACCATGTACACCTGCTCCAGGTAAAACGGTATTACTTAGGTAAGCTACTGAAGGAAAGTTACCAAAACGTGTTTGAAGAGAAACAGGTATAGAGCTGCTAGAAGTTGAATTGTTCATAAGTATTGCCTTTTTAAGTGGTTTAGTTAATCTTTTGAAGGATTCTTAATGTGGTATTCTTTTTAATGCTTACATTCTTCATTCTGTTGATGACTAATAATTCTTTCCAATTATCCGTTGGCCTGCTAGAAATATAGTGATTATCGAATCCCTTGTCAAGCGCTTTCTTTTTCTTAAGCGCTGCAACGATACCAGTATGTCTAGCCAGTGTTATAGTTTTTCCGTTTTCTTTCTTGTTGATATAGAACATGTGCACCCTCGAAGGTATCAGAAGTGTAGGAGAATTTAAGATCGATCATTAGCTTTTTCATAGTTAGAACCTTTAAGTGATTTAGGCATAATTGCCTACTAGCTTTCTTCATTTTAGAAGAGGCTTTTCGCCTCAACTTGGAACCCATTATAGAGATTTGATTAAGGTTGTAAAGGGTTAATTTCGTTTATTTACACATTCTTTTCAGGTAATAAAAAGCCCCGGTTAAGGGGCTAGTGTATACAGTCGGCACTGTACCAGGTTAATAGTATACGCCCTCTACAGTGATTACACGCCTTTCAAACCCATTACAGCTATCATCCCTTAACCACATTGTTACAACGGTTTGACGGTTTTGCATGACAGTATTAATGGTTTCCTCTTTAAACATTTGCTTAACAAACTTAGGTTTAGAGGTTAGTTCCCGAATAGGGACACCGTTTTGCACTTGATACCACTTAGTAATTTTATAAACCATGGTTTTACCCTTGTTTATGCTGTTCAATATACTGCCTAGCAGCTTCCTTATGTATACAGTTTTTACCGGCTAAGGTTAAGTAATCACCTAAACTTTTCATCTTTTCACCTACACCGCCTATATTCATGTTATCCCACGTTTCTAAAGGGATATCGTTTAGGTGTTCACACTTGCTGCTCAACAGCCTTTCAGCGCCTATAATACCGGCTACCCTTTCAGGCATACCCTTTAAAACGAATTGCGCATAGTAGGCTCTATGAGCTTCCTTGCCGTGTGTGTTAGATAATGCTATGTAGTCTGTATATGTCATAGGTAATTTAATTTTCATGTTATATCATCTCTTATCTAAAGTAGTTAGCGCATAACGCGTTAACCCATAACTGACACTATACGCGAATTAGATAGTATTGCAAGGGAATAATTCAGAATAAGGCGTTAAGTCTAATCTAATAGGATTACCATTTAATGTTTGATTGCTAGCTATTTCAATGTAACCCTCTTCAAAATTAGCATTAGAATTAAGCCAAGCTTCCATATTGGCCCATTTTTCAACATGATAAGCCGGTTGTACATATTCATTATGTGTGTCAATAAGCTGTTGCTTACTATTTTCTATAGTTTTTTGAGCCTTTAGGCTTTCAATATCATCTTGATAAGTGTGCATAGCTTCGGCTACCGCCTTGAACATTTTCTCCCTTACTGCTAAACGTTCCATATTGAACATATAATCAGGATCACCTTGCATCTCTGATACAAGCTCTCTGCGTTCCATTTGGTTTACACGAAAATCAGCCTTCATGCGTGAAAGGTTAAGCTTCGAGCTTGCAATAACTTCAATTGGTCTATGTGTATTCTGTGACATTGTGGCCGCCTTTGATGCGTTGCTTTACTGGAATAACGCTATACTACCACACAATAACACCATTGCAAGCTAAATATTCACCTCTTCTGCTAATTCGTTTAATCTTATAAAACAATAATTTTCTTCGTCTTCACCTGACATATTAGGTTCCCACACTCTACCTAGTGAAGATTGTGCAGCATATGTGGGTGAGTCTTGCCCACCGTGCCAGTTCACATAGTGCCAATATGCACCTATTATAACATCATCTAGGGTATATTCACCAAACTCACCTATTGACCATAAATGTTCGGTATCTTCATGCTCTTTGCAATATTTATACACAACGTTTCCTAACAGGGTTAGTGCATCGGTTATGCGGTTATAGTCCAACTCTCCGTCGATGCGAAATAAAGCCTTGTTTAAAACTTTAAATATTCGTTCAATATTGCGTGTACTCATTTTTATACCTATAGACAATAATTTGTTTTTGAACCTGTTGATAAATTTCTTTCAAACCGCTCAAGGCTTGCCATATTTAACCTATTCATGTTAGATAGAACATTAAACTCAAATGAATAAGAACCTGAATTTTGGTATACACTCCTTACAACATCCCTTTGTATAGCCAGTTGATTTTCTGTGAAAGGCTTCCCGTTTAATAATTGCGTTGTACGTTTAAGAGCTGCTAGCTCATTACTTAACCGCTCTACCTGGTCATTGTGTAATCGTGTAGTCTCTTTATTAAGCGCCTGTAATCGTTCAATTTCTTCTATCATGGTTTAACCCTTCTTAGCATTAGATTTGGCTATGGGTGTGTATAAAACCCCATCGTGTAAGATGGCCTTAGCCTTTCTGTATCTGTGAAACTGGTTTCTATACACAGCCCCTCCTAATAGTCTAGAAAGTGTTTCTATGCTTTCTCCTATTTTCCCCTCATGCTTTTCTATGAATTCCCCCATAGTAACCACATTTGATACCTGTACAGGCTCGACGGGTGTAGGTGTGGCTACCTCTGTTGACATTGTTAGAAGCTGTTGTGCTATCTCTAAAAGCTTTGTTTGTTTATTGTTCATAACTTAACCCTGCTTATCTGTGAATGTGAGCACATTAGAGCATGTATCGGTTTAGTGTGTCAACACTTAGCTACATAAATAAAAACGCGTAAACGGTTTATCGTTCTTTAATATCCCTTGCACTAGGACAACGTTTTAATAAAATCTTGATATGAAATATTCTATGTCCCTATTCATTCTAAACCCCCTGTAAGCCCTTGTAAGAGGTTTTACCTCCTACACTGGCATTGGTATTGGTTGACCCTATAAAACCCTGTAAAGGGGATGTATAGCCTTGTAGACCTATATACAGCGCTATAGGAAGCGCTACAAGGTTTACAGGGTTGTTGAAAGCTCTCAACCCTATCAAAGGTTAGTAAGGTTTATAAACAACACCCTATATTCTTCTTTACTGTATACAAGCTTTACTCGTTACACTCGTAAACCTTATATACACTAAAGAAGAAAGACTACAATATAAAACCCTATATTAAAATCTTTAGGGTAACATAGAATTCAGTGTTGTCAAGCACTAATTTCAAGGTTAATTAACCTTTCATTGATCTACATCATACAAACGGTTTAGGGATTAGGAACTCCCTTTTAAGGGTAGGTAGCGTTTAGCAACCCGACTCATATGCGCCCCTGTATTGCCGTGTAAGAGGCGCTAGCCTTACCCCTAACCCTAGTATCAATCTGGGGTGAAACCGTCTCAGGCGTTAATTGTGAGCCTCCTAAGGCCTCTAATCGATCGTTGACAGTATTTAGTTGATGTTGTGTAAACATTGTAAGGCTTTCAAGCTTTAATTCTAAGCGCTCTATGCTGTCAAGAGCTATACCGTGTAAATAGGTTCCCTCTTGCAAGTATCCAGCCTTTTCTTGTGCTTTTTCAATCATACTTGTATAGGTCTTTTCAGCATTGTCAAGTGTTATTTGCAATTGTTCAGCATTTTCCATAAGCTGTTGTTTTTCTTGAGAAACGTCTACAGCGCGAAGCTTAGCCCCACCTTGATCTTTTACAATGTCAAGCGCTATTTGTTCAGCTCCACAACCCGACAAAATGGTTATAAGTAATACAAGTGTTAATAACTTCATGTTATAAGCCTCCACTGGCTAGTACTGAATAACTACAGTAAAATGTAGCTGATATGATTATCATTGTAACAATAAGCTCTAAGGAGCTTTCCATAGTATCCATGATATCCTTAAAATTTGCAAACGATTTTTTGAATTCCGGCCCAGTATCTATATTTATCAATATTTCCGGCTTGGTTCCAACTAGCCGTTACAATCTGGGCTTGTGCACAAACTTCATATTTAGTACCATGAAGTCTAGCACGGTTGAACTGACTTTCGAAGTCTTTTGCGACTTTTATTTTAATGCTCTGTAGATTAATTTCGGTTTGCTTTTGTAAACTTTCTTGATAGTTACTAGTGTTAAAGGTTGGTAGTGTGAATCCAGGACGGGTGAAAGTTATAACACAATAGATTGTTAATGCAAAGACAATAAAGCCTAAGGCAGGTTTTAATAAGCTATCGTTATTTGTTGATATGGTCATGATAGTATCCCTTACTTATCT
>JQIA01000004.1_pt1 | contig 116635 bp, 111 predicted proteins | sample 811431 | NCBI WGS metagenome assembly JQIA01 (sample SAMN02998118, study PRJNA258478) | marine sediment metagenome | biome: marine; feature: seafloor; material: sediment; isolation source: oil-polluted sediment collected from 3 locations (0.5 km, 0.7 km and 0.9 km)... | place: USA: Gulf of Mexico...
GTTGCGCTAAAAGGTCTGCAACTTCAGGCACAATGGTCAACGTGCCCCGCGCAGCCCCATGCCCACCCGCTTCACTACCTTGGGCGACAATTACATCGGCCCCGACATCAATGGCATCCCAGACGTGATCCATATTTTGGCATTGGCAGATTAATTTTGCACCTGCCGTGCGTATCTCATCCACAAACGGGCGCGGATCGCCAAAAGACAGCATAACTGCCATGGGTTTGTGTTTCAGCACATCAGTCAAAAGTGAGGGCGATTTACGCAATGCCCAAGTGATAAAACCAACCCCAACAGCTTGTCCGTGCGCCGCTTTAAATTGCGCTTCCAGCCAAGCGGGATCACCATATCCCCCACCGATTAACCCAAGGCCGCCTGCCCGGCTGACAGCCGCTGCCAAAGCGCCACCGCCTGCAAAGGCCATAGGGGCTGAAACAATCGGGTGGCGGATATTCAAAGCTTGGGTAAAACGGTTTGCGAGTGTCGACATCATATTACCTTGTTCTTGCTGGCTAGCATATAAGCTTTAAAAAACTTCCTTTCAAATGAATTATTCAGATGATAAATTCTTTATATGAGAAGCTTTAGTTTAGATTCGCTGGAAATATTTTGCGCTGTTATCAACGAGGGAGGTATTGTGCGTGCCGCAGATAAATTAAACCGCGTACAAAGTAATGTCACCACACGGGTCAAACAGATGGAACAGAAACTTGAGGTTGCACTGTTTCGCCGCCGCGGCCGCTCACTTATCTTGACCGAGGCTGGCCGGGTGTTTCAAATCCATGCTGAACGCTTGCTAAGACTTGCAGATGAAGCCGAAAGTGCGATGAAAAGCGCATGTATTCACGGGCCAATCCACTTAGGCACAATGGAAAGCACAATTGCCAGCCGCTTGCCGCCTTTATTAACGCGTTTTCACGCCCAACATCCGGATATACGATTAAGAATAGAGACCGGAACCACTGATGCTCTGCTCAAAGCAGTTCGTGAGCACCGGCTTGATGCGGCATTTGTCGGAGAGCCTTGTCTGTTTTCCGGATTACAAAACCGACCAGTATTTCACGAAAACCTTGTTCTGATCACAGCAAAAGGGCATCAACCCATCACAACACCACAAGATATCAGCAATAAATCGCTTCTTGTATTTAACAAAGGCTGTGCATACCGCAAAACCTTAGAAGACTGGTTTTCAGATCACGATTTGGCCTTTGAGCAAGCTGTTGAACTGGCCAGTTATCAAGCTATCATAGCCTGTGCTGCTGCCGGATCAGGCTGCGGCATCGTTCCTGCATCCGTGCTTGAAACCACATTGGCCGCACAAGAGGTCGAAAAGCACAAACTTCCTGCGCGTTTTGCCAATAACACGACACATCTGGTTTGGGACGTCGAAAACACAGATAAATTATATCCGCTATTCAAACTGATTGCAGATTAGAGATATCCCTTTTACCGCCGCCAATAAGGGTTTAGCCACGCCCGCTTACCTGCGTGATCAATCAACGTAACCCTTAACCAGTCAGAGGCCGCGACACGCGGCACTATCGGTACACTTGTGCGGGTCATCGCATTGCCGTGCACCGCCGTTGTCGCTGTACCTTGCCCTTGTAAAATAATTGTTGCAACAGAGCTGCTTTCAATTTCAACAGTATCATCTGTCCAGCGCACAGCCTTGAATTCTGGCCCTTGGGTTGCATAACTATGTCCGGCTTTAAGCGCTTCCAACAAGGCCTCAGGACTGTTTCTTTCGGCTTTAACCATAACCCAGCCGCCAAAGTAATCTGGCCCTTTGAAATGAGCATCATCGGTGGCGCATAAAGTTAACTTTCGTCCCTCAGATAACAACATATCCAACATATAACTGCCATCAGCACGATCACATTCCGTATTACAGCCATGATTATAAATCTCTACCGCATGTGCAGCTTTGATACCGCGCGCATCTTCTATCGTCATACCCGACCATTGCGGGTGGGCAATCGCCACATAGGCACCTGCAGCATGTGCGCGTGCAGCAATTTGCGCCCCGGTTTCTTGACCTGCAACAGGATGGAAGCTTGGTGACTGTGATGGTTCGAAATCAGTGGGCAAGCCTACTGCCAAAACATGCCATATCTCACCATTTTGCATTGCCCCCGAATGCAATTCAGCACCCAATATAGTGGTGAATTCATCATCCCTAAACCCTGTAGTATCAGCAATTGGGTAATTGTAATCTCCAACAAAATGATCCGTTAAAGCAATGAAATCATAGCCTTCCGCTTTATATCTGCGGCAAACTTCCGCAGGCCCCAAAGCTCCATCCGACAGGTTAGAATGGGTGTGCAGGTTACCGCGATAAAAGCGGCCTTTTGTAGAGAACATTGTATCGATCATCATAAGCCTCATTGGTCTACATATCATTAATACAGAATCAATATGATAAAACCCAACCGCGTTTCTTGCCCGTTAGCGACAGAACTGTCGCTGACAGGTTGACGCTGGCTCAGTCAAAGGTTAGGCACCAGCGCAGGCGGGTATGGTGAAAAGGTATCACGCGAGCTTCCCAAGCTTAAGTTGCGGGTTCAATTCCCGCTACCCGCTCCAACAAAAATACCTTTCATATGAACCCAGCTCAAAACTTATCCAGAATATAAGAGGGTATCTCAGGATTTCAGCCTGAGCATCCTTAAAAACGAGTCATATCAGATCGTATAATGGCGCCTGCCAGCAAGTTATTTGCACTGAAATGCAATTTTTCTCGATCTGTGCTATAGTGGTTTCATCACCTAAACAGGAGAACCACATTATGTTTAAGAAAATTGTTGTTGGTCTGGACGGTTCTATAGCATCCGAATCCAGCTTGCGTTTAGCCTGTAACCTTGCGCAGAAATACAAAGCCAAGATGCATCTTATTTATACAACTCAGGTGGAAACGGTCGCCTATGACATGGGCGTCGGGGTCGCGGCCGCTTCTGCACGAACAGAGATGAATGCAGCTGGTGAGCGCGTTTTAGAAGAAGGCGAAATCACGGCTAAGGAATATGGGTTAAAATCAGTTGAAACCCATTTAGCTTACGGTAATTCAGCAGACCAAATTTTACACTGCGCTGAAGAATGCAACGCCGATCTGATCGTCACCGGCAGGCGGGGTTTGGGTATCGTTACCGGCATTTTAATCGGCAGCACATCCCAACGGATCAGCCATTTAGCAAAATGCGCTTACCTGTCTGTCGCATAATTTTTTCAAGCAACCCAATAATTTGTCACTGAGGCGCAGCAATGGCCCTGACCTGTTCATCATAGGAATGTCAGGCGGCATTGCAAACGCCTCTTTGCTTAACGCTTCAACCCTTCAGCTTTCAAAATAAAACCTATATGTTTATCAGCGACTTTCAAGCCGCCCTCATCTTCGCTCCAGGATATTTCCCCATCCCCATTAACATCCACCCCTGATAGTGCAGTTTTGGTCAGCGCAGCCATCTCGACCGCATACTCTAAAGCCACGGTAGCATCCGTGGCGGCAATAATGGCATCTGCTGCAACCAATGCTGCAGTACTGCGCACGATCGTTGCGTTCAATGATGCCACAATATGCACCGTATGCGCCTTGACTGCCATTGAGGCATCGCCCGTTTCACTGGCCAAAGTAATATGTTTAACAGCCCCTTCAACCGCTTTGATCAGGCCGTATCCTAATCCCGGCCCACCGTCTTCTAGTGTGGGATCGATCGCATGGCGCACATGGCTTGCGTGCACTTTCATCGCTTCCAGATTACCAGCTGCATTCACTGCATAGTTAGCATGTGCCGCAGCCACCAGCGACTCCTTGAAAGCCGTGGGTAGAAAGCCCCGTTCAGAGGGCGTGTCTTTCCAACTGCTGATAACATGGCCAATATGAGCGTGCGCTTGGCTGCCTGCCAATGCCGGTGTGATACCAGTAAATGCGCTATACCCCACAAGGATCGCAGTTACAGATAGAAACTTGAGTTTATTCATATGATGTCTCCTAAAATGATGGCCACTATCGCACATATGGGGATTTAATACTAATCAAGTTTATTTGCATAAAGTGTGATGAACCAGTACTGTATTACCTCCGTGTAACACACAACGCACTGGAGCTTGGGCAACAGTTCCTTTGCCTTCTTCCGCTTCGATATATGAGGCCAGCTTTTCTGGCCCGGCAATCAACAGATGAATATTCTCCGCCGCTGATAAAACTGGGGCGGTCATAGTGAGCCGTTGTTCAGGTTGGCTGTCACTGCTGATCACCATCAATGGCGGTGCATTGGGCGCAAGTGCGGCTTGAAGTTCTGGGGCATCGGGAAACAAACTTGCCGTATGCATATCTGTCCCCATCCCCAAAACCAGCACATCTATCGGCAAATGTGGTTTATAAAGAACATCCGTTTCAGCCAGTACTATATCCGCCCCTTGATCAACCGTGCCCATCGGCAACAGCTGCGCTTTGGCAGAAGCATTTTGGCTTAAGTAATGTTCAATCATCCGAAAGTTTGACCGAAAAGGGTCACTGGGTTCAATACGCTCATCAGTTAATAGAACCGTAACATGCGCCCAATCCATCTGTATCAAACTCAGTCGTTCCAGAAAAGGAGCTGGCGTAGTACCACCGGGCACGGCAAGTGTTGCACATCCTTTTTTCGCAAGACACTGCATGAGTTGCTTGGCAACAATTTTAGCCAGTCCCATCATCAGGGTATCAAAATCGGGGTAATCCAGTAGCACACTCATATTTAAACCTCTCGCCAACGACGACCATCTTTATGCAACAGCATCAAGCTATCATCTGGCCCATTACTGCCAGCATCATAAGAAACCGGTTTAATTGATTTTTCTTCCCAATGCTGGATGATCGGATCTACCCAGTTCCACGCAGCTTCGACTTCGTCACCGCGCATGAATAAGGTTTGATTGCCCCGTATCACATCCATGATCAAGCGCTCATAAGCGTCAGGGGCGCTTAACTCATCATCACCCAGAACTTCGGCAAAGGTCATATCAAGCGGCACTTCAGTCAAGCGCATCCCCCCCGGTCCCGGCTCCTTGATCGTCATGGTTAAATTGATGCCCTCATCAGGTTGCAAACGAATGATCAGCACATTGCCTTTCAAATCCTGACTGTCTTCAAAAATTGAATGCGGCGGGTCTTTGAATACCACAGCAATTTCCGAGACACGGTTGCGTAGTTTTTTACCTGTGCGCAGATAAAACGGTGTGCCAACCCACCGCCAGTTAGACAGGTTTGCTTTCAACGCAATATAGCTTTCAGTTTTACTGTTAGGATTGCCACTTTCATCTTGATAGCTCAATTCACTGCCTGTTGCGCGATATTGTCCTCGCACCACATCAACATCAAGTATTGGATCTAATGCTTTGATAACTTTCAATTTCTCATCACGAACCGAAGTTGCATCAAAAGTTGCCGGGGGCTCCATTGCAGTCAGGCAAAACAGTTGCATCAAGTGATTTTGGATCATGTCACGCATTGCACCGGATTTATCATAATATGCCCCGCGCCCTTCTACGCCCAAAGATTCTGCCACTGTAATTTGCACATGGTCAATATGTTGCGAATTCCAAAGCGGTTCAAAAAGTGCATTGGCAAAACGTAATGCCATCAGATTTTGTACAGTTTCCTTACCCAAATAATGATCAATACGGAAAATTTGATCTTCTCGAAAACTGCGCGCTAACTCTGCATTCAGAGCTTTCGCAGATGCCAGGTCACGGCCAAACGGTTTTTCCACCACAATGCGGGTTTTGTCATCTGTGATTTTATGCTTTTGTAAACGTTCAGCAATTGGTGCAAATAAAGACGGGCCTACAGAAAAGTAAAACGCATGAATAACATCTTTTCGCAAAGTGTTAGCCAGAGGTTTCCAGCCCTCATCACCCAAAGCATCCAGTTTTATATATATCAGGCGTTCTAAAAATAATTCAATTTTCTGTTTGTTCTTTTTCTTAGATTTTACAAATTCTTCAAGAGCTTCCCGTGTGAAGTTTTTAAACTCATCTTGGCTGAAATCTGACCGAGCCACTGCAATGATTCGCGCAGTTTCAGGCATTTGCCCTGCACAGAGCCGCCGAAATAAAGCAGGCAAAATCTTACGTTTGGCAAGATCCCCTGTACCCCCGATAATCACCAGATCAAAGTCTTCTACAGGTATCGTTTGTGCAGCCATTAGACCGTCCCCTTTCATCTTTGGTTAAACTATTACAATTGTAACAGATTGCTGCAAGTAAAACAGATCGCGCATCACATCATTGTTGATCTTTTTCATAGACCTTTTCACTTTGGCGTAAAACGTGTAGCCACGTTACTAAATGACCCTTAGGCAACACAGATGAATGACCAGTTTTTTGACACTAACAAAGCCATACCCCTTGGCAAATTCGAACATTCAGACATTACCGCTAATGGCAATGAACGCGCCTTTGTGCCATTGCTTGGGGTCACCACGCTTTGGTTCAATACTGGAACCTTGTGTAATATCGAGTGTCTGAACTGTTATATTGAAAGCTCACCTAAAAATGATGCGCTGGTCTATATCACCACAGCTGAGGTTGTGAGTTATCTGGATCAAATCAAGGCAAGAGATTGGCCAACCACAGAAATTGGTTTTACCGGCGGTGAACCGTTTATGAACCCTGAAATGATTGATATGGCCCGCGCCTGCCTTGCGCGAGGCTATAAAGTTTTGATCCTGACCAACGCAATGTTACCAATGATGCGCAAGTCAGTGAAAGCGGGTTTATTGGCACTACAGGCCGAGTTTGGCGACCAATTGACTTTACGGATATCTCTGGATCATTTCAAATCTGAATATCACGATACCGAACGTGGTCGCGGCTCATACAATGTAACCCTTAAAGGCATGGGTTGGTTGCGTGATAATGGTTTTAAAATGACTGTGGCTGGCCGCACGGTTTGGGGCGATAGTGATGCGCAAAGCCGTGCAGGTTATAAAGCTCTCTATACCCAACACGGCTTCGATATTGACGCCGACAACCCTGCAATAACTGTGCTGTTTCCTGAAATGGATGAAACTAAAGAAGTTCCTGAGATAACAACTGATTGCTGGTCTATCTTAAACAAAAAGATTAGCGATGTAATGTGTTCCTCATCCCGGATGGTAGTCAAACGTAAAGGGGCTCAGCGACCAACTGTTCTGGCTTGCACACTTTTGGCTTACAGCCCTGAATTCGAACTGGGTGAAACCCTGGAGCAAGCCGAAAGGACGGTAAAGTTAAATCATCCGCATTGTGCTAAATTTTGTGTGCTGGGTGGCGCAAGCTGCTCGGGTTAAATCATCCGACCTTGCCAATTAGCCGAAATACCAAAACCTGATGTTTATCAAAAGCATGATGCATCTATACCAATGCCAGTTTACCGCGCTTTTAACGCATCTTGCAGCACAGATTTCACTACTTTCAGATCAACATCACGGGTTACAAAGCTGTCACCAATGGAACGCGCCATAATAAAGGCCAACTTACGGCCCTGCACTTTTTTATCTTGCGCCATCAAGGCCAGCAATTGATCGGCATCGGGCAGGTCGCCATCGATGTCAGACAAATCAACTTTCATTCCCATCGCTTTAAGATGTGCGCGCACCCGACTTGGGGCCTCTTGACTGCAAAGCCCCAGACGCATTGACGTTTCAAATGCCAAAGCACAACCAATGGCCACGCCTTCACCATGCAACAAGCGGTCAGAATAACCTGTTGCAGCCTCTAAAGCATGGCAAAATGTATGGCCTAAGTTCAGTAAAGCCCTGTCACCATGTTCTTTTTCATCACGGGACACAATATCGGCTTTCATTTCACAAGATCGTTTAACCGCACGGATACGTTTGGTCATGTCACCTGCCGCCATCGCAGGGCCATTATCCTCTAACCACTCAAAAAATGCCGCATCACCAAGCATGCCATATTTGACCACTTCACCGTAACCGGCTAGAAAATCACGGGGCTTTAAAGAACCTAAAACCTCTACATCCGCGAGCACAATCTGTGGTTGATAAAATGCCCCTACCAGATTTTTACCATGCGGTGAATTAATCCCGGTTTTACCACCAACTGAGCTGTCCACTTGTGCTAAAAGAGATGTGGGCACCTGCACAAAACGTACACCACGGCGCATAATGGCAGCTGAAAACCCTGCCAAATCCCCAATAACTCCACCGCCAAAAGCAATAACGATATCGTCACGTTCTATCTGTTCGGACAAAAGCCACTCAACTGTTCTTTGCAGGTTCTCCCACGATTTCGTCGCTTCGCCGGCAGGTAGTTTTAATGTTGTCAGACTGATACCTTCTGCGGCCAACCCGGTTTGCAATGTTTGCAGGTGTAACGCGGCGACATTTTCATCGGTAATGACCGCAACATGATTTCGCATTAATAACGGCTTGATATAACTGCCGATATTAGGCAACAGGTTTGGCCCGATATGAATATCGTAAGAGCGATCACCCAAATTCACATGTACAGTTTCTTTTTGCATTTTAATCCTTCGCAACACCGCTTACAGGGTTAGCAAGTAAAGTTTCAACAGCTTTTACCGTCATTTGATCCAACGTCAGTTCCGCTTCAGCATCGACCATAAGTTCTGCCTTGGCGTAATAGGGTGCGCGCTCATTTAATAATGCAGCAAGTTTGGCTTTCGGGTCAGCCACCCGCAATAAAGGACGGCTATCTTTGTGGCGCACACGTTCCCACAATATATCCAGATCGGCCCGCAACCATAAAGCCACGGCTTTTTCCGAGATCATATTTCGATTTACATCCGCCATATAAGCCCCCCCGCCCGTAGACAATATACAAGGCTGCCCTTCTAGCAATCGTTCTAATATCTGGGTTTCTTTTTGGCGGAAAAATGCTTCCCCATCACGTGCAAAGATCTCCGGGATTGTAAGGTTGGCAGCTTTTACGATCTCTTCATCTGAATCCAGAAAATCCACACCCAGAACCTCTGCCATCAATCTTCCAACGGCGGTTTTTCCGGCACCCATTAGCCCAATTAAGACAATGGTTTTGGTTAATCTGTAGGTCACCTTGGCCCCTTGCAGTTGGTTCACGCTAAAATGAGCAAAGTTTTGCTTTATCCCATCTCATAGTAATGACTTTTATTATATTCGTGATAACATCCCTCTCAAACAAGACAAGGTGGAACGCACCACCAACTGGCAGTTAGGGTAATTTGATGGGTCGTTTGATAAAGATTTTATTGGTTTTGGTCGTTTTTTGTATTATCGGGCTAATCGTTCACGCATATTTTGGTGACCTGTCTTCACCCAATGTTGAAATCATCCAAACTGTGACACCTGATGCATGATAAAACTTAGGCACAGCTTTGCTATTCTCATCACAGTATTTGGCTTTCCCGCCTTGGCAGCCCCTCTGTCTGCGGTCGATTGGCTTTCAAAATCATTAGAAACGCCGCAAAATGTTGCCCCCGAAGAGCTGCTTACCGGGGTTGTTATTGAAAAAATCGAAACCACAAACCTATCAGATGTGCAAAAAGATACTGCCGGAATTATCCCAAGCCAAATTTCAGGCATTCCACGGAATTTCTGGGGCGATAGCGAAACTGAGCGGCTTGCGAGTTTTATACGCAACGCCAAACTGGGCCAACTACCCGAAATAACAACTCTTTGGCGACGTATTATATTAGCTGAAATTGATCCGCCATTAGGCAGCACCCAGCAAAACATCCTGTTGTTGGCACGTCTAGATAAACTTTTGAATGCTGGTGCCCTTGATCCTGCTGATGCTTTACTAAAGGCCGCAGACCCGAACAATCCACAATTATTTCGACGTTGGTTTGATGTGAGCATCTTGACGCAAAGGGCCGATGATGCCTGCACACGCATGGTCAAAACTCCAAGTTTTGCGCCGACGCTTCAGGCACGTATTTTCTGCCTTGCACGTGCAGGTGATTGGAGCACCGCAGCTGTAACCCTTAACACAGGTAAGGCTTTACAGGCATTCTCTGATAATGAAGCCTTGTTATTAGGGTTGTTTTTAGACCCGGATGCCCTTGGTGAGATACCCGACCCTGCTTTGCCTGAAATGTTGACACCTTTGACCTTTGTGATGCGCGAAGCATTAGCTTTGCCGCGCCCGGCACAAAGCCTGCCTCTGGCATTTTTACATATGGATTTGCAAAACAATGCAGGCTGGAAGCAACGGATATCTTCTGCGGAACGATTGGTGCATGAAACAGCGATCCCGTCTGCGGCCTTGCTTGATCTTTATTTTGAAGGCAAGCCTTCGGCCTCTGGGGGCGTATGGGATCGGGTTGCAGCAGTACAAAACTTAAATGCAGCTTTAGATAACCTTGATGACAGGTTGCTTTCAGATGCTTTAATTAAAGCTCATCAATCCCTTGCCGTAATTGGATTGCAATCCGTATTGTCTGACTGGTTTGCGTCAAAACTGGAAGATCGTAATTTCACCGCTCAGGCGAAATCTATAGCATTTGAATTGACGGTCTTACATCCTGAATTAATTGACCTGGCCATGCGTTTAGCATCAAGTAAACAACTGGAACGTTTTATTGTCTCACTATTGTCAGGACAGTTTAATACGCCAGCACAAAGCAACCTGCAACAGGCCGCTTTAAACGCGCTGACAGGGCATACGGCTAAAACCATACTCCACCAAAGTGTGGATCAAGGACGCACAGGCGAAGCCGTGTTATCCGCTTTAACCTTGCTGCATGACGGTGCATCGGCCGACACCAATGATATTGAAATTGCATTATCCGTGCTTGCATACAGCGGTTTTAGAGATGAAGCGCTGCGTATAGCTACCCAACTGACACTTGCGGAAATCCCATGACATGCCATTGGATTGAAACGTTTTTAGAGGCCATGCAAGCAGAACAAGACGCATCGGATAATACAATTTTAGCCTATGCACGTGATCTACAAGAGTTTGAAACTTATCTTGCTAACGCCAAGCGTGATTTCAAGTCAGCCAAGCGCGCAGATGTTGAAGCCTACATTATCAGTCTAGAAGCGCGCGGTCTGGCAGCGGCGACACGAGCACGCCGGCTATCTTCTTTACGCCAATTGTTTCGCTTTGCCTTTGAGGAAAACTGGCGTGGTGATGATCCTTCATCGCAAATCAAAGGGCCACGCAAGGCGCGGCATTTACCCAACACACTTTCTGAAAATGAAGTAGAGCATATGTTGAATGCCGCACTGACCACGGGGCGCAATAAGTCAGACCATTTGCGCAATAGCTGTCTGATGCAGCTTTTATATGCTACCGGTATGCGGGTAACCGAGCTGGTATCCCTACCGGTATCTGCTGTGCGCGGCAACCCTGAGATGATTTTCATCAAAGGCAAAGGCGGCAAGGAACGTATGGTACCGTTATCGCCCGCAGCAAAAATGGCCACTGCAGTATATCTTGAAGACCGCGATAAACGCGCAGATCTCGCATGCAAAAAGGGCAAACCTACATCAAAATACCTGTTTGCATCCTCTGGTAAACTGGGGCATCTGACGCGGATTAGATTTTATACTTTAGTCAAGGAAATTGCGGTAAATGCCGGCATCAGCCCTGAACTTGTAACCCCCCACACTTTGCGCCATGCTTTTGCAACTCATCTATTGGCTGGCGGAGCTGATTTACGGGTCATCCAGATGTTGTTGGGCCATGCCGATGTAGCAACAACTGAGATTTACACCCATGTTCTGGATGAGAAATTGAAATCCTTAGTGTTAGATCATCACCCAATGGCAAAAGACTAAAGCTGTTGAAAGAGTATGTAATATATCGCGTTGTTGCACTATTTTAATTCGTGGCTTATCGCGACACTCAACCAAAATATCCTAACGACGCATTTCAGTGGGCAACGTATCTTGACTGGGCCAGTAACCTGTTTTGAGTGTTTCATTGTAACCTTGAGTTAACCCTGCAAGCTTCATCGCATCAATTGTAACATCCATATCGTATGATAGTTCTTTGATCATAATACTTTTTTCTGATAAGTATCCAAAATGTGTTTTAGCGCTGCCATTATGGCTTGGCATGCCAAGCGCACCCGTATTCATCCAGTAAACATCCCTTACAACTCGACACATTGGAATCCCCGAATGGCCAGCAATAACATGATCAATTTTACCAACCTGTTTAATCAAAGCTTCTATTTCAACGGCAATTTCATTATCTTTAGCAACAGGCCATATGAAACGGGAAATATCTGTGGCGCCGCCGTGGATCACGGCATAACGCAGGCCTTTATGCGTAAACAATATGCGATCGGGTAAGGTCCCCATCCAAGTTTTATTATCAAAACTGACCTCGGTAAGTGCATGCCTGTACCAATCTCGCGACAAAACATTACATTCCGACCCATGTTCAAACCCACACCCGCAATCTTGCGCATTGGCCGCTAGCTGCACTTCACAATTTCCCGCTAATACAGGGCAACCAAATTCACGAATATGATTAACACTGTCTTCGGCATCTGCGCAATAAGCAACGATATCACCCGTGCAAATACAGTTTTTTGCTGGAATATCATACTGCTTGGCTATCTGCCTAAACGCCAGCAAGGCCGGCAAATTAGAATAAACACCGCCAAACAACAACATATCACCTTGAATTTCGCCTAAATCACAGATTTCCATCACTTAACATCCCTTGAACTGGCCTGCGCGAGGCCTCATAACAGTCTAATTCGTAAAGATAAGGAATAAACGTTAAAATGGAACCCACCGTGTTGATCTTGGCAAAACTGGACACTGCTTTTTGGATTACAATCATCAGTATTCTGGTACTTCTAGTGCTGTCTGCATTTTTTTCAGGATCAGAAACCGCACTTACCGCTGCAAGCCGTGGTAAGTTACACGGGCTTGCCAAGCAAGGCTCACGCGGGGCCAAACGTGCGCTTGATTTAACCGATGATAATGAGCGTTTGATCGGCTCTGTTTTGCTAGGTAACAATCTGGTGAATATTTTAGCGACCGCCTTGGCAACCAGTCTATTCACCCGGTTGTTTGGGGATAGCGGTGTGGCATTAGCCACGTTAGTGATGACTTTATTAGTGCTGATATTCGCAGAGGTTTTGCCTAAAACCTATGCCATTACGAATGCAGAGGCTGCAGCAACCTTAGTTTCTGCCCCAATTAGAATTGTGGTTTTCTGTCTGTCGCCTATCGTTGCCACTGTACGCTGGTTTGTACGCGCAATACTGCAGCTTTGCGGTGTGAAAATGACCAACAAAGATGCAATGGCAGCAACTCAAGAAGAAATTGCCGGCGCTATTTCTTTAGGGCATGACGAGGGAAGTTTTGAAAAAGACGATCGGGATCGCTTGCTTGGGGCTCTTGATCTAAAAGATCGTGAAGTTGAAGAAATTATGCGCCATCGTTCTGACATTGAAATGATTGACGCAGATGATGACCCGCAAGATATCGTGCGCCAATGCTTGGATTCAACACATACGCGCCTACCTTTATTCAAAGGCGATGCAGAAAACATTGTTGGGGTTGTGCATTATAAAGACCTATTGCGTATGGTAGAGAAATTACGCCGTAATGTGGATAATCGTAAGCAAGCAATATCGAAACTGGCGATTATGGATGTGGCAATGAAACCATATTTCGTACCTGAGACCACCACACTTAACGATCAGATGCATCAATTTATGCATCGGCGTTCACATTTTGCGCTCGTCGTAGATGAATACGGCGCGTTGCAAGGCCTGATCACGCTGGAAGATATTCTGGAAGAGATCGTAGGGGAAATCACGGATGAGCACGATATGGACGACGAGCTTGAGACGGATAAAGACACCAAGGGCAATTATAATGTGGACGGTGCTGCAACCATCCGCGACCTAAACCGTTCATATGACTGGAACTTACCAGATGATGAAGCCAATACCGTTGCTGGCTTAGTAATTCATGAAGCCCAGATGATCCCTAATGTGGGGCAGGTTTTCAATTTTCACGGATACCATTTTCAGATTATGGAACGCGAACAGAACCGTATTACAAAGTTAAAAGTACGACCCGTTTAACGCCCTTTAAACAGACTGCCCAGAATACCACGTATCAGGCTTTGCCCGGCTTTTGACCCCAATTGACGGGCAAAGGATTTGGCGAATGTTTTACCGATACTATCACTGCGTGATGATCTGCCACGTGTTGTGCGTTTGCCATCATAACGGCGCGCTTGTTTATGGGTTTTTTCTTTTTCTTCTGCGCGTTTATCTGCAGCTTCTGCCCGGGTGGCTTCCTTAGCGGCTTGTTCTGCGCGTTTTTGAAGAATTTCAAAAGCAGAAACCCGATCAAGAGCCGCTTCATAGACACCGGCCAAGTGTGAGCTTTTGATGATGGCATCGCGTTCTGCTTTTGATATCGGCCCCAGTTGCGAAGATGGTGGTCGGATCAAGGTTTGTTCAACCACGCTTGGCATGCCCTTTGTTTCCAGTGTAGAAACAAGGGCTTCACCGGTTCCCAGCTCAATAATGATATCAGCAGTATCAAAGCGCGGATTGCTGCGGAAAGTTTCTGCTGCCTGCTTTAATGCTTTACGATCACGCGGGGTAAAGGCACGTAACGCATGTTGCACACGGTTGCCCAATTGCCCTAAAATATCGTCAGGTACGTCGCGCGGGCTTTGGCTTACAAAATAAATACCGACGCCTTTAGAACGGATCAAACGAGCGACCTGTTCAACCTTGTCAATCAGGGCTTTGGGCGCATCGTCGAACAACAAATGTGCTTCGTCAAAGAAAAACACAAATTTGGGTTTATCCGGATCACCAACTTCGGGTAGGTTTTCAAACAGCTCAGACATCATCCACAGCAAAAAAGTTGCATATAATCGTGGCGATTGCATCAGCTTGTCAGCCGCCAAGATATTAATCCGCCCCTGTCCGCCGGGCGTCGTTGAAATCATATCCATCAAATTCAGTGCCGGTTCACCAAAGAAATTATTGGCACCTTGGTTCTCTAACACTAATAAGCTGCGTTGGATCGCCCCGATAGATGCTGTGGAAACATTGCCATAACGTAACGATATCTGGTCCGAGTTTTCCCCCAGCCATATCAGCATCGCACTGAGGTCTTTCATATCCATCAGAGCCAGACCTTGTTCGTCAGCCACCCGAAAAGCGATATTCATCACACCTTCTTGTACATCCGACAATTCCAGCAATCGCGACAGTAAAAGCGGGCCCATTTCCGTTATCGTAGTGCGCACGGGATGGCCCTGTTCACCAAACATATCCCAAAATGTGACAGGAAAGCCTTCATAACCGTAGTTATCAAACTTAATGGTTTTAGCCCGGCTGATAAATGCATCGTGATACTTAAAATCTGGGCTACCCGCCTTGGCTATGCCAGATAGATCACCCTTCACATCCGACATGAATACAGGCACACCAGCCTTGGAAAAGCCTTCAGCCAGAATTTGTAAGGTAACAGTTTTACCCGTACCTGTTGCCCCAGCAATAAGTCCATGACGGTTAGCATACTTCAGGATCAGGTTTTGCTCATCCCGATAACCATCACCACCGCCGCCTACAAATATACGATCATCTTCAGACATGGGCCAACTCCTTTAGATATTCACTTGCAACTATATGAAACGGAAACCCAGAATACACAATACGTAGGGGTTGTTTTAAGCTGTTGACGCAGTGTGACGTAAGTTTTAAACTTATAACACATTTCGGCCAGTCCGATGGGGAGAATGCCAAAAAGGCACAAAAGGCGCATCGTATGATGTGTCTTTTTTCTTTAAAATTATTGTTTTATAGCGTTCACACCCCTTTTTTACCTGACAAAGAAACATTTCACACGTATTAAGTTATATATGAAATATGAAATGGATAGATGAGTTTTAAAATGCAAAAAATACTTCTGAGCAGTCTTCTGGCCTTTAGCCTTAGCGCAGGATCTGCAAGTTTTTCACAAGACACAACAACGACAGAAGCGCCGACCCCAGATGCCGCACCAGTAACAGCTGAAGACCAGACGTTTCCAGTCGCTCAAAACGATGAGAAAATTGGCACCGATTTTATTAAAGAAGAACATGATAAATGGAAAATATTATGTACTGTTGTTGAAGAAGGTGAAAACCCGAATTGTCGGTTATTCCAGATACTGGAAGACGATAATGGCGGGGCAGTTGCAGAACTCAGCATCATTGCTTTAAGTGACAAAGCTCAAGCAGAAGCTGGTGTGAATTTTGTTTCACCTCTTGGTACTTTACTTACATCACAACTCAGTGTGCGCATCGATTCAGGGCAAGCACGGCGTTATCCGTTTGGCTGGTGTGAGACAAAGGGCTGTGTCGTACGCTTTGGCTTGACCTCGAGTGAGTTAAACAATCTCAAAAAAGGTAATAATGCGGTATTTACGATTGCCGCTGCCGCAGCTCCTAAAACGCCATTGGCACTGACAGTTTCCTTAAAGGGCTATACGGCTGCATGGAATGCTTTAAAAGAGCTGCGTGTTGCAGATGATACTCCTGCTGCGGAATAAATCTTAAGAATTGACCATATTAATCTAAAAACTCGCTTCAAAACGGGTTTTTAGAGCGATCTCAATACCAGAACAGCATTCAAACCGCCAAAAGCAAAGGCATTACTGACGGCCACCTGTACCTTTTCATGTCGTGCAGTATTTGGCACCACATCCAAATTACAGTCAGGGTCTGGTATATTGTGATTAATTGTAGGGGCGATCATTGCATCTTTTAGGGCGGCAATTACTGCCAATAATTCGACGCCACCTGTTCCTCCAATTAAATGCCCGTGCATGGCTTTGGTAGATGATACCATGACCCGTTCCGCAGCCCGGCCCAGCACATCGTGAATAACCGCAGACTCAGTTTTATCATTTGCAGCAGTCGCCGTCCCATGCGCATTAATATACCCCACATCATCTGCATTCACAGACGCATCTTTTAAAGCAAGCCGCATGGCGCGGGCCGCCCCTAATTGATTTGGCATAACAATATCAGAGGCATCTGAAGTCATCGCAAACCCAACCACCTCGGCCAGTATTTCTGCCCCACGCGCTTTAGCATGAGTATAATCTTCAAACACAAAAACCGCCGCCCCTTCGCCTTGAACCATACCGTTGCGTGTCGCACAAAATGGCCGGCAACCGTCAGGTGACATTACCCGCAAGCCTTCCCATGCCTTAATCCCACCAAAGCAGAGCATGCTTTCACTACCGCCTGTCAACATCACTTGTGCCATGCCTGAACGGATCATATGATAGGCTTGCCCCATTGCATGGTTGGAAGACGCACAGGCACTGGCGACAGTGAAACTGGGGCCGCGCAGCCCGTGAATGATGGAAATATGTCCGACAGCCGCATTATTCATCAGGCGTGGCACAACAAAAGGGTGTACCCGGTTTTTAGCCTGTTCATAAACTGTTCGGTAATTCTGATCCTGAGTTTGCAACCCGCCGCCCGCCGTACCTAACACCACACCAGTGTTATCTGCCAGCTCATCTGTAAAATCTAACCCGCACTGTAAAACAGCTTCTTTTGCAGCCAATACTGCGAACTGAGTGAACGGGTCAAATAAAGTGATTTCCGAGCGGTTAAAGTGATCTTGTGCAGTATATCTTTTGACTTGCCCACCAATTTTAATGCTGAGACGGTCAACATTGTCAAATGTCAGTGGGCCAATGCCACAAACCCCTTTAGACATAGCCTCTAGGGTTTCAGTCACATTCATACCTAAAGCATTAATCGTGCCCTGTCCTGTGATCACAACACGATTCATAACTGGCTTAGGCCTTTTGCTGCGCAATCAAATCTTTGACCGCATCGGTTAGAGTTTGGATAGATGAGATATCAAACTGGGGTGTTTCAGGAGCATTGGCATTGAATGGTATTTGCACATCAAAAGTTTCCTCAATCGCAAAAATACATTCGACCAGCGCCATAGAATCTACGCCCAATTCCTCAAGTGTGGAAGCAGGCTTTATATCTGCCGGCTCCACAAAAGCCTGCTGTGCAACAATTGCAATGATCTTGTCTTCTACGGACATAAGTCACATTTCCTCATATGACATTTATAATAGTTTATTTTTTATCGTCATCCCTGAAAATAACGTTTTTCATAGCTTCTTCCAGTGCAGCAACTTTAGCAACAAGACGCGGTAACCGCCTGATGGCCTTGTAAGATGCAATATTGGTTTCCATTTTGACCGCAGGGTTACCCATCATCAGGCGCTTTGACGGCACATGTGATGAAATGCCAGATTTACCTGCCGCAATAACATCTGACCCGATGGTCACATGATCTGCCACACCACATTGACCGGCCAAAACAACACGGTCACCGATCACACTGCTGCCTGCCACGCCGACTTGCGCACAGATCAAGCAGTTTTCACCAACCTTAACATTATGCCCAAGCTGAACTAGGTTATCTATTTTAGTACCATTGCCGATAATCGTATTGGCTACTGTACCACGGTCAATTGTCGACCCGGCGCCCACTTCAACCTTGTTACCAATTACCACCGAACCAAGTGAGTTAATTCTTGCAAAACCGGTTGTTTTACTCGCGTGTGAAATCACTCCGGATTGACGGGCTTCTTCAACGGCACCCGGTTTTGGGGTAACAAAGGAAAACCCGTCAGAACCGATTACAGCATTAGGTTGCGCTATAAAATTATTACCAATACGTACACGCGGCCCGACCCGCACCCCTTGATGTAACAGAGCATCATCGCCAATAACCGCGGCTTGCGCAATCGAACAATGTGAGGCAATGCGAATGTTATCGCCAAGCTGCACCCCTGCCCCGATCACAACAAATGGCCCGATGGCAGGATTTTTCCCGATCTTAGCCGTTGGGTCAACAACCGCGGATGGATGCACCCCCTGACTTATCTCAATTTCTTGTTCGAAAAAATGCGTAACGCCAGACAATACATAACGTGACCGAGGGGCAAAAATTGCAGCCTTAAGCCCCAACGCCTGCCAATCAGCCCCTTGCCAAAGCACAGCCGCTTGCGCCGCCCCTTTTTGCAAAGCACTGATATAACTTTCATCCATCGCCAACGCCAATTCATCAGCTCCAGCCGTTTGGGGTTCGTTCACAGTTGATACGGTAAACGACAAATCCCCTGCTGCCTGGGTTCCCAAAGCTTCGGCAATATCTTTAATCGTGTAGCCTGTCATAACATACCTTACATAAAACGGGCGACTGAGTGATCAGCCGCCCATAAAGTCTAATCAGTTATCGTTGTTTTAGCTTTGAACCGCCCGTAAGGAAACCCCAGCTTTTGACAGCGCATTAAAAATCTTTTTATCGCGACCATAAACGTCAGGAAAGAAAGAAGCTTTGGACGCATCCCCAAAATAAACCGTGCGATACGTCAGATAGACAGGTACAGGTTCAGCAAGGTTCACATATTGCTCTTTGCCAGTGTTCAACCAGGCATTAAACGCACCTTTAGGATTGGAGGTTTGCTTTTCCAGTAGTTTGTGAGCAAATTCAAACGGTTTTTGCAACCTTACACAGCCATGACTAAATGCACGTCTGTCACGGTTAAACAGGCTTTTACTAGGCGTGTCGTGTAAATAGATATTAAATTTATTCGGGAACATGAATTTCACACGTCCCAAAGCATTACCTGCACTGGGGCGTTGTTTAATGCTGAACGGAAAGTTCTTTGCGGTATATTGTGTCATATCCACATTTGCTGGGTTCACTGATTTACCGCTGGCAGAAACCATTACCATATTGCGCCGTGCTAAGAAACTTGGGTCTTTGCGAATGATCGGCAGGTATTCTTTGCCAGTGATCGAGCGCGGTACATGCCAGGTCGGATTCACAACCATATGGGTCATTTGGTCATAAAACTCTGGTGTACGCCGATCATGCGCACGGGTTCCAATAACAGCGCGTGTTTGAAATGAAACTCTATTATTATCAATCATGTAAACCGTATAAGACGCTTGATTGACGAATATATTACGTTTTCCACGCGGGAAATTCATCCAGCGTTCCCGTTCAAGGTTAACCAAAACCTTCACCAGTTTTTGCTTTGGCCCCTGATTTAATCGGGCCAATGTGCTGGGGCCTGCAACCCCATCAGCACTTAATCCATTGGTTTTTTGAAATTTCATTACAACAGCTTTTAGCGCATCATCAAATTTTGGCTCATCACCAAGCTTACCATATCCTAATTTTGTCAAGCGTTGGCGCAATAGGATAACCGAATTACCTGATACGCCTTTTTTCAAAGTACGGCTTGGAATTACCTGACTTGCATTGGCCGCCCCCATCGCCCGCTCTAATGTTTTCTTTTCAGCCATCAGTAACTTATATTCTTTGGATTTTGGCGGTAAGGATTTCAAAAAACCTGAAGGTGAGCCTTTAGTAAAGGCTTCAAGTAAATTCTGATCTTCGCGACGTGGGCGATCTATGGCTATCTCTTTATCAATTCTTTTGGGGTTCACCGCCCCAGAGCTTAAATCATGTGCGTATTGTAGGTATGTTTTGGTCGCAAGTAATTCTGTTGCAGCTGAGTTCGCACCTGTTCTGGAGGCTTTGAATGATAGTTCCAATGCGTCAATTTTATATCGCGCTGTCGGCAAACCGTGATCACCAGAAGACTTCAATGCAGTCAGAAGCGCATTACGGCGTTTCTTATTTTTCTGCCCAACCCATATGGATTTGTAATTTGTAGAGGCGTAAAATGCTTGAAGTCCCTTGGTGCCTTTTCCAGCACGTTTAACAACTTCATAAACAGCTTGGTTTGAGACAGCCGTCTGCGCCATTACCAGTGTAGTAGCAATTGGGGTCAATGTTGTTAAAACGGCTATTAAGGTAGCCTTGCGAATAATGTTACTTAAAAAATACATAGTGTCTCCCAGAAAGCACACACAATTGATAGGAATCATATCCTACCATTTTCTCTTGTACCAGCGAACTGTCCAATCAACTTTTCGGCAAATATTCGCTCAATTAGGTTCATATATGCACCAATTCTTAAGAACAAAGGGGGATCATGAAGTAAATGGGCGATGTTCCGCGTAACTTACCGTGATTGTTACATATTTTGTTTTGCGACAAAGTTAACACTTGGAAAACGAATCGCTCTGTGGCATAAGTTTTAAACCTGATGTGGAGGGAACCATCGGGATAAAGACCCCAAAAAGGGGCTACTAACTAAGAGATGGACAGGCTATTCTATGACTAAACCTGCTGAAACCGCGCTATCACGGCGCAAACTTCTGGGTGCATTTGCAGGCATTTCCATGATTTCCGCAGCCCCAGTATTCGCCGGGACACCCAACTACTTAAAAGGGGCAGGTAAAATACGCCGAGTTGCACTGCGTTCTGGCCGCACAGGCGAAAGCGTAGATACGATTTATTGGGTTGAAGGCAAATATATCAAGCCAGCGCTTGAAGAGATTAACTACTTCATGCGTGACTGGCGCGAAGACGCTGTGAAAAACATTGACCGCCGCCAAGTCGACTTGATTGCCGCCGCACATCACTTGTTAGACACCAATGAACCGTTTCAGATGTTATCAGGTTACCGTACGGCGCATACCAATGCGATGCTACGCAGCCGCAGCCGCCGTGTTGCGAAAAAAAGCTATCATATCAAAGGCATGGCAACGGATTTACGCTTAGGATCAAGATCTGTTGGACAAATTGCTCGTGCTGGCGTTGCTTGTCGCGGTGGTGGTGTCGGGCGTTATTCCCGATCCAATTTTGTGCATATGGATTGCGGGCCACTTCGAACTTGGGGCCGGTAAAGGCTTACAAATATAGTAAAGCATGACAACCCGCTTATTAAGGCGGGTTTTATTTTAAGCGCGCACGGTTCCATCACCAACTACGATATATTTGAAACTGGTCAACTGCTCGGCCCCAACCGGTCCACGTGCATGCATTTTACCTGTGGCAATGCCAATTTCTGCCCCCATACCAAATTCACCACCATCTGCAAACTGAGTGGATGCATTGCGCATCAAGATCGCACTATCGACCCGTTGAAAGAAGCGGTCAGCAACTGCATCATCTTCAGTCATGATACAATCCGTGTGGTTAGAGCCAAACTGATCAATATGCGCAATCGCACCATCAACACCATCAACAATTTTAGCAGCAATAATCATATCGAGATATTCCTGCCCCCAGTCACTTAAACTTGCAGTCGTAACATCTTGTATTTTAGAGATAACCTCATCGCCACGTACATCCACCCCGGCTTTCAGAAGATCTTGAATAAAGGGGGCAGCGTTGGCCTTGTAAAACGCGCGATCAATCAACAAGCACTCTGCCGATCCGCAAATCCCCGTCCGCCGTGTTTTCGCATTCATCACCACTGCACGGGTTTTCTCTATATCTGCACTAGCATCGACATAGATATGACAAACGCCCTCCAGATGGGCAAATACAGGCACACGGGCATCCGTTTGCACACGCCCCACCAGCCCCTTACCGCCACGTGGAACAATCACGTCGATATAGTCAACCATGGTCAACATTTCGCCAACTGCTGCACGATCGCGGGTTGGCACAAGCTGCACCGCATCTTCAGGTAGGCCCGCAGCGCTCAATCCATTAACAAGGCATTGGTGAATAACGCCAGAAGAATGAAAACTTTCAGAACCACCGCGCAGAATGACTGCATTACCGGCTTTCAGGCACAAAGCCCCCGCATCCGCAGTGACATTCGGGCGGCTTTCATAAATCACGCCGATCACCCCCAAAGGCGTGCGTACACGTTTAATATGTAACCCCGATGGCTGGTCCCACTCGGCCAAGGTTGTCCCGATCGGATCGGCTTGTGCAGCCACAGCACGTAAGCTATCGACAATGCCTTGAATACGCGGCGCATCAAGCATCAAGCGATCCATCATGGCATCGGTCAAGCCTTTTCCGCGCCCAAATTCCATATCTTTGGCATTCGCAGCAATTATTTCAGTACGACGCAGCCAAACGGCGTCCGCTGCCGCATTCAAAGCTTGTTCCTTAGCTTTTGCAGAAGCAAAAGCCAGCTTTTTACTGGCGGATTTCGCCTTTTGGCCCATCTCGAGCATCACAGTTTGAATATCCATCACACCACCATATTATCCCGATGCACCAGGCTTGCACGACCTGGGTATCCAAGAATTTCTTTTATTTCTGAAGTTTGATGGCCAGAAATTGCATTCACTTCCGCCAAATTATAATTCGTCAGCCCTTTGGCCATTTCAGTGCCTTCGCTATCGCAAATCAACACCATATCGCCGCGTATAAAGCTGCCTTGGCCTTTGATAACCCCTGCTGGCAGCAAAGACTTACCTAGGGTTAACGCGCGTGCCGCTCCTGCATCAACAATCAAAGCGCCCTTGGGTTTCAGGGCAGAAATCCATTTTTTGCGCGCTTTATGTGGGTCGCCGATCGCCCGGAACCAACTGCACTTGGCGCCTTGTTCCAAAGCAGTCAAAGGCTGCGCTACATCACCCAGCATTATTGCCATTGCGCAACCAGATTGCATTGCAGTTTTTGCCGCCATCACCTTGGTTTTCATTCCACCCTTGGCGTTTATCGTGCCGGCATCACCAGCCATTGCTTCTAATTCCGGTGTAATCTTTTCAACCAGCTTAATATGCTTGGCATTCGGGTCAATTTTCGGATTAGCTGTATAAATTCCATCCACGTCAGACAATAAAACCAGCACGTCTGCCCCAGCCATCGAAGCCACCTGTGCGGCCAAGCGGTCATTATCGCCAAAGCGGATTTCATCTGTGGCGACAGTATCATTTTCATTCACAATCGGCACCACACCGTAGCCCAGCAAGGTGGTAAAGGTCGCGCGTGAATTCAGATAACGCCGTCGATCAGTGCTGTCTTCCAAAGTCAGTAAAACTTGTGCAGTTTTAATACCTGCAGGGGCTAAAACTTGTTCATAGGCCCGTGCCAGCTGAATTTGCCCAACCGCGGCTGCCGCCTGACTTTGTTCTAATGTTAGCGCTCCATCAGGCAAGCCTAACACCTTGCGCCCTAAAGCGATAGAGCCAGAGGACACCAGCAAAACATCCTTGCCCGCCTGTTTTTGTGCCACTACATCGCGCGCCAAACCTTGCAACCAATCCAGTCGCAACTCACCAGTTTGGCCATCCACCAGCAATGCGGACCCTATCTTGACAACAATACGTTTGGCGGTGTTTAAGGCCGCCATCGGTCATCTTCTTCCTCAGACGCATCTTCTACCTTATTACGCATGTCAATCGTGGCGCGTACTTCGCGTAAAACTTCACTTAGACCTTGTCGTGATACACCAGAAATTTGATACACTTTAGCACCAACGGCCTGTTCCAACGTATTGTGTAACTGCGCTTGTTCTACGTCATCAATCGCATCGCATTTATTCAATGCAGTCACACGAGGGCGCCCCGCAAGATCACCACCATACATTTCCAACTCATTGATAATCGTATGATAATCTTCAACCGCAGTCTCGGATGTGCCATCCACCAGATGCAATAAAACCGCGCAACGTTCCACATGGCCCAAGAAGCGATCGCCAATACCTTTGCCTTCATGCGCGCCAGCAATCAAGCCTGGAATATCGGCCATAACAAACTCAGTATTATCAATACCGACCACGCCCAAATTAGGGGTTAAGGTAGTAAACGGGTAATCGGCAATTTTAGGCCGCGCGTTAGATGTAGCAGATAAAAACGTAGATTTTCCCGCATTCGGCAACCCCAGCAAGCCTGCATCCGCAATCAGCTTAAGGCGCAACCAAACCGTGCGCTCCACTTCCGGTTGCCCCGGATTGGCCTTACGCGGAGCCTGATTGCGTGATGACTTGAAATGCAGATTACCAAAGCCACCATTGCCGCCCTCAGCCAGCAAAATCCGTTGACCCACTTCGGTCAGGTCAGCAATAATAGTTCCTTGATCCTCTTCCAGAACTTCCGTTCCAACAGGTACTTTCAGAATAATATCTTCGCCGTGTTTACCAGAGCGTTGCTTACCCATTCCGGGCCGTCCGTTTTGGGCAAAGAAATGTTGTTGGTAACGAAAATCAATAAGCGTGTTCAGGCCCACAACGGCCTCGGCCCAGACGTCACCGCCCCCGCCGCCATTACCGCCATCAGGCCCACCATATTCCACATGGGCTTCGCGGCGAAACGAAACACACCCATTACCGCCTGCACCGGAACGCACTTGGACTTTTGCCAGATCGAGGAATTTCATATTATGCCCATTTCTTTGTTTGTTGTTCGATACCTAATGCTGGCACGGTTCACAAGCATTTCACCAAAAAGAAAAGGGCCGGCGTATCACGCCGACCCTTGTCAAAACTTATGTCTCACTCAAATCAGCTTATTCGGCGGCCTCGGCTACCGGCAAAACGGATACGAATGTACGGCCTTTAAAACCTTTGTGGAATTTCACGTTGCCTTCAACGGTTGCAAACAATGTGTGGTCTTTTCCTTGGCCCACATTTTCACCCGGCCACCATTTGTTGCCGCGTTGGCGTGCAATAATGTTGCCTGGGATGACCAATTCGCCACCATATTTTTTAACGCCTAAACGGCGTCCTGCGCTATCGCGACCATTACGGGATGAACCGCCTGCTTTTTTATGTGCCATATCGCTTGTCCTTACTTATCTGCAGCTTTTTTAGCGGCGGCCTTTTTAGGCGCTGCTTTTTTAGCGGCTGGTTTAGCTTCAGTTTTCGCAGCAGCTTTAGGAGCTGCTTTTTTCTTCGCTGCAGGCTTCTTAACAGGTTCTACAGCTGGAACAAAGCCTTTGCCGTTCAAGGCTGCTGCAATACCGGATTTGTCGCCGCCTTTGGCAAGAATATCGGTTACCCGCAGAACAGTGATCTGTTGACGGTGGCCTTTTTTGCGTTGTGAAGAGTGCTTACGACGACGCTTAACGTAGTTGATAAGCTTAGGGCCTTTGCCCTGCTCAAGAATTTCAGCTTGAACTGCAGCGCCTGCAACAGCAGGTGCGCCAATTACCGGTTTATCACCGCCAACCATCAGAATTTCGTTAAATTGAACTGTATCACCGGCATTACCTGTGACTTTTTCAATGCGAAGAATGTCTCCGCTGGCAACTTTATACTGCTTACCACCAGTTTTAATAACCGCAAACATATGCGTTTCCTTTAGCATTCGCGTTCTATGGCCCTATGAAATTCATATTTAACTTCATGTGTTTAGCGGAAATACCGCGCCTCGAACAGCGCGCACCCTTTGGTGCGAGATGAATATTTGCCGAACTATAAGAGTCGCTCGGATGGCGGTTTATCGTCAAATACCCCTTTAAAGTCAAGCAGTTTGCTAAGGTTTTATAGGGTATTTTCATATTGGCACCCTTACCGCAACATGCCAGATTACACTCTACAATTCAAAGGATAATCAATGTCAGAAAATTTAACGCTTGAAGCTTATACCACCCTTACGGGCCAAGTTATCGGCCATTCCAACTGGATAAATGTTGACCAGAATATGATTGACGGGTTTTGTCAAGTTACTGGTGATTACCAATTTATCCACAATGACCCCAAACGCGCCAAAGACGACACGCCATTTGGTGGCACGATCGCGCATGGCTTTCTAACCCTGTCCCTGATCACTCAGATGTATAAAGATCACGTACCGCGTCTGAAAGATCATGAATTAATCATCAATTATGGGTTGGAACGTGTGCGTTTTTTAAGCCCCGTGCCAAGTGGCAGTGATATTCGCGGTCAGTTCATCTTAAAAAAATTAAGCAAACGCCGTGAAGGACAGTATCTAGCTGAAAACGAAGTGCAAATTGTAGTTAAGGACAGTGACAAGCCGGCAATGCTGTGCACATGGCTTACATTATTAGTGTCAGGCGATTTGTAAAAAGAGGAAAGTGGCGCGGTTGACGGGGCTCGAACCCGCGACCTCCGGCGTGACAGGCCGGCACTCTAACCAGCTGAGCTACAACCGCGCATTTCCTTGACACCAGACTAGACGCTTGGTGTGAGATGGCTTTTAGGGTCTAACATTGGGTGCGTCAAGCGGGTTTATACGACAAAAATAATTTTTTACAAAAATACTGATTTAGCACTCTAAAATGATTAAATTCACCATATGATAATCCAGTATAGACATGAAATGAAATGCCTGCTTATCGTGCCTTATGTCTAAATCAAAAGCATCTTTATTAATTCTTCTGGGCGGCACATGCATGAGCTTTGTCGGCCTGTTTTTGCGGTTGGTCGATAGCGCCGACGGTTTTCAAATACTGGCTTACCGCTCGGTTACTTTATCTTTGATTGTGGCCATAGTTGTTTGTTTGAAGCGCAAAGTGACCCTGGTCGCATTTCTGCACAGCCTAGATGTAAACGATTTGAAAATGGGCATAGCCCTATCAATTGCTTTTGCATTCTACATATTTTCAATGCTGTACACTTCGGTCGCTTCAACCTTGTTGATATTAACCACAGTGCCGTTTTTCACTGCATTACTAGCATGGTTTTTCCTAAGCGAAGTCCCTGCCCGCTTAACGTGGGCCTGTATGATAGCCGCCGTTTTGGGTGTTGGGCTGATGGTCAGTGATGGGGTCGCATTAGGGCGCAGTATGGGTAATTTATTCGCACTTATATCAGGCATTTGCTTTGCCGCCATGCTGGTATTTGCCCGCAACAGTAAACAACCCGACCCACTGGGCGGTACGTTCCTTGGTGGTATCATATCTATGGCAATTGGGTTTAGTTTTTGCACCACTTTGGGGAACGGCTTCATCTTATCTGTCCATGATTTTACAACGATCTTGTTCATGGGCGCCTTTACCATCGGCCTGGGCATTGCTTTGGTCACATGGGGTGCAAGCGTGGTGCCCGCAGCTGAAACCAGCCTGCTTTTACTGGTAGAAAGTCTACTGGGCCCGATCTGGGTATGGGTATTCCTTAGTGAAGCCATGACTAAGACCGAAATTATCGGCGGGGCCTTAGTTCTGCTTTCCGTTACAACACTAGCGCTCTCTCAAAAAGAAAAGCCAATTGCCTCTTGATTATTTGATCATCTGGTCAAATACTATGCGCAAAGTAGGAAAGAGAATTCCATGTCCCAGCACTTGACCGTTGTTGACCACCCATTGATTCAGCACAAACTAACCATCATGCGTGACAAAAACACGCCGTCCAATCAATTCCGCCAATTGCTGCGCGAAATCAGTCATCTACTTGCTTATGAAGTTACCCGCGATCTGCCAATGACCACAAAAACCATAGACACGCCGATGAGCACAATTGAGGCTCCAAAACTGGATGGCAAAAAACTGGCCTTGGTTTCAATCTTGCGCGCCGGTAACGGATTGTTGGATGGCATGCTAGATTTGATCCCCTCAGCTCGTGTGGGATTTGTCGGACTTTACCGTGACGAAGAAACCCTGAAACCAGTAAAATATTACTTCAAAGTACCCTCTGAAATTGACAAACGTCTGGTCATAGCAGTTGATCCGATGTTGGCCACAGGCAACTCATCGGCCGCAGCCATTGATATGCTAAAAGAAGCCGGTGCTAAGAACATTGTATTCTTATGCTTGCTGGCTGCCCCTGAAGGTGTCGCGCGCATGAAAGAAGCTCATCCAGATGTGCCGATTATCACCGCGTCGCTGGATGAAAAACTGAACGAAGTCGGCTATATCGTACCAGGTTTAGGCGATGCTGGAGATCGCATTTTCGGCACACAATAGCTCAGCGCGTTAAAATACTTTCTTTGCCCTTAACCAGAGCAAAGACACAGCCTTGTGTAAACACCAACTGCTTTATCTTATCATAGGGTAATCCGCAAACCAGCCCTCGTAAAACCATACTGGTAATACCATGGGTAATCACCACCGTCGGCCCTGAGACATTTATCAGAAAATCCTGACAGCGAGCTTTCAACCGATCATAACCTTCCCCCCCAACTGCATTTAATGACGCTTCAAATATCGTAATTTCATCATTGAACAACTTAGGCCATTTTGCCGCAATCTGATCATGTAGCATCCCCGTCCAGACGCCAGCTCCGGCCTCAGCCAACCTTGGGTCAAGGTCAAAGGAAATCTTACTGCCTGCCAATGCAATCTGTGCAGTTTCACGGGCGCGGTCTTGCGGGCTGCAAATGATTTGTATCTTTGGATGGCATGTAAAGATGTTTTTTAAAATCAACCCCTGATCCGCAGCTTGCGCACGCCCTAAAGCTGTCAGGTCAGAGTTCATCTGCCCCTGACACCTGCGTGCAAGGTTCCATTCTGTCTGCCCGTGGCGCAGAATATATAGCGGTGGATAATCAGGCATATTCAAATGAAATCAATATGTTTGTTCAGTGGCAGTTCGCGAATACGTTTTCCCGTAGCTGCAAAAATCGCATTGGCTAAAGCTGGGGCCGCAGGCGGTACCGGTGGCTCACCAATGCCGCGTATCTGGTCACTGTTTTCCAATCCACGCACAATCACTTCAGGAGCTTGGTAAAGTCGCATCACCTCATAGCTATCAAAATTATTCTGTTCTGCGATACCGTCATCAAAAGTTAATGCGCCCATAATCGCATGGCTTAATCCCCAGATAACCCCACCTTGAACCTGACTTTCAAAGTTGGTGGGATCCATGACATGACCCACTTCAGCAGCGACAAAGACTTTATCAACCTTGATCCCGTCCGGCGTATTTGTGATCTCGACCACTTCTGCCACAGGCACTCCGAATGATAAGGTAAAGGCAATCCCACGCCCGCGATTCTTCCCTAGATCACTGCCCCAGTTTGACATTTCACCTACCGCTTCCAGAACCTTACGTGAGGGTTCATGCCAGCAAAGCCGTAGACGTTCTGCCAACGGGTCAGCCCCAGCTTTATGGATCAGCTCATCGAAAAAGCAATCGTGTAAGAAACCGTTACCCGAAGCACCAACAGAGCGCCATGAACTGACCGGTACCATTTCAGGTACACGAAACCCCGTGATCCGATAATTTGGAATAGAAAACGGCTGATCCCATGCGCCTGCCACGATCATCATATCCGGGCCAACCGCAGGCATGCCCATGCGATCAAGTTGAGAGGCAGTAACTGACTGTGCTGCAATTGCAAGATCATAGGCCGTAACTTGCCCATCTTTCACAGCACCTCGGGCACGAGACATCTGCATTGGTCGTGGAAAATCATGGGTCATATCTTCTTCGCGTTGCCATGTCATTTTCACCGGTGTACCTTTGGCCGCGTTTGCCAATTCGATCGCCTGTTTCACATAATCATCTTCCAAACGCCGCCCAAAACTGCCCCCCGACATCAAAACATGGACATGCACATTTTCCATATCCAGCCCTGTCAACATCGCTGCGCTGGCTTGCATGAAGCCCGGGATTTGCGTTCCCGTCCAAATATCAAGTCGTGTATTTGTCAGTAAAACCGTGACCGTCATTGGTTCTAACGGTGCATGCGCAAGATATGGAATGCGGTATTCGGCATCCAGAGTATCGATGGCCCCATCCAGTGCTATTTCCACATCGCCTTGATCTTTGAACTGGCTGTCTTGAAAACTTTTATCAAAGCTTTTTTCGACAACTGCCCACATTGCATCCGTGGTTGGTGGGTAAGGCGCTGATGCCCAATCACATTCCACTGCATTAGCGGCCTGAAATGCCCGCCAAGTGTTATCCGCTATGACCCCGATACCATCTGTAATCGAGACAACTTTCAGCACTCCGCGCATCGCTTTTGCCGCCCGGTCATCATAACCGTTTATCCCTCCACCTTGACGCGGGTTAGTCCGTATAGTGGCAAAAACCATACCGTCCATCTGGACATCAATTCCGTAACGCTGTGTTCCTGTTGATTTCGCAACAGTATCAATACGCTGCATCGTTTTACCCAGATAACGCCATTCACTTTCAGGCTTCAGGCTTACAGCAGTTACGGGTTCAATTGTTGCCGCAATCGGAGCTAATGCAGTATAACTTAATGCACGGCCATCAGGCAGTAAAACCATACCGTCTTTGGTTTTCAGTTTAACTACTGCCACACCGGTTTGATGCTCTGCAGCTTTTAGCAAAGTCGCGCGCGCCACAGCACCCGCAACCCGCAGCTTTTCATATGCATCTGCAACAGTGGAAGACCCGCCGGTTAATTGCAAGCCAAGCAATTTACCCGCAACATCACTCATCATCCGGCCTTGTTCAGCGATATAACCGGTATCAGTTGCCGCCAGCGGAAAACCTTCAAAAGCAATTTTTCCGTTGTAATAAGCAGTACTTGGCTGACCTGGATCAACTTTTATTTGATCCAGCCTGACGTCTAGTTCCTCAGCAATCAAAGCGGCCTGAACAGAATAAGCCCCCTGCCCGACATCTGCACGCGGAGTGATCAAGGTAATGCCGTTTTTATCGATTAAAACATAAGGTGTTAGAGCGGCTTCATCTTCTGCCAAGTCATCTAAAAGTGGGTTTTTTAATGGCTTTTTATAAATATAATATCCAAAAGCCACCCCACCGAGAACTGCCGCAGAGCCGATCAGGAATGTGCGCCGTGCAATGGTTTTGATCCGCCCCATATTCATGCTCCCCGTAATTTAACCGCAGCAGTTTCAATTGCGGCCCGGATGCGCGGATATGTGCCGCAACGGCACAGGTTCGCTGACATCGCGTCATCAATATCCGTATCTGTAGGATTTGTATTAGCTGCCAGAAACGCGGCAGCTTGCATTATTTGACCAGATTGGCAATAACCACATTGCGCCACCTGATGCTCAATCCATGCTTCTTGCACTGCATGTAAAGCATCGGGTTGTCCTAGACCTTCTATCGTTATAATTTCCCCTGCAACATCACCAACCGCATAAGAACAAGATCGCACGGCTTCGCCTTGGATATGCACAGTACACGCTCCGCATTGGGCAATACCACAGCCGTATTTCGGCCCTAAAATGCCCAACACATCACGCAATACCCATAAAAGCGGCATGTCATCTTCGACATCCACCTCATAAGACTTTCCATTTACCGAAAGTTGCATATTCGATCCCATCAAATTAGAATCACAGTCTAAGGTTATTTCACTTCGTTCAACAGTGTTTCCTGGCCATCTTTGATCACATATATGCAGCCCTGTAGGTTACTAAGCTGAGTAAAGGCTTCAAATGATAGATCGCAAGATATTTTACGTAGAAATGCGATTGTTATACCATGTGAAAAAACCACAGCAGGCCCCGTCAGACTGTTTAAAAACCGATGACAACGTTCATGCATATCATCATAGTTTTCACCGTTTGGGGCCAACAGCGATAATTCTGTTGATGTCTGGCATGCATTGAACAGCTCAGGCCAACCAGATTCTATTTCATGTTTAGGAATACCTTCCCAATCGCCAACCGTCACTTCCTTTAGATCATCGGACAAAACCGGCTTACCGCCATGATCAGTCAAAGCGATACTAGCGGTTTCACTTACCCGTCCCAATGGGCTGGCGTGGATATCAATGTCAGGGTACTGCTGGAACACAGGCTTTAACAGCCGCCCTTGGGTTGCCGCATGGCCACGGCCAAGCTTAGTTAAATCAGAATTTTTATGCCCCTGAAAACGCCCAGCTGCATTCCATTCGGTTTGCCCATGGCGCAATAGATATAGCATAGGAAGTTTCATATTTTTGCTATAGCGCGTTTGTAAGGTTAATTAAAGTCGTTGATTTGAAAAACTAATACTGTGGAATATCTTAACCATATTAATGATTTATATATATCCAAAAAATTACATATTCGGAAACATTATAGTCCGTGCAAGAAATTCAATATCTTGATTACAACCAATCAAGATCAATCATATACACCAAGGCTGCTTCACAGCTAAGTTCTAGGGAACCTTGTGGGTTTGGGGGGTTGTTCAAGGGGCAAAGTGAACCAGAATGTTGTGTCTAAATTAACAATAGACTCAAAGCCAATTTCACCACCAAGTTGTTCAACAATTTGCTTAGAGATATTCAAGCCCAACCCCGTGCCACCCTTTTCACGTGTTGTAGAAGAATCACCTTGAGAAAATGGTTTGAAAATATCTGCTTTATAATCTTCAGAAATCCCTGGGCCATGGTTATGTACAGATATGCGCACCGCACCTGTAATCTGTTCGCAAGCAATTAAAATCTCACTCCCATTATCAGAAAACTTGGCAGCATTAGATAATAGGTTCGCCATGACCTGATCTACACGTTTACTGTCTGTCCATACATTCACATCCCCTGATGGCATTTCCAGCTTTATCGAAACATGCGATTCTTTAGCATAAGGCTCCATATGATCGACCGCAGCCACCAGGATAGCTTTCAAATCTTCTTGCGCCAAGTTAATATCAAAATTACCAGTCGCAAACTTTTCCATATCCAGAATGTCATTCACCAATAAAGTCAATCTATTGCAATTTGAATTGGCAATGCTCAATAATCGCTCAGTTGTTTCTGGTATAGGCCCTGTCATTGTTGCCTGTAAAAGTCCCAAAGCACCTTTGACCGAAGTGAGTGGTGTTCGTAATTCGTGACTAACTGTTGCCACGAATTCGTTTTTAATCTTCTCCATCTCTTTTGCCTGATTGATATCTTGTATCTGTGTAATATATAAGTCGCGCCCAGTTGTCGGGTCTTTGTCCAATGACACGCTTGTCAGACCCCATAGAGTTTGCCCACTCTTTCCAATAAATTGATGTTCATTTTGATAAGTTTTACGATCACCTGATTGTAAGGATTGTATGGTATCAACAATTTTATGCGTTTCTTCTGGCACCATGATATCCCAGTATCTCTTGCCTATCAAATTCGATTCAGAATAACCTAAAAAACCACACAAAGAGTTATTGGCTTTTATAATCGTGGCTTTTTCATTAATCAGTGCCATGCCCACTGGCGCATGTGCAAATAAAGCCTGAAAACTGTCAATACTGGCGCGCAGAGATGCACGCGCTTCATGCAGATTGGTTACATCTGTTTGTGAACCGACAAGGCGTAAGGCTTTATCTTCATGATCCCGGCTAACCACAGCGGCATCAGATTTCATCCAGCGATAAACATTTGGGTGGGTCTCTATGCGATATTCAGAAACAGATCGATCAGTTGTTTTATTTATGCAAGCAGTATCTGCGGCTTGCATATGAGGCAAATCCTCAGCATGGATTTTCTTTAGAAATTCTTTTTGCGTATCAATAGACGGGTCATCAAGCGAGACATTCATAAGTCGTTTCCAGGTATCAGAAACAACTGATTTTCCTGTGATTAGGTCGATGTCAAAAACACCGATTTCCGCCCCTCTCAAGGCCATATCCCACCTCTCTTCCACGGTGGTTAATTCCAAAGTCTTTTTTTCAATCAAACGTTGCACTTTCTGCTCACGATATGTCAGCGCTCCAATGATCGATGTATAAATAATACTGAACAGGACACCTGCAAGCAAAACAAAAGATGGTATGCGGCTTTGATGGGAAGCGTCAAACTCTACTGTACTACGCCAAGTCACCGTCCAATCACGGCCAAAAACCTTAATCTTTTCCATTATTGCATAGTCAGTTTTTTGCGTTACCTTTTCATCACTTTCACTGTTGTAAATCAACGTATTCGCATTGGTTATAGTGCCATCAAATACCGAAATATGAAACTTCATTTCTTGATTTAAAGTTAACCCTTCTAAAAAGTGTTGCCCAATAAAGGGGGCGAAAATCCAACCTTTGGAAGCTGCAAGCCTTTGTTTTACAGTATCAATTGGCATGCCAGTTGTATAAAATGGACGAAAAAGAAGAAATCCAGGTTGATGACCATGGTCAAGATGGTCATCGGAAAAATCGAAATGCTGGGTCATCGTTGGCAAGCCAGTCTCACGTGCTTTAGTCGCCGCCAGTCTTTTATCGCCTTCAGTGGCAAGGTCAAACCCAACCATTTCCCTATTACCCAATAATGGTTCTATGTATTTAATAACAAAACTTTCACCCACAAGTGTTTTCGGGTGGATTTGAAAACCTTCCAAGCCGTCTGCATCTGCCATTTTTATAAATTGGGCTTCTTCGCCCCACGGCACGGCTATAACCAACCCCATGCCGCGAATGCCAGGTAATGTGGTTTCGATATCCAAAGCTTCAGTATAGTGCCGCCAATCTGACAAAGTTACATTATCTGATGCCGCTATCAATCCAACAGCTCCATCCAAACTATGACTATACGATTGTATACGCACACGCAGTGCTTTCAGATTTGCATCCGTGATACTTTTGAATGTAGCGTTATTACGAATATCCACTTGTGATTTTGCCAGCATATATGCGTAGCTTGTAACAATTGCACAAAGCATCATAACTGACCAGAATATCCATCCGGATCTTAATACTGCGTTTGTATCTACGCGTGTCTGTCTGGCAAAAATCTTATGCACGAACATCCTAATATTTTACTGCATACATACTATCTGGCAATCAGTTAGCGATTATATTTCAACGTTAGTGAGTAAATCACAACGTATGAGTTCGTCTACTATAATTTTATATGATAGCAATGAAAAGCTATTTATAGTTGTATAAGCACAAAAACATGACCGTTATACTCATAATCTCTTTCAGCTATGATCGCAGATACCGTTCGTTAATCGCAGTTTTTTTCTTCTTGCTTAATAGTGTTGATATATTTTCACCCTAAACATCTAGGGTTTAGTTTAAATTTATAAATGAGCACAGTAACTTTAAACACACATGCTTCGTAATACCCACTGCAGGTTTCTATTTTTAATGCGTGATATTGAAGTTAACTTTCTTTGGTGGCAATCACGTTTTTAAATCGGTACCAAATTCCCTTACCCCAGCCTCGACTTCTTTGACAAGTTTCGAAATATCATAAGACGCAGGCAACCAGTCTGGTCTTGGATTTGATGTAAAGTATTTTGCAAGAGCAACGCGAATATCATATTGTTCTTGTGACGATGCAATATTTCCCATGCGCCGTAATTCACGCCCCTGATAATACTCAATTGATGTATATGCTGGATCTGTAATATGAGCTTCCCTCCAAGCAGGGTTACTAAAAAAGCGTTGATTCTGATAAACACTATCTTTAGTTGCATTTATTGCAATTTCCAAAAGCTTGGATCCCATCAAAAAGGGCTTTGTGCACGGCGGTTGGTTTACATATCTATTCAGGCAGAATTCAATTTCTGGAAAATTAGGTGTACGCCCAAGGTGACCAGGTTGTGACAACAAGAAATCGATGAGAGCAGCCGAGGACCCCAGGTTAAAAGCTTCATTCCAATTATCTGATGCACCGAGAAACTTCTTAAAGGATTCTAATGGGGCATCCCGGATGTCAATTACATCCAACCTGCTCACTCCAGGAACTTGCTCCCAATAACTAAGGTATTGATGCCACATGGTTGCGGGTGCCTGCCATTCAGTATACTGGCAGATGCCTGGTTTTGACCAAACGCCCCACTGCCACCAACTGCTGTTAATATATTCCACTGGTGGTCGCACAACGGCGAATATTTCAACATCGATATCAAGTCGCTCAAACACATTATGCATATTCTCAGGTAATCGCTGGTGCATCCAAGCTTCGGAGCTTAGAATAGGTATCTCTCCAGGTTTCAATTGCGCAAGAATATTCTGCAAACCTATTTCAAAATTCTTCCCAAGAGCACTAAGGCTAAGTGTAGAGACAAAACCTGAGTGAGATTTCCTTCCGAGCTTTTTAAGTTGGCGGCCAGACAGGCACATCTCATTCTCTCCGAGAACAAAATACCGTATTCGATCACCTCCAGATCGATTAACCTTACGCCCCTCTGAGAACATATAACTCTTAGAAAACATATTTGTAAGATATGCCTGAAGTGTGCTGCTTGCGCACTTCGGAGCTCCGATATGCAAGAGCATTTTTTGCTTTTTCTGGCGAGTGATTTGAGAGGAAAGTTGTGACATAGTACTTACTGCGCTCGAAGTTATATTACAGCGTATAGTAGTACGCATACGTTTAAAATGTTTATTTTTAGAGTCTCGTTCTGAAGTTTATTTCTTATATGACCCCTGCATTGTAAGGTAACTACGGTAAAATAAAAACCGGCTATGCAGGCTTAAATTTATAAAGTAAAATTGATATTCACACTAATCATGGCAACTTGATGCTCAAAGCAGAAGATCCAAAAACCGACCAACATACCCACGAAAGCAGCGCCACCAAGCAGCCATTGGATAGCTTTCACAATACTTGATACACTCGATATTTCGATCACTCACATGATTTATTACTCCGCACTTAGAGAACGCAGTAAGTATTCTAGAGTTTGATAGGTTTGAAGAACAGTGGTGCACTTATTAAGTGCATATGTATTATATAAAATTTTGCTTTAAAAAAGTTTAAGTGGTGGGTGATGAGAGGCTCGAACTCCCGACATCTTCGGTGTAAACGAAGCGCTCTACCAACTGAGCTAATCACCCACTGATGCGGCTTTTAGACAGAGTTTAAAGCCGCATCAAGAGGTAGTTTACATCAAACCGATTTTTTTTCAGTATTATCGGTTTTTTTCAGCATAAGCTTGTAATGAACCTTAGTTTTATCCCCAGAACCGCGTTCAACCACCTTAACTTTACCCAAAGGTGGTATCTGAATATTTTTACCATCAGTCAGACAACTGTGCAGATATTCCAACATGCTATCGACGGCTTCACGTACATCACGTTTGCGCAAGCCTGTTGCAACGGCCACATGATCATAAATAGCTTTTTTCTTAACTAAATTAAGATCAATTGACGTTTCATCATTTTCATCATCATCCATTACGATGATGTCTTCTGCTGCATCTGCTAATTGTACATCTTGACTGTTTTCAACTGCTTTTAATGCAGTCTTTTTTGTTGTTTTCTTTTTTGACGTAACCATTATTTACCCATACCTCCGTAATAATCATAGGACGAAGGTTAAAGCAAAACGGTTAACAACGCTACCCGCATTCGCAACAGGTAGCGTTGTTTTATATGAAAGTGTCTATATTTAGTGGGCTACTGTAGGGTTATTGCCACTCTTATCCGCAGCTAATGCAACAGCAGCAGCTTCTTCGGCCTTTTCATCCCAGACAACAGCCTTGGGCTTTGACACCAAAGCATGGTGCAAAACATCCGAAACGCGTGCAACAGGAATAATCCGCAGCCCTGCTTTCACATTATCAGGAATTTCCGGCAAATCCTTTTCGTTATCTTTCGGAATAAGAACCGTTTTGATGCCACCACGCAAGGCGGCCAACAGTTTTTCCTTTAAGCCGCCGATGGGCAACACATGGCCGCGCAACGTGACCTCACCTGTCATCGCAATATCTTTACGCACAGCAATGCCAGTCAGAACCGATACAATGGATGTCACCATGCCAACCCCTGCCGAAGGTCCATCTTTGGGTGTCGCCCCTTCAGGTACGTGAACATGAATGTCAATCTTTTCAAACACAGGAGGCTTGATGCCGATATCAGGGCTGATCGAACGTACATATGATGCTGCAGCTTCGATGCTCTCTTTCATCACATCACCCAGTTTACCTGTGGTTTTCATGCGTCCTTTACCGGGTAGTTTCAAGGCTTCGATCGACAGCAATTCGCCGCCAACAGATGTATAAGCCAAGCCAGTCACAACACCGACTTGATCTTCTTCTTCAGCCAGGCCAAACTTAAAACGTTTCACTCCCAGATAATCTTCCAGATTATCAGATGTGATATTAACAACTTTCTGCGTTCCTTTAACGATACGTGTTACCGCTTTACGACATAGCTTGGCCAGTTCGCGTTCAAGGTTTCGCACGCCAGCTTCACGGGTATATAGGCGAACTATGTCAAGTAAAGCACTGTCATTCAATGAGAATTCACCTTTACGTAATCCATGATTTTTCAACTGTTTTTCCAACAGATGGCGCTTAGCAATCTCTTGTTTCTCATCTTCAGTATAACCTGAAAGCGCGATAACTTCCATCCGATCCAATAAAGGGCCGGGAATATTATATGAGTTAGATGTCGTAACAAACATCACATTGGACAGGTCATATTCTACCTCCATATAATGATCGACAAAAGTACCATTTTGCTCTGGGTCTAAAACTTCTAGCAATGCAGATGCAGGATCACCCCGCATATCATTGCCCATTTTGTCAACCTCATCCAGCAATATCAAAGGATTGACCGTTTTTGCTTTTTTCATCGATTGGATGATTTTACCAGGCATAGAACCAATATAAGTTCGACGGTGGCCACGAATTTCACTTTCATCGCGCACCCCACCCAGTGAGATACGAATAAACTCTCGGCCTGTGGCTTTTGCCATAGATTTACCCAGACTGGTTTTACCCACGCCCGGAGGGCCGACAAGGCATAGAATTGGCCCCTTAAGCTTGGCAGAACGTTTTTGCACAGCTAGATATTCAACAATGCGTTCTTTAACTTTTTTCAATCCGTAATGATCCGCATCAAGTATCTCTTCTGCGCGATTCAAATCCTTCTTAACACGGGATTTCTTACCCCATGGAATGGACATCATCCAGTCCAGATAATTGCGCACAACAGTGGCTTCAGCTGACATTGGTGACATCTGGCGCAGTTTTTTCAATTCACTTTCGGCCTTTTCTTTGGCTTCTTTTGAAAACTTGATGTTTGCAATCTGATTTTCCAACTCGGACAGCTCATCACCACCGCCCTGTTCGCCATCGCCTAATTCTTGTTGAATGGCTTTCATCTGTTCATTCAGATAATATTCGCGCTGTGTCCGTTCCATCTGGTTCTTCACACGTGATTTAATCTTGCGCTCAACTTTCAACACAGACATTTCACCTTGCATTAAGCCGTAGATTTTTTCCAGACGTTCAGACAGATCCAAAGTTTCCAGCAATTCCTGCTTTTGGTCAACGCGGATTGACAGGTGCCCTGCGACCGTATCGGCCAGCTTTTCAGCTCCGTCAGTTTTCTCAACCGCAGATAACGCTTCATCCGGAATTGATTTATTCAGCTTGGCATAACGTTGAAATTCCTTTGCGACAGAACGACTTAGCCCCTTTATCGCATCAGGGTCATTTTCAGTCACTGGTAAATACTCTGACATCGCTTCGAAATATTCAGGATTATCCAAATATTCGGTAATGCGCACACGGCGCAGCCCTTCGACCAAAACTTTTACTGTACCATCAGGCAACTTCAGCAGTTGCAAAACACTCGCCAGCACCCCAGTTTGATAGATGGTTTCTTCTGTCGGCTCATCTTCGGATGGATCAATTTGTGATGACAACAGGATTTCCTTATTATCATCCATCACGGCTTCTAGCGCGCGAACCGATTTTTCACGGCCAACAAAAAGAGGTACGATCATATGTGGAAATACCACAATATCACGCAATGGAAGTACTGGGTACGATACGCTGCTCGCGTCTGACATATTTATTCCTTTATTTTAGCAAGAAACTCTGTGCCCCAGTTTTCCCAGCAACACGATATCTCTCCAATTTCGTAGACTTATAGATGTGATTGATTGGAAATTAGTCAAGCACTCTAAGGCCTATCTTGTTACAAACAGTGTGGCGGTTTCTGCCCAAAGAGGCAAGAGGAACCATCACATTTACCATATAAAATATACCGCTGGATAAAACTCATTACGGGCAGGATTATACAAAGACCAGCAGGTTTCAGCAAAACCCAGAGCCTGATTATCATCCATCAAAGTTAAAGTGGAATATCCCCTTGCGCCCGTATAGAATGAAATTCTTTGACAAATGCCGCTAATGAACCTTGGGCAATAGCATCGCGCAATCCTGCCATAAGCACTTGATAATAATGTAAGTTATGCCAAGTCAACAACATAGAACCAATAATTTCATTACATTTTATCGTATGGTGCAAATAGGCTCGTGAATATTTCTGACAACACGGGCAACTGCAGTTTTCATCTAAAGGACGTGGATCATCCTTGTGCCGTGCATTACGTAAATTAATTGCACCTCTTTGCGTTAACCCCTGCCCTGTACGCCCCGAACGGGACGGCAAGACACAATCAAACATATCAATACCGCGCTCGACTGCGCCAACCAAATCATCAGGCTTACCCACCCCCATCAAATAACGTGGTTTATTTTTGGGTAATTGTTCAGGCGCATATTCCAGCACCTTAAACATCATCTCTTGGCCTTCCCCTACAGCCAGCCCGCCAACCGCATAGCCATCAAAGTCGATGTTTTGCAATATTTCGGCACTTTCAGCACGCATATCTTGAAACGTGCTGCCTTGCTGGATTCCAAACAGCGCATATCCGGGCCGATCGCCAAAAGCATCACGCGACCTTTGCGCCCAACGCATCGACAGTTCCATGCTATCGCGCGCCTGTTTTTCGGTTGCAGGGTATGGTGTACATTCATCAAAGCTCATCACGATATCAGAACCCAACAGTTTTTGAATTTCCATTGATCGTTCCGGCGTCAGGTTATGCATAGAACCATCAACATGGCTGCGAAACTGCACGCCTTCTTCGGTCAATTTGCGCAGTTCTGTCAGGCTCATGACCTGGTAGCCACCAGAATCTGTCAGAATTGGCTTATCCCAATTCATGAACTTATGTAGCCCGCCCAAGTTTGCCACCCGTTCCGCACCGGGGCGCAGCATCAGATGGTAGGTATTTCCCAGTAAAATCTCGGCTCCAGTGGCTGCAACACTTTCGGGCATCATCGCTTTAACCGTGGCCGCGGTGCCCACAGGCATGAACGCCGGCGTCTGAATATCACCACGCGGTGTCTTCACAATACCGCGGCGCGCGCGACCATCTGTGTTAAGCAGTTCAAATTTAAAGCGTTTCGTCATGTTTAATCCCACTGGACGTTTCCCAAATCATTTCATATATAATTAGTCAAGAATTCCAAGAGAGAACATGCTCATGTCCGCAGATACCACCCCGATGGAAGGCACGCCGCTAATCAAGCCGTCAACCACGGATCATCCTATGTACGATCCCATATGCGAAGCCATTCGCACTGTACACGATCCCGAAATCCCCGTGAACATCTTTGATTTGGGCCTTATCTACACGATTGAGATCGATAACGACGGCATTGTTAGCATTCTAATGAGCCTAACAGCACCGGGTTGCCCTGTAGCTGGCGAAATGCCCGGCTGGGTAGAAGATGCCGTTGCCCCCTTGCCCGGCATTCAATCCGTGACAGTAGAGCTGATTTGGGAACCACAATGGGGTATGGATATGATGTCCGATGAAGCACGCTTGGAACTGGGGTTCATGTAGGGTTTACCCTGCGAGCTTGCACATCAAGATTTCCAGCGGGCAATCTAGAAAGAGCGTTTCCAAGTTTGGTTGCGCTTCCGATGACTATTGATCCAACCAGTTCAAGGGGATAGATAGATATCAACCAGAGTAAATAGGCTCGCGTAAATCGTTTTTTGCTCAAAAAAATGTTTCAACCGAATATTGGTTCTCACGTTATTGTGCCTTTCACTTGAGCAATGTCTGTTCTCGTACTACATAAGGATAAACAACAAAAACAGGAAACTGCAAAATGTTTGGCATTCCAGGAAAAGCAGCCGTCACCATGACCGATAAAGCGGCATATCAAATTGCCAAATTAATGGCGGATGGTCGTACAAAAGGCCTGCGTATTGGCGTCAAAAAAGGCGGCTGCGCAGGTATGGAATATACCATGGATTACGTTGACGCGATTGATCCTAACGATGAGGTTGTTGAACAAGATGGTGCTGTGGTGATGATCGCACCTATGGCACAAATGTTCTTATTCGGTACCGAGATCGACTATGAAGTCACTTTGCTTGAAGCAAGTTTCAAATTTAAGAATCCAAACGTCACTGAAGCATGTGGTTGCGGCGAATCCATCAAATTTGAAGGCATGTAATCTGAATGCGTAAAAGACTGGCCGCTGGCAATTGGAAAATGAATGGTTTTCGAAAAGAACTTTCTGAAATCAAAGACCTACACGGTGCAGCTAATGCATCTAATTGTGAGGTTTTGATTTGCCCACCCGCAACTTTGATCGCGGAAATGGCACAAATATCTAAACACATAGCCGTAGGTGGACAAACTTGTCATGCGCATGAAAAAGGCGCCCACACAGGTGATATATCAGCCCGACTATTAGCTGACAGCGGAGCGACTTATGTACTTCTTGGTCATTCGGAGCGCCGTCAAAGTCATGAAGAAACCGATCTGGATGTGCGAGAGAAAGCCAAAGCGGCTTGGACAGCAGGGTTAACTGCCATCGTTTGCATCGGCGAAAGCCTTGCTGAACGCGAAGCATCTAACACGCTTGATATCATCGGCGCGCAATTATCCACCTCTATCCCAGACAATGCCACAGGCGAAAATCTGGTGATTGCTTATGAACCGATATGGGCCATTGGGACTGGGCTAACCCCGACCCTTGACCAAATTGGTGAGGTGCATGATTTCATCCGCACCCGCCTTGAGCGCCGTTTTGGTGCCAGCGTAGGCCATTCTGTGCGCATCTTGTATGGTGGCTCCATGAACCCAAAGAATGCCACTGACATTGCACAAGTATCCAATGTGGATGGCGGCCTAGTCGGTGGTGCGAGTTTAAAAGCTAGTGATTTCTCTCAAATTATCAAAGCCTTAAGTTAAACTAGATCACCCAATCCTGTCGAAAACACCGCCATAGGTTTCTTGATAATGTATCCGCAATCGTTGCAAAGCGATGCGTAACACTATTTTGCCTGATCGAGCCGACCAGCCCATACGCTCTTCCGCCGCTTCCATTCCTTCTAGAAAACAACAGCAACGCAGCGCGATATCACCTAAACCTGGCCCGAGTGCTGTCAATGCATTACGTAAACGGCTTTGGGCCTCGGCAGAACCTCCACCTTCGCCAGATCCAAAGTTTCCACGATCTGATCCGACTAGAAAACGATCCCAATTCTGCGCCACACGCGGGCCCAATTGCGCTAATTCAAAGTCCTCGCGAAACCGCTCACCAGCCTGCAACAATTCATTTTCCAGAAAGGGTTTGCCATTTTTATCTTTTTTACGTCCTAAAGAGTTAATCGGGCTTTCGCGCAAATTCACCCGCACAGGCGATGGACGACCACCACCCGGCGGCATAATTCTGCGTTCCCCCCAATCACGATGCTGTTCTTGAAATGGGCTTGGAGCTTCAGCAAAGCCGTTATTTTTTAACAACTCCGCCTGTTTTGCAATCATGCGTTTAAACCCGGCGCGACCCGCATGTGTAACTTCATACCGGTTAAATTTACCACCACCAGTGCGTTCTATCCAATCTCGGATTAACAGTTTCTGCCCCAGTTCACGGGTCAGCACTGCAGAACGCATCTGATTCTTACCCCGCCCGCGCATAATCACCGCTTTGGGTAAATCCAATGACATTACCAAAAAGGCGGTTTGCTCACACAAACGGCGCAAAACACGCAACATATCCTTATCATTTCTTAAATCACTTTCCAGTTCTGGGGATTGTTTTTCTACGGTCATACATACCTCTTTATTCTTGATGCTAAATTGAGCTTCTGCACCGATCCTAGACAGCGCATCATCTAGCAGTGGATCATCACGACGTGCCTCAATTTTGCGAATTCGTCGTAATACAGTTGAAGGATGCACCCCATCCCTGCGGGCTATTTTTCGTAACGGTATACCCTTTTCCACATGGTCAATATATTCGCGTATTTCGGGATATTTTTTCACTAAATTAACAAATCTGTTTGCCTCGGATCTTGGTAGCTTTTCTCTTTGTGAAATGTTCTGCACTATACCCTCCTGTTCAAATTAAGCTGTCTACCTAAGGTTGTTTTCATATAAAACCATTAAAGTAACACCGATAAATCGATCATTCATTTATAATAATAAGTAAATAAAAACAGCCAGAACGCCATTTAAAAATATGCGCAACACCATATTTACTGAAGCAATATTGTTAAAAAGAAAAAGGTGTATGCAATCTATGGATGTATTTAAAAACATAATCCGCCCAAAAATCTTACTGCACGCTGCTAAGCACAACCTCTTAGGTTATTCCCGAAACAAAGAATTAAAACGGCTTTTAAAGTTGCGGATTATCCCAATGGAATCCCGTGTTCTGAAACTTCTTATTGCCCGCGAAACAGCGTTAGAAAAAGCGCGTAAAACAGGCAATGCGGCCTATGACATGAAATTACACATTCAAATCATGACCGCATTGCTACAAGAAATTCGCCTTTGGCGAAAAAAAAGTTAAAAATCTTAACCAAACGCGTCTGGTTCACTTTCTTTGCGTTTTGCCATATAAGCGCACAAAGCTTCATCAATCGCAGGATCTAGCGTGGGTTGCTGATAATCATTCAGCATTTTCCTAACCCGCTCATTTGCCAAAGTCATCGTATCTTTCTTACCTTCATCCACCCATGTTTCATAGGGTTTGTAATCCAACACCTGCGTGCGCCAGAAGGCATCTTTGAAATTGGCCTGTGTATGTTCACATCCTAAATAATGCCCACCAGGGCCGACTTCACGTATCGCCCCCATAGCCTGGCCGTTCTCAGAAATATCAACGCCTTGTGCAACAGAATGCAAAATACCCAGTTGATCCGCATCCATCACGAATTTCTCAAAAGAGGCAACCAACCCCCCCTCAAGCCAACCTGCGGCATGCAAACAAAAGTTAACACCACCCAAAAGAGCTGCATTCAATGTATTGGCAGTTTCATATGCTGCTTGCGCATCTGGTAGTTTTGAGCCGCACAAGCCCCCGCCGGAACGGAACGGCAATCCCAAACGGCGTACCAATTGGCCCATGCCATATAGAATTTTACTGGCTTCAGGCGTCCCAAATGTAGGCGCGCCAGAATTCATATCAATCGAGGTTACAAACGCTCCCATAATCACCGGCGCACCAGGATTACACAATTGGTTATAAGCCACACCAGCCAGCCCTTCGGCCAAAGCTTGCGTCAATGTGCCTGCTACAGATACTGGTGCCATCGCGCCACCGACAATAAATGGTGATACAATACAAGCTTGATTATTTTTGGCATAAACCTCCATTGCGCCCATCATGATATCATCGAATGTCATCGGTGAATTGATGTTGATCAATGACGTCATGACAGTTTTATCTTTAATGCTGCCGCCGAATAAAATCTCTGACATTGCTATTGAATCGACTGCACGTTCCGGTGCGGTCACTGATCCCATATAAGGTTTATCACTTAATGTCATATGCGCATACAGCATATCCAAATGCCGTTTATTTACGGCAATATCAGTTGGTTCACAAACTGTGCCCCCAGAGTGGTGCAACCATTTCGACATATAAGTCAGTTTCACAAATTTCTGAAAATCCGCAATCGTAGCATAACGGCGACCACCATCTATATCGCGCACAAAAGGTGGGCCATAAACTGGGGCCAACACCATCGAATTCCCCCCCACACGTACAGTACGTTCAGGGTTGCGGGCATGTTGGATATATTCAGAAGGGGCGGTTTTAATCAATTTTCGCGCCAAACCTTTAGGAATGCGCACCCGTTCGCCGTCAATATCAGCCCCGGCTTCGCGCCAAAGATCAAGTGCGGCAGGATTATCAAGAAAGTTAACGCCAACCTCTTCAAGAATGGTTTCCGCATTAGCTTCAATAATTTGCAATGCCTCTTCATTCAAAATCTCAAAGTTCGGAATATTGCGTTCGATATACTTCGCGGTTTCGATAACAACGGCGGTACGTTCAGCGCGGCGCGCAGCCCCCCCGCCACCGCGTACGCGACGACGACCGGAACTTACAGATGTAGCTGCTTCAGACATGGTGGAATCCTTGAAAGTGAATTTCTTTTATATTATGATATTTCCGCAACCTCTGCGCCGCAAATTCGGCGAATTCGAGCCGCAAACGACATTGCACGTCGTAATTCATGCAATCATGCCCTTAAACACCCCTTGCGCTTAATCGCATTGCAAAATAAACCCCGCGCATGAGCACAGATACACATGACCGCCTTCTTATCATCGACTTTGGCAGCCAAGTTACGCAGCTTATCGCGCGTCGCTTGCGCGAATTGCACGTTTATTGCGAAATTCACCCATTCCAAAAGGTCGATGAAACTTTTATTAAAGATTTCGCCCCCAAGGCAGTAATTCTGTCAGGTGGGCCATCTAGCGTATTTGATGAAAATGCCCCACGCGCACCACAAGCCCTGTTTGAAATGGGCCTACCTATCTTAGGCATATGCTACGGCCAGCAAGTGATGATGCACCAGCTTGGCGGTTTGGTTGAACGGGGTCATGGCACCGCCGAATTTGGCCGTGCCTTTGTCACCCCGTCTGATGCAAAATTATCCATCCTACAGGGTTGGTTTTCTGAAGGCATTGAGCAGGTCTGGATGAGCCATGGTGATCATGTTTCCAAACTTGCCGATGGTTTTGAGGTCTATGGCACCTCACCCAACGCACCTTTTGCTATTACCGCCGATCTTTCACGTAATTTCTTTGCCGTACAGTTTCATCCCGAAGTTCATCATACGCCTAATGGCGCGAAACTATATGAAAATTTCATTAAACTTGCAGGTTTCACTGGTGATTGGACAATGGGAGCCTACCGCGAGCAAGCCATAGCCGACATTCGCGCCCAAGTGGGTGATGCCAAGGTTATCTGCGGCCTGTCAGGCGGCGTTGACAGCTCTGTTGCCGCCGTGTTGATCCATGAAGCCATAGGTGATCAATTAACCTGTGTATTTGTTGACCACGGATTACTGCGCCAAGGTGAGGCAGAAGAAGTCGTCACCATGTTCCGTGATCATTACAATATGCCACTGATCCACGCCGAAGAGCAGGAACTTTTCTTAGGCGAGCTGGATGGCCAGTCAGACCCCGAGACTAAACGCAAAATCATCGGGCGTTTATTTATTGATGTCTTTGACAAACACGCAAAATCTGTCGGTGGCGCCAAATTCTTAGCTCAAGGCACACTTTACCCTGACGTGATTGAAAGCGTCAGCTTTTCAGGCGGGCCATCAGTGACCATCAAATCCCACCATAATGTCGGAGGCCTGCCTGAAAAGATGGGTCTTAAACTGGTGGAACCTTTACGCGAACTATTCAAGGATGAAGTCCGTGAACTGGGCCGCGAATTAGGCCTGCCAGCCAGCTTCGTTGGCCGCCATCCTTTCCCTGGGCCCGGCCTGGCAATTCGTTGTCCCGGCAAGATCACCCGCCCAAAATTGGAAATTCTGCGTAAGGCAGATGCTGTTTATATCGACCAAATTCGCAAGCATGGGCTTTACAATGAGATTTGGCAGGCTTTCGTCGCGATCTTACCAGTACGGACAGTAGGTGTGATGGGTGACGGACGCACATATGACTACGCTTGCGCCCTGCGCGCAGTAAACTCGGTTGACGGTATGACTGCAGATTACTACCCTTTCACTCATGAGTTTCTAGGGGAGACGGCCACGCGTATTATTAACGAGGTTGAAGGTATTAACCGTGTCACATATGATATCACCTCTAAACCGCCTGGCACGATTGAATGGGAATAACACATAGTCGTTTCGGTTCATTGACAAAATAAATTGGAACGACTTTTATGACCGCCCCTAAAATCACCTTTGTAAACCACGCTTCAGTACATATTCGCACAGATAACGTCGGACTGCTGAGTGACCCATGGTACTCTGGCGACGCGTTCCATCATGGCTGGAATTTATTAAGCGAACCTGACCCTGTTAAAATTAAAGAACTGCTGGCCGACACTACACATCTATGGCTATCACACGAGCATCCTGATCATTTTTCAATCAAATTTTTTAAAGAATACAAAGATGTTTTACTTGATAATAACATCAAAATCATCTTTCAACACACTGAAGATAAACGTGTGATGAATTTTCTTTCCGCAAATGGTTTGGATGTAACCGAATTGGATTTTGGCAAGAAAGTTGAATTGGCACCTGATTTTTCCGTTACTTGTATTAAAGACGGCTTTTACGACTCCGGCCTTTGTATTGAAGCCTCTGGCCAAACGATACTGAACCTCAATGATTGCGACATTACAACGGTTGAACGCGCCAGTGAGGTCTTTGATGTCGTTGGCGTCTGCGACGTTCTATTGACCCAGTTCAGCTACGCGGCCTGGAAAGGCGGTAAGGAAAATAAAGCATGGCGCGAACTTGCGGCACGTGAAAAGCTAAATTCAGTGGCGATACAAGTCGACACTTTTAAGCCTAAAATAGTCATCCCCTTTGCCAGTTTTGTCTATTTTTCCAATGAGCGGAATTTTTACCTGAACGATGCAGTCAATCACCCGACAAGCGTTGTTGAAAAACTACAACATGCTAATGTCAAAGTGAATGTCATGCAGCCGTTTGATGTGTTTGACGGTACATATGATGAAGCAAGCTGCAAAAAAGCCATCGTTTTTTGGGAAGACCATCTTAAAAACATCCCCTTAAAACCTAAAAGTAAGTACACTAAAATCGCTATGAGCATATTGGAAACCTCCTTTTCAATTTACCAAAAGCGGGTTTTTTCAAATAACAGCAGATCTTTTATGAGGTTGATCAAGAAAGTGATACCGATGAAGGTATTTACTCCCATCACAATCCACTTGGACGACATCGGGAAAACCGTTGTGGTTGATTTGTTTAACAGCGAACTTGCTGAAACAACTGCGAAAGCTGATTTGGTGATGGCGTCAGAGTCTCTGCATTTCCTATTCACAAATGCTTTTGGCTTTGACACGCTCACTGTGAACGGCTGTTTTGAAGAACAACAAGAGGGTGGTTTTGCCAAAGCTGCAAAATCGTTGGCGATTGAAAACTTGAATAATCTTGGCATTCAGTTTCGCCCTTCGATTTTGGTGAACATCAAATTGATATGGATGTTTTTAGGCAAACTTAAAAACGTTACAAAGAAAATAAAGATGAGGGGATAATCGAATGAACAGTGAACCAATGATCCAACTTATAGGCCATATGGACGTTACCCCCGAGCGAATTCAAGCCGTCACCCAAGCAGTGGGTGATCACATTGCACTCACCCGCGCCGAATTTGGATGTTTGTCTTTCGAAGTCACCCCTTGCCCCGATACTAAGGGGCGTTTTTTGGTCGCCGAAACATTTAAGAACCAAGCGGCTTTTGACCAACACCAAACCCGCACAAGCACATCGCCTTGGGCTAGGATCACTGCAGGATTACCACGTGATTACACAATCACCGAACTGGTTTAACATCGTGGTTAAGCATCCTGACCAACATCAAAATATGATTTGTCAGCACATGGTAAAACCCATGCATGACCAAGCGCATCACCCAGGTTAGAAATCCGTAGAATAACGTATTTCTTTTTGTTCAAATGAAAGCTAGCGTCTGATTTTAATCCAGAGGTCAGACCTATGGCAGCCCCTATGTCAAACACAATAAAAGCCACCCTGTGGATGATGGGGGCTGTGGTATCCTTTTCAGCCATGGCGGTTGCCGGCCGTGAGATGAGCTTTCAACTCGATACTTTTGAAATCATGATGTACCGGTCTTTGATCGGGGTTATCATTATTATACTCATAGCCTTGTTCACTGGTAAAATAGCAAAAATCAAAACCAACCGTATCGGTTTGCATATATGGCGCAACCTATTTCACTTCACGGGCCAAAACCTGTGGTTCTATGCACTAACCCTTATCCCACTGGCCCATCTTTTCGCTTTTGAGTTTTCGGTTCCCATATGGGTCACACTGGCCGCACCATTTTTGTTATCCGAAAGATTGGATGGTTTGCGGGTATTGGCCATATTTATTGGTTTTATTGGCATTCTAATTGTCACAAGACCTTGGGTTGCCGGGCTTTCAATCGGCATCATTGTCGCGGCACTTAGTGCCATATGCTTTGCTGCTACAGCAATATCCACCAAACACTTAACCCATAACCAACCCATTTTAAACATCCTGTTCTGGATGACTGTAATACAATTGATCTTTGGCCTGATCACCGCAGGTTATGACGCTGACATTACCCTTCCCACCACAGACACGATCCACTGGGTCGTCATTGTTGGTCTTGGTGGCCTGTTCGCACATTTTTGCATCACAATCGCTTTGTCATTGGCACCTGCAACTGTGGTTTTACCCGTTGATTTTACCCGCCTGCCCATTATAGCCACTATCGGCATGCTGTTTTACAACGAATCTTTGGATATATGGGTGATTTTGGGCGCGGGTATCATCTTTGGTTCCAATTATGTGAATATCTGGGCTGAAACCCGCAAGAAACGGATTGATCCTACGCGGGGATAATCACATATTTTGATATAACAGCCCGAATAACAGTTTTCTATTCGTGCTCATATCATGATTGAGGAACCTCATGAATACGCAAAAATCCCTATCGTTGGCCGCATGGATCAGTTTAATCTCATTAGCCTTGATTTGGGGCGTCAGCTTTTTGTGCTTTGCGCTTGGGTTGCAAGAACTTCATGTCTACACGCTGGTTGCGCACCGGGTATTCTGGGGCGGTTTAGTACTGTGGGGCGTGGTCTTTGCAATGCGCATTCCATTACCCAAATCCGCGAAATCATGGGGTGCACTGCTTATCATGGGCTTTTTAAACAACGCGATCCCGTTTTCACTAATTGCATGGGGACAAACCCATATTGAAAGCGGATTAGCTTCGATCATTAACGGCAGCACCGCAATTTTTGGTATTCTTATCGCAGCTATGCTTTTTTCCGATGAGCGCCTAACCACCCGCAAATTGATCGGGGTTATAGTCTCATTTATCGGTGTTTCCATCACCATGGGTTGGGACGCCTTGCAAAACTTAGACATCCGATCATTGGCACAATTATCCTTATTAGCTGCCAGTCTGTCATATGGTTTGGCGGCCTCATGGGGGCGGTATGCGTTGCGCGATATGCATCCAATTATGGCTGCGACAGGCATGTTGACAGGGGCCAGCCTAATCATGATACCACTTGCTTTATACATAGATGGACCGCCCCAGTTTGACTTAATGCCAAGCACCATGGCTGCCATGTTATTTTTAGCAATTCCAGCCACTTCGATTGCATACCTATTGTATTATCGCACTCTAAATCTGGCGGGCAGTGGCAACCTTAGCCTTGTCACATTAATGGTTCCCCCCACAGCGGTTTTCTGGGGCGCAATAGTTTTAGATGAAACCTTACCTGCGGTTGCCTATCTTGGCTTTAGCGTTATCGCACTGGGCATGATCATCATTGATGGCCGTCTGATGCGACGTTAACAATTGAACTTTCGTTGTTTTTTTGATTTAGGGTAAGCTGAAAGATAAAAAGAGGCCGCGATGCTTTATAAAAATGCTAAAGACTGGCGCGATGCAAAAGCCAAAAAGGTCATGCTGTTTGGCATGTCAGGCTTGGGTAAAACCCATATCAGCGAGCTTTTGCGTGCTCATGGTGATTGGTTTCATTATAGCGTCGATTATCGTATCGGCACGCGGTATATGGGCGAACATATTGCGGACAATTTCAAACTGGAAGCAATGCGAAACCCATTTTTGGCCGATCTCTTACGTGCAGATGCAATTTATATCGCCTCAAATCTGAAATTTTCCGACCTCTCCCCCCTGTCCACTTATCTGGGTAAACCTGGCAGTCCTGCAATGGGCGGTATTCCATTCGATGAGTACCTGCGCCGTCAACGGTTGCACCGCGATGCCGAGATAAACTCAATGAAGGATACCGTGCATTTTATCAGCCGGGCCAAAGCGCTTTATCGTTATGATAATTTCATCTGTGACACCTCTGGTTCCGTGGTGGAAGTCGTTGATGAACAAGATAATAGTGACCTGGTCATGTCATTAATATCAAAACACCTTTTACCAGTTTGGATTGAAGGCAATAATAATCACTTAGATGTACTGGTCGACCGTTTCAACAAGGCTCCAAAACCGATGTATTACCCCGAAGATTTTTTAATCAAATGTTGGAATAAATATTTGTCGGAAAAATCCGTAGCCCCAGAAGATGTTGACCCTGATGATTTCATCCGTTTTGGCTATAAGAATTTGCTTAGTCACCGTCTGCCGCGTTACAAAGCAATTGCGCAAAAATGGGGGGTCACTGTACAAGCCGATGACATATATCAAGTGAAAACATCCGCTGATTTCGACAAAGTGATTATGCAGGCCATTGAAGCACAAGGCTAAATACCCTATCTGATACTTTCAAGTAGAAAAGAAACTTTATGCCGATCCGAATTCCCAGCAAGCTTCCTGCCCATAACATCTTAAAAAATGAAGGTGTCATGGTAATGTCGCAAGGGGAAGCAAACAAGCAAGATATACGTCCGCTTCAAATTGGGTTACTCAATCTGATGCCCCAGAAAATTCAGACAGAGACCCAATTTGCACGCCTTATCGGGGCAACACCTTTGCAGATTGACCTCACATTAATTCGAATGACCGAACATAAGTCCAAAACCACATCTGTCGATCATATGGAGGCTTTTTACACCAGCTTTCAAGAAATCAAACATCGCAAGTTTGACGGATTAATCATTACTGGCGCCCCGATCGAACATCTGCCATTTGAAGACGTGACTTATTGGGATGAGCTGCGTCAAGTTATGGATTGGACACAAACAAACGTGCATTCCACCTTTGGCGTGTGCTGGGGCGGCATGGCGATGCTGTATTATTTCCACGGGATCGACAAACATATTCTGTCCGCCAAATCTTTCGGATGTTTCCGTCATCAGGTGTTAGATCATTCTTCACCTTTTCTAAACGGTTTTTCCGATGATCTGGTGATCCCAGTCAGCCGCTGGACTGAGAATAAGCAAGCAGAAATCGAAGCGGTTAATGGGTTGGATATTCTGATCAACAGCTCGGAATCCGGCCCTTGTTTAGTCCAAGATCCTGCCCACCGGGCACTCTATATCTTCAATCACTTCGAATATGATCGTGGGACACTCAAAGAAGAGTATGATCGTGATGTCGCTAAGGGTGCCCCGATCAATATACCGTGCAATTATTATCCCAACAATGATCCCACACAATCCCCTTTGAACCGATGGCGCGGACATGGGCATCTGCTTTATGGTAATTGGATTAACCAATTATACCAAACTACTAATTATGATCTGTCAAAAATAGGATCGTAAGATATGTACTGGATGATGTTAGTTATTTTGCTGATCGCATTTGGCCTATTGACTGTCTTTCGCGCCCAAAGATTTACCAATAAAGCCGAGGCAAACACGCCCCCCATTGGTCAGTTTATCAAAGTTGATGGGGTATCTATGCACTATATAAAACAAGGATCTGGCCCGGTTTTGCTGATGATCCATGGGGCTGGTGGGCATCTGAAAGATTTTACCTATGATCATGTTACGCGTTTTGCAAAAGACTTTACAGTAATCGCCTTTGACCGCCCGGGTCACGGCTACACCCCTGTTTTAGGTGAAACCGCCACCTTAGCAAAGCAAGCCCAGCTGATCACTCAGGCCGCGACACAATTAGGCGTGAAAAGCGCCTACATTATGGGCTTTTCATATGGGGGAGCTTTGGCTTTGCATCTGGCCACGCAGTATCAGGATTTTGTCAAAGGTCTGGTTTTAATCTCAGCGGTATCCATGCCTTGGCCCGGTAAAATCAGCATCACTTACCGCTTGATGGCCAAACCAATTATCGGCCCTGCGATAATGGCTTTTGCAACCGCATATTTTGGCGATGCGTATTTTCGGACAACCTACGCCACGGTTTTTGCTCCACAAGAAACCCCAAAGGGTTATTTGGATCATGTTGGTGTAAATATGTCTGTACGTTTCCGCCATTTCGTCGAAAACGCGCGTCAATTGCAAAACCTTCACTCGCAGATTCTAGCACAATTTGATAATTATAAAAACCTTACATTACCCATCGAGATGATCCATGGCACCAGTGACCCCACTGTTCCAAATCAGACCCACGCTTGTGAATTTATCAAGCTTGTACCACAAGCCAATTTGGTATTGATTCCAGGTATGGCGCATGGCACGCACCAGCTCGCTATCCCAGAGATTGAAAAGGCTGTTTATGCGGTGTCATCGTCAGATGAAAAAGCAGTGCGCAAAGCCTAGGGGCAAATGCCAAGCCTTGCTAACATTACCCCTACCCTCCATATTAACCAAAATGCAGGAGGCATCATGGGCAAGATCAATTATCCCAAACCATTTGACGGCGCAATTTCCACATTCTTTGAAAAAGACGCACCAAATACCGTGCGGGAAATGATTAAATCTGCAGGCAAGAACGATGTATTAGATCCAACCTATCCCTATAAATCGCGTAAGGACCGCGATGAATACGAAGATCTATTAAAGGATTTGCAAATCGAGTTGGTCAAAATGCAAGCTTGGACAAAGCAAACAGGTGCGCGTATTGCCGTTGTGTTTGAAGGCCGTGATGCTGCGGGTAAAGGGGGCACAATCAAGCGCTTTAGGGAAAATATGAACCCGCGTGTGGCTCAGGTTGTCGCCTTGTCGAAACCAACTGATAAAGAGCGTTCCCAATGGTACTTCCAACGTTATATCAAGCATATGCCCAGTGCCGGTCAAATCATATTCTTTGATCGCTCATGGTATAATCGGGGTGTTGTTGAACATGTCTTTGGTTTTTGCGATGCGGATCAACGCAAGCATTTCTTTAATCAGGTTAAAGATTTTGAAAAGATGTTGGCAGATGACGGTATTATCCTTGTAAAATTATGGCTGAATGTCGGTCGTGCAGAACAGCTACGTCGATTTCTAGATCGTGAAGGCGATCATTTGAAACAATGGAAACTATCAGGTATTGATGTAAAAGGCTTATATAAATGGGATGAATATACCGCAGCTATTTCTGAAACTGTTCAGAAATCCCATTCCAGCCACAGCCCATGGCATATCATTCGCACAGATGACAAACGCCGCGCGCGAATTGCCGCCATACGCACAGTTTTATCAAAAATCCCTTATTCCAAGAAAGACACGGATACCGCTTGTCTTGCGGATGATAGTATTTGCGGTGGCCCCGATATGTTAAATGGTTAGGAAAGGCTATCATCACGGCAATCTGAAACAGGCATTGATTGAAGCCACAATCAGACTGATCGAGATCAAAGGCCCGACAGGGTTTACCATCTCAGAGGCTGCCAAACAGGCTGGCGTTTCTGCCGCGGCCCCTTATCGTCATTTTAAAGGACGCGAAGATTTAATTGCCGAAGTGGCAAAACAAGGGTTTGAAATTTTCGCAGACCTTCTAGAATACGCCTATAGCAAAGGTGGCAAATCTTCTGTGGCTTCTCTAGAAGCAACTGGGCGGGCCTACCTGGCCTTCGCCCGCAAAAACCCTGGGCATTATATCGCAATGTTTGAAAGTGGTGTCTCGGTCAATGCCGATGCCGATCTGGCAGCAGTGGCGAACCGGGCGATAAGCGTTTTAGTCAAGGCAGCTGACAATCTTTCTTCCAACTTACCCATTGATAAAAGACCGCCCTCAACAATGGTAAGCCAACATATCTGGGCTTTGAGCCACGGAATAGTGGAGTTATATGCGCGCGGTGAACCAGGGGCGCATTCACCATACACACCAGAGGATTTACTTGAAACAGGGCTGGGAATTTATTTACGGGGTTTGGGCGTATTGCCCAAAGATGATTAAGTCAAAGTTCACCATGCGAAATCGTTAATAATTTCAGCGACCTTATCACCTAGAGATGTCATTGCGACGCCTGATATAAGAACTGCCGCAGCTGTAAGAACTACAAAGTCAACGGTAACCGCACCCTTGGTTTCTTCCATGAACGCTTTTAGTTGAATTTTATTTAACATATCAAACATATCTTATCACTTCACATATTTCAAATACACAACAACCTTATCCCATTGGATAGTGTCTAAAGTTTGTCATATCTAAGAAATATTTAAAATGTTTGGGCAACACCTTGAAATTCAGGAATTGCATGTTATTTATGTTAATGTGAATTACATTTACATTCGAAAGGAAATAAATATGCCCCCTCTATCGTCTTGGTTCTCCAACACGGTCGCATGGCTGGATCAGCGCGGCAAAGGCGCATGGCTTGCCGCCATGGTCTTAGGCTTTATCTTTGTTTGGCCACTTGGCTTAGCTATTCTAATTTACATGATTTGGAGTAATCGTATGTCCCGTTCTTTTTTTGGCTGTTGCCATTCTCGTAAATCCAGTCACAAAACTGGTAACACCGCATTCGATGCTTATAAACAAGAAACATTGACCCGCTTGGAAGACGAACAATCCGCATTCCAAGGCTTTTTGCAACGTTTGCGCGATGCAAAAGACAAAACAGAGTTCGATGATTTTATGAATAACCGCTTGAAAAAGCAAAAAACAGCAAAGGTACAAGCTTAACTCCCTTGCCCTCTTGTAGTTTGTATCGCTTCGCCCACATAATGGGCGAAGCAAATCTATTGGATTAACAATGTTAAGTACCCGACATGACTTATCAGGCCTGCCTGATCCGCAAATTGATCAACAATTCTATGAAGGCGTTGCATTTAAACGCCTATTAGCTTGGTTCATTGATTTCATCATAATCATATGTATTACAGCAGCACTGGTATTGCTCAGTTTCGGGGTTGGTGCCTTTGTTTTCCCATTACTATTATTTGCTTCAAATATTGCTTACCGAATTTTCACTATTTCACGAAACTCGGCCACACTGGGCATGATCGTTACTGGTATTGAGATCAGAAACAGTCAAGGTAACAAGTTAAACCCAACGGAAGCAGCATGGCATACAGGGATTTATACACTTGTGGCCCTTTCATTCTTTGCTCTTATTATCTCGACAATTATGATGCTGATAAATGAGCGCGGCCAAGGTATTCACGATTATTTTTTAGGCACAACCGCAATTAACCGGCCCAAAATGTCATAATTTAGCCGTCTTGCCCGATTAGCGTTCTACTGGTACGCTTTTGAGAAATCTGTAATGGTAGTAGTGTAATGCGACATTCTTTGCCTCTGGCAACTCAATTCTATGTAACAGCCAACCAGCCCTGCCCCTATTTGGATGGTATGATGGAACGTAAACTATTTGCAAGCTTGCATGGTGACCATGCGAATATCTTGAATAACGCGCTTTCAAAGCAAGGGTTTCGCCGTTCGCAGAATGTTTTATACCGTCCGTCTTGTGCCGATTGTAACGCATGCATGTCAGCACGTATCCGCGTTGCCGATTTCCAGCTATCAAAGTCACAAAAACGGGTTTTACGTAAAAATGCACATCTTCTACGTGACGCATCCGCCCCATGGGCGACAGAGCATCAATATGATTTGTTCTCACGGTACCTGAACGCCCGTCACTCAGATGGCGGCATGGCAGATATGGATATGTTCGAATTCGCCTCTATGGTAGAAGAAACTCCGGTGCGCAGCCGTATTGTAGAATATTCCACACCCCATTCCCTATATGAACGCACAGAATTGTCTGCCGTTTGCCTGACCGACCTGTTGGATGACGGCCTGTCTTTGGTCTATTCGTTCTTTGATCCTGACTTGCAGAAAAACAGCCTTGGCACGTATATGATCCTGGATCATATCCAAATCGCCAAGGAAGCTGGCTTGCCTTATATATACCTTGGCTATTGGGTCCCTGGCAGTCCTAAAATGGGATATAAAGCCAGCTTTAACGGGTTAGAAGTTTATACTAAAGGCCAGTGGACAGCACTGGATAATCCAAATGACTTTAAACCAGATAAACCGTCAATGGGCCCGATGCCAATACCAGAACAAGTAGCTGCGATCACTTTACCTGATTTGCTTTGGACCGATAAACCTTAAATTTTATAAATATTACCTAATTAAGTAATTATATTACTTACAATGAGTATTTTTAGTTTTTAATTACCGTTTTTGCCAACATTTCGGAAGAAAAAACCTTTTTTGTACCTTGACCTTCCTGTTCGGAAGGTTAATCTGCACCCATGATAAAAACAGTTCATATTGTGGTCCTAGTGGCACCGCGCATGGCGCGAAAACGGTAATCCCCCGTTTTTGTTTTCGTGCGCCCCCGAAATCGGGGGTTTTTTTATGACTGAAATAAAGGAGAAAGAACATGGCGCGGCAAATGACTGGTGCTGATATTGTAGTTCAAGCATTAAAAGATCAGGGCGTGGATACCGTCTTTGGCTATCCCGGCGGTGCGGTGCTACCGATTTACGATGCAATCTTCCAGCAAAATGGCATTCGCCACATCCTTGTGCGCCATGAACAAGGCGCCACCCATGCGGCCGAAGGTTATGCCCGTTCAACAGGCAAACCCGGTGTGGTTTTGGTCACTTCTGGCCCAGGAGCCACGAATGCCGTGACAGGTCTGACAGATGCCTTAATGGATAGTATTCCTCTGGTGGTTCTGACAGGTCAGGTGCCAAGCTTTATGATCGGATCTGATGCTTTTCAAGAAGCTGATACAGTTGGCATCACACGGCCCTGCACTAAGCATAATTGGTTGGTAAAAGATACCGATAAACTTGCCGGCACCATTCACGAAGCATTTCATGTTGCCACCACTGGCCGTCCTGGCCCGGTTGTGATTGATATTCCCAAGGATATACAATTTGCCAGTGGCAAATATGTTGCCCCCGCCAAAGCTAATCTTGGGCATTACCAACCACAGGTTAAAGGTGACAAAACAGCCATTACTGACCTTATTGAATTAATGGAAAAAGCTGAAAGACCAGTGCTTTACACAGGTGGTGGCGTGATCAATTCCGGCAAGGGCGCCAGCCAGTTGCTGCGTGAACTGGTAAAGGCTACAAATTTCCCGATCACATCAACCCTTATGGGTCTGGGTGCGTATCCAGCATCGGGTAATAACTGGCTTGGTATGCTGGGAATGCACGGCACGTATGAAGCTAATTTGGCAATGCATGATTGCGATCTGATGATTTGTGTAGGGGCGCGTTTTGATGATCGTATCACAGGCCGGATTGATGCATTCAGCCCAAATTCCAAGAAGGCTCATATCGATATTGATCCTTCCTCGATCAATAAAGTGATCCATGTGGACGTACCAATCATTGGTGACATTGGCCATGTTCTGGAAGATCTGTTGAAAATCTGGAAATCCCGCGGACGTAAGACTAAAGTGGCTGAAGTCAAGAAATGGCACGCACAAATTGATGAATGGCGGGCGAAAAAATGCCTATCATTCAAAGGTTCTGACACAATTATCAAGCCTCAGTATGCATTACAGCGACTGGAATCCCTGACCAAAGATATGGATCGTTACATCACCACCGAAGTTGGCCAACACCAGATGTGGGCAGCGCAATACTTAGGTTTTGAAGAGCCGAACCGCTGGATGACTTCAGGTGGTTTGGGCACGATGGGTTACGGTTTGCCAGCATCGGTTGGCACGCAAATCGCCCACCCCGATAGTCTTGTCATCAATGTTGCAGGTGAAGCCAGCTGGTTGATGAACATGCAAGAAATGGGTACAGCAATACAATATCGTGCGCCTGTAAAACAGTTCATCTTGAACAATGAACGTTTGGGTATGGTGCGCCAATGGCAAGAATTACTGCATGGCGAACGGTATTCTCATTCTTGGTCAGAAGCCCTGCCCGATTTTGTAAAGTTGGCCGAAGCCTTTGGCGGCAAGGGCATTCGTTGTTCTGATCCAGCTGATCTAGATGATGCAATCATGGAAATGCTAAAATATGACGGGCCAGTGATTTTTGACTGTCTGGTTGAAAAGCATGAAAACTGCTTTCCCATGATCCCATCAGGCAAAGCTCATAATGAAATGTTAATGAGCCAAGCTGATACTCAAAATGCGATTGATGGCAGTGGTGCGGTTCTGGTTTAGGCCCGAACCCCATTCCCCAAAGGAAGGAATATACGATGAATGCTGTAAAATTGAAAAAAGGGGCTTCCAGTCATAGCGCTTATGATCTGAAAAGTTTTCTCGGCGACATAAAGGAAACCCATACACTTGCAGTTCTGGTTGATAATGAAGCCGGGGTTCTGGCCCGTGTGATCGGATTGTTTTCTGGCCGCGGTTATAACATTGAAAGCCTGACTGTGGCCGAAGTGGATCACGAAGGAAACCGATCACGCATCACCATTGTCACTACCGGCACGCCATCGGTCATTGAACAGATCAAAGCGCAGTTGGGTCGTATTATACCTGTATACGAAGTACATGATCTGACAGTTGAAGGCCCCTCGGTTGAACGTGAACTGGCCTTGTTCAAAGTGCTTGGCAAAGGTGAAACACGGGTTGAAGCCTTACGTACAGCTGAGATTTTTCGTGCCCGTGTGGTTGACAGCACCTTGGAAAGCTTTGTGTTTGAATTGACCGGCACGCCCGAAAAAATCGATGCCTTTGCCGATATGATGCGCCCGTTAGGCTTGCATGATGTTGCCCGCACTGGTGTGGCAGCAATTGCGCGCGGAACTTAAAGTGTAATCACTCTAACCCGTTAAATGATTGATAAATGCGCGCAACACTGCGCGCATATTTTTCTTTTGCGGGTAAACGATTTGAATATCAAATTTAATTTGATCATACTCCTCCAATATCTGCACCAATCCCCCAGTTTTCAAAGCATCTTGTGCTATGAAATCAGGTAAACGTGCAATACCGTGATGGTTCAAAGCCAAGGCTTTCTGATGCATACCATTATTGGCACTGAACCGCCCCTGTACCCTTTTACGCACCTCAACCCCGTCTTTATAAAACACCCATTCTCTGCCTGTGGTCACATTTGTGTAAAGCAGGCATTGATGATTAGTTAAATCATCCATATCCCTAGGGGTACCGTTTTGCGCAAGGTACTTAGGCGAAGCACAACAAATTACCTGCATTTCCCCTATTTTTCGGACATATAATGTCGAGTCAGATAGCTTTCCAATACGCACAGCCGCATCGAATCCGCCCGAGATTAAATCAACAAAACCATCCGATAAATCCAGTGCTATTTGGGTATCAGGGTAAGTGACAGCAAAGCTTTCCAGTTGAGGCAATAGTACAGCTTCGCAATAATCTATCGGTAAAGACAATTTCAGCCGACCGGCCACAACATTGGCACCAGATTTGGCTTCTTGGTTGGCATCTTCCAATAATGCCAGAATACTTAAACAGCTTTGATAATAAGTCAATCCGGCTTGCGTTGGCACCACTGAACGGGTTGTGCGATTGACTAATTGCGCGACAAGATCAGTTTCCAATTCGGATACACGGCGTGAACATACCGATTTGGCCACACCAAGGCGTGCTGCGGCCGCGGTGAAGCTTTTTTCTTCTACAACAGCAATGAAAGTTTTTAAGTGGACAATATCCATGGTGATCTCCGGTTCAGATCAAAAGCATATGATAAGAAACTCTTAGGGTACAATATCGAAGTTGCTTTTATAGCTTTATCTTTTTAACTTGGGGCAAATCAAAAAAGGAAACGCAATATGTCTGAGTATCAACTTTATTGTATGGCCGAGTCTGGAAACGCTTATAAAGCGGCTCTTGCACTAGAGCTGACTGGTTGCAATTGGGAGCCAGTATTTGTGGATTTTTTCAAAGGCGAGGCCCGTACAGACGCCTTCAGAAAAATTAATGAAATGGGCGAAGTACCGGTTTTGGTACATGGCGATGTGAAAATCAGTCAATCTGGCGTTATACAAGATTATATCACGGAACAAACCGGTAAATTCGGCGGCACAAGCCCTGCGGAACGTCGCGAGGTTTTACGCTGGATTCTATGGGACAATCACAAACTGTCGTCGCAAGCAGGCGTGTTGCGTTTTTTAATGAACTTCTTACCTGAAGATAAACGCCCCACTGCGGTCTTGCCATTTATTGCTGGCCGCCTACAAGCCGCATATGCAGTTTTGGATACCCATCTTGAGGGGCGCGACTGGGTTGCAACGAGCCAACCGACAATGGCGGATTTTTCCTGCTGCGGGTATCTTTATTACCCCGAGCCTTTTGGCTTTGATCGCAAAGAATGGCCCAATATCGACGCATGGCTGAACCGTATTGCAGCACTAGAGGGCTGGAAACACCCTTATGATATGATGCAGCGCGGCTTTCCTAGTTCCGAATAGCTTCTATCATTTGAGTAACATGATCTGGCGAAGCGTCAGGTGTTATGCCGTGACCAAGGTTAAAAATATGCGGGCCGTTCTGAAATGCCTTAACCACACGTTTGGTTTCTGTGATCAGTTTTTCACCACCTGTCACCAGCAAAGATTGATCCAAATTACCTTGTACACAAACCTTGGGCTGCAAATTTTCTGCGGCCCAATTTGAACTGACTGCGGTATCCACAGCAATGCAATCCATATCGACCTGCGCAATATAATCAGTATACTTTTGGCCAACCCCACGTGGAAAACCAATAATTTTTATATCAGGGAATTGTGTTTTGAGAGCAGTGACAATTTCAATATGTGGTGCGATACAATACTGATTGAATGCCTTAGTACTTAGTGAACCAGCCCAACTGTCAAAAATTTTCACCACTTCGACACCAGCTTTAATCTGTTCGGCAAGGTACAGTATGGTTGCTTTGGTAATACGATCGATCAGCGCATCAAACACTGGGGTATTTTCACGCATCAACGCATGTGCAGGCGCTTGGTCAGGGGTACCACGCCCTGCAATCATATAAGTCGCAACCGTCCACGGCGCACCTGCAAAACCAATCAGTGTTGTCTCTGAAGGTAAAGCTGATGATAGATTGCGCACAGTTTGATAAATTGGTGACAGTGTTTCATGAATATCTTCAACAGGGCCAAGCTTGCCCATGTCTTCTGCTGATTGGATCGTCGAAAGCCGCGGCCCCTCACCGGTAACAAACCACAGATCTGCACCCAGGGCTTGTGGCACCAGCAAGATGTCTGCAAACAAGATAGCCGCATCAAACCCGTAACGGCGAATGGGCTGCAAAGTCACCTCAGTTGCAAGGTCAGGATTGTAACATAACGATAGAAAATCGCCTGCTTGAGCTCTTGTCGCTTTATACTCTGGCAAATACCGCCCCGCTTGACGCATCATCCAGACGGGTGGGGTTGCTAAGGTCTCGCCATTTAAGGCGCGTAAAATAGTTTTGGTGCTTTGTGTCACAGTCTCAATCCTCTATTCACCCTCGCATTACCAAGTTTCAAATGATATGTGGAGTTGAAAACAACGCTTTCACGTAAAAGAGAAACTATGACGCAACCAATTTTCAAAATCGGCACCCGTGGATCGCCGCTTGCATTGGCACAAGCTTATGAAACCCGAGATCGTCTGATGGCGGCACATGAGTTGGCTGAAACCCGTTTTGAAGTGGTTGTGATCAAGACGACAGGCGACCGTATACAAGATCGCCCCTTAGGTGAAATCGGTGGTAAAGGGCTGTTCACCAAAGAGATTGAAGAAGCGCTGCTTGATCGTAGCATTGATCTGGCAGTGCATTCGATGAAAGACATGCCGGTAGAACAACCTGCAGGGCTGGTGCTAGATTGTTACCTGCCACGCGAGGATGTGCGCGATGCCTTTGTATCATTGAAATTCAAATCTATAGCAGACCTTCCACAGGGCGCAAGACTGGGATCAAGCAGTTTACGCCGCCGCGCGCAGATATTGCAAATGCGCCCAGACATTAAAGTTGTGGAATTTCGCGGCAATGTACAAACCCGTCTGCGTAAACTGGACGAAGGTGTGGCTGATGCCACATTTCTGGCGATGGCTGGGCTGAACCGTTTGGGAAATGCCCATATTGCACAATCCGCAATTGACGTGGACCAGATACTACCTGCGGTGGCACAAGGTGCCATCGGAATTGAACGGCGTACGGATAACACTGAAATTCAGGCAATGCTGTCCGCTATTTCCGACGTAGATACAGCCACAAGATTGGCAGCAGAACGGGCATTTCTGGAAGCTTTGGATGGCTCATGCCAAACACCGATTGCTGGATTGGCAACTTTAGAGGGCCATAACCTAACACTGCAAGGGCAAATTCTGCGCATGGATGGATCTGATCAGGTCAGCGGCCAGATCAGTGGCCTGGCAAAAGATGGTGTTGACCTTGGACGTGCTTTAGCGGCAGATTTACTGGAAAAATCTGGTGGAAATTTCTTTTAATTCAAAGCAATTTTATGTGCATTGGGGAAAAACAACTGCTGCCCTTGCACTTTGAATTCTGCAATCAAACGTTGGCCATTGGGGCTTAACAGCCATGTGATAAACGTCTCTGCGCCGGTCTGGTTCACATGCGGGTGCTTTGTGGGATTAACCGCAATAACACCGTATTGATTAAACAACTCACTTTGTCCACTCAACAAAATACGATGATCTTCTTTGCTATTAAACGCAATCCATGTGGCGCGATCTGTCAGAGTGTAGCCATTCATTTCAACCGCCATACGAATGGTGGCCCCCATGCCTGAGCCAGTTTCAATATATCCGCTACCTTCAGGTTTCAGGTTAGCGGCATCCCATAAGCGCAGTTCTTTCTTGTGAGTACCGCTATCGTCGCCGCGTGATACAAAACGTTGCTGGCTGTCTTGCAGCGCATTTAGGGCTTCGTTGACAGTACTCAATCGCGCGATATTTGCAGGATCACTTTTCGGCCCGATCAGCACGAAATCATTATACATCACATCGTAACGTTGAACCCCGAAACCTTGTTCAACAAATTCCAATTCAGATTGTATGGCGTGAACTAACAAAACGTCAGCATCACCATTCATCGCATTTTTGATCGCTTGTCCCGTACCAACCGCCACCACGGCGACTTGCAGACCCGTTTCAATTTCAAACTTGGGGATCAGGTAATCATAAAGACCAGAGTTTTGTGTGGATGTTGTGGATTGCACAAGTATGCGTGTTTCATCCGCATAAGTAACTGTTGCCATAAGCAAGCAAAACAGTGTGCCAAGTGCCAGAAATACCCCTTTATTCATAATTTTAAACATCCTATTCCGCAGGTGTTGCATTGTTTTTTTGTTTGACCTCATCCACCCAAAGCCCGTGATGTTCTTTAGCCCATTGTTCATCGACGTCACCCGATGTCATCGCGTCCAACGCCCCTTCCATACCAACGGAACCGATGTAGATATGTGCGAAAATGATCGCAATAAAGACAAAAGCGACAATCGTATGCCAGGTTTGAGAAAGTTGCATTTCTTCATGCGGGGCAAGCGGCGTTTTCAGCTCGCCCATGCCTAAAATACCGGAAATACCTGTGCTGTTCAAAAATTCGAAAGTTGGCGCGAACAGATTGATCTGGAATGGAAACAGCATGGACAGACCAGAAATTGAAATACTGGCACCCAGTAAAATCACACTCCAGAAAATCAACTTTTGACCGGCGTTGAATTTGGTTGATGGCGGATGCACGCCCTTAGTAAACAGCCCGCCGCCTTGTGCCAGCCATTTCAAATCGTGTTTCTTGGGAATGTTGTCTTTGATCCATAAAAACAAAACCATCAAAAGACCCAGCATAAAGGCCCAGCTGACCCAGTTATGAACGAAAATACTAATGCTTGCGATGAATGCATAAGCGGGCTTTCCAATCAACGGAATCAAACCGAAACGGCCAAATAGGGATATAAGGCCTGTCAGTGCCAACAGCATGAACGAACCTGCCATTAACCAATGAGCAAAGCGTTCCGAGAATAAAAACCGTTTGATTTTCACCCCTGATGGGCCAGCTTCAATCATAATTTTACCGCGCAACAGATAGAACAGAACAAGGAATGCCAAAACGCCCAACAACAAATAGCCGCCGCCGTTTTTTAATGGGCCTTTGCGGAACTCCAGCCAGCGCATACCGCCGTCTTGAATGATCACATGTGCCGCAGGGCCGTTTGATGAAACAGTTATATCCGCAGTACCATAGCGCAAAGCCCGAAAGACTTCAGCGTCAGAAGTGCCGCCTAATGTGCCCAATTGGGCGGCGATGTCCGCGCTTGTATTCCCTGCGCCCGTTGCTTGCTTGCGATACGTATCATCCAGCTTTTGACCTTGTTGACGTGCCATTATATCAGCTAGGTTTTGCGCGCCACCTGTGGTCGTGTGACTGTCGGTTGCGCTCTCTTGCGCAATCGCAGAAAGCCCCGTGAAAATACACAAAAATACACTGATAAAGATTGATAAAGAAAGACGTTTAAACATCTGATCGACCTTGTAAAATTTATTAAGAAGCGGGGCGCCGCAGAAGAGCAACCACCCCGTTTCAGTAAGATAAAGGGCGCATGGAGCACCCTTTATCTATTTCATGCTTCAGCCACCGTTTTTGATGCCATAAGCAGTACCCCAACCCCAGGCACCTGATCCGAAACCACGTGCAACCACACGCTCACGGTAGATGTCTGAAACCACGGCACCGTCGCCTGCCAAAAGTGCCTTGGTAGAACACATTTCCGCACAGATCGGCAATTTGCCTTCCGCCAAACGGTTACGTCCATACTTTTGGAACTCAGCTTGCGATCCGGTTTCTTCAGGGCCACCTGCGCAGAATGTACATTTGTCCATTTTGCCACGGCTGCCAAAGTTGCCGGCTTGCGGATATTGTGGTGCACCAAACGGGCATGCATAGAAGCAATAACCACACCCGATACACAAGTCCTTGGAATGCAACACCACACCGTCATCGGTCTGATAAAAACAATCCACCGGACACACGGCCATACAAGGCGCATCCGAACAGTGCATGCACGCGATGGAAATCGAGCGTTCACCCGGCTTGCCATCATTGATCGTGACCACCTTGCGACGATTGATACCCCAAGGCACCTCGTGTTCATTCTTACACGCCGTCACACAGGCATTACATTCAATGCAACGTTCAGCATCACATAGAAACTTAACTCTTGCCATTTTTCAGCCCTCCTTAAGCTACTGAGATTTTGCAAAGAGAGACTTTACTCTCTTGCATCTGGGTTACGCTGTCATAGCCGTAGGTCATGGCCGTATTCGCCGCTTCACCTACCACAAAAGGTGCAGCACCTTCTGGGAATTTATCCGAAAGATCCTTACCTTCGAACTTACCACCGAAGTGGAACGGCAAGAATGCAACGCCAGAACCTACACGTTCAGTGACCATAGCGGCAACTTTGATCTTAGAGCCTTCAGCCCCTTCGACCCAAACGTCTTGTCCGTCACGCACACCGATATTATTGGCATCACGTGTGTTTATTTCCACGAACATTTCTTGCTGCAATTCAGCCAACCAAGCGTTGGAACGACTTTCATCGCCACCACCCTCATATTCAACCAGCCGTCCTGTGGTCAGGATCATTGGATATTCTTTCGAAAAATCCTGTTTCTGAATAGAGGCATACATAGTCGGCAAACGGTAAGCTTGCTTATCTGCATATGTTGGATAGTCCTCTACCAAATCGCGGCGGTTGGTATAAAGCGGCTCTCGGTGAATGGGTACAGGATCAGGGAATGTCCAAACCACGGCACGCGCTTTAGCGTTACCAAATGGTGCACATTCGTGACTGATCGCAACCCGCTGGATACCACCCGACAAGTCGGTCTTCCAGTTGGTTTTATCACCAGCTACGGCTTCAATAGAAGCACGTTCTTCTGCGGTCAAATCGCCATCCCAACCCAGTTCCTTGAGCATGGCCATGGTAAATTCAGGGTAGCCATCCTTAATCTCAGATCCTTTGGAATAGACACCTTCTGCTAGAAGATTTGTTCCTTCACGTTCCACGCCAAAACGGGCACGGAAAGTCAGGCCACCTTCAGATACTTTCTTGGACATATCATAAAGGTTTGGCGTTCCAGGGTGCCCCATTTCAGGTGTCCCCCAACAAGGCCACGGCAAGCCGTAATATTCCCCGTCATTTGGGCCACCAACCGCTTGTAATGTGGTTTTATCAAAGGTGTGTTGATTGGCCATATGCGATTTGATCCGCTCTGGCGAACACCCCGTATACCCAATAGTCCACATACCGCCATTATACTCGTGCGTTATGCTTTCAACGTTCGGCGTATCGGCATCTTCCATCTCGATATTGCGGAATAAACGATCTGCCCAGCCAAATTTATTGGCGAACTTGCCCATGATAGTATGGTCAGGTAGCGACTCAAACAATGGATCAACCACTTGGTCACGCCACTGGAACGACCGGTTAGACGCTGTGACAGAGCCACGGGTCTCATATTGGGTCGATGCCGGCAGCAGATAAATACCGTCTGTACGATCATGCATCACAGCAGAGGTCGTTGGGTACGGATCAATCACGACAAGCAAGTCGAGTTTTTCCATCGCGGTTTTCATTTCCTTACCACGAGTTTGAGAGTTAGGCGCGTGACCCCATAAAACCATTGCGCGCACGTTGTTTGGCTGATCGATGTTGTCTTTGTCTTCCAACACACCGTCAATCCAGCGCGACACAGGGATACCCTTCATATTCATCAAAGGCTTGTCTTTACCTTCTTTGTCTTTGATGCTGTCAAAACGGCTTTTCATCCAGTCAAGATCTTCACCCCAAACACGTGACCAATGCCCCCAAGCCCCTGCGGACAGGCCGTAATAACCTGGCAGAGTGTGGGACAAGACACACATATCAGTGGCGCCTTGCACATTGTCGTGGCCACGGAAGATGTTCGTACCACCACCCGACGTACCCATGTTGCCAAGGGCAAGTTGCAAGATGCAATAGGCACGCGTGTTGTTATTACCAGTTGTATGTTGCGTACCACCCATGCACCAAATCACGGTGGCAGGACGGTTGTTAGCCAATGTTTTAGCAACGCGTCTGAGTTGTGCGCCTGGCACACCTGTTACACGTTCAACTTCTTCAGGGTTCCATTTTTTCACTTCGTCTTGGATCTGGTCCATGCCATATACCCGCGTGCGAATAAACTCACTGTCTTCCCAGCCGTTTTCAAAGATATGGTATAAAATACCCCAGATCAAAGCCACATCCGTACCCGGACGCAAACGCACATATTCGTCCGCATGGGCCGCTGTGCGCGTAAAGCGCGGATCACATACAATCAAAGGCGCGTTGTTTTCTTCTTTAGCTTTTAAGATATGCAACAAAGACACAGGGTGTGCCTCAGCTGGATTGCCGCCAATCACGAAAATCGCTTTTGAATTGTGGATGTCATTGTAGCTATTGGTCATGGCGCCGTAGCCCCACGTGTTGGCAACACCAGCCACAGTCGTCGAGTGACAGATACGGGCCTGATGATCCACGTTGTTCGTGCCCCAATAGGCGGCAAACTTGCGGAACAGATACGCCTGTTCGTTGCTGAATTTAGCGGAACCCAACCAGTATACACTGTCTGGCCCGCTTTCTTCGCGGATATCCATCATCTGGTCGCCGATCTCATTGATCGCGGTCTCCCAGCTGATGCGTTTCCATTCTCCGCCTTCTTTTTTCATCGGATATTTCAAGCGACGTTCACCGTGGGCGGCTTCACGTGCTGATGCACCCTTGGCGCAATGCGCACCTAGGTTGAACGGGCTGTCAAAGCCGGGTTCTTGACCCGTCCAAACACCGTTGTCCACTTCTGCCATGACGGTACACCCGACAGAACAGTTGGTACAAACCGATTTGACGGTTTTGACCGCGTCATTTACCGCGGATTGGGCTGATGCCTGTGTTACAGAACCTGCTGTTGCACCTACCGCTGCAAGGCCACCGATGGCCAAGCCCGATCCCCGAAGGAATGCGCGGCGGTCAACAGATTTCTCTGCTACTTTAGACAGGAGGCTTGTCCGTTGGGAGCGTCTCGCAATCCCGTTGGTCTTTTTCCTGAGCATTATATTATCTCCATTGCTATTTGGCAGAATTGCCACTTTTGCTATGTATTCTTATGCGTCGTCACGGTGGTCTGGGCGTTTCGCAACCTCTCACCGCTTAGCTGTGATCTTATCCGTTTAAAAACGGGCACTATCTAAGTATGCCCGCGTGTGGGCGGTATCTTGCAGACCTTCGCCTGCATGTTCATCAAGCGTGCCGGCAACAGCCGCCTTACCTGATACAGCGACAGCGACAGCAGGTGCTGCAGCAGTTGCCAGCTTTAGGAAATCACGTCGGCCGCTTGGTGCAACCTCGTCTTTTTTAGTCATCCGACTACTCCTATGTTGTGGCCCGCTTACGCGAACCGGTTAAAGGGGCCGTTACTTGGCCACCATACGAAATGCTTCTTGCTCAATCGCAACAAACACGCGGCCTATTGCGCCCACGGGCGCATAAAGAACCGAATTTTTGGCTCCTTCCAAATCCGCGAAAAAATGCCCAGCCCAAGGGCCGATATGTTTGTTGAAAAACTGTTTTTGTTGATCCAGATCAGCTGGCGCACCAAAACGGCCCGTGATCATGCCCGCCATCATTTCAAACAGGCTGGCAATATTATCTTCGGGTTCAAACACGTTAGGGGCGCGCGAAATACGCAGACCCATCATGTCATTGCGCAAAGCCGCCAGCGGTTTTTCATTTAGGAAACCCGTCAGATAAAAACTGGCATAAGGCAGCAATTCACCGCGCCCAAGGCCGATGAAAAGCGCATTAAACTCACTTTCCGACGATTTTTCATTCTGTGCTGTTGCCACTCGCGACAAAGCTTTAAAGCCCGCGCCTAAATCACTGTCATCCCCTTTCAGGGAAACAGTCTTTTTTAGCAAAGTTTTATCGGGCGGCCCTGCAAGCAAGGTGGCCAGATAATCATAAAGATCGGCACGCAGCTGATCTTCCGGCGTTATGTCTATCTTCGATGCAGTTGCCAGCACCCTATCCTCCTTCATGTGCCCAATGGGGCATTAAACCTGCGCTTCAAAATTAAAGCGCATTCTTTTTTTCGAGACATACGTTTCCGCTCTCTCGGCTATGTCGTCACGTGCTACCACCACACCGCTGACTTCAGCGATCACATCCGCGTCCGCTTCTGTTTCATCGTCAATCAAGGCCAGTGCCTCTGGCATCTCTTCTTCTTGGTCATTTGTCTCTTCTATTTCTTCAGGCGCATCCGCCGCTTGCTCAACTGCCTCTTCTTGGCGTGCCATTTCTTGCACATGTGCCAATAGCCCCTTGCCGACCTGATAAGTGGTTTGAATATCTTCCAAAGCGCGTTCACTTTTGGTGAAATCTTCCCCATAATCCAACAGCGCATCAAGATTGGCCAAGGCAGGGTTGCTGAGCCACAGTTTGCGCAGGGCGCGATTGCGCAAGCGTGTTGGGACCGCTTTAGCCATAAAGACTGAAAAATCATCTCCGGTTTGCATCATGTCGGGATCTTGCAGACCCAGTTCTTCTAAAATCTCTGCATCAGTTTGGGCTTCCAACTGTTCTTCGGCTTGCTTTTCCACAACGGCTACGTCTAATGCAACTTCAGCCTCAATCTCAGCTTCAACCGCTTGCTTGCGACGACTCCAGAAATCTTGACGAGTATTCATTGTACAAATTCCGTCTTTTGGCCAGGCGCGCGATACACATCCGTTACTTGTTTAATACGGTGATCACCCACCCCATCCTCAATAAAATCTTCGAATTTCTTACCGCGTTTGCGTTTTTTAAAGATCTCATCCTGATGATGGGTTTCAATAAATTTGGAAACCCACGCTTTGACGCCTTCGGGCATGGCGATGGCTTCAACCAGATCATCCCCGTTATCTGCATAATCCTGCGCGTCATAAGGCGAGGCCGTGACTAAAAGCAGCTCAATATCCGCAAGCCTGTCATGGTTGCCTATGTTTTGCATCACTACGTAAAGCGATGGAATTTTTGTGGAAAGGCCGGTCAGATAAGCTTCAGTATCCGTGCGGAAAAGTTCTAGCGGCAATGTGCCAGCATGGTATTCGACAGCGTCACCTTCACGGCGCAGCTCCTGCCAGTTAGCAGGCCCTGCCCCTGGCAGTACACCAATTGCTTTCCAGTGCCATTTCGCCCATTTGGTAGTACCGGGCGTTTTACGCACCACGATCCCAACCGGAATTGAAATTGATCTGGAATTCATTCCCCCTGTCCTCCCAAACAGTCGCAGTTATAGTTATTGCTGTTGTTGGTATCAGGTTAAGCTGGCTGGAAATGGTTTACCAAGTGTTGATTAATGAAAATCCGCGGCAATCGACCTTAAATCAAAATGCGGGACATAATGTCCAGATTTTTTCTGGTGATTTTTTAACTTACGGTCAAATTGTCCACTTCACTAAAAGCCGAGTAAAAGTATCAGAAAAGGTATTCAGATCATATTCAAAGAATCAATTTTATCATTAAGAAAGCTTACAGTTTTCAACTTACTTCACGGTTGAAAAATCACTGACTTACCGACTTAAAGACCTTAGTAAATAAATTATAGAACTGCGCATTTTCTGCCTTTACCAAAAGTTTTTTTCGTGCCTATGTTTAGCCCACTGCAATTATAACCCCGTTTTTTCAAGCCAAAAAGCCAGGACAAAAACATGTCTAAGACGTTGATTTTATGTGATTGTTTAAAATCACAAAACATAGATACAGCATCATTTGATCGCCTGGAAAATATAAAATGTTCACGCATTCATTCCACGCTTTGCACCACGCAAATTAATGAAGCCGCAAAATATATAGAAGCAGGAGATGCGATTATTGCCTGTTTCCAAGAACGTGCGATCTTCGAAGAACTGGCCGAAGAATTGCAGGTTACACCACCTGAATTCGTAGATATTCGCGACCGTGCTGGCTGGTCAGATAAAGGGGATGATAGCGGCCCCAAAATGGCGGCTTTAATCAGTGACACGCAGCTTTCCGGTGTGTTCGAAAAATCCGTTGATGTAATCTCAGAGGGTTTATGTTTGATCCTAGGAACACCAGAAATCGCTCTAAGTGCAGCAGAAAAACTAAGTGAAACCTTAAGTGTTACAGTCTTGTTATCTGCATCAGTAGAAGCCCCGTTGTCCCGTGATTTTGACGTCGCCACAGGCCAGTTGAAATCCGCCACAGGCAGCCTTGGTAATTTCACAATCCGCATTGACGCATTCCAGAGTTTAGATCCAGCAGGGCGCGGTGAACGCAAGTTTACATCCCCGCAAGACGGTGCTGTCTCTGAATGCGATATCATTTTAGATCTTACAGGCAACACCCCGCTTTTCCCCGCACCAGAAAAACGTGACGGATATTTGCGCGCGGATCCTAAAGATCCATTGGCAGTTGCAAACGCCGTTTTTGAAGCCTCGCATATGGTTGGTGCTTTTGAAAAACCGCTTTACCTTCAATATGACGCGAACTTATGCGCCCATTCGCGGGCTCAACAAGTGGGATGCAGCAAATGTTTAAACATTTGCCCGACCAATGCATTGTCACCAGACGGGGATCATATCACAATTGATCCGATGATCTGCGCTGGTTGTGGTGCCTGTTCTGCATTATGTCCATCAGGGGCCATCACATATGATGCCCCGCCTGTATCACACTTGTTTCGGCGTATCCAAAATCTGGTTGCAGTTTATACCGGTTCAAACGGCAAAAACCCACAGCTATTAGTGCATGACACCACGTATGGCGGTGAAATGATTTCGCTGGCAGCGCGTTTTGGTAAAGGCCTGCCGGCCAATGTGATCCCGCTTGAAGTAAATACAGTCACAGGTTTCGGGCATGCTGAAATGCTGGCAGCCCTCGGAGCAGGTTTTGGCCTTGTGCATATACTGATTTCACCCAAAGCAGAAAGTTCAGTGATCAGTGAAGAAGCTAATTTGGCCAATGCTATTGCAGGTCAACCACAAGTATCCTTGATTGACGTCACCGATCCTGATGCGTTTTGCGATACGTTATATGCGGCTAAAAACATTGTCTCTGTGGCCAACCCAATCTTACCGATTGGTGGTCGGCGTGATGTGGCCCGGCTTAGTGCCAAGGCTTTACAACCTGACCTAGATGAACCAGTTCCTTTGCCTAAAGGCGCGCCTTATGGTGCTGTTATCGTCGATACAGATGCATGTACTTTGTGCCTGTCTTGCGCCTCGCTTTGCCCATCTGGGGCATTAGGAGATAACCCTGATCTACCACAACTGCGGTTTCAAGAAACGGCTTGCTTACAATGCGGTCTTTGCGAAACAGTTTGCCCGGAAAACGCGATTACCATGCTGCCGCAAATGAACTTGGCTGACAGTGCTTTTAATCAAAAGGTACTACACGAAGAAGAACCCTTTGCATGCATTGAATGCGGGGCACTATTCGGGGTGAAATCCACCATAGAACGCATAGTGGAAAAGCTAGAAGGCAAACATTCTATGTTTGCTAAAAATGAAGCAAGTGATCTGATTAGAATGTGCGACACCTGTCGCATCAACGCTCAATATCAAAACACTGACAACCCATTTCAAGGTGGTGACCGCCCTAAAACCCGTATGACAGAGGATTATTACTCTGACCGAAAAGATCACTAGTAGATTGAATATAAGGATAAAAATATGAGCGATGAAGAGTTTAACATGAGTATGCGAAAATTCCTTAAACAGGTAGGCGTAACGTCACAGCAAGCGATAGAAGAAGCCATGCAAGCTGCAGGCGCCAGCACCACAGCACGTAAATCTTTTGATGTAAAAGTCGTTTTAACGATTGGTGAATTGGATATGACCCATGTTGTGAGCGGCCAGATTGCAGGTAAAACTTGAAATGACCCTGACCCGTGAAACCGTATTAGATGCATTAAGCAAAATTACCGATCCTATAAGCCAAAAAGACATCGTTACCGCTGGATTGGTGAAAGCTTTAAGCGTGAATGACGGCACTGTGCGTTTTGTGCTGGAAATTGACCCTACACAAGCAAAAGCTATGAATGAGGTGCAAGCACAGGCAACCGTAAATTTAAAATCGCTAAAGGGCGTGGCGGATGTTTCGGTTGTCATGACTGCCCATAGTACGGCTCCGACGCCACCAGATTTGAGTGGCGGTAAAAAAGCGGAGCCATCGGGGCCACAAAAAATTCCGGGCATAGATCGGATTATTGCGGTGGCTTCAGGCAAAGGCGGTGTAGGAAAATCTACTGTGTCCGCCAATTTGGCAGTAGCGCTGGCCGCCGAGGGGCGCAAAGTCGGGCTGCTGGATGCCGATGTTTACGGGCCATCACAACCGCGCATGTTGGGAATATCGGGGCGCCCATCTTCACCTGACGGCACCACCATCTTGCCTCTGCGCAATCACGGTGTCACACTTATGTCCATCGGGTTAATGACACGTGAAGATGAAGCCGTAGTCTGGCGCGGCCCGATGTTAATGGGTGCCTTGCAACAAATGATGACACAAGTACAATGGGGAGCATTAGATGTTCTGATTGTCGATCTGCCCCCTGGCACGGGTGACGTGCAAATGACACTGGCACAAAAAGCCGAAGTGACAGGCGCTCTGATTGTTTCCACACCACAAGATGTCGCGTTAATAGATGCCCGTAAGGCTCTGGATATGTTTGATAAATTAAACACTCCAATCTTAGGCATGATTGAAAATATGTCGACACATATCTGCTCGGAATGCGGGCATGAGGAACATGTCTTCGGCCATGGTGGCGTGGCAATAGAGGCCGCAAAACTAAACACAGATTTGCTGGGTGAAATCCCTTTGCATATCGATATTCGCCTTGCCAGCGATGGTGGCGCACCTATTGTCGTGTCAAAACCAAACTCATCCCACGCACAGGCGTTTCGCGCTATTGCACGAAAAATGATCAAAGACGGGCACGCATGACAACAGAACCGAACTTTCCACCTCTGCTTTCGGGCCAAGCTGTAACAGGCGCAATTGACCCGTTTGAAAAGGCAATATCACTGGCCACCTTGGGCTGTGATGCAGGTGTCATTGTCTATAATATCAGCAATGATACTTTACAATCAGCCATCATCTTTGCCCCCGAAGTAGCACTAGAGAAAGCTTGTGCCATGATGATTGCTTGCGGCATCGGTTATTCTAACGCGTTGGGCGCACTGGCCCCCCCTGAGGTAGCCGTACATCTGGACTGGCACGGCAGTATTTTGGTCAATGGCGCAATTTGCGGTGGCTTAAAAATGGCTGCCTCAGACAATAAAGCCAACGACACGCCTGATTGGCTGGTTATCGGGCTGACAGTACCGCTTTTCCCTACCCATGACGAAGGCGGCTTAACACCAGATCAAACCACTTTGTTTCAAGAGGGTTGTGTTGAAGTCAACTCGGTTGAACTTTTAGAAAGTTGGTCCCGCCACACATTGGTCTGGATCAATCGCTGGAGCGATGAAGGCTCTGCCCCGTTACACATGGAATGGCGTTCTAAAGCCCATGGGATGGGGGATACCGTGACGACGACGGTTAATCACGATGAAGTCACTGGCAGCTTCCTTGGTATTGACGAGAACTTTGGCATGTTGATCCGCAGCGGCGAAACCACAAGAATCAAACCTTTGTCCAGCTTGTTACAAAACGGAGATCAACGATGAAACTTGCACGTGCCATTCATTTTGACGAAAGTGATCGCAATGTTTTTCACACTGCCGCGCGCACAGGAGAATGGGCTATTAGCGGTGGTTTTGAATTTTCCGATTGGTCAGATGCTGATCTGAAAGGTAAAAACCGTCAAGCTTTTGCCAATGGCTGGCTGGGCCTGGAAACTTTCGGACGGGTTACTTTTGTTGCAGTAACCCAAATTGAAGCGGCCGAATTAAAAGCCTTAACCGACCGTCTTACACAGCATTTCGTTGACATCTACGGCGCGCCATCGCCAGAGGCTGCCCATCCTGTAGCAATGCGTGAATTGGAACATGCGTTGGATTTATGCGAAGACCACGCCCCTAATACCTTGATTGCAGTAAGCCGTGAGCTGACCGAAGCCGGCGTAAACGAGCAATTCCGCACGATTGAGACAGAGGATGCAGGCCTAGATCAGTTCGCGATACATGGGGACATGGAATGAGGAACGGGGGTTAGGATGTGTGCCGTCCACCCACCCTACGAATTGTTAGATTAAGTTGCCTACTTAATCATCTCATACGGATGATCGACCTTTGTAAACATGTAGATTTTAGGAACAACGCTGGTGAGCCGGAATTAGGTAGCTATGGTCGTGATGCCTCAGAATAATTCTAAATCATTTCAAGTAAAACTCCTTTCTGGCAATTCGATCTTCTCTATGAAACCAGATCCCTTGCCATATGTATTTTAAGCAAGCCCTTCTTGGCTATCTTCCATTCACGTAACATTATTTATTACAGAACTGTACTCATCTAGTGTGCCAATTTTAAAGCTACCAGTCGCCCCCACGAGTGGGCGCAAAGCCACTCACCCAGGGTCAGGCGTTACGCTTTAAGTATTTCGCATTATTTATTTATGATAATTATCCCGCTTTATAAAACTTAACAATCCACAGCGCACACCCAACGGAAAGCACACTCATTATTCATAACTTTTTGCCTAAAATTTATTCACAAAGCTAAATACTCTCAACATCTTAATCACATATCCTAGCCGGGGCATTACCCCTGCCCTAACATCCGCTTAATGGAAACCATACGAAAAACTCTGTACCAACGCCCATCTCACTTTTGGCCCGGATTGTGCCACCATAGCGTGTAACAATTGTTTGGCTGATCGATAGTCCTAACCCCGTGCCTTCGCGTTGTTTGGTAGTGAAAAACGGGTCGAATATTTTATCCAACACATCCTTGGCCATGCCTTTTCCTGTGTCTTCAACAGACAGGGTAATGCCTTTAACCCCATCGATGACTGCATTTTCAGTGGCCAGACATAACTCACCCCCATCAGGCATTGCATGAATGGCGTTAACGATCAGATTAATCAGCACCTGTTGTAGCTCAGTGCGATTCATCGACACCTCACCTTTAGCTTTTTGGCTGCGTTTTACATCAATACGCACCTTATTCATCAAGTGCTGTACCAGCACCAAACAATCAGTCAGAACATCATCAGGTGATTGCAGTTCGATGACGTCAGAATATTCTTCGGGACGGGCAAATTGCAGCAACTTGCTGACCAAAACATTAACACTATGAACTTGCTCGTCGATCAAACGCAGTTCAGTTTCCACATCTTTCGCTATGCCGCCAAGCTCTTGTCGCACAACATCAATATTACCTTGTATCACCGCCATAGGATTATTAATCTCATGGGCAATACCTGCAGTAATCTCACCGATCGCTGCCAATTTTTCAGATACAACCAGTTGTTTTGTTGTCGCTTCTAGGCGTTTGTTAGCATCACTGAGTTCTTGGGTCCGCTCAACCACACGGTCATTCAACTCACCTGCTAGACCGCGCAACCGAGCATCCCGTTCCTGTATTTGCCCCAGAAGATCATCAAGGTGTGATGCTACTTGCCCTATTTCATCATCTGTGCGTGTCCATCCTGTGCGCGCACCCAATTCCCCTGCTTCCACCTTACCAATGGTTTTTAACATGCCTTCAAGCGGGCGAAAAATACCGCGGGCCCAACGTAAGAATATAGGAACAGATAACGCGACAACCGCCAAGAGCGCCGCAACACTGATCCATAAGGTACGGGCTTTGGCCGCCCTGAACGGTGTATCTAAAAATCCCACATACAACATGCCTATGCGGGTGCCATTGCTGTCTATAATCGGTTCATAAGCTGAGATATACCAATCATTAACCACAAATGCACGATCCAGCCAAACTTTGCCTTCATCCAGTACAGTTGAACGTACAATGGCTGAAACCCGGGTGCCAAGCGCACGGACATTTTCAAACAAACGCACATTAGTGCTGATGCGAACATCTTCCAGAAACAATGTTGCAGTGCCTCGGCTACCGTCGGTCAGGCTGGCGGCGGGATAGACCAGATCGTTAATTGTATCGATAAAATCTAGGTTACGGTTCAACAAGATACCTGCAACCAAGGCGCCATGATAATTGCCAATCGTAAATGGGGCCGCAGTATGCACCACCATGCCACGGCTTTCCATCGATTTATCCGTGGGCACGGCAGCTTCAGTTGGAACCAGATCAATATTAGCCCGGCTTGCAAGATCATAAGAGAAAATGCCAAGGTCATCAGCTGAAAATAAATCGATTGCAGTATGTGCTTGCCCCTTAATCGCATTTTTCACCACGATCCAATCCTTGAAGTGTGTGTAATATTGCGCGTCATAAAAAGCTGGCAAAGCACCTTCAGGCATCGCTAGATATAAAAAATCCACTCCCATTTCACGGCGTTTTATTTCCAAAAAATCTGTTACACCATTCACATCCTGCCCAGAAATCACATCTGAAAAAGCAGCAGAGTTCGCCATCGCCTGGGCCTTGTCTTCACTGGATTTCAGGATATTAGCAAAATATTGATGCGCAATGGTCAGCTCACCATTTACTTTTGCAATCAACAGGTTATCAAATCTTGTCGACCATTGTGCAAAAGTACCCCCCAGCAATAAGGGCATAACAACAAGCATTGGTAAAATAGCAATAACCAACAGGCGAAATCTGACAGAACGAAACCAGCCAGAAGCTATTGGTGTTTTGCTGTTATTCATTCCACATTGCACATTTTCGATCAACAGTTTTACGTGACACCCCGAGCCTACGGGCAGCTTCAGCGCGGTTACCTTCGCATTCATCCAAGACCCGTAAAATATGCTGGCGTTCCACTGATTGCAAAGTGTCATCAATGGTAAAGGAACTTTCAACATCCGCACCTTCAAAATCTGGTGGAAATTCCCCTAAAATTAAAGATCTTTCAATCAGATTACGTAATTCACGTACATTTCCTGGCCAGTCATACCGCATAAAACCGCGCCGAATAGCACTGGAGATATTTAAAGGTTCCACTGCAAGTTCAAAGGATATTTCTTGCATGAACTTATCAGCCAATTCCTGCACATCTTCAATACGGTCGCGCAAAGCTGGCATTTCAATTTGCAATACATTGATCCGGTAAAACAAATCCGCACGCAAACGCCCTTCAGCCACTGCAGATTGCAAATCTGTATTTGAGGCAAAAACAAAACGCACATCCACTCGAACATCACGGCTGGAACCAAGGGGGCGAATCTTTTTATCCTCAATGACACGCAACAATGCGCCTTGAATATCAAAGGGTAAATCAGCAATTTCATCTAGAAAAAGCGTGCCGCCACTGGCATGTAAGAATAAACCTTCACGGCCATCTTCATCATCTTCATTTTGCTTACTCACATGACCAAAAAGTTCGCTTTCCAAGAGTTTGGCAGAAATGGTAGCACAGTTCACTGTGACAAAAGCTTTGTCAGCACGTTCTGACAACGAATGCAGTGTTCTTGCCGCAACTTCTTTGCCTGTACCACTTTCACCGGTTATCAATACTGTACTTGGTAAAGGCGCGACACGCTGCAAAGTGTCACGAATACTTGTGATGCTTTTTGAATGGCCTTGTAAACGGTTGCGTCGTTTGTTTTCCTTAGTGTTACTTTCCAGCTCATGGTGCAACAAAAAGTTTTCACGACGCAAGCGCATCCTATCAATGCATCGTGCAACAGCATTCAAAATTTGGTTGGACCGAAACGGCTTCAACACAAAATCCACGGCACCAGCTTGCAAAGCGCTGATTGCAGTTTCAAGATCCGCAAATGCCGTGATCAGAATAGCATCAGCAAAAAAACCGACCCTGCGCTGCTCACGCAGCCAATCCACACCGTTTTTACCAGGCATGATATTATCCAGAATAACCACATCGAAATGCCCAGCATCCAGTAATTTAGCTGCCTCTTGTGTATTGGCAGCTTCCGCAACATTACGGCATCGCGGCTTTAATATCTTTACCAGAAAATTTCGCATCCCCGGTTCATCATCGACCACCAGAATAGAGGCTTGTGATAACCATGGCCCGAAAGCAGGTTCATTTGTTAAGTCACGTTTTACAAATGCCGTCTGCGCCATAAAGTTTCCTATAAGGTCCTATTTTGGTTTCTTAATTAAGCATATTTCAGTCAAATTTCCAAACAGAAAATCATATCCGCATGAAGATGATTATGAGTTAATTGCAGTAATATATTTCTACCAACATCCTGTAAAACTTATCACCCTAGTAATTCTTTAACTGCCCCACCAGCTTTGCCAAAATCCATGCGACCCGCATATTGGGATTTTAAAGCCCCCATGACTTTCCCCATGTCGCGCACACATGTGGCGCCCACTTCAGCAATCACTTCTTGCACTACAGTACGGGTTTCATCTTCAGATAATTGTTTAGGCAAAAATTCTTCTATGACCTTAATTTCGCTTAATTCTTGATCCGCTAACTCTTGCCGGCCGGCATTTGCATACGTCGCTGCACTATCAACCCGTTGTTTCACCATTTTGGTCATAATCCCAAGAATATCATCATCCGATACACCATCGAGATTACCGTCAATGCGCGCAGCAATATCACGGTCTTTGATAGCAGCATTTACCAGCCGTATCGTGCCAAGCCGGGTTTTTTCCTTATCCAGCATCGCCTGTTTCATCGCGCTCTTTAATCTATCTCGCATGATGTATGGGTCTCCCGTCCCGGTTTTTGGTATTTCTGACCTGTCACAATATCCAGTTACAGTCAAATAGACAATAAAAACTCTTTATTCTAAGCCTTTGAATTTTAAATATTTTTGATTTTTTCCATCTCTTGACCTATTAAGTGCAAAGCCGTAGTTTGCGCCAAATTCACCATAGGATCTTGGCCATGTCTAAAGCTGCTGCACCCCAAAAAAATGAGGGCAAACCAACGGCTTGTATTGTTTTGGCCGATGGAACCATCTTTTATGGGCATGGCTTTGGGGCGTATGGGGTGATTCAAGCCGAATTATGCTTTAACACGGCTATGACCGGTTACCAAGAGATCATGACTGATCCATCTTATGCAGGGCAAGCCATCACCTTTACCTTTCCCCATATCGGCAATACCGGTGTGAATATTGAAGATGATGAAACCTCAGATCCTGTCGCACGCGCCATGGTAGTAAAATGGGATCCAACAGAGCCGTCAAGCTGGCGCGCTGAAGAAACTCTGTCAAAATGGTTGGAAAAACGTGGGCGCATTGGTGTCGGCGGAGTTGATACCCGGCGTTTGACCCGTGCAATCACCCATCAAGGCGCACCGCATGTCGCAATTGCGCATAATGCAGATGGCGACTTTGATATTGAAGCCTTACTGGCTGATGCCCGCGCGTTCCCTGGCCTTGAAGGCTTAGATCTGGCCAAGGATGTGACTTGTGCGCAATCCTACAACTGGAACGAACAACGCTGGGCATGGCCTGACGGCCACCCCGAAGGCGCACTGACTGGCAAGAAGGTTGTGGCCATAGATTATGGTGCAAAGCGTAACATTCTTAGATGTTTAGCCTCTGCCGGTTGTGATGTGACTGTGTTGCCTGCCAGTAGCACAGCCCAAGAAATTCTGGCCCATAAACCTGCGGGAATATTCCTATCCAACGGCCCTGGTGACCCGGCAGCAACGGGTGAATATGCTGTACCGATGATTAGGGAAATATTAGACACAACAGATCTACCCATCTTTGGTATTTGTCTCGGCCACCAAATGTTGGCACTGGCTTTAGGTGGTAAGACCATGAAAATGAGCCATGGGCATCACGGAGCCAATCACCCGGTTAAAGAACATGCCACAGGCAAGGTTGAAATCACCTCTATGAATCACGGATTTGCAGTTGATGCACAATCCCTACCCAGCGGCATAGTTGAAACCCATGTATCGCTGTTTGACGGCTCGAATTGTGGCATTCGCATTAAAGACCGCCCGGTTTTTTCTGTACAGCACCACCCGGAAGCCAGCCCTGGCCCGCAAGATAGTTTCTATCTGTTTGAACGGTTTGCTGCTTCTTTAAGATAAATTAAGAAAAACTTAATAGATTCTCTGCATGTATAATGATCAAATATTTGGTCTATGCTCATGTCTCATGCCGTTTCACATCTTAAAATTGTCCCGCAATCAGCAAAGATTAATGCCACCTACCAGCGCCCTAAACAGAACTTGGGCAGTGTATTGTTAGAAAATAACTGGGTCACCGAGGGTGACCTCTTAAAAGCCTGGAGCATTCAACGTGTTGAACAGGCCTATATCGGCGAGATACTTATTGGGCTGGGTAAAATCACATCAGATCAGCTTTATCAGGCTTTAAGTACACAATATAATCTGGAATTGGTTGATTTAACGACACGCCCGCCTTCAACAAATTGGGCGGATTTTTCTGATGCAAAAAAATCCTTAAAGCACGGGTATATTATATGGCGCAATACCGGGCACAACCTGACAATTGCGTTAAGTAACCCCGATCAAATGGGCAAGCTGCAAAATATGTACCAAAATGATGCAAAAGATGTTGATTTCGTTCTAATCAAACCCAGTGATTTACATAACTTTATCGTGCCGGATCAGAACAAATCTTTACAAAATGCCGCTATAAATTGCTGCCCGGATTCTATGAGTTGCCGCATATGGGCACACTCTGAAAAACAATATTTATGGGTTTTTATCATATTTTTGCTGACCTGTGCATCCTTATTTGCCCCGGTCACAGCTTTGACATTTGGGCTATCGTTGGTTTTTTTAGCTTTGATAATACTTATGGGGTTTCGTATCGTTTGCCTTTTTGCCTTGGTAAAACCAGTGAAAACACCCCCTCATCGACAACAGGTTAAAGCGCTCATTAAGCGCCCTAAAGTTTCAATATTAGTGCCTTTATTTCAAGAAAGTGCTATATTGAAACGCTTGGTTAAGCGAATGCAAGCCATCTCATATCCTAAAGAATTATTAGAAATTTATTATATTTTTGAAAAAGACGATCCGCATACCAAAGCCGCTCTAATAGAATTAAATTTGCCTTGGTACATGAAAACCATTGAGGTGCCTAAGGGTCAGTTGCAAACAAAACCACGCGCTATGAATTACGCATTGGATTTTTGCGCAGGAAGTATAATCGGCATTTATGATGCTGAAGATGCACCCGAAATAGGCCAGATTGAACAAGTTGTTCAAAAATTCGCACATAGTGAAGATAATATCGCGTGTATTCAATGTGTTTTAGATTTTTACAATACCAGCACTAACTGGATGTCACGTTGCTTTTCAATCGAATACGCGATCCTGTTCCGGTTAATACTACCCGCATTAGACAGATTGAAATTGCCCATTCCTTTAGGCGGAACATCTGTGTTTTTTCGCCGCAATGTATTGGAAGAGCTTGGGCGTTGGGATGCATATAATGTTACTGAAGATGCCGATCTTGGGTATCGGTTATATCGCATGGGTTATCGTTGTTCTTGGATCAATAGCGTCACCTATGAAGAGGCCAATTATAGGGTATTACCCTGGATCAAACAAAGATCACGATGGTTAAAAGGGTTTTTCCTGACTGCTTTTGTTCACTTACGTCACCCTGTAACACTGCACCGGGAAGTTGGAACTATGGCAATTGCAACTATGTTTTGCTTCTCAGTTATTCCGTGGATTATATGCCCGTTAGTTCCGATTATTCTGCCTATGTGGCTTCTAAGCTTGGGCGTTGATTTACCCATTTATTCAGAGTTGCCAAAAGGCTTCATCAATACGTTATGCGCCATATTTGTTGCAACTGAACTTATGTCATATTTTTTAGGTTACAAAGCGACCAGAGTTGATGGAAAAAGGCACTTAAAGTATTGGTTAGTATCGATAATTTTTTACTGGCCTATTGCCTGTTTAGCTTCTTACAAGGCATTATTTGAAGTGTTTTATCATCCTTCATTTTGGGATAAAAGCGAACATGGCATAAATGATCAACTTTATACAAGTGCCATCCGAAAGCTAACCCACCTCCCCCAAAAGAAAGTCGATCTATAAGTGTGTTTCAAACCTCACCCGCATCAATTTTCAAACGCGTTTCAAAAGCAACAGACAGATGGTTTTTTAAGGCTTCATTTGCAGAGGCACCATCATGTTTTGAAATTGCGTCGACAATCGCTTCATGCTCATCAAGCGTTTTTTCACTACGCCCTTCCACTGCCAATGCAGATGACGTCAACAATGCCATAGAACGATGCACCATTTCTAATAAGCTGATCAGGTAACGATTACGGCTGGCCAGATGGATTTGATTATGAAACCGACGGTTTGCGCGCGACAATTTATCTGGATTACCAGTAATCTTACGATCAGAGGCAATCATATTGTATAAAACGCGCACTTCTTCTGGGGTTGCGTGCTGAGCCGCCAGTTGCGCCGCCAAACCCTCCAATTCAGCACGCACTTCATAAAGTTCGGCTAATTGGGTATGATCCAACGATGCCACGATTAATGAACGTCCGTCACGGGTCAGCATGTTCTGGGTTTCCAGCCGCTGCAAAGCCTCACGAATGGGGGTACGTGAAACCTGAAACCGATCTGCCAGTTCACTTTCAACCAACCGGTCGCCCGGCCTGTAAGTACCTGTATCAATCGCACCAAGGATTAGATGATAAGCATCTTTTTGATTTTTCACACGAAAAGTCCTTTTTATTTTTTTACCTTGCGGTAAATATCATCCACACCGATAAACTCCACTAAATCATAGCCTTTGGACTTCATCAATTGCGGTAGATCCGACGATTGCGTGTTATTTTCAATACTGAATATTTCAATATCATACTTATCAAATGGGAAGTTGGTCAGAATATCCACTTCACCGCCTTCAACATCCAAAGATAGAAAATCGATTTTTTTCAATTTCTGCTCATCCAAAATTGACTGAAGAGTCTTTTTCGGCAAATTATGAATAACCTCTTTATGCTGGGCGTTTGCACGCACCTTGGTTAGTAAATCAGCATCATAACTGTCCAGAAATCCACTCATCTGAGTATAACCCGAAATCACTTCCATAAAATCCGCTTTACCGGATTTACCTGCAACAGCATAGCCAAAACAAGGGCAGTTCCGTACGCTTTCAGACAGTTTCAACTGCGTCGGAGATGGTTCAACCACAATACCTGTCCAATTACGAAAAACTTCGAAAAACAATGTATTAGAGCCAGTTACCCCGTCATATCCACCAATATCAACAAAGACACCACCCCGCTTACCATTCCAAAGCCGGTCGATCATTCGGTCTTGCCCTGCTTGCGAGAAAAAAAGCGGGGTTGGCGACAGCATATTTGATATTGTGTGAACTTGGTGTAAGGCTTCACCACGTCGGCGCGAGCGGTCAGTTTTAAGGAAATCACTTAACTCTTTATGCGCTTCTTGCAATAAGCGTTGCGCCTTATTTATTTTTTCATGTGGCTTCATAATCTTCCCTTAAGCATCCCCGGTAATAATCCAAGCCTTTGTTGGCACACGAACCATGTCTCCGTCTAGGTATTCCTGATAAGCCTCACTCACTAATTGCGCTATTTCCAACCGTTTTTCAGGGGCCATGCCTTCAAGCTGTCTGGCAAGCGGACCAATACGCAAGGTAAACTGAACTGCGCGCTCCACAGGGTCTGGATCATCCCCAGTGGTGATCGCCGCAGCGGCATCAACGGCATGCCATGCAAGGTTACCCCAACCTGCCTGTTCCAAAATAGGCGCAAAAAGATCAGGATCAGACCATGCAAAAGGGCCAGGTGTACCCGCGGGTGGTGCTGGTGGCATTTCACCCAGCAATGTACGCGCCGCTTTTATCGGGATCGTCGCCCAGCCGTTATCCTTTGCAGCACACCAACACACGATGGCCAGCTTGCCACCCTGAACAGTTTGATTTCGTATATGGGTCCAGCCGGCAACCGCATCATCAAAGAACATCGCGCCACAGCGTGAATAAACCGCATCATAAGGTCCGCCCAGAGGGTCGTTGGCGGCATCAGCCAGCATGTATTGTGCACCGGCTTGTTGTTTTGCCAAAGCCAACAAATCTTTTGAAATATCCACTCCGGTGACATTTGCCCCTAAAGCGGCTAATCTCCGGCTGGTACTTCCTGCCCCGCACCCGACATCCAACACGCGCTTACCAGCGACATTGCCCAAAGCTGTAATGCCGATATCACCAACGGGACCTAGCAGATGATCCAATCCGTCCATGCGTTTGGACCACTCTTTCCCGACATTGCCTTGCCAATCTAACTTGTTAACCATATTTCCTCCTAGACCTCGTCAAGTTGACCCAATAAGACACATGTATGCAACAGGCTTTTTCACATGTCACCACTTGGGTGTTTGATTTGGATAACACGCTTTATCCACCTGCAGATGCATTGTTCGATCAAATCGATGTGTTGATGACCCAATATGTCATGGACGCCTTGAAACTTGACTATCCTGCCGCCAATAAACTTCGAGCGGATTACTGGGCGCAATACGGCACCACGTTAGCAGGTTTAATGGAAGTGCATGGTTTAGATCCTGAGCCATTTCTGGATGTAGTGCACCAGATTGATTTGTCCCACGTTCAAGCAGATCACAAGCTGCGCGATGCGATTGAACGACTTGAGGGGCGCAAGATTGTATATACTAACGGGTCGCGCACTCATGCAGAACGGGTAACCAAGGCGCGTGGCTTAGACAACGTTTTTGATGCGATGTATGGTGTTGAACATGCTGGCTATGAGCCAAAACCGCGGCGCATAGCATTTGAACGGGTATTTGCCCTTGATGGGGTTCAATCTGATGCTGCGGCCTTGTTTGAAGATGACCAAAGAAATCTGGAAATACCCCATGCGATGGGCTTAAAAACCGTTCTGGTGGGCCCCAAAGATGACCGCCCTTACATCCATTATCAAACTGAAGACCTGACGGACTTTCTGTCGCGGCTTGTCGTATAAGCCTTTTCGCGCCATCGCAATCAGCCTAAGCTGATAACATGGAACATATCAGCACAGATATAATGATTTCAGGCGGCGGAATCGCTGGTATGACTGCGGCTTGCGCCTTTGGTTCGGCGGGCTTTTCAGTTATCTGCGTAGACCCTGCCCCACCTGTCACCCAAGAAACCGATCCCAAATCTGACCTGCGCAGCACAGCTTTTTTACAACCTGCACGTAACACTTTGAAATCAGCAGGCATATGGGCGCATCTGGAAGATTACGCCACCCCTTTGGATATTATGCGACTGGCTGATGCAGGTGGTGAAACAAATAAAGTGCGCCAAGTGGCTGACTTTGTGGCGGCTGAAATATCGGATGAACCATTTGCCTGGAACTTGCCTAACTGGTTGCTACGCCGTGAAATGCAAAAACGCATTAATGAACTGGATACGGTAACATTTCTAACAGGCGTCGAGACAAAACGGATCACCACGCGAACCGACCGTGCTTATGTACATCTGTCCAATCAAACACAAGTGGATTGCAAATTGGTACTGGCCGCTGACGGTCGTAATTCACCGACCCGCGACATGCTCGAAATAAAAACCAAGACTTGGCGCTTTGGTCAAAAAGCAATTGTTTTTTCCGTATCGCACCCTTGTAGCCATGATAATATCTCAACCGAAATCCACCGTTCCGGCGGGCCATTCACAGTTGTGCCTTTGCATGATGTGGATGATACACATTTTTCCGCCGTAGTCTGGATGGAAAAAGGCCCAAAAGCGGCTGCGTTAATGGCCTTGGATGACGACATATTCATGAAGACTGCAAATGCACGGTCTTGTGATATTCTGGGGGACATGAAACTGGCAAGCCGGCGCATGATTTGGCCGATTATCAGCCGTCTGGCAGATAAATTATACGGCCCACGCACAGCCCTGATTGCAGAGGCTGCCCACGTTATCCCGCCTATTGGGGCGCAAGGGTTGAATATGAGCCTGACAGATATTCAATGCCTGCTGGATTTAAGCCTTGAGAGCCCTGATGCCATGGGCGGCCCGGTAATGCTTGCAGCCTATCAAAAAGCCCGTTTTGGTGACATCAAGATGCGGGTCAATGGTGTGAACATGCTGAACCGCGCCGCGATGACCAACAGTGACACGCTCAAAGCTTTGCGCCTAAAGGGGTTGCAAACCCTGCACGGGTTTGCCCCAGTTCGTAAAAGTCTGATGCGAAAAGGATTGGGTAGCGTTTAGCTCACCTGATCCAAAACCACTTCCAAACGCGCCACAGTTGCATCAACATCATATAACTTATCCAGGCCAAACAAACCTAAGCGGAAAGTTGAATAGTCCTCTGGTTCATCACAACGCAGGGGAACACCTGCTGCAATTTGCACACCTTGGGCAGAGAATTTACTGCCGGTTTGTAAGCCTGCATCATCAGTATAGCTAACCACAACACCAGGGGCACCACAGCTTGTATCTGCGACAGACGCAAACCCACGCGCCGCTAATAGAGCACGCACTTTATCGCCCAATTCCTGTTGTGCTATTTTCAATTTATCGAAACCGTAGTCGCGAGTTTCCAGCATAGTATCGCGAAAAGCTTTCAGCGCATCAGTTGGCATGGTGGCATGATAAGCATGGCCACCGCCAGTGTAGGCGTTCATAATATTGGCCCATGTTTTCAAATTAACCGAAAAACTGGTGCTGTCAGTTTCAGTCATACGCGCAATAGCCGCATCCGACATCATTACCAGCCCTGCACAAGGGGACGCTGACCAACCTTTTTGCGGTGCAGAAATCAACACATCCACACCGGTAGCTGCCATATCCACCCAGATGCAACCAGACGCAATGCAATCCAGAACAAACAAGCCCCCCACTGAATGCACCGCATCAGCAACCGCTTTGATATAAGCGTCGGGCAGGATCATACCGCTGGAGGTTTCCACATGTGGGGCAAATACCACCGCGGGCTCTTCAGCTTTGATCTTAGCCACAACCTCTTCAATAGGTGCAGGGGCAAAGGGTGATTGATGCGCGTTTCCTGAACGACGTGCTTTCATCACATAATCTTCTGATGGCATATTGCAGGCTTCAAATATCTGTGTCCAGCGGAAGGAAAACCAACCATTACGCAAGATCAATGCCTTTTGATCCGTTGCAAACTGCCGTGCTACGGCCTCCATTGCATAAGTGCCTCCACCAGGAATAATTGCACAGGCCTTTGCGTTATAAACACTCAATAGCAATTCATTGATATCGCGCATAACACCTTGAAATTGTGCACTCATATGGTTCAAGGACCGGTCGGTAAATACTACGGAAAACTCCAATAAACCGTCAGGATCGACATCGGGTAATAAGGCTGACATAAGTGTAACTCCATTTTTTGTTTGCCGTCACATTAATCAGCTTTCCTGTCAGGGAAAGCTGAAAAGCGACGCACCCAGCCATTTGTTTTACAAATATGCCTAACCCAAAGCGATATCGCGCTTTTCTTCTGACAATAGCACATTGGCTTCAACCTCGCCCACCCCTGGCAAGGTCATAATACGCCGACGCAAGACGCGTTCAAAATCAGGAATATCCCGGGCAACCACTTTCAGGCGGTAATCATAAAGCCCCAACACATGCTGCACCACCTGCACTTCAGGAATCGCGCAAACCGCACGCTCAAAATCTTCCAGCGATACGCGCCCCTTGGTCGCCAATTTCACACCCAGAAAAACGCTGACCCCAAAGCCCAGTTTTTCCTTATTCAACACCACACGGCGGCCTTTGATAATACCTGCATGTTCCAACCGCTTTACCCGGCGCCAAGCCGCAGGTTGTGATAAATCGACCTTCTTGGCCAGCGTTGCCGCAGACAACCGGCCATCCTTTTGCAAGTTACGCAAGATTGCGCGATCTATATCATCAAGATCTATCATAATGGCAGAACCTCTCGGTCCAGAACGTTAGCAATCAACATTAAAGCCTCAATATCGGCAATGTGGGGTAAACTCAAAATACGGCTGCGGTAAATTTGCTGGTAATGTGCCATATCACGAGCCAGCACATTTAGGCGCACATCTACTCGGCCTAAAAAGGTTTGAATTTCGTTAACTTCAGGCACCTCGCGGGCCGCCGCGATAAAGCTGTCAAAAGCATTTGACTGGGTTTTATCCAACGTAATCCGTAAGGAAACCTCAACCGCGTAACCTAATGCTTTGGCATCAAGCATAATTTGACGCGCAACAATTACCCCATCACGCTCCATCCGTTCCACTCTACGCCAACAGGATGCAGCAGCATAATTGACCCGTGAACCTAATTGAGCCGCAGTGACAGTGGCATCATCTTGCAAGACACGTAGGATACGTTTGTCCAAATCATCAAGTTCTTGCATTAATTATCCCAATATACATTCTTTTACGCATGATTTTTACATTATTAATGCAAATAATTCAAATAATTAAATCGACCTTATGACTTAATCAGTATAAAAAAACCTAAATTCGCTAACTTATGGAGGCTACAATGCGTGTTTATTATGATCGCGACTGCGATGTTAACCTAATTAAAGATATGAATGTTGCAATTCTGGGCTACGGCAGCCAAGGCCACGCGCATGCGTTAAACCTACGTGACAGTGGCGCTAAAAACGTGGTTGTGGCACTACGCGAAGGCTCTGCCTCGGCAAAGAAAGCCGAAAGCGAAGGCCTGAAAGTTATGGGCATCGCTGAAGCCGCTGCATGGTGTGATTTGATTATGTTCACAATGCCCGACGAATTGCAGGCAGAAACATATAACAAATATGTTCGCGACAACTTGAAAGACGGTGCAGCGATTGCATTTGCCCACGGCCTGAACATCCATTTCGGCTTAATTGAAGCAAAAGCCGGTGTTGATGTGATCATGATGGCCCCCAAAGGCCCAGGTCACACCGTGCGCGGCGAATATGTCAAAGGCGGCGGCGTACCTTGTCTGGTAGCTGTTAACCAAGACGCATCTGGCAAAGCACTGGAAATTGGTAAATCCTATTGTTCTGCCATCGGTGGCGGCCGCTCAGGTATCATCGAAACTGATTTCCGCGAAGAATGTGAAACTGATCTGTTTGGTGAGCAAGCTGTCTTGTGCGGCGGCGTCGTTGAGTTGATCCGCATGGGTTTTGAGACATTGGTTGAAGCAGGTTACGAACCTGAAATGGCTTACTTTGAGTGCTTGCACGAAGTAAAATTGATCGTAGACCTGATCTATGAAGGCGGCATCGCCAACATGAATTACTCGATCTCAAATACAGCTGAGTACGGTGAATATGTTTCCGGCCCGCGCATTTTGCCATATGAAGAGACTAAGGCACGCATGAAGGCGGTTTTGACAGACATCCAAACGGGTAAATTCGTACGTGATTTCATGCTGGAAAATGCAGTTGGCCAACCATCGTTCAAAGCCACGCGTCGCATTAACGACGAGCACCAGATTGAACAGGTAGGCGCCAAGCTGCGCGCGATGATGCCTTGGATTTCTGCGGGTAAAATGGTTGATAAAGAAAAGAACTGATCTTTATCACGGTTCAACAAAAGAAAGGCATGCTTTAAGGCGTGCCTTTTGCTTTTCAGTACAGATAATCTGGTATAAGCACTAATATCCAACAGCCAAAAAACTGGATACTTTATGTCTGGCAATCACCCACATTCACTAATAAACTGGGCGTTATTGATCATCCTTGGTATCATCTGGGGCAGCTCTTTTATAGCAGCCAAGCTGGCGTTAATAGATTTCGGGCCAATGACAGTTGCTGCTTTGCGACTAATAATCGCCACAAGCATCCTGCTCAGCTTTGCATATATTTTTCGTAACGGTCTGCCAAAATGGAAAACCGAAACAGATAAACGTATATGGCTGCACATCTTGGGTATGGGGCTGTTTACTAATGCCATTCCATTTACTTTGCTTAATTGGGGGCAATTACGGGTGGCATCAGGTTTTGCCGGAGTTTCCATGGCAGTTGTGCCTTTATTGATCTTACCTCTTGCACATTTTCTGGTAGAAAATGACCGTATGAACCGCCGTAAAGCCGTGGGTTTTATAATTGGATTCTCAGGCGTTATTATCTTGCTGGGCCCTGCAACTTTCTTAAATAAAAGCGGTGATCAACTAGAGCCCTTGGCACGTCTTGCCTGTGTCGGGGCCGCCTGCTGTTACGCCATAGGCAGTATTATCACACGTCGCTGTCCACCTGTCGGGCTATTATCATATTCAGCAGCGGGCCTGTTGGTTGGAACCATTGGGATGGTACCGATTGCGCTTTATTTTGAAGGCATTCCAAGCCAACCAAGCGCACAAGCGGCAGCTAGCATTTTATATCTGGGGTTATTTCCCACAGCATTGGCCACTATTATGTTAGTTTTTATCATCAATAAATCGGGCCCGTCGTTTATGAGCTTGGTAAACTATCAAGTGCCACTATGGGCTATCGCCTTTGGTGTGTTTTTTCTGGGCGAAGCATTACCTGCCAGCTTTTTAGGCGCGTTAGTTTTAATATTAGTTGGCTTGGCTATCAGCCAATGGAAACACAAAGCCAACGTTTCGAGTGGGTAATATACACTATCACGACCTATAAATTCCACATTAAGCCGCGGCTTTTACTGCGGCTGCAATATCCCCCACCACACGGCGCAACAGGCTTGCATCTTCGCATTCACCCATCACACGTACTAAAGGCTCTGTACCTGATTTGCGGATCAATAAACGGCCGTTTTTTTGCAAAGCAGCTTCGCCATCAGCAATCGCTTCTTGCACTGACGCAGCCTCTAACGGATCTGTATTTTCATAGCGTATATTTTCCAAAAGTTGTGGATATGGATCAAACACATGGGCCAAAGAGCTGGCTGCGCTTTGCGTTTCAATCATCGCATTTAGAAATTGCAAACCCGCGATCAGCCCGTCACCTGTGGTGACATAATTGCTCATCACAATATGGCCCGATTGCTCACCGCCCAGATTAAACCCGCCTTCACGCATGGCTTGCACCACATGGCGGTCCCCGACATCAGTGCGCAACAATGTAATGCCACGCCTTTCCAGATGTTTTTCCAGCCCCATATTAGACATCACAGTTGCCACAAGCGTATCATGCGCCAAAGAGCCCTGATCACACCACCGCCCGGCAATCAGCCCCATGATCTGATCTCCGTCTGCCACAACGCCATTTTCATCAATAATCATCACCCGGTCAGCATCACCATCCAGACAGATACCCACATCGGCCTTATGTGTAATCACCGCTTTAGATGCCGCTTCTGTGCTGGTAGAGCCACAACCTTTATTGATATTAAACCCGTCAGGGGAAACACCGATAGGGATAACTTCAGCGCCCAATTCCCATAAAACAGTTGGAGCCGCCTTATAAGCTGCACCGTTTGCGCAATCGATGACAACTTTCATACCTTGCAACAGGCGGCGACGTGGGAACGCGGTTTTGGCAAATTCCATATATCGGCCCAAACCATCATCAATCCGCTGCACACGGCCAATGTTTTCAGGGGCTGCAAGGGCAATATCACCATCAACCAGCGCTTCTATTTCCTGTTCGGCTGCATTCGACAGCTTATACCCATCCGGCCCAAAGAACTTGATACCATTGTCATGATAAGGGTTATGGGAAGCTGAAATCATAACACCGACATCCGCACGCATAGAGCGCGCCAGCATACCTACCGCTGGGGTTGGTACCGGGCCAAGTAAAAATACTTCCATACCAGTAGAAGCAAAACCCGCAGTCAGTGCCGCCTCGATCATATAACTGGAGCGCCGGGTGTCTTTTCCGATCACCGCACGATGACTTTTTTGATCCTTACGAAAATACCGTCCTGCGGCAGCTCCCAGACGTAAAGCCATTTCCGCCGTCATCGGATGGGTATTTGCTAAGCCGCGCACACCGTCAGTACCAAAATATTTACGTTTCATTTACCCTCACAATGTGGCTTGCCACAGATTTATTGCTTGTCGCGTTTGCCATACATCATGCACCCGCAGGAATTGCACCCCTTGTCGCAAACCTTCTATGCCGATAGCAAGAGAGCCTGGCACCCGATCAGCAGGTTCTTGCGCACAGCCCAGCGTTCCAATGAAGCGTTTGCGTGAAACGCCCAGTAAAACAGGGCATCCCAATCCATGAAACAGCGATAGACCACGGATAAGTTGCAAATTGTGATCAAGGGTTTTACCAAAACCGATACCTGGATCCACCACAATACGGGCCTTGGGCAGGCCAGCTTTCACACACACCGCGATCCGATCTGCCAAATGATCATAAATATCCAGCAGGACATTGGCGTAAACCGGATCATTTTGCATGGTTTTAGGGTCACTTGGGCTGTGCATCAAACAAACGAAAGGTTGTGCTTCACATGCAACCGGTAAGCTGTTCGCATCATATTGAAATGCCGTGACATCATTGAACATCACAGCTCCAGCTTTCAATGCAGCCTGTGCCACATCCGCTTTACGCGTATCTATAGATATAGCGGTGGTAACGCCTGCCGTTTGCAAAGCTTTTATCACAGGAACAGTGCGCTCAATTTCCACTTCACTATTAACAAAATCAGCACCAGGGCGCGTAGACTCACCGCCAATATCCAACAATGCAGTGCCATGCGCAATCATCATCTTAGCCCGTTCTACAGCATTCTCAAAAGAATTATGTTGCCCGCCATCAGAAAAACTATCCGGGGTTACATTCAATATGCCCATAATTTGGGGCATGGTCATATCCAACCCGCAAATCGCAGGTCTGAGACGGGTAATATCTTCAAGTGTTTGTTTTGGAATATCTGCAATCGGCACCACTTGTGCCGCGTTATCTCGTGTTAAATGTTCAGCATGGGTAAACCATGACCATCCCCCCGCAATGGCGTAAGCTCCCGTGGGGCGGCAACGATCAGTTTGCACAATTGGTCGATAATATTCCACGTCTAACCCAAGTCTTTGCGATAAAAGATTACTTTTTCAGTTTGCTTAAACCCAAGCCGTTCATGCATCAGTTGCGAAGGATAATTGCTCAACTCAACATCCGAACCAAACTCTTTAAAGCCAGCCATTCGCGCCTTTTGTTCCAGATAAGATAATAAGGCCTTTGCAATACCCTGCCCGCGATAATCCGTATCAACCCAGATGCCTTCTAAAAAAGGTACCGGTTGTGAATGGCAGCCATTAGCATAATCGCGCAAAGCGTATTCGGCAAAACCAACAGGGCCATCGTTTGCCAGTGCTACGTAAGCTGACCGTTTGCCTGATTTGAATATGCGGTCAATTTCCGCCAGTAAAGCTTCATCAGAATTATCCGCAAATAACTGGCGGTACATGCCCAACCACATATCACGGTCACTTTTGTGTATTTCGCGGATCAAAATATCCATACCGCCCAGCCTTTATCTTTACAACAATCCTAAAGCTCAGACGGGGTTGCGGCAAGTAATAACCGGTCTGAGGCAATAGCCTTGTCAAACCCTTGCAGAACCGTCACTTGCCGCGTAAAAAACTCATCCGCAAACCATTGTGTTAAGGTCAACGGATCATTGGGCCCTGCTTCAGGCCGATCCACCGCATCCATTACAATTTTTGAGGGTGCCCAAATGGACAATTGTCCATTTTTCATCGCCCAATCCAGTTCCGTGCGATTATTGACCACAACACAGCGTGTATCTTTAGCTGCTAGAATCCAGGCATTTTGATCAATCGACATCAAGCCGATACGCAAATCCGCCACCTCGACACCCGTCAACGGTATTCTTTCCATGGCCCTTTCAAGGCAAACAATGACAGGCTTTTCATGCGTAGCAATCCTATCCAACCAGATCTCTAGTCCCTGCCCGTACAATATTGTGTTCGGCATAAAAACAATCAATGGATCCACAATACTATCAACTGCTGCCTCTTTTTGCCCAACCGACTTTGAACGCACAATATCGATGCCCAAAGTTCCCGGAATACGATCCAGTTTTTCTATTCGAATGAACACCCGCACTGCACGCGGGTGCACCATGATATTATCGGCTATACGTTCTGCTAAAGTTTCCAGCAAATTCAACCGCTCAAAAGCCAGCTCTGCCTCAATCGCTTCGGTTATAGCGTCATAAGAAAGCACCTGATCCACATCATCAAAATCAACCGCAGCACTGTCAGCCACCTCAAGTGCGACATTAAAACGAATGCGCTGTGTGGTGTCGCGTTCAGCCTGAAATGCCCCTATTTCGATTTCTTTGACAAAATCACGGACACAAATACGGTCAAACGGTTCGCTCAAACTGGTGGCAATGGCCCTGTCTTCTATTGTACCAAAGGCTGCATGGATATCATCGGTCATAGATCACACTCTTGTTTCAAACCCAGATATAGCGCAGCCTGCATAATCGCAAGAAACAAAAAAGGCCGCTTGCAAGCGGCCTGTTTTTAAAGTGGGGTAAAATTACGCACGGTAAAAATAATGGCTACCAACTTTCGCCGTACGCTCAAATTTTCGCGACCATTTGGGGCGCACAGCACCCGTATGATAAAAAGTAGCGCCTTTGGTCAAGTTACGCGCTTTACCATCCAACATGATACGGGCAACTTTCCCAACCTGTATGTAGGCATTACCTTCAGAAAAAACCTCAGCACGCCCGTCACATTTATATGAAAACTGGCAAGCGTATTTTTTACCTGATTTAGCGCCTTGATTAACAACACCACAAATAGAACTTGGGAATTTGCTACTGTCGCGACGGTTCAGGATCACTTCTGCCACTGCAAATTGTCCCTTTAGCGCCTCTCCGCGTGCTTCAAAATACAAAGCTTCCGCCAAGCATCTCCATTCAGCATTGCCGTTTGCCCGCGGTAGCGCGTTAATCTGGGCCATAGTAGAAACCCGCGCAGTTGAATGGTTTTTCTTTGTATTGCGCAGTTTTGTCCAAAACGGCTGTTTTGAAGATGCAGAACCGCTTAGGACTGCCAAGCGTTCACTGCCAACAGATTGTAGCGCAGAACGTTCAGCAGAAACAACATTTGACACTTGCTTCCAAAGAACAGGCGTACCGTCTGCAATTGCAGAGGTTCCAAAACCCATACTCAATAGCGTAATAACAACCCCGCAGGGGAGACGTTTAATCATAGTGTGCATAACAGCAAACCTCATTAACCAGTGCAGAAACCCAGTAAATCAAGCGCCTTGTACTCAATTACACTGCAATCTGTCCAGTTTGCAGATACGAGCAAAGGCAAAACTGTAACATTTATGTTTAAAAAGCACAAATATTACATAAAATTGCTATATTTGTAATTTTATTACCTATTCCACATCAGATATTGCGGCTTGTGCCGCTGCCAATCTTGCAATCGGTGTGCGAAAAGGTGAGCAAGATACGTAATCAAACCCTGCCTGATGGCAAAATCCAACGGATTGCGGGTTACCGCCATGTTCACCACATAGGCCCAAGACCAATCCCTTACGGGCTGCACGCCCCCTTTCACAAGCCAATAGAAGCAATTCACCGACACCATCCACATCCAGTGAATGAAACGGATCATCATCAAAAACACCTTGATGGATATACTCACGCATAAAGCGGCCACTATCATCACGGCTCAGCCCATAAGTCATTTGGGTTAAATCATTAGTGCCAAAACTGAAAAATTCAGAGCTACGGGCAATATCGCCTGCACGCAGCGCAGCACGCGGCGTTTCAACCATCGTTCCTAAGGAATAGTCCATCTGCACGTTAGTTTCATTTTTTACAGCGGCGAAAACCGCATCAACACGGCTTTTAACCAATTCAACTTCGCGGTTAGCCGATACCAAGGGCACCATAATTTCTGGTGAGATCATTGCCGCACCGGTTTTATGCACAATTGCTGCAGCTTCAAAAATAGCACGCGATTGCATTTCATATATCTCTGGCACCATAAGGCCTAAACGCACGCCACGTGTCCCTAACATGGGATTAAATTCACGCAAATCTTCAGCACGTTCAGTAATTTTGGACAACGGTAAGCCCATTGCATCCGCTAAAGACTGCATCTCGTCACGTGAATGCGGTAAAAACTCATGCAAAGGTGGGTCAAGCAAACGGATACAAACGGGCAGACCTGTCATAATTTCAAACAGTTCAACAAAATCAGAACGTTGCATCGGAAGTAATAAATCTAATGCCGCTTTTCGATCTTGGTCATTTTCCGCAAAAATCAGTTCACGCATCACATTCAGACGACCGGCCTCAAAGAACATATGTTCAGTGCGCACCAACCCGATACCATCCACTTTGAAGTCACGTGAAATACGTGCATCTTGTGGCGTGTCGGCATTTGCCCGCACTCCCAGAACTCTGTATTCATCGGCCCATGACATAAATTTATCGAAAGCTCCGCCTAAGTTCGGTTGCACCAATTTGGGCGCTCCGCGCAGAACCTCGCCCGCACCTGCATCTACTGTGATGGTATCACCTGAATGCAACGTAACGCCTCCGGGTAAGGTTAAAACTTTACCGCGGACATCAACTTTCATATCACTGACACCCACAATACAAGGCACTCCAATAGTACGCGCCACAACTGCCGCATGACTGTCACGCCCCCCTTTAGCCGTTAAAACAGCCTGAGCAGAGTGCATACCGCGCACATCTTCTGGCGTCGTTTCAATTCTAACCAAAATACAAGGCTCTTCACGCGCAGCACTGGCTTGGGCCGCATTTGCCGTAAATACAATTTTACCCGTCGCGGCCCCAGGGCTAGAGGAAATGCCATTTGTCAAAACATCACGTTTTGCTTTTGGGTCCACCAAAGGGTGCAAAACCTCATTCAGACTGCGCGGATCAATCCCCATCAGGGCTTGTTGTTTTGTGCGAATGCCGGCTTCCACTAATCCCACTGATATTCCGACTGCGGCACGCCCTGAACGTTCTGCACTAACCGCATCCAAAATCGCAAGCTCACCATCTTGCACCGTAAATTCAAGCTGCATTTCATCACCAAATGCCCTACGCGCAGTTTCGCAGTGTTTTTCCAATTCAGTTAAAACCTTAGGGCATCTTTCTTCTAATGATGGCCCACGGCTGTCTTTGCTCAGATAATAAGCTTTTGCCTGATCAGCCACCGCATCACGCCCCTGAGATTGTGATAGGTAGCGGCCATGTGCAGTGCCTTCACCTGTTTGTACTGAAACAAACTGGGCAATACCGGCACCACTTTCTCCGCGCCCCAAGCCCAAAGCCATTTCTTGAATGATCAAACCAAGTCCGGCATCCGCAGGGGCGCCTTGTGCCATACGTAAAATTCGAGCTGTGGTGCCATCCCATGCTTTTACAAAAGACCGCAAAGCTTTGCGTAATTGGCGTACCGGTTCCTGCGGAAAAAGTTCGCCCACATGCTGGTCATAAAGTGTTAAAGAAGACCCAAGCACGGCTTGCGCATCCACTTTACCTTTCTTTGTGTGTAAGAAATATAATTCTTCGAACCATTCAGGATCTAATCTGGCAACTTTAATTGAATAATCTTGCACAAATCGCGCATATAGCGCTGTTGCGGCATCTTCACCTAAAGGGGCTTTTAATATGTCGCACGTGGCTTGGTTCATACCCAAGTTCAACAATGCATCTGGCCCGCCCCAAACGCGCGCAATCGGGCTGGCACGCACTGAAACCAAACATCCTGTGCTTAGCTCATTCAAGAAAGGCCAACTTGCGGGGAAATCTTCATTGGCAATGGCTTTAACCGCCGCCACAGACAGACCCCAGCCTTTTGGTACAGGCAGGCCTGCATCCATCATTGTCACATGCGTTGCTGCACGGGCACCATAAACATCTGCAGGTACATCCGCCCCTGCCGTTAAAGCCACCATCCGAGGAAAATCTACCATCACTGCCCTCATAAAATTAATTTCAGTTTAACGACATTTAGAAACATCTGACAAGCGTTTGATCTGTCGCGGTTTTAACCTTCAATACGGGTGAAATCCGCAACCTGCGCCATGGTTTTGCGAATATGGCCCAAAAGATTCAATCGGTTGCGTCGAACAATATCGTTGTCATCATTGATTTTAACTGCTTCAAAAAATACGTCAATCGGGGCGCGTAAAGCCGCCATTGCCACCATTGCTGCCGCAAAATCTTCGGATTTTACGCTGGGCGCAATGGCGTCGTCTGCCGCGGAAAGGGCGTTAAACAGGTTGCGTTCCGCATCGGTTTTTGCATATTTCACATCCGCCCCATAAGAATATTCAACCCCATCTTTGTCTTCCGCCTGTGTCAAGATATTATTGGCCCGCTTATAACCTTGCAAAAGATTAGTGCCATCATCAGTTTTGATGAAAGCCTGCAAGGCTTCGGCACAGTTTACCAACAAGGTGAAATCATCATTATTGGGCATCGCAAGGCATGCGTCGATGATATCATGGTTGATACCTTTGTCGCGGAGGTAACCTTTCAGGCGATCATGGAAAAAAGTTAGGAGGTTGTTAGCAATATTACGATGGTTCGCATCAGAACGTTCTGGATCAGTGTCCGTAAGACCATCCCTAGCGTAGAAAGATTGGTCAGGTTGGGCGCGAATTCTTTCAAACAATACGTTTAAGAGTTCAATACGTACGTTATTCTCCAAAACCAACCGAATAACACCCAAAGCAGCCCGCCTTAGTGCAAACGGATCTTTTGACCCCGTTGGCTTTTCATCTATTGCCCAGAAGCCTGTCAGAGTATCAATCTTATCGGCCAAAGCGACCGCAACCGTTACAGGTTCATTCGGCACTATATCTGACGGGCCAAGCGGCGAGTAATGTGCTTCACAAGCAGTTGCAACAGCATCATCCAGCCCCGCCTTTTGCGCATAATACTTGCCCATAACCCCTTGTAACTCAGGGAATTCATAGACCATTTCAGACATCAGATCAGCTTTGGCAACCTTCGCTGCCGCTTCGGCCAAATCCGCGTCTGCCACTACAACAGGTGCAATCTCACGGGCCAAGGTTGCAATCCGTTCAACCCGTTCGGCTTGAGTGCCCAGCTTGTTATGGAACGTCACATTTGAAAGCTTTGCTGCCATATCATCCAGCGACACTCGCAAATCATTTTCCCAAAAGAACTTGGCATCAGACAGGCGTGCAAACAACACTTTTTGGTTGCCTGCCAGAATGGTTGCGCCAGCATCAGTAGTTTCGCGATTAGCGACAGTGATAAATTTCTCAATCCTGCCCGTTTTCGGATTACGGACACTGAAAAACTTCTGGTGTTCGCGCATAGAAGTTTGCAGCACTTCAACAGGCAGTTCCATGAAATCATCGGCAATATCGCCCATCAGCACCACAGGCCATTCAACCAGCCCTGCAACCTCTGACAATAGCCTCGCATCTTCCACCACCTCCAAGCCTTGCGCAAATGCCATATTCTTGGCATCTTCCCAGATATGATCGCGGCGTTCTTGCGCGTCCAACATTACATAGGCTTTTTTCAACTTGGCACTATATTGGTCAAAACTATTCACACTGAATGTCTCTGGCGCATGAAAACGGTGGCCAGCAGTCAGGTTGGAAGCTTTGATCCCATCCACATCAAAAGGCACAACTGTTGCACCATCGTCCGAAGACAACACACATAAAATAGAATGCAACGGGCGTACCCAGCGCAGACTACCTGCCCCCCAGCGCATGGATTTTGGCCAAGGAAAGTTACGAATGACTTGCGGGATCACTTCAGCGATAATATCACTTGCAGGACGGCCCGGCTTATCAATCACCGCAAAATAGGTCTGGCCCTTTTTATCATCACGCATTTCCAGCTGATCGACAGACAAGCCTACACCGCGCAAAAAACCCTGCAACGCTTTTTCAGGCACGCCCACACGCGGACCTTTGCGTTCTTCGCGTACAGTGGGGCTGTCATCCAACAGGCCTTCAATCGTCAAACACAAACGGCGTGGCGTTACAAATGCGGCTGCAGAGACATACGTTAGCCCCGCATCCACCAGCCCGCCGGTTACCCGTTTTTTCAGGTCTTCGCCTGCACGCGCCTGCATACGGGCAGGGATTTCTTCGGAAAACAGTTCTAATAGCAGATCAGCCATGATTATTCACTTTTTGCTTTTTGGTGCCAGACATAGGCGCGACCATCGTCGTAGACGGCAATCACACGGTCAATACCGGGCTGGATGTTTTTTTCGCCAACAAAGGCAATCGCGGTGCCTGACATCAGATCTTTGTGCAAAACACCCGCATCAAAGCAATCCATTGTGCCAAACCCAGGGTTCGGGCGATCATAGGTTTGATAGGTTTCTGTTAACAACCCATAAGACAGCGCAGTTTCAAAACACCCGTGAAACGTCATCGGATCAGCAGCAGCAACCGCGCGCAACCCATCAACCGCAATGGTTTCGGGTTTATCACCAATATAGGGTGCCATGCGGATGGTTGGTTCAACAGATAATAGGGCTGCCTTTACAATCGGGGTTTGGGTAACAGGTTCAGAAACCTTACTTTCCTCTAAAAGAATTGTATCATCGGTTTCCTCGATAATAATGATCTTGGGCTCGGGACATCCGGCAGGCAAATCGTTACCACTGAACCAGGCATCCCCACAGGCATTGATTTGGCGCCACATATAGGCGCGGCCATCGGGGTATTGTGCTACATAAGTGTTAAACCCGAAAGGGCGGTTTTCATCCAAAAGAACCGCCGTCGCATTGCCGGTTTCCAGATCATCGGACATTGTCTTTGCATTGAAACAATCGAAAAAACGCGGGGCGCGTAAAGGCGTGGCTATTGCTTTATGCTGATCAGACGCCACATACGGCCAATTCACTTTGAAACAGGCCCGCATTTTCAGGGGCGATGTATCTGCGTCAATGCCTTCATATTCTGTTACAGGCAGAAGTTTATCGTATGATGCCATCTGGGTCACATCAGAAACCGATGTGTAATACGCCCGTTCAATAGAGTACCAAAGGCCGGCCCCGACAATAAGAGCGGTTCCCACTAACCCGCCTACTATAGCTTTACCGTTCACGCCGCAGCCCCCCCTGCTTCAGTCAACATAAACGCATCCGCACAAAGCTTGGCCAACGCACGCACCCGCCCGATATAAGCTTGGCGTTCGGTGACCGAAATTACACCGCGTGCATCCAGCAGATTAAACAAATGGCTGGCCTTGATGCATTGATCATAGGCAGGATGCACCATGATGATCTTTTTGCCCGTCTTGGGGTCTTGATGCGGCGCTTCCAGAATACGCGCACATTCGCTTTCCGCATCCTTGAAATGCTGCAACAAGGTATCCGTGTCGGCCACATCAAAGTTCCAACGCGAATATTCCTGCTCGGTCTGTTTGAAAATATCCCCATATGTCAGCGGGATCAGTGCATCAGGTGCGTTGAACGGCATATCCATCACATGATCGACACCTAGCACATACATCGCTAAGCGTTCCAACCCGTAGGTCAGCTCGCCCGAGACAGGCTTACAGTCATAACCGCCAACCTGTTGAAAATAGGTGAACTGCGACACTTCCATACCATCACACCAAACTTCCCAGCCCAGTCCCCAAGCCCCCAGTGTCGGGCTTTCCCAATCGTCTTCAACAAAGCGGATGTCGTGCATATCCATATCGATACCGATGGCGGCCAAAGACCCCAGATAAAGCTCTTGCAGGTTTGGCGGACTTGGCTTGATGATCACCTGATACTGATAATAATGCTGCAACCGGTTCGGGTTTTCTCCATAACGCCCATCCGTAGGCCGGCGTGAAGGCTGAACATAGGCCGCTGCCCAGTGTTTAGCGCCCAAAGACCGTAATGTCGTGGCTGGGTGAAACGTGCCTGCCCCCACCTCCATATCATAGGGCTGCAATATGGCGCAGCCATGCGCGGCCCAGTAATTTTGAAGCCGTAAAATAATCTCTTGAAATGATCTGGGTTTATCCGTCGCCATAAATCTGCCCTTTAGGGGTGAGTGTTTGGTGTTCTACTTAGGCAAAGTCAGGTGTCGGGTCAATTAGGTATGGGAAGTTGTATGCTTCTAGAAACAATCAATATTTATCTTGCAGGTATAATTGGATTGTTTGGGTCACGCGCCTGCCCCACTGAGGCAATTGATTTTACCCTACGGTATGTTGGTCTTGATCAGTAAAAAAATATGCACCCCATAACTGCAACAATAGGTGCCTTACTATTAACTCACCGAAATGTGCTTCATCTCTTAGTGCAGGCAGTTGCTTATAAATCTACCCTGATTATGTATTAAGGTTATGCGGCCCGTAATTGCACGTCTATGCGCGCGATATGGCTGGCCAGCCAGTTATCCAGCGTATCAAGAAGATTAAACACTCTTTGAGCGTCAAGTCCGCTTTTTTGAAAAATCCGCACCTCTTTGTTAACAAGGTCCATGAACAGTACATGTTCTTTTTTGTTTTCGCACGCTATAGGACATTGCGCTGCGTGCATGCATTCTTCTTCATACCCAAAATGGGTCTCAATATACATGGTTAAAAACTCAAGAAAACCGTCATAGGTTTCAAAAGAGCATCCGTACTCTAAGACTTCCCTGAAATTTTCTGAAGCTTCAAACAATGTTTTATGTTGTTGATCGATTTCCGCAATGCCGGTCGCAAATTCTTCTTTCCATTTCATTTTAACTACCCTAGATTTTTGGCATAACGTAATGCTACAGATTTCACCTCCACTATACATCTTTGATAGTTTAAAGATTTGACCCAGATCAAATCAAAACCAGAAATGCACCTAAACCTTTGTGATTTCAATTCAACAGCCGCACAGGGCGCCTTTCCCGACAGTTTGTTATACAAGTTCCACATACCGCATCCATACACCGGGTCTTAAGTTAATTCCCCACCAATCCTGATCACAGCCTCTACCAACAGATCCAGATCACTTTCCCTAGTACGGTGATTGGTCAGGTTCACCCGTATCGCCAGTTGCCCACCCAGCACAGTCGTCGACGGCACCGCGATACCGTTTTCTTGCAAACGCACCACGATCTCTTCATTCTTTGCATCACAGTTATCTTTAAATTTATAGCGAAAACAACAAATATTAAGCGGCACAGGCGCGCGCATTTCCAGCGTGTCAGATGCTTTCACCAGCTGTTCCAGATATTGCGCCTGTTCTATATTGCGATCAATCACTGCGGCCAATGCAGCAATCCCATGTTCCTTCAAATGTGCCCAGACCTTCAATGCTCGAAAACCACGTGACAATTCAGGCCCGTAATCGACTGCCCAGAATGCCCCGCCTGCAAGGCCGCGTTCAGCCCCGCGTAAATACTCGGGGCGATCGGAAAATGCCAATCGATGAGCCGCCTCATCCCGGATCAACACACAACCCGCATCGTAATTGACCTGCAACCACTTGTGAAAATCAAACGCCAAACTATCAGCGCGCGCCACCCCTGTCAGGCGAGTGCGGGCATGTTGGCCAATTTTAGCTGTAGCCCCAAAGGCCCCATCGATATGGAACCACATCGCTTGATCTGCAGCAATATCCGCCAAGCGTTCCAGATCATCAATCGCCCCCATGTTCACAGCCCCCGCGGTGCCTACGATTAAGAAAGGTTGAAGCCCTGCAGCTTTGTCCTTTGAAATAGCTTCCTGCAAAGCAGAAATATCCATTTCCAGCGCATCATTACAGGCAATTTTTCGCAAATGATCACGACCCAACCCCAGAATATCAAAGGCTTGTGCAACGCAGCTATGGGTCTGTTCACTGGTATACCCCACCAAGGTCGCCTTTGTGCTTTGCATCGCTTGATCGCGCGCCACTTTTAGCGCAATGATTGTGGCCATTGAAGTGCCTGATACAATCAGACCTGAAGTTTCCGCAGGCATCCCCATCATTTCGGCTGACCATGCCAGAACTTGGCGTTCAACCACAGGGGCCACATGATCACGCCCGCCAGCGTTTACATTCATTGCAGCGGCCGCAATCTCGGCCATCAGGCCAGAGGGCGCCCCTGCTCCATGCACCCAACCAAAGAACCGTGGATGGGTATTGCCAACACCATATGGCAAAAAGCTTTGCAATTGCTTTTGCATTTCATCTGTTGAGCTGCCCTGAATAGGTAGATCCGTTTGAATAGACGCGGTTGCGGTCTCTGGCAGCGGTGTCCAGACACGCCCGTCACGGGTATTTTCCAATTTATCTATTGAGGCATCCAGCATTTTATGAGCTGATGCCCTAAATGCATCCCAGTCTTTGGGGTCTAAAGTCATGGTTTCATCCTATCCGCGCCAGAAGTTTCGTGTAAACAACACATATACCGCCATTAACTCTAGCCGTCCGATCAACATACCGCCTGCCAGCAACCATTTTGCCGTGTCATTCACAGTTGCAAAATTCCCCGCAGGCCCGATTTGAGTTCCCAATCCCGGCCCGATATTGCCCAAAGCCGAGGCGGCACCGGATATGGATGTGATCATATCTAACCCGGTCATCCCTAATGCCACCGCAAGAACCGCAAGGGACAGGATAAACAACATGAAAAAGCCCATCACGGATGAGATAATGTCCTCGGCCACAGTGCGCCCTTCATATTTTGGCATAAACACACCATTGGGGCTGTGAATGCGCTGAATTTGGGCGCGAACCGATGCATATAACAATTGGAAGCGGAAAATTTTAATTGAACAGGTGGTACTGCCAGCGCAACCGCCGACCAAACCAACCATAAAAAGTAATGTCACAGGGAAGTTTCCCCAGCGCATATAATTATCACTGGCGTAACCTGTTCCCGTCAGGATTGACACACCGTTAAAAGCAGCTTTTCGCAAAGCATATTCAGTGCCATTTGTGACAAAAGCGATGCGCCAAAGGGTCAACAGTACAATCACTACAACTGCAGTCATCAAAAACGCCCGGATTTGTGTATCTTTGAATAAAGGCTGTGCCGTCCCCCCAACCAGTTGTACATACCGCACAAACGGCAGACAGGCGAGCAACATGAAAATGACCGCGATATATTCTGATCCGGTTCCCAGCGATCCAAAACTGTCATCATAATTGGCAAAACCGCCCGTCGCGATCGTCGTCATGGCATGAACTATACTATCAAAAACACCTTGCCCCGCAAAACGGTAACTGATGGCGCAAAGGACCGTCAAACTTAGGTAAATCAATGAGATTGTGCGTGAAATCTCTGCAGCACGCGGTAAAACTTTACCAAATGTATCAAAGCCTTCGGTTCTAAAAATCTGCATCCCGCCCACACGTAACAATGGTAAGAACACCATCGCCACAACAATGATCCCGATACCACCAAACCATTGCATCAAGCCGCGCCACAGTAATATACCGCGTGGCAAGTCATTTAACCCAGTTAATATGGTGGATCCCGTGGTCGTTAAACCCGACATCGCTTCAAAGAATGCATCCGTATATGTGGTTTGTGATGCGCCGATCCAAAACGGTAAGGCCGCAAAAACCGGCAAGACTAACCACACGCCGGTCGTCAAAAAAAAAGTTTGTTGGATAGACAGGCCTTTTTGACCCTGCATCGCACAAGCCAACGCAACAGTACCGCCAAAGACAACAGTAATAAAACCCGACAGGGCAAACACCCGCCAGTGATTATTCCCGTCATATATATCCATCAGCATTGGCAGTACCATTGCCGCACCAAGTGCAACAACTAACAGACCTATGACATATCCAGCAGGACGAAAATCAAACATGAGCGCAGATTTGGCGGTTTGCCCGCCATCCGTCAAGGTATTTAAAAGCAAAAGGCGCCTTCATCATATGTATAACCTTTACGTTATGAAACAAACAGGTTGTTAAGATGTTCAACCTCACCTGCAGTCAATTCGCTAAACTGCGGGTTTGCAATCACGATACGCCCCAAGCTGGCCCAATACAAAGCCAGCGCCCTTACCCGTCTTTCAATCTTTGGCACTTTCAGTTCTTTCAACAAATCTTCCACATATGTAATACGCCGCAAGTCCACATCTGCCACAGCCCGTGCAATTTGTTTATCCATAGAAGCCCAAGAGCGCACCGCGCGTTCCAGTGATACATCCTGCCCCATCGCCTGATTTAACAGGTTTTTCATTCGAATTTGCGGGCTATCATCACTGCGCAACCTCAGGATAATCTGTTCAGTCGATATATCCTGCCACTCTTGTAAGACGCATTTTTCAAAATCCTGAACATGCTTGAAGTGCCAGTAAAAACTACCCCGTGACACACCCAGCCTTTGTGCAAGGTTATGTGCGGTCAAATTGGTATGCCCGAAATCCGCAAGCTCTTTTAGGGCAAACTCTATCCAGTCATCTTTCGTCAAGCGTGGCTTCATAGCAGAACCATACACATGTGTATTGACACTTACCACATAGAAAGGCACAAACAATACATATATGTATGGAGCACGCTATGAATTTGCATGACACAGCTTTAATATTCGCAGGCAGCCTCGGAATGATCGTGGCCATAATACACGGCACACTGATGGATCGTCTAATGGTGCAACCCGCATTAAAGAGCGCCCCCTTAAACAGGGCATCCATGCGCTTGTTACCACTTTTGATGCAATTCAGTACCGTATGTTGGTTTACAGGCGGCCTTGCTTTGATTGCCGCCCCAATTTGGTTCGATGGTTCAGCCAGATTAACCACTTCTGTTTTTGCCGGCGGGTTTTATTTATATGGCGCGATAGGTAATCTTTGGGGTACAAAGGGGCGTCATTTTGGCTGGATAATATTGCTTATTGCAGTTGCTTTGATTGCGTACGGGGCAACGGACGGTTTATGAACCGCGGTTTACAGGATTACCGATCAGTTTCAGAAACTCTTGCCGTGTGATATCATTGGATTTGAATATCCCCATCATCCGTGATGTAACCATTGTAACACCATGCTTGTGCACACCGCGCGTGGACATGCAATGATGCTCGCCTTCCATCACGACAGCAACACCGCGCGGTTGCAAAACCTCTTGTAGTGTATTGGCGATCTGTGCCGTCAATTTTTCCTGTACCTGCAAGCGTTTACCATATGCGTCTACAAGGCGCACAAGCTTTGAAATACCCACCACACGATCCGTTGGAATATAACCTACATGCGCCTTACCAATAATCGGGGCCATATGATGCTCACAGAAACTTTCAAAACGGATGTCTTTTAAAACAACCATCTCATCATAACCGTCTACTTCTTCAAAAGTCCGTTTCAGCACCGCAGCCGGGTCCTCATCATACCCCCGAAACCACTCACCATATGCTTTGGTTACACGCGCAGGCGTATCAATCAGACCCTCACGCGTCGGGTCATCGCCAGCCCAACGTAGTAGCGTGCGTACAGCCTCTTCAGCTTCTTCCTTAGATGGGCGTTTGCCTTTAGCATCTGTCATAGTGCATTCCCTGAACTTCTTTGTTATCCGTAGATAATAGGGTTAATTTAAATATATCACACCTAAATTCCGACAGTTTTACAACTTGATCAGACTTTTATAGTTTTTCAAGTGCTTGATTGATCTCTGCCAGAAGATCATCTGCATCCTCTAACCCAATTGATAAACGCACCAATCCGTCCGAAATACCCAAAGCCACCCTTTGATCATCGCTTAAACGTTGATGCGTGGTTGTTGCAGGGTGGGTAACGATGGATTTGGCATCTCCCAGATTGTTTGAAATTGTGATAATGTCCAACGCGTTAATGAATTGAAAAGCTGCCTCTTTGCCACCTTTTAACACCAAGCTTATCACCGTGCCACCTTGAGTCATCTGACGCTTTGCCAATGCAAGTTGCGGATGGTTAGGTGCAAATGGATAAATCAATTTTTCCAACTTATCATGCCCGGAAAGCGCCGCCACCAAAGTCTCGCATGTTCGCGCTTGCGCTTCACAGCGCAATACAATGGTTTCTAAACCTTTCAGCATCACCCAAGCGGTAAACGGGCTCATCGCGGGGCCAGTATGTTTGTTGAACGGCTCGAAAACCTTGCGAATATATTCCTGACTACCAAGCACAACACCGCCCAAACAACGCCCCTGCCCGTCAATGTGCTTGGTGGCCGAATAAATCACCACATCCGCACCCAATTCCAAAGAACGTTGGAACACTGGTGTTGCAAAGACATTATCCACCACAACGGTTGCCCCCGCCGCATGTGCAATTTCAGAGACCCCCGCGATATCAATCACTTCCAGTGTGGGGTTGGATAAAGCTTCCAGAAATGCCACTTTGGTATTAGGGCGCATCGCTGCCCGCCACGCATCCAGATCAGTGCCCTCAACAAAGGTCACTTCAATGCCCCAGCGTTGCAAAATATCTTCCAGCACAAACAAACAAGATCCGAACAAGGCCTTAGCTGACACCACATGATCACCAGCCCGCAGCATTGAAAACAAAGCGCCCGAAACCGCCGCCATGCCACTGGCCGTGGCAAAAGCATCTTCAGCCCCTTCCAAAGCGGCAATACGTTCTTCGAACATCCGCACTGTGGGGTTGCCGTAACGCGCATATATATATTCGTCCCGCCCAGCCTCTATAAACCGTGCCTCAGCCTGTTCTGCACTGTCATAGGCAAAACCCTGTGTCAGAAAAATAGCTTCAGACAATTCATTATACTGACTGCGTTTGATGCCCGCATGTACCAACTTGGTCTTTGGTTTCCAGTTTTCCATAATCATTCTTTCCGGGCCACGCCCAATAAAAAACCCCAACCGATTTACAGTCGGGGTCGCATATCGCCCTGACCTCTTTAGTGGCATATTTTACGAGGCCCACAATCCGGTTACAAATCGCCTCAAGTTTTAATTACTAAACTCGTATGATTTCGTCAATGGCTCGAATGATATTTACGGTTTCGAAAGCTACACTCTTTAGTGATACCTTTGAGCAGAATAAAGAGACTTAAATGACAGTTTTTCGGGTGCAATCACATAATGGGGAAATTTATAACCCCACATACCCGCGGCGTGACGTGATGGGCCTTTTGGCAAAACAGATCGAGCAGTATTCTAACCCTCCTAGGATTTCGATACAGTTACCGGCCCATCACCAAGCCACACCGTTTGTTTTGCAACCCAAAGATACAAATACTCTTGTCATTGATTTTCGCTGGTTGGGTTATGCCACTGGCTTTCGCACCTTGCCCGACATGCAAGCCCCTTATGATAAAGCAGGACAAGAAGCGCAGGGATTGGCTTATCTGATAAATCAATTGCGCATCACTGCGCCAAATAGCCCTGTCGATGTGGTTGCACACCGTTTGGGCGCACGGGTTGCGATTATGGCGGTAAAAACTGCACGCTCTAAAATGTGGCGCCGTCTGCTTTTATCACATGCGTTAGAGTTTTCTGTCCGCACATTAGCCGCACTTGACTGCCCTATGGGCACACATTTAGTTTTTTATAATATCGTTGCAAATAATCACAGCCTAACCCCATTTTTATTTGACCGTTTTGGCCCAAAACCGGGCAGGGCAGATCGCGCAATTTGTTACGGCTATCAATTTCCCCATTCCAATTGGGCAGAACTTGCCCAACACAGCCCAGAGGCCACCAATATGATGCTTGAAATGGGTGCTAACACAATTGCTTTTGCAAGCCGCAGTAAACACACATTTTTACAAACTACCAGTTTGCGCTTATATAAAGCTTTCACGATCTCATAAGTTGACGTTGCGCCGTTTTCTGCCATTCTGTGTGCAAAACATGGCAGAGAACATTCATGACAAATCCAATCGACTTATATTATTGGCCAACCCCAAACGGTTGGAAAATCACCATCGCCCTCGAAGAAATGGGCCTACCTTATACAGTGCATTTGGTGGATATTGGTGCAGGTGATCAGTTTAAGCCTGATTTCCTGAAAATAGCCCCAAACAATCGTATGCCTGCAATCATTGACCCTGATGGGCCGGATGACACCCCTATTTCAGTTTTTGAATCCGGTGCGATTTTACAATACCTTGCCCGGAAAACCGGTAAATTTTACGGTACATCAGAACGCGAACGCATCCAAATTGATGAATGGTTGATGTGGCAAATTGGCGGACTTGGGCCAATGGCCGGGCAAGCGCACCACTTCTTGGCTTATGCCCCTAAGATGGAACCACCGCAAAGCCTACCTTATGCGCAAGATCGTTACCGCGCTGAAACCAAACGGCTTTATGGTGTATTAGAACGCCAATTAGAAGATAAAGAATACATCTGTGGTGATTTTTCTATTGCCGATATGGCCATATGGGGGTGGGCTTCGCTTTGGGAACGGCAAGAACAGGATATAACGAACTTCCCGAATATGCAAAGATGGCTAACGCGTTGTCTATCTCGGGAAGGCGTGGCAAAAGGCCGTGCTGTTGCAGCCGAAAAACGATCGGACAACAGCACTAAAAAAGCTCAGGAAAACTTGTTTAAAACCAAGTGATTAACAATATCTAGTCAGTATCCTTTGAAACGCTGTATTTTGCCATCAACCCGCTTTGAGCCATGAAGAATACAAAAAGAGCGGCGGTCAATCCGAAGGTCTTGAAGTTTACCCAAGCATCCGTAGACATCGTGCGCCAGACAACCTCGTTCACCACGGCAAGTGATAAGAAGAAAATGCATATCCGTTTGGTCAAGATCATCCAACCCTGATCACTCAACGGCATCGCCTCTTCCATCATTGATTTTAGATAAGATTGCCCACGCAACAGGCCAACAGCTAAAGAGCCACCAAAGAAAATATATATCATTGTTGGCTTCATCTTGAAGAACCGTTCATCGTTGAACCAAACCGATAATCCACCGAAAACCACTACAAGAATCGCGGTCATTAATTGCATTTTTGAAAGCTTGCCAGTCAAAGCCCATAAAATACCCGTAGTCATCAACAGCACGGGGATAAAGATCGCGGTTACAATGATGAAGCCGTCATAATCTCTGTCAAAAACATTGTACGTATTATCTTTCATCTTTGAATAAGCGATGAAAAACAAAATAATAGGCCCCAGTTCAAGAGCCAGTTTCATAATCGGATTTATTTTTTTCTCTGTCATATCGATCCTTTATAGTGGCTAGCCACCGAATTCTACTAAAACTGCACCCGCAGCAATTAAACTCATTAATAATGCCCGCATCGGTCCGACGGTTTCTTTTAGAAACACCCAGCCAATAATCGCGGCAAACACAGTTGAGGTTTCGCGCAATACAGCGGCTTCCCCCACTTTATCCAGCCGCGTGGCCATCAAAATTGACCCAAAGCTCATAAAAGCCACAAAACTGCCGATAAAACCACGCAGCATTAACGGGCGCACCGGTGTTGGGTTTTCCATCCGGCGCCACTTGCAAACTGCAATGATCGGAAAAAGAAAACCATCAATAAAGAAAAACCATGCCAGAAATGTAAACGGGTTGGGAGTTTCTCGAATACCATATGCATCATAAGTGGTGTAAACTGCCACCATGAACCCGGTTGCAACAGCCCATGCCAGGGCCAGCTTTATTGACTTTCGGTTTGTTTTTTCACGGCTCAAGTTCAAAATAGCAAGTGCTAGTATTGATAAGGTTAGTAAGCCTAATCCGCCCCATTGCAGGCCCGCAAAGCGTTCACCAAAAATAAACCCGGCAGCCAATACGGTCACCACAGGCCCAAGTCCGCGCACCACAGGGTAAACTACGGTGTATGTACCATAAGAATAAGCTGTCGCCTGGGTTAATTTATAAACCGCGTGGATCACAAACATGCCTGCAAAGATCAACCACATTTGTGGTTCGGGCCATGGCACAATGAACAATGCAAACGGCATCGCCATCAACCCATAACAAAAATCTATCGCTCCGCGCGTTAGCCACGGATCATGACGCCCTTTTTGCAAAGCCCCGAATATCGCATGCATCAAGGCCGCAAATAACGCTAAAAATAACGCCAAATTATGCCCCGCAGCAGTGCCTTCTATTGAAGCAAGCCACGCGGTCAATTTGTATGACCTGTCAATGCCCGAGCAAACTCTTCTGGATCAAACGGTGCCAGATCGTCTATCTGCTCACCCACACCAATAGCGTGAATTGGCAGGCCAAATTTATCAGCCAAAGCTACCAGTACGCCGCCTTTGGCTGATCCATCCAGTTTGGTCATAATTAAACCACTGACATTAGAAATTTTCTGAAAAACCTCAACTTGTGTCAGGGCATTTTGACCTGTTGTCGCATCAAGAACCAGCAACGTATTATGCGGCGCATCAGGATCTTTTTTACGTATAACCCGTACAATTTTTGCCAATTCTTCCATCAAATCTTGACGGTTTTGCAAACGCCCGGCAGTGTCAATCATCAACAAATCCACTCCATCAGTTTCAGCCTTTTCCATCGCGTCATAAGCAAGTGAAGCCGGGTCTGACCCTTCAGGGGCTGTCAACACAGGCACCCCAGCGCGTGCGCCCCAGACCTGCAACTGTTCCACGGCAGCGGCACGAAATGTATCACCTGCAGCAATAACCACAGATTTACCCGCAGCACGGAACTGGCTGGCCAGCTTACCGATTGTCGTCGTTTTACCAGATCCGTTGACGCCCACCACCAGAACCACTTGTGGTTTTTTTGGGTAAAGCGGCATTGGTTTTGCCACAGGCTCCATAATACGGGTCACTTCAGCGGCCAGCAGCCCCTTCATCTCATCCACACCCAGTTTTTTGCCAAATCGCCCCTCAGCCATGGCCGCAGAAACCCGTAGGGATGTATCGACCCCCATATCAGAGCTGATCAACAGTTCTTCAAGGCTTTCAAGCATCGCGTCATCAAGTACCCGTTTGATATTTTTCTTTGATTTACGCCCCGTAACACGGCCCATAAGGCCTGCTTCTTCATTCTCAACAAGCGGGGTATCATCAACCGCAACCGTTTCGAGTACATCTGGTTCAACACCACGCCCAAGCATACGCCCGATAAACCCAGTTCTTTTCGTCTTTATTGGTTCAACAGATTGCACAGGCACAGAAACAATTTCTGGCTCTGGCTCTGGCTCTGGCTCTGGCTCTGGCTCTGGCTCTGGCTCTGGCTCTGGCTCTGGCTCTGGC
>JQIA01000005.1_pt1 | contig 115264 bp, 116 predicted proteins | sample 811431 | NCBI WGS metagenome assembly JQIA01 (sample SAMN02998118, study PRJNA258478) | marine sediment metagenome | biome: marine; feature: seafloor; material: sediment; isolation source: oil-polluted sediment collected from 3 locations (0.5 km, 0.7 km and 0.9 km)... | place: USA: Gulf of Mexico...
ACATCATCACGCCCAGTATATTTAACACCAGCTTGCCCCGCCGCAAAGCGCACCCCTTTAACAACAGGTAACTTTGGGAACCCACCAATTGGTGCCAACGGTGAAATCGTGCTAACAGTGAAAGACGCCGCTTTAAGCCGTTTTTCCAGCTTTGAAACCTTCTTCTTTAGTTTTTTAACTTTGGCTTTGTGCTTACCCATATTTTTATCCAATTAATCTTTAAGAAGGTCGAATTTTTTGATGAAAGATGGATCAATCTCTTGCTTTGATCGCACTACATTGGCCAACCCTTCAAGCTGTGAAATTCTTTTTTCCAAAGCTTCAGCACGCAAACCTTCTTCTATCTCATTTTGTACCGTGGCCAGATCAGGTGCTGGTTTGTTACGTGTTTCATTCAGCTTGATAACATGCCAACCAAATTGTGTTTTTACGGGCGCAGACACACCTTCAACCTTCATTTCAAGCATGGCCGCTTCAAACTCTGGTACAAAACTACCTTGGCCTGTCCAACCTAGATTACCGCCGTTTGCCCCGGTGGGGCCCGTAGATTTTTCTTTTGCCAGTGTTGCAAAATCAGCCCCTTTTGTAAGCGCTTCAACAATCGCTTTGGCCTCTTCTTCACTCTCAACCAGAATGTGGCTGCTGTTATACTCTAAAACTGGCTCAGCACTTTCATATAGCGCAGTATAACGCTCATTAATTGCCTCTTGTGTTAAGGCATTGGCATAAATACCGGCAATCGCTTCACTTGCGTATAGTGCGCGGTGTTCATTTTCAGCTGCCAGTTTAAGTTCTGCTGTTTGCTCTTTGATCAAATCGCTTAACAATTGTTGTTGGATCAACTGATCGATAATACCATCATATAGATTTTTATTCTCAACGCCCAGATATTGATCTGGCAAACGGTTTGCTAAAGCCAACATGTGGCCTAAGGTAATATCTGTACCATTTACAGTAGCTACCACGGTTTCTTTTGTAGGTGCTTCTTGCGCAAAACTGGGCGTTGAAAGCACCAGCACAGCTGCAACAGCTGTGATAAATTTACTTGTGATATTCATACATACTCTCCTAATAGACTTAATTATCTCAACATACTTCAACGAAATATATCGACCATTTGGCGCGCCAAAGTTGACACTGACTATACACCCGCTTACATGCCTTAACTGGCGTAATTTACTTGATGCCATTTAACTTGTTTCTTCTTATGCTTTCAATGCAGGGCCGACAAGTGAATGGAACAAGGGTAATGCAATATTTACGCCAAAATATGCCGTAATTTCACGGCTTTTGATAAACGGAGACGTCATGCTGGGCATGAAGACAATAGCCAAAAAAGTTTTTGGCACCCCAAACGACCGCAAAATCAAAGCGGTGCAACCTTTGGTTAAAAAGATCAATGATCTAGAGCCAGAATTTCAGGCCTTGAGTGACGCGCAAATCAAAGACAAAACTGAGGATTTTAAAAGCCGGATTAAAGATGGCGAATCTTTGGATAGCTTGCTGCCGGAAGCATTTGCAAATGCCCGCGAGGCTGCAAAACGTACTTTAGGACTGCGTGCTTTTGATACCCAGCTTATCGGCGGCATATTTCTGCACCAAGGTTATATCTCTGAGATGAAAACCGGTGAGGGTAAAACCCTTGTGGCCACCTTACCGGCCTATCTGAATGCTTTAACCGGGCGTGGTGTACATGTTGTAACCGTGAATGATTACCTGGCGCGCCGCGATTCGGAGTGGATGTCACAAGTTTACGGATTTTTAGGGCTAACAACCGGTGTAATTGTACCTGATATGGATCCTGCAGAAAAGTTGGAAGCATATCGAGCAGATGTCGCTTATACGACGAACAATGAGTTGGGGTTTGATTATCTGCGTGACAATATGCAGAATGATATATCCCAAATTAACCAGCGCGACCATTATTTTGCAATTGTCGATGAGGTAGACTCGATCCTGATCGATGAAGCCCGAACCCCTTTGATTATTTCTGGGCCGGCTGATGATCGTTCAGAACTTTATCTCAGTATTGATAAAATGATCCCAGAATTACTGCCGGAACATTTTGAACTCGATGAAAAAAGCCGCAGTGCCCATCTAACCGATGAAGGCAATGAATTCGTTGAAAACCGGTTTCTAGAAATGGAACTGTTAGAAGAAGGCGCTTCCCTCTACGATCCTGAAAGCACATCACTGGTTCACCATATCAACCAAGCCTTACGCGCTCATGTTCTGTTCGCTCGTGAAAAAGATTACATCGTACGTAATGGTGAAGTGATGTTGATTGACGAATTTACCGGCCGCATGATGCAAGGGCGCCGTCTGTCAGATGGGTTGCACCAAGCCATTGAAGCAAAAGAAGGCGTTGCAATACAACCGGAAAACGTCACACTGGCCTCTGTTACTTTCCAGAACTACTTCCGGCTTTATGAAAAGCTCGGCGGCATGACAGGTACCGCCCTGACCGAAGCCGAGGAATTTGCCGAAATTTACGGACTTGGGGTTGTAGAGATTCCAACAAACAAACCGATTATGCGCTCAGATGAACATGATGCGATTTACCGTACCGCTGATGAAAAATTTCAGGCGGTTGTAGAAGAGATCGCTTTGTCACATATCAAAGGGCAACCGGTTTTGGTGGGCACCACCTCAATTGAAAAATCCGAAATGCTGTCTGAATTCCTTAAAGATAAAAAATACCTAGATACTGTTTCGGCCAATATACGTAAACGTGCGGCAGGGTACAAAAAAGAAACTGACAAAAAAGTACAGCTGGAAAAAGCAGATCAAATAGATGCATTGATAAAAACCGAAGGCCGCGTTCCACATAGCGTTCTAAACGCGCGCTTTCATGAGCAAGAAGCATCTATTGTTGCAGATGCCGGCACCACCGGTGCTGTGACCATCGCAACAAATATGGCTGGCCGTGGCACCGACATTCAGCTGGGCGGTAATTTTGAAATGCGCCTTTCAAAAGCAATGGAAGATGCAGGGGATGACGCAGATATAGATAAAATCCGCGCTGATTTAGTAAAAGAGATTACTGCAGATAAAGAAAAAGTATTGGCTGCAGGTGGCTTGTTCGTTCTAGCAACAGAGCGCCATGAAAGCCGGCGCATTGATAACCAACTGCGTGGCCGTTCAGGCCGACAGGGTGATCCTGGGCGTTCTGCGTTTTTCCTATCATTAGATGATGATTTAATGCGTATCTTCGGCTCTGAGCGTCTGGAAAAAGTCCTAAGCACTTTGGGCATGGAGGAAGGCGAAAGCATCGTCCATCCATGGGTGAATAAATCACTGGAGCGCGCGCAGGCCAAAGTAGAAGGTCGTAACTTTGACACTCGCAAACAATTACTGAAATTCGACGACGTAATGAACGATCAGCGTAAGGCAATTTTCAGCCAACGTCGTGAGATTATGGAAGGCGATGACTTGTCCGATGTGGTCAAAGACATGCGCGATCAGGTTGTTGACGATATTGTTGATCAGGCAATTCCAGAAAAATCATACCCCGAGCAGTGGGATATCGCTGGGTTGAGCGCGAATACCGAAGAACTTCTTGGCATGGCGTTACCTTTGCAAGAATGGGCCGCCGAAGAAGGCGTAGATGACGAACAAATCCGCGAACATATGTATAAAGCAGGGAACGCGCTGGCCGCTGATAAAGAAAGCCAGTTCGGACCAGAGACCATGCGTACCATTGAAAAACAACTGCTTTTACAGACCATTGACGGCAAGTGGCGTGAACATCTTGTGACCCTAGAACATTTGCGTTCAGTGGTTGGTTTTCGTGGTTATGCCCAGCGCGATCCTTTGAATGAATATAAGACCGAAGGTTTTGAGCTGTTTGAAAAATTGCTTGATGGCTTACGTGTTGATGTTACCAGGCAACTATCACGTATTCGCATGCTGACAGAACAAGAACAACATGAAATGCAGGCACAAATGCAAGCAGCAGGGCAATTACCGGCTGCAACCGAAAATGCAATTGACGGGTTTGATGAGAACGATCAATCGACATGGGGCAACCCTGCACGCAATGGGCAGTGCCCCTGCGGATCAGGTAACAAATTCAAGCATTGCCACGGAAAACTCTAATTATACGTGCAAGAAAAAAACCCAAGGTTTCTTGCACGTATCAAATTAGGCTGAATTATGGCACAAAACTCTGCAAAATCAGAGTTTTGTGAACTACATATAGTTTTTTACATTCCAACGCACACGACCTGTAGCCCCCTGTGTCTTATCCTCCTCACACTCAAGCACAGAATATACTGGCAATACTAAAACAGCTGCTTTTTTGGCATACTGGCATCCTGTAACTGTTGTGGAACGATGCCATGCGATTAAACGATAAAGCTGTATCCTTTGTAACCGGTCTTATTTTGCTGCTGGGGGCAGGAACAGTTGTGCATAAGGGCGATGAACTGTTTGGGTCAAAAGCCAACACAACACAGATTGCAAAAGCCGATATAAAACCCGGCATTAGAAGCGATGCATTTGAGCACGATGCAATACACATATCAGACAGTACAAAGGCCGTGGTCTTACCATTTAAAAAACCCACTATCTCTGATTTTGAATTTGTACGTGCAGAACAAGCAACATCGATTATTAAATCGCAAACGACCTTTAATGCGTTAAAAATAAACCCGGCTGAAATGGATTGCGCGCTAAATCTTAAGGTCAAATCTTTACGTGGCGCCCGTGTTCAACTGATTGTAGCGGCACCCTGTCACAAAAATAAAACCGTTACCATTACTCACGCCGGATTACGATTTAATGAAATTATTAACGATACGGGCAGGATCACAATCATCATTCCTGTTTTATCTGATCCTGCCACGATAGAGGTTTCATTTGCTGATGGGGCTTCTAAATCTATTTCTGCGCCCGCAAAAGACCTATCTTCTTTACAACGTTCGGGCATTGCATGGTCTGGACAAACTGATTTGCAACTTCTTGTGGATGAAAATTCCTATAAAGCGCCAAAAAACAACCAAGTCACCGCCCAAAATACACGGTCATACCAGCAATCTTATTTGTTGGGTGGCGGCTACCTGACAACACTTGGCAACAAAGCTGTGCAAAACGGTAGCTTTGTCCAGATTTACAGCATCCAAAACCCTGATGATATTTTCGTAGATTTCAAGGTGGCGTTTCAAGCGGTAAACAGCAATTGCGGCACACATCTAAAAGTTAAAACTATACGTTATTCAGCGGCTTCAGGGGTTGAACTGATAAGCAAGGCCATACCTATTAGAAACTGTTCCGCTAAAAATAAAAATATAGTATTGAAAAATATGCTCAGGAACATGATTGTAGCACACAGAAACTAGTTGGCGACATCACATGCTTTTATCCAGATTACTATCCATTGCTTTGGCCTTTACAGCCCTTTCCCATACCGCTTGGGCTGAACAGATTATTTTAAAATCCACATCAAGCTCTGTAGAGCTGATTGGTGAATACAAAGGCTTTAAAGACGGGGTTTATACCATTGAAACTGATTTGGGTGAACTAGAGGTCGATGCAAGAACCGTCACCTGTACAGGGGACGATTGCCCTCAAATTGACAGTTTAGTGTCAGAATTCGCCATCGCTGGCGACCAAGAGCTGCTTAACCAATTACTAATACCGCTTCTTGAAAGCTATAGCTTTTCATTGGATGCTACTTTAAATACAAAAATTACATCTGACACAAAATCAACCATAAAAATAACTGCCAAAGACGGGCAAGAGTTTGCCAATATCACGGTGTTCTCTGGTGCGACTACAGATACTAAAAATACATTGGTTATTAAAAGTGGCGCAGGTAAAGCCTTATTAGTAGGCAGTGAAAAGGTAAAAACCATTCCCCTTGCCGCTGATGCTTTAATTGCCATTTCGTCTGACACAAACGCAGTAAAATCCATTTCTACAGGCGCTTTACGCAATGTTCTTTCTGGGTCAATCAATAACTGGAAAGATCTTGGCGGGCCGGATGCAGCTATTAACATCTACTTACCACAAACAAGCTCTGGCCTGGTAAAAACCGCCAAAGCGATGGGTTATGATATTTCAAAACTGCAGGCAGCTGAACGGTTCGATGATCTCGCCACACTTTCAAAAGTAACTGCAAATGATCCGTATGGGCTTGGGTTCACAAGCCTTTCCAACCGTCGCGCCGCCCATGCATTGTCGCTTGTCGGCAGTTGTGGTGCAAGCGTACGGCCAAGTGCATTTGCCATTGCCTCAAGCAGTTACCCGATCTCTTTTTACCATTACTTAGAAGTAGACACTGAAGGTTTACCGATTTTTGCTCGTGAATTTTTAAATTACCTTACCAGCACCCAAGCAAAATCAATGATGACACGCCAAGGCTATTCAAGCCTGTCAGTTTTTGAAAACGGATTGGAACATCAAGGAAACCGCATCGTTCATAGCCTACTGACCACCACAAAATCGGTACCAAGCTCAGAATTTATTGCAATGCTACGCAATCTTAATAACGCACGTCAGCTTTCAACTGTTTTGCGGTTTAATGAAGATGGCAAGACTTTGGACCCACAATCCAAGGCCGCTTTCGATACTTTGATCTCTGAATTATATTTAGGCGGGTTTGCGGATCAGAAAATAATGATCATCGGCTTTACTGGCGCCGCAGGAAGCACCAGCAAGAACAAACGTAAATCAAAGGCAACCGCTGAAACAATTGCAGACCTTGTAAAAACGGCAGACAGCGGTGGTTTACTGGCTGACTTACAAATCGAAACATTGGGGTACGGTGAAGCATCACCTCTTGCCTGTGAAGACTCCGCTCACGGCATTGCAACAAATAACCGTGTCGAAATTTGGGTAAAGAGCGTTTTTTAAATCAACCCGCATGCCTTAAAACTGATTTCTCCTGCAGTCCCGATAATCACGTGATCATGCACGGTTATTGATAAGGCACCCAGCGCATCAATAACATCTAGCGTTACAGCAATATCTGATGATGATGGCTCAGGATCACCGCTGGGGTGGTTATGTACCAAAATAACGGCACTTGCATCTAATTCTAATGCACGCTTTGCAACTTGGCGTGGATATACAGGCACATGATTAACGATACCAGATTGCAGACATTCATCCGCGATCAGAATATTCTTGCTATCCAAAAACAAAACCCGAAATTCTTCATGTGACAAATACGCCATTCTAGATCTACAATAAGCAACAAGTTGATCCCATGTGGTCAACACATCTTTACCCAAAACTTGCATTTGCGCCATTTTATGCGCGACCGCCTGCACCGTTTTCAGCTCATTAACGATGCTTTGACTAACCCCGTTTATTTTGCACAAATTAATGTCAGATGCGGTGATCACACCATTAAATGTGTCGAATTGTTCTAACAATAACTTACATAAATCACGCACATCACGGTGTGGTACTGCGCGACAAATAATTAGCTCTAGAAGTTCAAAATCTGCAACTGCTTGGGCACCGCCTTTCAAGAATCGTGACTGCAACTGTGCACGATGCCGGTTAAGCACCTGCTTGGGATCAATAACCGTAGCCTGTGATAAGCTGAACCCCAGCATAGCAGCTTCGGCGAATTCAGATTTTTTTAGATTCGGTATCATAAACCTATAGTTATCCGTATTGGTTAACTAATGGTTTAAAGAAGCGGCCTAATAAGTTGGGTGAAAAGTGCCATTTGGCGATAATGTAAAAATTTCGCACCCATCCGCAGTCACACCAATGGAATGTTCAAACTGCGCTGTTAAGGATTTATCCTTAGTCACCGCCGTCCAGTCGTCTGCCAGAATTTTAGTGTGCGCTTTGCCCAAATTGATCATTGGCTCAATCGTGAAAAACATGCCTTCTTCCAGCACATGCCCTGTTCCCCAATTGCCGTAGTGCAAAACATTAGGTGGAGCATGAAATACGCGACCCAACCCATGTCCGCAAAAATCGCGCACAACTGAACAACGATGCGCTTCTGCATATTTCTGGATCGCAGCCCCAATATCACCAAAAGTATTGCCGGGTTTGACCTGATCAATACTTAACATCAAAGCATCATGAGTTACTTGGATTAACCGTTCGGCCTTACGTGACAGTTTACCTGCCGCATACATCCGCGAATTATCGCCAAACCAGCCATCCAGAATGCACGTGACGTCAATATTTAGAATGTCGCCATCTTTCAGTTTTTTGTCAGACGGAATGCCGTGGCAAACCACATGGTTGATCGAAATACAACTGGATTTCGGATAACCGCGATAACCCAATGTTGCTGGCACTGAATTATTGGCGATCATAAAGTCGTGGCACAACTGATCCAGATGTTCAGTTGTAACACCAGGCACAACATGTGGACCGATCATATCCAGAATTTCAGCAGCCAGTCGCCCGGCACGGCGCATACCTTCAAAATCTTCTTTTGAATGGATGGTGATACCGTCTGCGTTCAATCGTGGTTTCTTTATGCTTTCCAAAAGAATGCTCCGCTTAGATGTAATTTATTGCTAAATAGTCCGATTTTGCAATACTGACCAGAGCCAAGATTATGTGATGCGTTCCGCACATAAAATTCCTTTAGCCGTGATTGTCGTACCATAACATAAAACCTCTATCCCTGCGGTTTTAGCTATTGTAACCGCTTTCAGATAATCAGGGTCAATATCACCTGCCACTGCAAATCTGTGAATATCATTACGTTGCACCAAATACAGCAGTATCGCACGATGCCCCTGTTCAACCATACGCGTCAGTTCCGCCATATGTTTAGCCCCACGCTTGGTCACACTATCGGGAAACTCTGCCAGACCTGTACAACGTGAAAGTGTAACGCTTTTGACCTCTAGGTAACAATCTGGGATATTCTTACCAATTAGCAAAAAATCTACCCGGGAATTTTCACCATATTTAACTTCGCGATGAACGTCCGTATATCCTAATTTGGCAGCCAACCCATCTGTCAAAGCCTCTGCCACAATTTTGTTTGGCAGGCTTGTATCTACCCCGATCAATGTGCCGTCATCCAATTCGGCCAGCTTCCAAGAATATTTCAATTTGCGCTTGGGGTCATTATTTGTTTCCAACCAAACCCGCAGTCCCGCATGTTTCATACCCAGCATGGAGCCGGGGTTGGCCACATGCGCAGTAACCTGCTGCCCATCCTTTAGCGTGACGTCCGCCAAAAAACGTTTATATCTACGGATAAGTGTTGCGGCCACAAGGGGTTTATCAAATTTCATATTCAGAACCTAAGCATCCCGCAAGATAAGGACAAGCCAGATGAACAATCCAACAGCCGCCATGATCGTTATCGGAGATGAGATATTATCTGGCCGTACACAAGACACCAACTCAAACCATCTGGCACAGCACCTGACTTTGCTGGGAATTGATTTAAAAGAAATACGGGTAGTGTCAGATGATGAAGACCAAATCATGCGGGCGGTTAACGGCCTGCGAATGAGGTACACAAACGTCTTTACCAGCGGCGGCATTGGCCCGACCCATGACGATATTACCGCAGACTGCATTGCCAAAGCTTTCGGCGTGCCCATTAATGTGCGCCAAGACGCTCGCGCAGCTTTGGCGCAGAATTATGAAAACCCCGAAGTTGAGTTGACCGAAGCACGTTTACGCATGGCCCGCATTCCCGAAGGGGCGATTTTAATTGTTAACCCAATATCCAAAGCACCTGGGTTTTCTATGGAAAATGTGCATGTCATGGCTGGCGTACCTACGATCTTTAAGGCCATGCTGGCAGGGCTGTTGCCAACTTTAGCATCAGGGCAGAAAATACTATCTGAAACCGTTATTGTGAAGCGCAAAGAAGGGGATATAGCCAAAGCTCTGGGCAGAATTGCCAAAGAAAACCCAGACACTTCTATTGGATCTTATCCATATTATGATGGCGGTAAATTCGGTTGCAATCTGGTCGTTCGTTCACCTGACCCTAAGCGGCTTGCTGATGTTGTAAACGAAATCTACGATGCCTTTGCTGACAAATAATCCGCTGCAACACCCCAGTCAAACCGCTTTGTTTGATGCGGTTGACGCCACGTGGTCACCCTTTGCCTTGCACAGGCATGATGGCTGGTTAATCCGTGAAGGGATGGGGGGTGGTCAAAGGGTTTCTGCAGCAACACTAATGCCTAATACACAAGATTATAAAATCAACACTGCAGCTGCAAAAATGACAAGCCTTGATCAAGTACCTTTATTTATGATTCGCGATACAGATAATGTTTTGGATGCTGAATTGCATAATTTGGGCTATGAAACCGTCGATCCTGTCGTCATTCTCATCGCACCTGTCGCTGAATTGTTAAAGAGCGCCCCAGTTCAAACACAAACAGTTCACTGCTTGAGCGCGCCCAATGCAAGGGCTCGAAATATCTGGTCTACTGGCGGGATTGATCAAAAGCGTTTGGATGTAATGGCGCGGGTAAAAGGACCAAAGACCATATTATTGGCTGGAGAGATGGGCGTTTCTTTTGTAGCTGCACATACTGGGATTGCAATGATACATGCAGTTGAGGTTGCTGAGAGCCATCGGCGGAAAGGTGCTGCGAACGCTATGATGTATAAAGCTTTTGAATGGGCCAAAGATCAGGGATGTATGTGGGTGGCCACATTAACGGTTCGCGCAAATATTCCTGCACGAACCTTGTATGAAAATCTAGGAATGGTCGCAACGACAGCCTATCATTATCGCCGCAAAGCATAAGCCCGAGCAGGCTTTACCAAGTACCCATGCCTTTGTTCTTGAAATGCTCTGCAAGAAAATCCAGAAAGGCCCGCAATTTCGGCTGGGTATATTGCCCATGCGGATACATTGCATAAATATCCTGCGATTGTGTTGGTAGGTCTGTTAACACTGGTATTAAACGGCCGCTTTCTATTGCATCATGATATAGAAAACAGGGTAAATACGCGATGCCAAGACCGGCTTCGGCTGCTTGCAGTAACGAATGGCCATCATTTGCTGTTAAGTTCCCGCTTGCCCGTATAATTCGGCTTTCACCAGTAGCAGATTGCAATCTCCAGGCACTGCCCGAAGGTTGGTTGGAAAAATGCAATAGGCTATGTTGATTAAGGTCATCAATTCTTGCCGGCATGCCATGTTTTTCAAAATAAGCTGGTGACCCGATAATTTGCATACGGGTAGAGGCCAGCTTCTTGGCCATAATGCTGCTGTCTTGCTGCTGGCCAACGCGGATAACCAAATCAAAACTGTCTGCAACAGGATCAAGGTTACGATTGCTTAAAACCATATCCACAGAAACATCCGGATATAACCCTAGAAAATTACCCAGTGCAGCAGACAAGTGATTGCCACCAAAATCAGGGGAAGCGGCCAGACGAAGTGATCCACGTGGAGCGATTTGCATAGATGATACCATGGCATCAGCCTCTATTGCGTCCACAAGAACCTGTTTTGCTTTGTCATAATAAGCCAAGCCGATTTCAGTTGGACTAACACGGCGTGTTGTGCGGTTTAACAAACGTGCACCTAAACGCGCCTCTAGAGAAGACACGTGTTTTGATATCGCTGATTTAGATAAGCCCATTTTTTTTGCTGCATCTGTAAAGCCACCGTTATCAACGACTTTCGCAAAGGCTTCCATTTCCATTAGTCTGTCCATACTGACAATCCTCATTACTAATTCATACAAGTTACTAAGCACCTTCTCGCATCCAATTTTGTCAACAATTGGGAAACAGACTGTTTTCGTAACGATTTTTTCGATAATTATTATATTATTTCTATAAATTCATTGAAAAACAATATTTTTTGCATCTCAGATTGACCTTGCTCCATAATTTGATCAAATTATTGAAAAATAATCTCTAAGGCCCGAATCATGACAAACACCCCTTCAAGTCCAAATGTCCAAGTTGGCGTTTTTGATCTTAACGGTCAAATGCGTGGCAAGCGTATGCCTGCGAAAAAACTGAAAACTATTTTAAAAGATGGGTTTCGTATGCCGCTTTCAATTTGCGGAATAGATATATGGGGGGCAGATATTGCAAACAGTGAGTTGGTTTTTGCATCAGGCGACGGTGACGGGTATTGTGTGCCTACAGGACGCGGACCCTTAAAGCTGTCTACAGCGATAGAGCCTGCGGTTTTAGTGCCCTGCACCTTTTTACAAGAAGACAAGACCCCGTTTCTGGGCGACCCGCGTCAAGCGTTGGCACATATTGTCGATCAATATAAGGCCCGTGACCTGACGGTTGTTGTTGCCACCGAATTAGAGTTTTATCTGACCGATCCCAACGCGGCTTACGGCACGGCCCAAACGACACCGATTAAGCAAGAATTTCAGGTCTTAGAGTCCCTCGATACGCTTGATCTACACGAGCCCTTCTTAAACGCCGTCTATGCCGAATGTGATGCTTGGGATGTGCCTGCGGATGCCGCTATTTCCGAAGCAGGAACTGGCCAGTTTGAAATTAACCTTAATCACATTCCCGATCCGTTACGTGCCGCAGATGACGCAATGTTCTTCAAACGTATTGTGCGATCAGTTGCCCGCGATCAGGGATTAGCGGCAACATTTATGGCCAAACCTTTTGGCGACCGACCTGGTAACGGGCTGCATGTGCATTTTTCTATTCTGGATAAAGATGGCAACAATATCTTTGCTAATGGCACAGAGGAAGGCGGGCCCGTTTTACATCACGCCGTTGCGGGATGTTTGGATATGATGCCCGCTTCTATGGCGCTTTTTGCCCCACACTATAATTCATACCGCCGCTACGCCCCAAACAGCCATGCACCTTGTACCGTGGGTTGGGGATATGAAAACCGCACCACCGCTATCCGCATACCGGGCGGGCCTGATGTAGCAAAACGCATTGAACACCGTGTGGCGGGGGCCGATGCCAACGCTTATCTGGTTTTAGCTGCTATATTGGGCGCAGCCCTTAAAGGGATGGATAAAGCCGCAATGCCAGCGCCCGCCACAAAAGGTGATGCCTTCACCGCAAACTTGCCAGACCTGCCCACAAATTGGGGGGATGCCTTGGATAGTTTTGAAGGCTCGGCAGGGCTAGACGATATATTCGCGCCGATTTTGCGCAGCATTTACCTGAAAGCCAAACGACAAGAACTAGAGCGTTTCGCGGGCGAGGTCAGCGCGTTTGAATATCGGACGTATCTGGATACGGCTTAGAAGGGTGTCCCGACTAGGGCATATAGATAACTTATTTTAAGTGTTAATGTAGCGAATTCTCGGATCGAAATATTACCAAGATTGAGTAGTTACTACCCTAGAATTATACAGAATGAATAGATCATTATTCTTGATTGAGATATTTGGAGAAATCAATGCGGTTTTTAAAGCCACTTTTTTTGACAGTTATATTGTTGTCGCTTAAGCCAGCATATGCAGAATCTCTTATAATCAAGTACGGAGAGCGAGAAGCTGATTTAACGCCTTATTTATTTGCCTTTCCTTACAATATTACAGCGATCAGTAAAAAGAATAAGAAGGTTTACTATACAAAAGACAAACCGACAGGTGGATCATATTTGTATGTTCAACCTTGGGACGGTGATGGGTTATTTGATATAAATACCAAGAACGCCAAACAGATATCAGATGTTAGTATTGATGACATAAATTTTGAGGGTCAGGAATATAATGAAGCTTTGGATGCGCTCATTATTATAGCTGATGAAGCAAAAAGAGAAAATCTAAATTTATGGTTGTTTTCTGAACAAAGTCCAAAAGCAGTTAGACTAACGGATGCAGATTATATCTATTCCTTTGCACAATCAGCAGACCAGCGAACTGTTGTCTATACCAGTCGCTATGGATCATCGGATAGTGATGAAGGATGCCTTGAGCTTTTAACCATTGCGAACAATGGAATGACATCAACACAAAAACTATTTTGTGACAGTGATCATAAAATACCTGCAAAATTGAACGGGTGGGGATCACTGCGAATAGACGATAAGTATATTATTTTCACAGCACAAAAAGGCGGTTCACGCACCAACCGATGGATTTATAGATATGACAGATTATCAGGTGATGTCACAAGACTTGCCGGTAGTAGTGGTGTCGTTTCTACTTGGACTGATGAAAATAAATTCTTACATGAATTCGGCAAGGAATTACGCATTTATGATATTGTAAGCGGTTCCAATTTATCGCTGCATAAATTTCAGAATAGTTTTCGTATTGGTGCCATGGAAATTGGGGGGCAAACGTATCTTTATGCACTTACAAAGGATGTTTCGAAAACCACTTTTGAGATATTTCGTCTTGTAAAAAACCAACTGATAAAAACTGATGGCTTTGTGGTTGATATGAAGGCAGGATTTGTACATGCCGAAGATGGCACTGTCTTTCTTTACAAACAATCCACGGATACAATAGTTGATTATGAAAAGATCGATATTGATCAGGCAGGGCGTATTCTACGCAATGATTTCATCAAAGGGTTAACACAGCTAAATGATCAACTGGCACAATGTAAAATCAGTCGTGTAACTTACAAAAGTGTAGATCATATCGGTGGTTTTGAAATCAAATATGATATTGATGCATATCTGTATGAGCCCCGTAACCCTATTGCGGCTGACAATAGACTATACCTCATCGAGGCATTTTACGGTGGTCAAAATTCATTTTCACCCGCGTTTCACAGTTTTTGCCAAGTAGGGATTACGACACTCAGCCCTGTTGTTCGTGGCGACAGTCGTTTTGGTTCGGCATTCGAAAATTCAAATAACGGTATAAAGGCAGATGCCCCTATACGTGATGTGATTGCTGGTGCAAGATATCTACAATCAAAATATGAATTTTCTGATAGTCGCCGGATTGGCACTATGGGTTATAGCCATGGCGGTTGGGCTGCTGTACGCGCTTTGTCATATCCCGGGCCAGAGCATTTTGAGTTTGGCTTCGCATTAGCAGGTGCCGGGATTTATGACATTTTACAAATGGCTGATGATGTACCTGAAGGTAAAACAAATATTCGGGGTTGGTTTAATAAAGAATTTGGTAATCTAGACACGGAACGAGAGTATTTATCGTATTTGTCGGCAACTTCTCATATGGACCGTATCAAGGCACCGATCTTTTTATACCATGGGCGCAATGACGAGAGGATCACAGCTTTACATACTATATCGTTTGCAGAGAAGCTACGTGCTGCAAATAAAGATCATGAGCTTTTGATTATTGAAGGCCAAGGGCATTCAATTCGGGGTGCGCGAAATTGGCATGAGATATATGGCGCAATGTTCAAGTTTCTTGAAAGGGTAAATGCAGAATTGAAATAATTAGAGTTTTCCGTTGTTCGTATCCTTTAACCATCGATTATCCAAAGCATACCTGTAACAAATCAGCCCGAACACAAAGCTTCCTGAACCGCGTCATCCCAGCCCAGATAAAACCGATCCCCATCGCGTATCACCGGGCGGGCCATTACTTTGGGTTTGGCTGCAATCTGCGCGTCTGCCTCTGAGTTTTTCAGCCAGTTATTCAGTGCCCGATAATCATTGGTTGTGCGGTCCACCAACCGATCCCCAAACTCAACGATTAATTCAGTCAATTCGGCCTCACTCAAGGGTTCGGCGCGGACATCGCGAAAACTGATATCTTTGCCCGCAATCTCTAACGCCTTGCGAGCTTTTTGACACGTTGGACAAGTGTCTAACCCATAGATTATCATATCGTACTCTCCTTTGGTGATAAAGGTGGAACTTCACACATCACAGCCGTCTGCACAACGCATTAGGATCACGATAACTACCTGTTGCTTGAAGTAAGACAAAACGGTAGGCTACGCTCATGAAACACGTCCCCAAAGAAACCACCGATGATGCTCTTATTCAGGAATTTCTGAACAAAGGCGGAAAAGTCAGTATTGGCAAAACCAAACCCATGCGCCCTGAACTAGGCATTAGCAAAAATGTTTGGAACAACGTGCTGACCAAAGAAGAGAAAGCTGCGCGCGACAAAAAGTGACGTTGTCGCCTTAGTCGCCTTTTATACGCAAGTAACCATACACTTGCCTCAACAGATTTTAGGATGCCCCCAAAATGACCGACAAAAAAGACGATAAATCATCGGCCAAGAAGACCATGAAACAGCTTGTCGCAGAAAAAGCGCAACGCAAACCACATTACCTGTCTTTGAAAAGCAAAGCAAAGCAACACAAAGGTAGTAACAAGGCCCACCGCCCTGTGATTTGATATTGGAAACTGGGTGTTCTTGTGTTGGGCTATGGTAGTTTTAGGCCCAAAGTGTAGGATGCTTCGCTTCAGCAACGTCGGCTTACATAAAACCTACATTAACAAGACTAAAGCAATCGAACTCAGTCGTGGTTTGGATACATTGCTTTTTCTATTGTAGCTTATAACGTGCCAGTATGAAGCTGATTATCCTCATAGGACCTCCCGCTGTAGGAAAAATGACTGTTGGTCAAGAGCTGGAAAAGCTTTCGAACTACAAGCTTTTCCACAACCACATGACCATAGAAATGGTTGCGCCATTCTTCAGCTATGGCACACCGCAAGGCCGTAATTTAGTTCAAAAGCTGCGAGAAGAGTTCTTCACATTTTTTGCCGAGAGTAACGGGGTTGGGTATATTTTCACCTATGTTTGGGCGTTCGGTGAAGCGGGCGAGCGAGAGTATATCGAAGGTATTGCCGAAAGGTTTGTTGCAAAAGGACATGAAACATTTTGGATAGAATTAGAGGCAAGCCTTAGCGAACGCCTCAAAAGAAATCGAACCGATAACAGGTTAAAACACAAGCCTTCGAAGCGTGATATCGCTTGGTCAGATGATCATCTCCTCAAAACCAACGGAAAGTACCGCCTTAATTCAGACGAAGGCGAGATTGCTAAACCTAACTACCTGAGAATTGACAATACAGCTTTGACAGCTGAGGAGGTTGCCATACGAATTTGGGACTATGTGAAATAACTTGCTCCTGACAAGGGGCGGTTGCTATGAAGCAATATAGGCATATTTCTCGTAAGCGACCAATTGAAAACTTTTCTCAACCGGCTGCGGCAAAAGCCCTCATCCCCACCATTTCCCTCCACAAACACCCATACACACTCCAAATCACTTTAACCCCTTGCATATCATCAAGACTCAGCCTATATCCCCTTTAACAGCGGAAAGACTGGCTTCCACCCCCAGACTTCCATCGGAAATTCTCGACGGGCAGCTGCCCGTTTTTTTGTGTTTGGAGCAAACTTTGTCAGACCTGATTGCAAAAGCAGCAATAGATAAACGCATGGCGGAAATTATTCGCCCCGTGATCGAAGATCTGGGGTGTGAACTGGTGCGCGTGCGGCTAATGTCGGGCAAGCGCACAATATTGCAGATCATGGCTGAAAAGCCTGATGGCGGTATCGAAGTAGATGATTGCGCGCGGATTTCCACTGAAGTCGGGGCCATTTTGGATGTGGAAGACCCGATTGAGGGCGATTATGCGTTGGAAGTTTCCAGCCCAGGTATTGACCGCCCGCTAACACGGCTGAAAGATTTCGATGCATGGCAAGGCTATGAAGCCAAGATCGAAACCACAGAGCTAATAGATGGCCGCAAACGCTTTAAGGGCGAATTGCGCGGCATTGAAGATAATGAAGTGCTGATCGAAATCCCCGAAGGGATTATCGGCTTGCAATTTGACTGGCTTGAAGATGCCAAGCTGGTTTTAACAGACGAATTGATCGCAGATACATTAAAGTCCCGCAAAGACGGTGGCTTTGACGAAACCGCGTTCGATGACATTCAAACCGAAGAGGACTGAACCCATGGCTATTACCAGTGCAAACCGTCTGGAACTGTTGCAAATCGCGGATGCGGTAGCGCGTGAAAAAATGATCGACCCCGATCTGGTTATTCAAGCGATGGAAGAAAGCATGGCTAAAGCGGCCAAGTCCCGTTACGGGGCCGAGCTGGATATTCGTGCCCATATCGATCGTAAATCAGGCGAATTGACGATGACACGAGTGCGTGAAGTTGTGGAAGAAGTTGAAAATCTGTCTACAGAAATGACTGTGGAAGAAGCTAAAGCACATATTGAAAACCCTGAAGTGGGCTCTTTGATTATTGACAATCTGCCACCGATGGATTTCGGCCGTATCGCCGCGCAATCTGCCAAACAGGTTATTTTACAAAAAGTCCGCGAAGCGGAACGTGAACGTCAATACTCTGAGTTTAAAGATCGTGAAGGTGAGATTATCAACGGTCTGGTCAAACGTGTTGAATACGGCAATGTTATCGTTGACGTAGGCCGCGGTGAAGCCGTGTTGCGCCGCGATCAGCTGATTAACCGCGAAATGTTCCGCAATGGCGACCGAGTACGTGCCTATATTAAGGAAGTGCGTTCTGAAATGCGTGGCCCGCAAATCTTCCTGTCGCGGACAGCACCAGAATTTATGGCTGAACTGTTTAAAATGGAAGTGCCAGAAATTTATGATGGCATTATCGACATCAAAGCAGTTGCCCGTGATCCAGGGTCGCGCGCTAAAATTGGTGTAATTTCTTACGATAATTCCATTGATCCTGTAGGGGCCTGTGTTGGTATGCGCGGCTCACGTGTGCAAGCCGTTGTGAACGAATTGGGTGGTGAAAAAATTGACATCATTCCTTGGAATGACGACGCACCAACTTTCTTGGTTAACGCTTTGCAACCTGCGGAAGTGTCTAAAGTGGTTTTGGATGAAGAGGCCGAGCGTATCGAGGTTGTCGTACCCGAAGAACAGCTGTCGTTGGCTATTGGCCGCCGTGGTCAGAATGTACGCCTTGCATCACAACTGACAGGCCTTGATATTGACATTATGACTGAGGCCCAAGAGTCTGAACGCAGACAGGCTGAGTTTGAAGTGCGCTCTAAATTGTTCATGGATACTATGAACGTTGATGAGGTTGTCGCACAATTGCTGGTTTCCGAAGGCTTTGCCACATTGGAAGAAGTGGCTTATGTTGAAGTGGACGAATTGCTGGTTATCGACGGTTTTGATCAAAGCACAGCCGATGAGTTACAAGCACGCGCACGCGAAAGCCTGGAAGAGATCAACGCTAAAGCACTGGCAGAAGCCAAGGAGCTGGGCCTTGAACAAAACCTAATCGACTTTGGTGGCCTGTCGCCACAAATGCTACTGGCTTTGGCTAAAGACGGCGTTAAAACGATTGAAGATTTTGCCACTTGTGCTGACTGGGAGCTGGCGGGTGGTTACACAACAATTGATGGCGAGCGCATAAAAGATAATGGCTTGCTGGAAAGCTTTGATATGGGTCTTGCTGAAGCACAAGAGCTGATTATGACTGCCCGCCTGCAACTGGGTTGGGTTACTGAAGAACAGTTAGCTGAAGATGCCGCCGCAGCCGAAGAAGCTTCAACCGAAAAGGAACCTGAAGCCTGATGCGTCAGGTTTCAGTGCTTGCCCGTGGGACGTGGTGGTCGAACAAATAGAACCAAGGTTGTTGAACGTCGCTGCATAGCGACCAAAAACACTTTGCCGACAACAGGCCTGATACGTTTCGTATTGGGGCCTGATGATATGGTAACGCCTGATATTTCTGAACGCTTGCCTGGTCGCGGTATGTGGATAACTGCCAATCGCACAGAGCTGGAAAAATCTATCAAGCAAAACCTGTTTTCAAAAGCCGCCAAACAAAAGGTCAATGTACCTGATGGTCTAGTGGCATTAACCGAGCAACTAATTGCAAGGCGCACAACAGATTTACTGTCTATGGCACGCAAAAGCGGGCATGCGATTTGCGGCTATGAAAAAACCAAATCCGCTATGATGTCAGAGCGATGGTATGTTCTGATACAGGCAACTGATGGTTCTGCGCCGCAAAAACAAAAAATACGGCCTTCTGCGGTTGCAAACTCTTATATTTCATGCCTAACAGCACGGGAATTGGGTTTGGCTTTCGGGCGGGAAAATGTGATACATGCGGCGGTGTCCAAAGGTGGACTCTCGGCTCGCATCCTATTAGAAGCCAATCGACTGGCTGGCTTTCGTGAAAAACACGATGCCGCCCAGTCTAAAACTGCTGGATCAAAACCAGCTGCGAAAGGTTAAGTACGAATGAGCGACGAAAACAATAACGACGGTAAACCAAAACCATTAGGCCTTAAGAGCGGTTCTGGTGTTGTGCGCCAAAGTTTTTCACACGGACGTTCAAAATCGGTCGTGGTTGAAAAAAAACGCAAACGTGTGTTTGTTCCTGGTAAACCCGGCGCCACACCCGCGGGCACTCGCCCAGGTTCAAAATCGAGCGGTGGTGTTTCCAATTCTGAAATGGAACGCCGCAGAAAAGCACTGGTTGCTGCTGCTAACCAAGAAAATGAACGTAAAGCACGTGAAGCTGAAGAAACTCGCGCACGCGAAGTTGAACGTGAAGAACGTCGCCGCGAGCGCGATGTAAAAGAACGTGAAGAAAAAGAACGTGAAGAGCGTAAGCGCGCACGCGAAGAAGCCGTCAACAAGCCCGCCGTTGATCCAAATACAGCACCTGCTGCCGCTGCACCTGCGCCCGATCCTGACGTAACCCGTCCAGCTGCAAAAGCACCTGCTGAAAAACGCGTTGAAAAACCGCGCCGCGAAAAGCAAACCAAAGGTGGGGCAGGCGACCGTCGTAGCTCTGGCAAACTAACTATTAACCAAGCTTTGCGTGGCGGAGATGGTCATCAGAAATCTATGGCAGCGATGAAGCGTAAGCAAGAACGCCAACGCCGTCAGATGATGGGCGACAATAATGCAGAACGTGAAAAAATTATCCGCGATGTACAGCTTCCTGAAGCGATTACGGTTGCTGAACTTGCAAACCGTATGGCTGAAAAAGTTGCTGCGGTGGTCAAATCCCTAATGACAAACGGCATCATGGCCACACAAAATCAAGTCATTGACGCAGATACAGCTGAACTGATCATAGAAGAGTTTGGCCATAAGGTCGTGCGCGTGTCTGATGCTGATGTTGAAGACGCCATTCAAGCTATTGAAGACGATGAAAAAGATCTGCGGCCCCGTGCTCCTGTGATCACCATCATGGGCCACGTTGACCATGGTAAAACTTCTGTTTTAGATGCTTTGCGTAAAACCAATGTTGTATCTGGCGAGGCCGGTGGCATTACCCAACATATTGGTGCGTATCAAATCACAACAGATGATGGCGCCTTGCTAAGCTTTCTGGATACGCCCGGTCACGCGGCCTTCACCTCTATGCGTGCACGCGGTGCGCAAGTAACCGATATTGTGGTTCTGGTTGTTGCTGCCAATGACGGTGTTATGCCACAAACAATTGAAGCAATTGCACACGCGAAAGCCGCTGATGTTCCATTGATCATAGCGATCAATAAAATGGACGTAGAAGGGGCTGACCCAACCCGCGTTCGCACTGACCTGCTGCAACATGAAGTACTTGTTGAAGCTATGTCAGGGGAAGTTCAAGATGTTGAAATTTCTGCCATTACGGGCATGGGTCTTGATAAGCTGTTAGAAGCAATTTCACTACAAGCCGAGTTACTAGAATTAAAAGCCAACCCTGACCGTCCAGCCCAAGGGGCTGTGATTGAAGCCAAGCTTGATACTGGCCGCGGCCCAGTTGCTACGGTTTTAATCGAAACAGGAACTTTGCGCCACAAAGACATTTTTGTTGTGGGTGAGCAATGGGGCAAAGTCCGCGCGCTGATAAACGATAAAGGCGAACATGTGAAAGAAGCAGGGCCTTCGGTTCCTGTTGAGGTTCTGGGTCTAAACGGCACGCCTGAAGCTGGTGATGTTCTAAACGTTGTGGCTTCTGAAGCCAAAGCGCGTGAAATTGCCGATTACCGTGCGCAGGTTAACAAAGATAATAAAGCTGCCGTTGGCGCAGGAACAACACTTGATCAACTATTGGCAAAAGCCAAAGCTGATAAAGATGTCTCCGAGTTACCAATTTTGGTCAAAACCGATGTTCAAGGCTCTGCCGAAGCCATTGTGCAAGCTATGGAAAAAGTCGGTAATGACGAAGTGCGGGTACGTATTTTGCATTCTGGCGTTGGGGCCATTACGGAATCTGATGTGACATTGGCTGAAGCTTCTGGCGCGCCGATTATCGGCTTTAACGTTCGGGCCAACGCGCAGGCGCGTAGCAGTGCCAACCAAAAGGGTGTGGAAATCCGCTATTATTCGATCATCTACAACCTGCTAGATGATATCAAAGCTGCAGCCTCTGGTTTGTTGTCTGCCGAGATTAAAGAAACTTTCATCGGATACGCCACAATCAAGGAAGTCTTCAAAATCACAGGCTCAGGTAAAATTGCCGGTTGTGAAGTGACCGAAGGCGTTGCCCGCCGTGAAGCAGGCGTACGTCTGTTGCGTGACAATGTTGTAATACATGAAGGCAAGCTGAAAACGCTGAAGCGCTTCAAAGACGAAGTGAAAGAGGTTCATGCCGGTCAAGAATGCGGCATGGCGTTCGAAAACTACGAAGACATCCGCGAGGCCGATGTCATCGAGATCTTCACAACAGAAGAGATTGAACGCAACCTAGATTAACCGACTTCAAATGAAATACTAAAGGCATCGCATATAATCGCGGTGCCTTTTTTGTTAAACCTTCGAAATATTCCGCAATCCAGTCGCTGCCGTTGCAAACAATTAAAATGACCCGCCCTGATCTTTCATTTACCATTGCGCGTGCCCAACTATATAATGTAACCAAACGCGGCAAAGCGCAGACCCAGGCAAAAGGATTTACCCTATGACACAGGACAGCACATTCCCCGGCTGGCACGGCACAACAATTATTGGCGTCAAAAAAGGCGGCAAAGTTGTTATTGCAGGTGACGGCCAAGTCAGTATCGGCCAAACTGTTATCAAAGGAACCGCGCGAAAAGTACGCCGCATATCACCAGGTGGGCATGATGTTGTTTGCGGCTTTGCAGGATCCACTGCAGATGCATTTACCCTGTTGGAACGGCTTGAAACAAAGCTGGAAGCCACACCTGGTCAATTAGCAAAAGCCAGTGTTGAGCTGGCCAAAGATTGGCGCATGGATAAATATCTACGCAATCTGGAAGCCATGCTGATCGTCACCGACGGGACAGACCTGTTCGTGATCACTGGCGCGGGCGATGTCTTGCAACCGGAAAATGATGTCGCCGCCATTGGCTCGGGCGGAAACTTCGCACTGGCCGCCGCGCGCGCCCTAATGGATGGTAAAGACGACGCCGAAAAAATCGCCCGCAAAGCAATAGAAATAGCTGCCGAGATTTGTGTTTATACCAATGGCAACATGACAGTAGAAGTGATCAAAAAATGACTGACCTGACCCCCCGTGAGATTGTATCCGAACTTGACCGCTTCATTATCGGACAAAGCGACGCCAAACGCGCAGTTGCTGTGGCTTTGCGTAATCGCTGGCGGCGCAAACAATTAGCTGATGATATCCGCGATGAGGTATATCCAAAAAACATCCTGATGGTCGGCCCTACAGGCGTTGGTAAAACTGAAATTTCCCGACGTCTTGCAAAATTAGCAAAGGCCCCATTTCTAAAGGTTGAAGCCACTAAGTTTACCGAGGTTGGCTATGTTGGGCGTGATGTGGAACAGATCGTTCGTGATTTAGTCGACAGCGCCATCATCATGGTGCGCAACGAAATGCGCGAAGTTGTAAAAGCCAACGCACATGAAAGCGCAGAAAACCGTGTGATTGATGCGCTTTGCGGGACAGATGCCCGTGAACAAACCCGTGATATGTTCCGCAAGAAACTACGTGATGGCTTGTTTGACGACAAAGAAATAGAGGTCGAGTTGGCCGATACTTCAAACCCTATGCAAATGATGGATATGCCCGGGCAACCCGGGGGCGGTATGGGCATGATGGATCTGGGCCAGCTGTTTGGTAAAGCCATGGGTGGGCGCACCACAAAACGCAAAATGAAAGTGGCTGACAGCTATGAAATGCTGATCAACGAAGAAGCCGATAAACTGGTTGATCAGGAAACCGTTAATAGTGAAGCCATTAAAGCCGTTGAAGAAAACGGCATTGTTTTTCTGGATGAGATCGACAAGGTATGTGCCCGGACGGATGCACGGGGCGGGGATGTTTCTCGTGAAGGTGTACAGCGCGATTTACTGCCCTTGATCGAAGGCACCACAGTTTCCACAAAACACGGCGCTGTGAAAACTGACCATATCTTGTTCATCGCGTCAGGCGCGTTTCACACTGCCAAACCCTCTGATCTACTTCCCGAACTGCAAGGTCGCTTGCCTATCCGCGTTGAGTTACGCGCACTGACCGAAGAAGATTTTGTGCGCATCCTAACTGAAACCGATAACGCATTAACCTTGCAATACACTGCCTTGATGCAAACCGAAGATGTCACTGTTGAATTTACCAAAGACGGTATCGCTGCGATTGCGAAAATATCCGCAGACGTTAACCAAACTGTTGAAAACATTGGCGCACGGCGACTATACACTATCATTGAGCGCGTATTTGAAGAGCTTAGCTTCGTCGCCCCCGACAAACCGGGTGAGAATGTAAAGATCAACAAAAAATACGTTGAAGATCATCTGGGCCAGTTTGCTAAGGCTTCCGACGTTTCACGGTATATGCTTTAGTGAAAGGCCTATTATTTTTCATATAGAAAAATAACTTCAATGGGTTAAGGTGGTATGCCTTCTAGGGCATCTTACTTTAAGATGCCTTGATGTTTTCCCGTGACCTGTGACTTAAAATATAGTCTTGATCGTATATGAATATTCTATCCTTCATCCGCTCTAACGCCCGCTGGCTTTTTGCTGGCGCTGGAATGATGTTTGCGACCTCTTTCGGGCAGACTTTTTTCATTTCGATCTTTGCGCGCCAAATCATGGAAACCTATTCATTATCAGACGGCGACTGGGGTTCACTTTATGCCCTTGGCACGACTGCCTCTGGCCTGACAATGATTTGGTTCGGTGGCCTTGCCGACAGGTTTCGCGCCCGCGCCCTGACAACCACACTTTTAATCATCATGTCTATATTCTGCCTTGCGATGGCGTTTAACACATCGATCTGGTTACTGCCCGCCGTAATCTTTGGTCTGCGCCTAAGCGGGCAAGGCATGTTAAACCACGTAGCGATGGTTTCAATGGTACGCTGGTACACCACAACGCGTGGTAAAGCTTTAGCCTTTGCCGGTTTGGGGTTCTCCATCGGTGAGGCCTGCTTACCGTTCATTATTGTGGCCATGCTGGCATATACTTCCTGGCAAACCGTTTGGGTCGCTGCGGCCGTGTTGTCTATTTTATTTCTTTTTCTGTTACGGTTTCTTTTAAAAAAAGAGCGTACACCACACGCAATTGCCCAAAGCATACAATCGATGGGTATTGAAAACCAACACTGGACACGCGCACAGGCCATAAAACATCCCTTATTCTGGTTGTTAATTCCTGTCGCGATAACGCCAAGCATATTCACAACAGCCGTGTTTTTTCAACAAGTTCACCTAGCCGAGGTTAAGGGCTGGCAACATGTACACTTTGTGGCCCTGTTTCCTGCCTTTACAATCATGAGCGTAATTGCAGGGGTTATCTTTGGTGGGGCCATTGATAAGTGGGGTAGCATTCGCATCTTACCCTTTATGCTGATCCCGCTGGCTACTGGCTTATTTGTTTTTGCCAATTTCGCCAGCATTACCGCAGGGTTGCTGGCGTTGATCTTGATGGCCATAACCCAAGGGGCAACGGGAACGGTTTCAGTAGCAATTTGGTCAGAAATCTACGGTACCAGACATGTGGGATCAATCAAAGCGCTGGCTGTTGCCTTTATGGTCTTTGGCTCTGCCATTGGCCCACTGGTTACGGGCAAGTTAATCGATCAAGGGTACAGTTTCCCCGACCAAATGCCGACTTATGTTATCTACGTCCTTGTGGTTTGTATAATAACCTATTTTGCCACTCACCGATTTCTGCGTAAATAAACATAAAACGCCCCTTCGCCACCGTGGCGTTGCTGGGCAGATGTAACCTCTAGTACTATTAACGAAAGAGGCGGCTGCCGCAGCCACATAGGAACGTTCTGACGTAGAACACCAACAACCTGGCGGTTAAATTCATCTGTGCGTTGTTTGCCTTTACCGGTGATAACAAGAATTAAGCGTTTACCACGCTCTTGCGCCTGCAACAGTTTATTGCGCAAAGTGATTTTAGCCTGCTCTTGTGTCATCCCATGCAAATCAAGCCGCCCGTCAATTTCCAATTTACCGCGCACTAAGCGTTGAAAGTTTTTCTTATCCATATTCGGTGTCATGTCTTTAGGCGAAGTCGCACCACTTGGTGTATAATGTGTACCTTTAGATTTCTCACCAACACGAAAACTTGCAAACTTAGGTTTTTGCGGCATGATACCAGCAGATTTCAGCTGCGCTTTAACAGAAGGCTCAAAAGAAAAACTTCCACGCATTGGGTCGATCTTTTCGGTCACCGACCGCCAAAGCGCTTTCTCGGCGTCTGAAAGTTTTTTAGCCGCCATAAAGCCTATGCGCCCGTTGCAACCAATACCCAATTTGGATCATTGCTTCCGAATTTACGAGCAAAAGACCATGTATCAGCTTGGCGTTTAATCACATCACGGTTACCTTCAATGATCTTGCCATTTTCGTCTTCAACGTAGCTAACAATTTCACCTACAAATCGCATAGAAATCTCACCTTCTTTACTTCGGCCATTAAATTTAGCACCGGTAATTTTCATCTCGCGTACGCCAACAAAAGTCGCGTTTACTTTATAACCCGCTTCTTGGCGATCGGCGACTACTGAAGCAAAACTTTCATATACATCATCAGCTAAAAACTGCTTTAGTGTATCAAGGTCATCATCTTCAAATGCCATAAGAATCATTTCATATGCTTGACGTGCACCATCTAGGAATTCGCTCACTGAAAAATCAGGCTCAGCTTTTTTCATTTTCGCAAACGCCTGGCCTTGCGGGCTATCCATTTCAACATGATCGGTAATATCACGATCCAACCCACCTTCGATCACTTCTAAAGACGGTCCTTTAGCAGCTTTTGGTTGAGAGGGTTCGATTTTTGGCTCAAAACCATCTCGCGTTCCTAGTACATTTTTTAGGCGCATAAACAAAAAGACTGCGATAGCCGCAAGAACAAGAACTTGTATAACAGCAGGACTCATGTGAGTATCCTTTCAAAATTTCGTATAGACCACTGGTAGTCTTTCATCTTAGACATATTTATGGACTTGGTTAAGTCAAGTCCACCACCTATATCGTAAGATGAAAGAAAGGGATGTTATGCCGCTATTAATTCTGTTTATTCTGATCCCCATTATCGAAATTGGCCTGTTTATACAAGTAGGTGGGGTTCTGGGGTTATGGCCAACCCTTGCAATTGTTGTTTTGACTGCGATTATCGGCACTACAATGCTGCGAAAACAGGGTGTTTCCACCATGGCCCGTCTACAGTCCAGCATGCAATCAGGCCAAAGTCCGGTTGATCCGATGGTGCATGGTGCTTTAATTCTTATTTCAGGGGTTTTATTATTAACCCCGGGTTTTTTTACCGATGGCATCGGGTTTCTTTTGCTACTGCCTCCCGTACGTGCCGCTTTGATTAAATGGGGAGCCGCAAAAATGATGAGTGGTGGATTTGGCGCAATGAATCAAGCCAATAAACATCAACAACAGAACAGTAACACTGTCTTAGACGGTGAGTTTTCAGTTGTAGATGATGACCCCAAAGATTCAGGCGATTCAGGCTGGACGAAACATTAGGTTAATTCTTTAAACGCGTTGTAGGGCTTGTTAATACCTGCTAGGTATTTTCGAAATTATTACGGAGACGAAAATGGCTGATAAAAAAGAAAAAAAAGTAGAGGCACAGGCCGAAGCGGCACAACCCACTATGCCGCGCATGCAAATTGTAAATCAATATATTCGTGATTTGTCTTTTGAAAATGTTGCAGCACAAAACAACAAGGGCAATCAAAGCCAGCCAGATATTAATGTTCAGGTAAATTTAGACGCGCGCAAAGGTCAAGAAAATCAGTATGAAGTTATTCAGAAACTGACAATCACGGCAAAAGCTGAAGAAGAAACTATTTTCCTTCTGGAAATTGATTATGCTGGTATCTTTGTTATTGAAAATATTTCCGATGAACAGTTACACCCGTTTTTGATGATCGAATGCCCACGCATGCTATTTCCGTTCGTGCGCCGTATCGTGCGCGATGTAACATCTGACGGTGGTTTCCCGCCATTGAATGTTGATAACATCGACTTTATTCAGCTTTACCGCCAAGAAATGGCCCGCGTGGCTGAAGAAAAGAAAAACTAAGTTATATTTTCCAAAGCGCACTATCCCCGAGATTTTCAACAAACTCGCGGTGCGCTTTGGTTTCCGCTTCTGTCAATTTTGACTGTAGCGGCACCTTACGAGATGCAACTGGCACTTGAGACCTGACACCGCTTTGCTTTGCAGCATCCTGACCTGCGACAACACTTAATGCAAAATCCGGTTGCCGCCCGCCAATCAGTTCCAGATACACTTCTGCCAAAATTTCACTATCCAGCAGCGCTCCGTGTTTTTCACGCGCGGCATTATCAACCCCAAACCGCCGGCACAAGGCATCCAGAGAATTTTGCGCACCTGGAAATTTCCTGCGGGCAATTTCCAAAGTATCTACGGATTGAGACATTGGAATAGGCGAAATGCCAACCCATTTCAGTTCTGCATTAATAAACCGCATATCAAACTTAGCATTATGCGCGATAATCTTTGCATCACCAATAAAATCCAAGAAATCCTGCGCAACGGTTTTAAAAACCGGCTTATCGGTCAAAAATTCGTCACCCAGCCCATGCACAGCAAAAGCCTCTTGCGGCATAGAGCGCTCAGGATTGATATATTGGTGATATACTTTGCCTGTAGGCATATGGTTCAACAATTCTACCGCACCGATTTCCACCAAACGATCACCACTTTCAGGGTCAAACCCTGTTGTTTCAGTATCCCAGACAATCTCACGCATTTGGTCGTTCACCCGTTAATTTTTCAATCAGATTATGAACTTCACAGCGCACATGTTCCAGTGTTTTTGTTTCAATAATAAAATCAGCCCGTTCACGCTTTTGTGCATCCGGCATTTGCTTACTTGAAATCATCCTGAACGCCGCCTCAGTCATACCTTTGCGTCCCATCACGCGGTCGCGTTGCGTGTTAGGCCTGGTCGAAACAACCAATACACCATCCAACCAAGCCTCAGCCTCAGTTTCATAAAGCAACGGAATATCAACAACGACCAACAGTAAATTAAGTTCACGACATTTCTTTAAAAATGCATCGCGGTGCATCCTAATTGCAGGATGAACAATTTTTTCCAGTTTCGAGAATAAGGCATTATCGGCTTGTAAAAGAGTACGCAGTGCATCGCGGTTAACACCGTCTGGCCCCACAGCAATCGGCGCAAAATGTGCAATTTTCTGAATAGTATCCATATGGCTGGTGTAAAGCTCATGTACTGCCGCGTCTGCGTCCCAAACCGCAATATTCTCATCCCGGAACATTTCTGCCGTAGTGGATTTTCCCATGCCGATCGAACCTGTCAGGCCAAGAACATACATCAGCCAGCCAACACGATCTGGCGCAATGCTTTATCAACTATGGGGCGCGCACCAAACCAAGCTTCAAACCCAGGTACAGCTTGATGTAACAACATACCTAAGCCATCAACTGTTTGCAGCCCTCTTTCTTCTGCCTGCGTAAGCAATGCAGTTTTAAGCGGGTTATATACAATATCTGTTACCAAAGCTGTTTTTGGTATATTATAAAGATCAATTATCAACTCTGGTTGCCCCGTCATCCCCAGTGCAGTTGTATTCACAAGCGTTTGTGTTTCGTTAAGCATTTTTCCAATCTGACCCATAGGTACCGCAGAAACCTTATCACCAAAAAATGCAGCTAAATGCGCGGCTTTTTCAATAGTCCGGTTCGCAACAATAATTTTTGGCACGGCGTCTTCTAAAAGCGCATGTATAATTGCTCGCGCAGCCCCACCTGCTCCTATTACAAGGGCACTACCATCAGATGCCAACCAGTTCGGGGCCCCTTGTTTTATATTATTAATAAAACCAATACCGTCAGTATTATCGGCGTGGATTTTTCCATCTTTAAACACCAATGTATTTGCCGCACCAATCGCTTTAGCTTGATTGGAAATGGTATCAGCCATTTTCAAAGCCGTCTCTTTATGCGGAATTGTAACATTACAACCCTGGTAACCTTGCGCGATCAGGGTACGTATGCCAGAAGTAAAGCCTTCCGGGCTAAGGGCAATAGCTTCATAACTTCCGTTAATTTCAAACTGGTCAATCCAATGACCGTGGATTAGCGGAGACTTGCTGTGATTAATCGGCCAGCCAACAACCCCTGCTTTTTTAATTTTATCGCTCATCAACTCACCAAAACCCCACGTGTTCGCAAAAAACCCAAGACCTCTAATAAAGGTATTCCAAGAATTGTGAAATAGTCACCTTGTATGTGGCTAAACAACTGTGCACCGGCTTCTTCTATTTTATAGCATCCTACAGAGCTTAAAACTCCATTACCCTGTTCCAAAAGATACTGATCAAGAAAGCCATCCGAGAATTCACGCATGATTAACTGGGCACGTCCAATGTGCCGCCAAACCGGTCGGCCATTTTCAAAAATTACAACAGATGACATCAACTGATGTGGTTTCCCCCGCAATGCCAATAATTTTTCACGAGCGGCTTCAATTGAGATTGCTTTTTCGTATATTTTCTTATCACAAATTAGAATTTGATCACACCCTATCACTAACTTATCTAAGTGCTTCATAGCAATACGCTGCGCCTTATATTCGGCCAGAGTATCTACGATTTCGTGTGGTTTTGCCTGTTCGGCTTTTAAAGAAGCAATAGTTGAAGCTTCATCAATGCGGCTAACTTTTGTTTCAAACGATACACCAGCACCTTTTAATAACTTAGCCCGAATTTCAGAACCCGATGCGAGAATAACAAAAGCCATAAAATATCCTTAATTCACCTGTGCACTACAGCCCTAAAGCTTGTTGATAACCTGTACATATAATTGAAACAATATTTAATAAACTTGGATATTTTGAAATTAACCGTACACAATCTTATTTACACCCATAATACAATTTTTTACCCCCAAGGTATAAAGTAATATTTTCTTTTGTGGATATTGTGTATAAATCTTTATTCCCACTTTTATCCACTTTTTATTTTCCAGTAAGCTTTTGTTTTTGTTCTTATTTTATTTCTTTTCCTGCATTGTAAATAACTTTATACAAAATTTTAATATCCTTACTAATGTGTATATAAATTTTATCCTTGTGACTCAGTGTACCTAATACAAACAACAACCTTTCTCTTTATATATTTATTATTATAGAGTTATTAAAACTTGGAATAATATCATGGCTGATTTTTTGACTACCTATTACCCTTGGATTAAATCACTTCATATAATTGCTGTTATTTCTTGGATGGCAGGTATGCTTTATCTACCTCGTTTATTTGTATACCACGTAGAAACTGATCTTAAATCAATTGATCCAAAAGTAACTTTTGAAAAGTGGGAGTTATTATTAATGAAACGTATTATTAACCCTGCAATGAATGTTACATGGGTTTGCGGTTTATTGATGGTTTTTACACCAGGAGTTATAGATTGGTCAGATGGTTGGCCTTGGGTAAAGGCAGTAATGGTACTGCTTATGTCTGCTTTTCATGGCTGGCTTTCAAAAGAACGTAAGCTTCTAGCTCAGGGAAAACCAAGGTTTTCTGGAAAAGGTTATCGATTGGCAAATGAGATTCCAACGGTTTTAATGATTGTAATTGTTATAATGGTTATTGCTCGACCTTTTTAACGATTTGACTCTCTAATTGTTTTTAGTTTAGAAACCTTAAAAGCTTGGTGTCCCCCACCGTTGAAAAGCTATTTCCAAAAGTAACACGTTGAAACCTACGCAAGAAGTACGTCATGTCACAAGATATAATCAGCCTTTCTGAACTTAAAGCTAAAGCGCCTGCCGATTTGTTAAAATTTGCAGAAGAATTAGAAATCGAAAACGCATCATCTATGCGTAAAAGCGATATGATGTTCGCTATTCTTAAAGAAATGGCTGAAGAAGGGTCTGAAATCGTAGGTGATGGTGTTTTAGAGGTTCTTCAAGACGGGTTTGGTTTTTTACGTTCACCTGAGGCAAATTATCTACCGGGCCCAGAAGATATTTATGTTAGCCCAGCTCAAATGCGTAAGTTTTCATTACGTACAGGTGATACAGTTGAAGGTGTTATTAAAGCTCCGGATGAAGGAGAGCGTTATTTTGGCCTGACAAAACCGATTTCAATTAACTTTAGTGACCCTGAAAACGTTAAGCATAAAGTTCACTTTGATGATTTGACGCCACTTTATCCTGATGAACGTATGACGATGGAAATTGAAGATCCTACAATTAAAGATAAGTCCGCCCGAATGATTGATCTGGTTGCTCCGATCGGCAAGGGTCAGCGTTCTTTGATTGTGGCGCCACCTAGAACGGGTAAAACGGTTATTTTGCAAAATATTGCACATTCAATCGAAAAAAATCATCCAGAGTGCTATCTGATTGTACTTTTGATTGATGAACGTCCTGAAGAAGTTACTGACATGAAGCGATCAGTTAAGGGTGAAGTTGTATCTTCTACATTTGATGAACCCGCAACGCGTCACGTTGCTGTGTCTGAAATGGTAATAGAAAAAGCCAAACGTCTTGTGGAACATAAACGGGATGTTGTTATTTTATTGGATAGCATTACCCGCCTTGGCCGTGCATTTAATACTGTAGTGCCATCTTCTGGTAAAGTTTTGACGGGGGGTGTTGATGCAAATGCTCTACAACGCCCAAAGCGATTCTTTGGCGCAGCGCGGAATATTGAAGAAGGCGGGTCATTGACAATTATTGCAACTGCTTTGATTGATACAGGTTCACGGATGGATGAAGTTATCTTTGAAGAATTCAAGGGTACTGGTAACTCTGAAATCGTGCTGGACCGTAAGATCGCTGATAAGCGAGTATTCCCTGCTATTGATATTATGAAGTCCGGCACTCGCAAAGAAGAGCTGCTGACAGATCCTGGAGATATGACTAAAACGTTTGTTCTGCGCCGCATTCTTAACCCAATGGGAACAGTGGATGCAGTCGAGTTCTTACTTGGTAAATTAAAGCAAACTAAATCAAATTCAGAATTCTTCGATTCTATGAACACTTAAATCCTTTACAAACAAAGGGTTAAAATATGTATGACACTATATTTGCATTGGCTACGGCTAAAGGCCGTGCAGGGGTATCCGTTATACGGATCTCTGGTGTGGATGCTTTTAATATCGCGCAAAAAATCTGTGGTTCTAAAGTTCCTGCCAGAAAACCTGTTTTGCGCTACCTTAAAAACGTCAAAGCAGAGATTATCGATGAGGCCTTGGTAATAGGGTTTCAAGGACCAGCCAGCTTTACAGGTGAAGATGTGATTGAGCTGCAGTGCCACGGTAGTATTGCAGTTGTTACATCCGTTCTAACAACCTTATCTGAGTTCCAAAGCTGCCGGCTTGCAGAAGCTGGTGAATTTACTAAGCGCGCCTTGATAAATGGACGTCTTGATCTTGCACAGGTCGAAGGCTTAGGCGATTTAATCGACGCCGAAACAGAAGTCCAACAAAAACAAGCCTTGTTGGTGATGCAAGGCGCTTTGTCTAATAAAGTGGAAAGTTGGCGTTGTGACCTGATACGCGCTGTCGCCTTGATAGAGGCCACTATTGACTTTGCTGATGAAGATGTACCTCAAGATGTCACACCAGAGGTTACGGTGCTTTTAAGCGGGGTTCTGGATGATTTACAAAAGCAGATAGATGGTAGCTTTGCAGCGGAACGTATTCGTGAAGGATTTGAAGTAGCAATTGTTGGCCCGCCAAATGTAGGAAAATCCACTTTACTTAATGCGCTAGCGGGGCGCGATGCGGCGATTACCTCCGAAATTGCGGGCACAACCCGGGATGTAATTGAAGTGCGAATGGATATTGGCGGTCTGCCTGTTACTTTGTTGGATACTGCAGGCTTGCGCGAAACTGATGATGCAATTGAAAGCATAGGCGTGAACCGGGCTATTGAACGCTCTAAGCGCGCAGATATTCGGGTTTTCTTGAATGAAACCGATGATGTACCGGCCTTTGGCTTATTACCTTTAAAGAATGATATTCAGGTTTGGTCAAAAGCGGATCTTAAACACCACTGTAAAGGTTTGAGTATTTCATCCTTAACTGGTAAGGGAATCGATGAATTGGTTTTGGCCATATCACAGCAACTTGAGCAAAAAACAGCTTTAGCATTAGTCGCTTCACGGGAAAGACATCGAGTTGCCTTAAGGGACGCAGTTCAATATATATCTAAAGGAATGTCAATAATATCAAATAGTTATGATGTTTCTGAATTAGCTGCTGAAGAAATTCATTTAGGTATTAATGCTTTGAATTCCCTTATTGGTCGGGTTGATGTAGAACATATATTGGATGAAATATTTTCCAGCTTTTGCTTGGGAAAATAAACGTTAGAAAAGTGGATTGTTTCACGTGAAACATTTTGATGTTATTGTTATCGGGGGCGGCCATGCCGGGGCTGATGCAGCGCAAGCTGCTTGGCGTATGGGTGCGCGTACGGCCCTAATCACACACAGTTATTCCAAAATTGGTGAAATGTCATGTAACCCTGCTATCGGTGGTCTTGGTAAAGGTCATTTGGTACGTGAAATTGATGCGCTTGATGGCGTCATGGGGCGTGTTGCCGATAAAGCAGGTATACAATTTCGACTGCTTAATCGTCGTAAAGGCCCTGCGGTTCAAGGCCCTAGAACCCAAGCAGATCGGTCTTTGTACCGAGAGGCAATGCAAAAGGAATTTTGCAACAAAGATGGCTTGGATGTGATTGAGGCTGAAGTTTCTGATTTGATGCAATCTGGGGATACGATTACGGGTGTTGTTCTGCTAGATGGCTCTGAGATATCGGCTCATGCTGTTATTTTGACCACCGGTACATTTTTGCGCGGTGTGATCCACATTGGTAACGAGTCTCATTCTGGTGGGCGTATGGGGGATAATGCTGCTGTTCCGTTAGCTGAGCGCTTAGATAGTTTTGGCCTGCCAATGGCACGCTTAAAGACCGGTACACCACCACGCTTGGATGGGCGAACAATTAATTGGGATGGTCTTGATTGCCAACCAGCAGATGATGATCCTACGCTTTTTTCGTTTCTTCACAAAAGGCCTTTTGTACGGCAAGTATCATGCGGCATTACCCATACAAATCAACAAACCCATGATATTATAGAGAAAAACTTAACGAAATCAGCTATGTATGGTGGTCATATTGATGGTGTCGGGCCGCGTTATTGCCCTTCTATTGAAGATAAGATTGTGCGATTTTCTGAAAAATCTTCACATCAGATATTTTTAGAACCTGAAGGTCTTAATGACCATACAATTTACCCTAATGGTATTTCAACATCTTTGCCTGTTGATGTGCAAGAAGCATATGTTTCTTCTATTGTTGGGTTGGAAAATGTAAAAATCATACAGCCTGGGTATGCGATTGAGTATGATTATGTTGATCCACGCGCCCTGCGCCCAACGCTGGAACTTAAAAATACTAAAGGTTTATATTTTGCTGGGCAAATAAATGGAACGACAGGCTATGAAGAAGCAGCTGCACAGGGGTTGGTTGCTGGGTTAAACGCAGCCTGCCAAGCACTGGGCAAGGATCCTGTGTATTTCGACCGTGCAGAGGCTTATATTGGGGTGATGATTGATGATTTAACCACGCGCGGTGTATCAGAGCCTTACCGAATGTTTACCTCACGCGCGGAATACCGGTTATCTTTGCGTGCTGATAATGCCGACCAAAGGCTTACACCTAAAGGAATATCTGTTGGTTTGGTTCATGAGGAGCGAAAATCATTATTTTTAGATAAGATGCAACGGCTTGATGATGCAAAGCTCATGTTGTCAGATAAAAGCGTAACCCCGAATGAAGCTAAAAACCATGGTATTAAGATCAATCAAGATGGCGTGCGCCGAAATGTGATTGATTTATTAGCATTTCAAGAAATGAATTTAGACAAGCTATCCAGTATTTGGCCGGAAATAAAAACTCTAGATGCAGAAATATCAGAACAAGTAGAGCGCGATGCGCTTTATGCAAAATTTATTGACCGGCAAAAATCAGATGTCGCTGCAATGCGACGTGATGAAAACTTACGTATTCCAGATGGTTTTATATATATCGGTATTCCAGGGCTATCTAATGAATTGCAACAAAAGTTAACGAAAGTTAGACCTGTCAACCTAGCCCAGGCAGGGCGCATTGATGGGATGACTCCTTCTGCGCTTACGCTTCTTTTAGGAAAAATTCGAGTTTATCAGTCTAAGAAACAAGCATAATGTTGGAATCGCACGTAAAAAATATTCTTTTGGATCAGTTGAATGTTTCACGTGAAACAATAGAAGATTTGCAAGTACTGGTAAATCTTTTGCATAAGTGGAACAAAACAATAAATTTAGTTGGAAAATCTACGCTCGATACAGTGTGGACGCGACATATACTTGATTCTGCCCAGATGTGGCAATTACGACCAAAAAACTTAACCACTTGGGTTGATTTAGGTTCCGGAGGAGGTTTTCCAGCGCTTGTGTTGGCTATTTTAGCGAAAAAAGATACTCCTGACGCAACTTTTCACATGATCGAAAGCGACGCACGGAAGTGTGCATTTTTAAGAAGTGTTTCACGTGAAACATCTATAAAAACTCAAACCCACACTTGTCGTATAGAAGATGCTGATATAATTATTGCAGACGTGGTTTCTGCGCGAGCTTTGGCTTCTGTTGACATGCTTTTTGAATATGCGCAAAAGTTTCTGGGGGAAAACGCTTATTGCTTGTTTTTGAAAGGTCAATCTTGTGCTAATGAAGTAATGACCGCGCAAAATTCATGGCGGTTTCAATCAGAAACCACAAAAAGCCTATCTGACGATTTTGGTTCAATACTTAAAGCTTGGAATATAAAACGTGCATGAAGCCGAAACCACACTAAAAATTATTTCTGTAGCAAATCAAAAAGGCGGAGTGGGAAAAACAACCACTGCAATAAATTTAGGCGCTGCGCTTGCTCTTTCTGGCAAGAAAACAATAATTATTGATTTTGACCCCCAGGGCAATGCTTCGACAGGCTTGGGCGTTGACCCAAGCAAACGTACTATAACAATGTACGACGTACTTGTTGAAGGTGTTTCATTTTCTAGTAGTCTTATTGCAACAGGTATTAAGAATTTACTTCTTGCGCCATCCACAACTGATTTGAGTTCAGCTGATGTGGATTTGGTTGGCGATCGGGGGCGTATTCTTAGGTTAAAGCATGCAATTGCCGGGGCGAACTTATATGAAACTGGTATTGAGTATATTATTATAGATTGCCCACCTTCGCTTAACTTGTTGACGCTTAATGCGCTTGCAGCCAGTGATTCAGTGCTGGTACCGCTGCAATGCGAATTTTTTGCGCTTGAAGGCTTATCTCAACTGATGTTAACTGTTCGGCAAGTACGTGATAGTATTAACAAGTCACTTGTATTTGAAGGAATTGTTCTGACAATGCATGACAAGCGCAATAATCTTTCAGGTCAAGTGGAAAACGATGTGCGAGAAAACCTGGGCGCTTTGGTCTATAATACGATCGTGCCCAGAAATGTCCGTTTAAGTGAAGCACCATCTTTTGGATTGCCAGGAATTTTGTATGATAAGGCAAGTCGTGGCAGTATAGCATATCACCGCTTGGCCGCTGAATTTATCCGCCGAGAGAAAAATAAGAAACAATCTAAGCCATTGGAATTAAAAGAGAATGAGTAAAAAAACTGAAAAAAGAGGTCTAGGCCGCGGCCTGTCTGCTTTGATGGCAGATATTGAAACAGTGTCGGTTTCAACAAATAGTAGTGAAAGCATACATGGCGGCCAGAGGTCAGAAACTAGTGTGCCGATAGAGAGAATTGCAGCAAACCCAGGGCAACCACGTCAAGATTTTGATAAGGGTGAGCTTGATGATTTGGCCGCTTCAATTGCTGAAAAAGGTATTATACAACCTATAATTGTTCGAACAAATCCAAAACACCCTGAAATGTATCAAATCGTGGCCGGTGAGCGTCGCTGGCGTGCTGCTCAGCTTGCGCAACTGCACGAAATCCCAATAATTATTCGTGAGATGGACGACACAGAGATGCTAGAGGTTGCAATTATTGAGAACGTGCAACGCGCTGACCTTAATCCTGTTGAAGAGGCTCTTGGATTTAAGCAATTAATGGAAAGCTTTGGGCATACACAAGAAAAACTTGCGAAAGTTATGGGTAAAAGCAGAAGTCATATTGCTAATATTTTACGCCTTCTACATTTGCCCGACGAAGTTTTAAATTTACTTCGTAGTGGTGATTTGTCGTCAGGGCATGCACGCGCGCTTGTTCCTGCAGACAATCCATCGAAACTTGCGGCTATAGTTGTGGCAAAAGGATTATCCGTGCGCCAAACAGAAAAACTGGCAAAACAGGGCGAAACTGCGATCGGATCTGCAAAACCGAAAGGTCGACGCAAGGATATAGAGAAAGATGCAGATACGGTGGTTTTAGAAAATGATTTAGCGGCTAATTTAAACATGAAAGTTTCAATTGACCATGCCGAAGGCGATAACGCCGGTGCCATTACAATTTCTTATGGAACATTAGAACAATTAGATGCACTGTGTCAGCTGTTGTCTTCTAGAGCTCTGGGCGGCTCCAAATAAACACAGACACGCATAGTAATACTAGGGCTTGAAGAGCAAGAGCCCACCAAACTACGTTAAGAATGAATGAAACGCTAAAAGCCGTAATAATACAAAAGCTTGCCATTATTTTTGCTGACCTGCGAATAGAACCGCTGTCGTGCCAAGCGAGTATTGAGGGGCCAAAAAGCTTATGATTTATTAACCATTGATGAGCGGCATTAGAAGATTTTGCAAAACAAAGCGCTGCAAGCAATAAAAATGGTACAGTTGGTAGCAGTGGTAATAGAATACCGACCGCAGCAATAATAACACAAAGCCAACCTAAAATGAGCCAGATGAAACGCATCTAAATTAATAATTCCTTCAGAATGGCATTTAAAATCATACGCCCTGTGGGGCTAGCGATCAGTCTGTTGCCTTTGCAAACGAGCAAGCCTTCATCTACAAGGTGTTTTATTTTCTTCGGGCTGATTGTCTTGTTAGCAAGGGATGTGTAGCGATCAAGATCTGTGCCTTCTGCCAGACGGAGTGACATCATAAGATATTCTTCAGCTTGTTCTGCCGTAGAAATGGTTTCAATAGTTTTAAAATCATGTCCAGATTTTTGAACTTGAGCAAGCCATACTTCTGGGGATACAGAGCTTGTGGTGGCTTGTTTGGTGCCGTCAACCGTGATGCGCCCATGTGCGCCTGGCCCAATGCCGATGTAATCACCATAACGCCAATAGATCAGATTGTGTTTAGATTGGGCATTATCACGTGCATAATTTGAAATTTCATATGGGAATAATTCTGCGGTAGCGCAGATTTCACCGGTGGCTTGATACATATCTGCGGATAAATTATCGTCTGGCAAGCCGGTTAATTTCCCGCGATCATAAAGTTGCCCAAAGCGCGTACCAGTTTCAATTGTTAATTGATATAAAGACAAATGGTCTGTGGCTATTTCAAGGGCACGGGAGAGTTCTGAATGCCAAGATTCCAAAGTTTGGTTTTGTCTAGCGTAAATAAGATCGAAGCTAACTTTAGAGAATTTATTCTTAGCAATACCAAAAGCTTGTAACGCTTCTTGTACAGAATGAAGGCGGCCAAGTTGCCTTAAGTCAGTATCGTTTAAAGCCTGGATCCCCATAGAAACACGGTTTATTCCGGCGGATTGAAAATCAGAAAACTTGCCAGCCTCTACAGAGGTAGGGTTGGCTTCAAGAGTGATTTCAACATCGTTTCCGATATGCCAAAGCTTGGTAATTTCATCAACAATCGCAGTCACGGTTTTAGGTGACATAAGGCTTGGTGTGCCGCCGCCGAAAAATATGGACCGTACAGAACGGCCAGATGTCAACTTTGCTGCATGGCGTAGCTCAGAAAGCAAAGCATCTTTCCAAGTGGTATGATCTATATTTTGGCGAACATGTGAATTGAAGTCACAATAGGGACATTTTGACTGGCAAAAAGGCCAGTGAATATAGATACCAAAACCACCATTTTGCCAATCTTCAACCATGCAAGCATTCAGATGTAAGTTTGGCAAATGCGTCAGCGCGATGGCTTATTAAATGTTTCTGTTCCGGGTTAATTTCACCGAATGTTTGTGTGAAGTTAAGAGGTTGGAAAATGGGATCATAACCAAACCCCTGTGACCCACGCTTTGGCCAAACTATGCTGCCATCAACGGTTCCGCGAAAAATCTCATCATGGCCATCCGGCCAAGCGATACACAAAACACAAATAAAACTGGCTTTGTAAGGTTTTGGTGTTTCGGTCTTATTCAACTGGCTCCAAACCTTAGCCATTGCCATGTCAAAATCTCTACCATTTTGCGTTTCGGCCCAGTCGGCAGAATAAACACCAGGGGCATTATCTAAGGCCTGAACTTGCAAGCCGCTGTCATCTGATAAAGCAGGCAAGCCAGAAGATTTGGCAGCAAAATGAGCTTTTATACGTGCATTACCTTCAAAAGTGTTTTCGGTTTCTGCGGGTTCAGTAAAACCCAGATCGCCGGCTGAAATTATAGTTTTTCCAAACGGTGCTAACAGTTTGGAAATTTCAACTAGCTTACCTTTATTATGCGAGGCCAGAACCAGTTTATTTTCAGCAAGCTTGCGCATTTTAAGAAATTGCGGCTTTTTGGGCAGTAATAAGTTCGGTAGAACCTTTTTCTGCTAAATCCATGAGCGCATTAAATTCATCGCGCGAAAATGTAGCCCCTTCCGCGGATCCTTGAATTTCAATAATGCCGCCCGTACCTGTCATTACAAAATTTGCATCTGTACCAGCTTCGCTGTCTTCTGCGTAATCCAAATCAAGAACCGGCTGACCACCATAAATGCCACAACTGATTGCAGCGACATGGCCAATAATTGGGTCATTTTTAATCAGACCTGCATTAAGTAACCCGTTAACAGCCAAACGCAGCGCAATCCAACCGCCGGTAATAGAGGCACAACGGGTACCTCCATCTGCTTGTAGAACATCACAATCTACAGTGATTTGACGTTCCCCCAAAGCAACACGATCAATGCCAGCGCGTAAAGATCTGCCGATAAGGCGTTGAATTTCTTGTGTTCTACCGGATTGTTTTCCAGCCGTGGCTTCTCGGCGATTTCGGCTATTTGTTGCGCGTGGTAACATGCCATATTCTGCCGTAATCCAGCCTAAACCGCTATTGCGCATGAAAGGAGGTACACGCTCTTCCACAGAGGCTGTGCATAAAACATGGGTTTCGCCACACTTGATCAGGCAAGAGCCTTCTGCGTGTTTGGTGAAATTAGTTTCAACGGAAATGCTACGCATTTCATCGGTTGCTCGGTTTGATGGACGCATCGGTTTGTTCCTTTGTTTTACGGGTGATACCTGTTTGCAGCAAAAGGTGCAAAGGCCGATTGACCTCAGGACAAACAATCCCTAGAAATAACAAGCTTTCTAATTTGGATGAACCCTTGGTCGATTTGCCCGTAAGCCCGATAAATAATTTAAACAGCCGAAGCCGAGAGGTTTTTCGGCTCTTGGTGGAATCGTACTTGGAAACGGGTGAACCAATGGGGTCACGCACTTTAACACGGGCATTGACTGAGCAAGTTTCAGCGGCAACCATTCGCAACGTTATGCAGGATTTAGAACATCTTGGATTGTTGGATAGTCCGCACATTTCAGCGGGTCGTATCCCTACGCAACAAGGATTGCGGCTGTTTGTGGACGGATTGCTGGAGGTCGGTGACCTATCTACCGATGAGCGTAAACAGATTGAGCAATCTATTTCTTATGAAGACAGAGAGATTAGCACTGTGCTTGATCAGGCCGGCTCGTTGTTATCAGGATTAACGCATAGTGCCAGTGTTGTTTTAGCGCCAAAGTCAGAAACACCGATAAAGCATATCGAATTTGTTTCGCTATCTGCTGAACGTGCATTAGTCATATTGGTTATGACGGATGGGCAAGTTGAAAATCGTATGTTTACCCCATCGCCAGGCCAAACACCGTCTTCAATGCGTGAAGCTGCTAATTTCGTAAATTCTGTTGTCGCGGGGCATACACTAAGCGATTTGCGCAAAGTTTTGTTTCATGAAATTGAAAAACACCGGATGGAATTAGATAAGCTTGCGCAGAACTTGATTAAAGAAGGTGTAGCAAGCTGGTCTAAAGAAGCTGGCACTGATGCGCGCCTAATTGTACGCGGACGCTCTAATCTGATTAATGATACTGATACCCAACAAGACCTGGATCGTATCAAAGAACTGTTTGATGATCTTGAGCAAAAGAAAGAAATCACAGAATTTCTGTCGCTTTCAGAAGAAGGTGAGGGGGTAAAAATTTTTATTGGCTCAGAAAACAAACTTTTTTCACTTTCGGGTAGCTCTTTGGTGGTTTCTCCTTATATGAACGCTGAACGGAAAGTTATTGGTGCGGTTGGTGTTATTGGCCCGACGCGCCTGAATTATGGTCGGATTGTTCCGATTGTGGATTACACGGCGCAACTGATAGGGCGTATGTTGTCAAAATAGGATATGAAGGCAGGATTATGGCTGAAGAAAAACAAGAAGTAGAATTTGAACCGGACTTTAGCAATGTTGAAGATTTCGAAGAGATCGATATCAGCGAAGAAGCGGTTGAGCTGTCAGAGGTCGATGAGTTGCGCCAAGAAAATGAGCAGCTGAAAGATCGTTTGATGCGTACTATGGCTGAGGCTGAAAATCAACGTAAGCGAGGTGAGCGCAATCGCCGCGATGCCGAGGTTTATGGTGGTGCGAAACTGGCGAAAGATATGTTGTCGGTTTATGATAACATGTCGCGTGCGGTAGAGGCCGTTGATGACAGCCAGCGCGAAGTTTCAAAAGCTTTGATTGAGGGAATTGAACTTACTCAGCGTGAATTATTGTCGGTCTTCAGGAATCATAAGATCATTGTTGTGATGCCTCTAGAGGGCGATAAGTTTGACCCTAAAATTCATGAAGCCATGTTTGAAGCACCTATGCCTAACACTAAAGCAGGTCACATTATTCAAGTGATGAGTAAAGGGTTTATGATTGGCGATCGCTTGCTGCGTGCTGCACAGGTTGGGGTTTCATCCGGCGGTTAATTGAAAGGAAAAACTATGCTTCAAGGCCACCGCTCTATGCCGATATTGTCGGTTAAGGATGTGGGAAAATCCACGGATTTTTTTACGAATGGATTGGGCTTTTCCTGCGCTGGTAACTGGCGAGATGAGGACGATACACCAAGTTTCGCTATTGTTGTTCTGGACCGAATTACAATTGCTTTACGGCTTGCTAGGGAAATTAATAACACTGAAGCTTGGGCTGCTTATCTATATGTTGAAGATTTAGAAGCTTATGTTGCCCAGGTAACCGGATCTGGTGTTAAGTTAGCAAGCAAGGTTACAGATAAACCCTATGGGTGCCGCGAGATAGAAATTGCCGACCCTGACGGCAATATTTTATGTTTCGGTCAAGATTTATTGCCCGGTGAAAATGGCCCGGGCCTTTAACTCATTCTAATTTCTTTAATTTATAAAGAACATCCAAAGCTTCGCGAGGGCTAAGGTCATCAGGGGTTACTTCAGCTAAAAAATTACTAACTGCGCTGGATTTAGGCGTAATAGCTGGCACAGGTGCCGCTGAAAATAAAGGCAGTTCTTCAAATAATGCGCTAGATGACGCCTTGCTGTGCTCATTGGTTTCCAGTTTTTCTAGAACGGTTTTTGCACGGGCAACTACAGCAGCTGGCAGGCCTGCAAGTTTAGCCACTTGAACGCCATATGACCTATCAGCTGAACCTTGGCGAACTTCATGTAGGAATATAATGTCTCCTTTCCATTCGCGGACAGCTACAGTTGCGTTTGCTAGACCTTTTAGCTTGGAGGAAAGACCTGTTAGCTCGTGGTAATGGGTTGCAAATAGACAACGACATTTATTGACGTCGTGTAAGTGCTCTAATGTGGCCCAGGCAATAGATAAGCCGTCATACGTGGCGGTGCCGCGCCCAATTTCATCTAGAATAACCAGCGCGCGGTTATTTGCTTGATTCAAAATTGCTGCGGTTTCGACCATTTCTACCATAAAAGTTGAACGGCCGCGGGCCAAATCATCTGATGCGCCGACGCGAGAGAAGATTTGTGAAACGACACCAATCGTAGCTGATTTTGCAGGTATATAACTGCCAATTTGTGCAAGAATTGCAATTAATGCATTTTGTCTTAAAAAAGTGGACTTACCCGCCATATTAGGGCCGGTAAGCAACCGAATAGGTTTACTGTTATTGCCATCTGCAGTTAGATCGCAGTCGTTAGCAACAAAATGGCCTGTGGCCTGTTTGCGTAAGGCCATTTCAACAACGGGGTGACGGCCGCCAATAATATTAAAATCAAGACCGCTGGTCAGTTTGGGTCGCGCCCAACCTTCTTGAACAGATAAGTCAGCAAAAGCAGAATGGACATCAATTTCTGCAAGTGATTTAGCGCAAGCACTGATTGTTGCCGCATTATTGATTAAAAACTGAATTACATCAGAAAAAATTCCTTTTTCGATTTCTAAAATACGGCCTGCGGCGTTCAGGGTTTTGGTTTCAAGTTCTGAAAGTTCAACAGTAGTAAAGCGCACAGCATTTGCCGTGGTTTGCCGATGAATAAACAGATCAGAAAAGGCCTCTCCTAACATTTTTTTAGCATGTGTTGCTGGAGTTTCTATGAAATAGCCCAATACATTATTATGCTTAATTTTTAACGCTGTGATCCCTGTTTTCTTACTATAGGCAACTTGAAGGCCAAGAATAATTTTTCGCCCGTCATCGCGTAAGCTGCGCAACTCATCAAGCTTAGTATCATAACCCTCTTTAACAAAGCCACCGTCACGTATTAAAACAGGTGGTTCATCATGAATGACGTCACTCAACAGGTCTACAATTTTGCTATCTGTTTTCAGAGATTTGAATATTTTCTGTAAATCATCTGGTAGATCTATAGGAGAGAACTTTTGTATAAATAGATTTGCCTGCGTTAGTCCATTTTTAACAGCGACTAAATCACGAGGTCCGCTTCGATCTAATGATATGCGTGATAGGGCACGGCTGATGTCGGGGGTTTGTTTTAGCAGGTCACGCGCTAAATCACGTTTTTCAGTATGTTCTTCAAAATAAGTGACGCTATCTAACCGTTTATTGATCAAGGCGATATCTGTTGAAGGGTTGGTTAGGCGGAATTCTAACAAGCGTGCGCCTGCACCAGTAATCGTGCGATCAATTGCTTGCAGCAGAGAGCCTGTTTTTTCACCTGATAAAGAACGTGTTAGTTCAAGGTTGCGCCGTGTGGATGCATCGATGTGTACGCCTGCATCGCTTTTCTCTTGAATTGGTGGGCGCAGTAACGGCAGCTTACCTTTTTGCGTGATATCAAGATAATCAACAATGGCACCAAGGCAAGATAACTCGGGTCGTGTAAAGGCACCAAAGCCATCAAGCGTTTTAACGTTAAAAAGATTGTTAAGCCGTTTTATTGCCTGATCGCTGTCAAAACTTGCGCGGGCTAGCTTGGTTGCAGCGCAATTAAATGTTTCGATTTGATCTTGTATATCTGAGCCTGATGATTCTGATATTAATACTTCTTTTGGTGACAAACGCGCCAATAAGGGGCCTAACATCACGGGACTACAGGTTTGAACAAAAAAATCGCCAGTTGAAACATCAACCCAAGCAAGCGCGCATTCATTGCGAATATTAGTAAAGCTACATAGAAAATTATGCTGGCGCGCATTTAAAAGGCTATCTTCGGTTAGTGTGCCGGGTGTTACAAGCCGTACGACACCACGTTTAACCACAGATTTTGAACCACGTTTCTTTGCTTCTGCGGGGTTTTCTAATTGTTCACAAACCGCAACGCGGAAGCCCTTGCGGATAAGTGTCAGAAAATACCCCTCGGCGGCATGATGCGGCACGCCGCACATAGGAATGTCTTCACCCATATGTTTACCACGTTTTGTTAGTGCAATATCTAAGGCTTGAGAAGCTTGTACCGCATCATCAAAAAACATCTCATAAAAATCACCCATGCGGTAAAATAGCAATGCGTCTGGATAACCGGTTTTTATCTCCAGAAATTGGGCCATCATTGGCGTTACGGCACTAATTGGTGCAGACACTGCTTACCCCCAAGGTTTTACTTACGACAAGATACCTAAGGTACAAACATAGGGAAAGAGCTATTGGGAAAGTTTCTTGTAACTTGATTAAAAAACCCTTAAAACTGATTAAATGAAAAAATGGTTTAACGTTAAACTAAGCGGAAGAAATGATGGCAGATAAAGAAAAAGTAACTGACGAAGAAGCCCTAATTTATCATATGGAGCCAAATCCGGGCAAAATTGAAATTATTCCGTCTACTGCCATGGCGACACAAAGGGATCTTTCGTTAGCTTATTCACCAGGTGTAGCTGCTCCGGTTAAAGCCATCGCTGAAAATCCTGAAACCGCATATGATTATACATCCAAGGGCAATATGGTGGCCGTGATCACTAACGGCACAGCAATTTTGGGCATGGGAAATCTAGGCGCACTTGCATCAAAGCCTGTGATGGAAGGTAAATCAGTTTTATTTAAACGATTTGCGGACGTGAACTCGATCGATCTTGAGCTGGATACAGAGGATGCTGATGAGTTTATCAATGCGGTAAAGTTGATGGGGCCAAGTTTTGGTGGCATTAATTTGGAAGATATCAAAGCACCTGAGTGCTTTATTATTGAACAACAGCTAAAAGAAATGATGGATATTCCAGTTTTTCACGATGACCAACACGGTACAGCGGTTATTTGTGCTGCGGGCTTGCTTAATGCGTTGAAAATTAGCGGTAAGAATATCAAAGACGTGAAGGTCGTTTTAAATGGTGCGGGCGCTGCGGGTATTGCGTGTATCGAATTGATTAAAGCGATGGGTGCAAAACATGAAAACTGCATTATTTGCGATACAAAGGGTGTTATCTACCAAGGTCGAAAAGAAGGTATGAACCAATGGAAATCAGCACATGCAATCGTTACAGATAAGCGCTCATTGATAGAGGCTATGGATGGTGCAGATGTATTTTTAGGCGTTTCTGCAAAGGGCGCTGTGACACCAGAGATGGTTAAAGCGATGGCGCCCAATCCGGTAATTTTCGCAATGGCAAATCCAGACCCGGAAATCACACCGGAAGAGGCACATGCGGTGCGTCCTGATGCAATTGTAGCGACAGGTCGTTCTGATTATCCAAATCAGGTAAACAATGTGCTTTGCTTTCCTTATCTCTTTCGTGGTGCGCTGGATATTAATGCGCGTTCAATCAATGAAGAAATGAAAATTGCCTGTGCGCATGCTTTGGCCGATTTGGCAAAGGAAGATGTGCCAGATGAAGTTGCTTTGGCCTATGGTAAGAAATTATCATTTGGACCTGAGTATATCATTCCAACGCCGTTTGATCCGCGGTTAATCCATATTATTCCCCCTGCTGTTGCTAAAGCGGGCATGGATACAGGTGTTGCACGGCGACCTATCATTGATATGGATGCATATACTTTAGACCTGCGATCACGGCTTGATCCTGTGGCATCTATTTTGCAGACAATGTTTGTGCGCGCACGCAACATTCAAGCCAGAATGCTGTTTGCTGAAGGTCATGATCCAAAAGTTTTGCGGGCTGCGGTTGCATATGTGCGATCCGGATTAGGGCAAGCTGTTGTCGTTGGGCGCGAAGCTGATGTTAAGCAAAAACTTGAAGACGCAGGTATGGGGGAAGCTTATGATGAGATTGAAATCATTAATGCTGCGGTTTCTGAGGATTTAGAGTCGTATAAAGAATTCCTATACAACCGTTTGCAGCGCAAAGGGTATGATATGAAGGATGTTCATAAATTGGCATCACGCGATCGTCATGTATTTGCGGCATTAATGGTAGAACATGGTCACGTGGATGCAATGGTGACCGGGGCTACTAGAAAATCTGCGCATGTTATGCGGTTGTTAAATCACGTATATGACGTGGCGCCCGGCGATGGTGTAATTGGGGTAAATGCCTTGATTACAAAGGGTCGGATGGTCTTGGTTGCAGATACGCTTGTGAATGAATGGCCAGATGAGAATGATCTGGCCGATATTGCAGAACACACAGCTAAAGTTGCCCGTAATATGGGGCTGGAGCCACGTGTTGCTTTTGTCAGCTTTTCGAACTTCGGGTACCCACCATCTGAACGGGCTGAAAAAATGATGCTTGCATCAAAAGTTTTAGATCAACGCGGTGTTGATTTTGAATATGAGGGTGAAATGACAGTGGATGTTGCCTTGAATGTAAAAATTCAAGAAAATTACCCATTTAGTCGCCTTACAGGACCAGCAAATGTTCTTGTAATGCCAGCACGGCACTCTTCATCAATTTCAGTTAAAATGATGCAGGAACTCGGTGGGGCTACGGTTATCGGCCCGATCATGTCTGGTGTAGAGAAGCCCATCCAGTTGTGTTCTATGACGTCGTCATCAAATGATATCTTGAACATGGCAGTTATGGCATCTTGTGATACGGAGCGGATGAAGGGTAATTAACCCTTCATCTTTTCCTATGAACTTTTAAGTTTGCCAATCGTCCCAAACATCTTTGACTTTGCCAAAGAAATTTTGACTTTTTGGACTGTTATCTTTACCAAGCGCATCAAAACTTTTCAGCAGTTCTTTTTGTTTCGCTGATAAGTTAACAGGTGTTTCCACTCCGATTTCTAAAAATAAATCGCCTTTGGCCGTGTTGCGCAATCCTGGCATGCCTTTGCCTTTAAGGCGCATTTGTGTACCGGATTGAGATCCTGCCGGAACTTTAACGCGGCTTTTTCCACCGTCTATTGTTGGCACTTCAATTTCGCCACCTAAAGCGGCTTTAGTCATAGTAACAGGAACGTGGCAATAAATATTTGGGCCATCGCGTTCAAATATCGAATGGTCTTTAACTTCGATAAAGATGTAAAGGTCACCCGTTGGGCCGCCACGTACACCTGCTTCACCTTCGCCGGACAGACGAATGCGCGTGCCCGTTTCAACACCTGCAGGGATATTTACACTTAAAGAACGTTCACGTTGTTGCCGACCAGAACCTGAACAAGTTTTACAAGGGTTGGTTATGATACTTCCGCGCCCGTTGCAGGTAGGGCAGGTACGTTCAACTGTGAAAAACCCTTGTTGTGCACGCACTTTACCCATGCCCGAACATGTTGGGCATGTTGAAGGTTCAGAGCCGCCTTCAGCGCCGGTTCCAGAACAACCGTCACAGTTTACCGAAGTTTTAACGCTGATGGTTTCTTGTTTGCCAGCAAAGGCTTCTTCTAAAGTGACCGATAAATTATAGCGCAGATCAGAGCCACGTGCGGGTCGCATGCCAGCCCCCCCGCGACCACCGCGCCCTGCAAAATCACCAAAGAGATCGTCAAATACATCTGAGAATGCGGATCCAAAATCTGGCCCTGCGCCACCGCCATGCCGGCCACCACCACCCATACCACCTTCAAAGGCTGCGTGCCCATACCGATCATACGCAGCTTTTTTGTCCTCGTCTTTCAAGACATCATAAGCTTCATTCACTTCTTTGAATTTAGCTTCTGCCGTATCATCGCCTTTGTTGCGATCGGGGTGCAGTTCCATCGCTTTTTTGCGGAAAGCTTTTTTGATCTCAGCTGCTGAAGCGCCTTTGGAAAGACCTAGTTGTTCGTAATAATCACGTTTAGACATTATGCCTCCTTATCGCAAAAAAACTGGCCCTTTTGAGGCCAGCCTTGTGCAAAAGTCAGGAAAGACCGGATTACCGCCCGTCCTTGCCTAGATCTTCAAAGTCAGCGTCGACAATATCTTCATCAACACCACGAGGGCCTTCGTCAGTTTCACCAAAGCCTTCTGGCGCTTCTGGTTCTGCCGCTTCCTGGCTGGATTTGTATATGGCTTCGCCCAGCTTCATTGATGCTTCGGTCAGATCTTGACTACGAGCAGAGATTTTGCCTGCATCGTCTTCTTCCAAAGCTTCATTCAGAACTTTGATTGCCAGTTCAATCACTTCAACCGTAGAAGGATCTACTTTGTCGCCATGCTCTTCAACAGCTTTTTCGGTGCTGTGGATCAGACCTTCTGCGCTGTTTTTTGCTTCAACCAAATCTTTACGTTCTTTATCCGCTTCAGCGTTTTCTTCAGCTTCTTTAACCATGTTCTCGATGTCATCGTCAGATAGACCGCCAGAAGCTTGAATGGTAATGACCTGTTCTTTATTTGTGGCTTTGTCTTTGGCTGACACAGAAACAATCCCGTTGGCATCAATATCGAAAGTAACCTCGATCTGCGGTAAACCGCGTGGTGCCGGTGGAATGTCTTCTAGATTGAATTGGCCTAGAACCTTATTATCTGCAGCCATCTCACGCTCACCCTGGAACACACGAATGGTAACTGCGTTTTGGTTATCTTCTGCAGTTGAAAAGACTTGAGATTTCTTTGTTGGAATAGTTGTGTTGCGGTCGATTAGGCGTGTAAATACACCGCCCAAAGTTTCAATTCCAAGTGATAATGGTGTCACATCCAACAGAACAACATCTTTAACGTCGCCTTGTAGAACGCCTGCCTGAATTGCAGCACCCATGGCCACAACCTCATCAGGATTAACACCTTTATTTGGCTCTTTGCCGAAGAATTTAGTTACTTCTTCTGTAACCCTTGGCATGCGTGTCATGCCGCCAACCAAGATAACTTCGTCAATTTCGCTCTTGGAAATGCCTGCATCTTTCAAGGCAGCTTCACATGGTTTCATAGAACGTTTTATCAGATCGCTGACCAGGCTTTCCAGCTTGGCACGTGTCAATTTCAGCACAAGGTGCAAAGGCTGACCGCCTTTTGGATCCATTGAGATAAATGGCTGATTGATCTCAGTTTGTGTTGAAGAAGATAATTCGATTTTGGCTTTTTCTGCTGCTTCTTTCAAACGCTGCAGTGCCATTTTATCTTTAGTCAGATCAACGCCGGTGTCTTTTTTAAATTCAGCCGCAAGATACTCAACAATGCGCATGTCAAAATCTTCACCGCCCAATAATGTGTCACCGTTGGTAGATTTTACTTCGAACAAACCGTCGTCAATTTCCAGAATGGATACGTCGAATGTACCGCCGCCAAGGTCATAAACCGCTATGGTTTTAGTGCCTTCTTTATCCAGGCCGTAAGCTAATGCCGCCGCTGTTGGTTCGTTGATTATGCGTAGCACATCAAGACCTGCGATTCTGCCGGCATCTTTTGTTGCTTGGCGCTGGGCATCGTTAAAATATGCAGGAACTGTGATGACAGCTTCTGTTACGTCTTCGCCTAAATAATCTTCGGCGGTTTCTTTCATCTTTTGTAGAATGAAAGCTGAAACTTGTGATGGGGAGTATTTCTCACCCTTTACCTGAAGCCATGCGTCACCGTTGCTATTGGCGATCACTTCGTAGGGAAGGTGCTTTAGATCTTTTGTTAAAAGCTTATCGTCCCTGCGACGGCCAATTAGGCGTTTCACGGCGAATAATGTGTTTGTTGGGTTGGTTACAGCTTGGCGCTTTGCTGCTTGGCCCACCAAACGCTCGTCATCTGTAAATCCTACGATTGACGGGGTTGTGCGTGCCCCTTCAGAATTTTCTATAACTTTTGGTTGAGAGCCATCCATGATGGCGACACAAGAGTTTGTTGTTCCTAGGTCAATACCTATTACTTTGCCCATTTCGCTTTCCTTTCTCGGCGATTATGGAGCTTAGGCCCGTAAGCGGCACCTAAACCCGATCCCAAAAGAAACCATTAGCCGGCTCTTCAGTACCTGTTGTATATATGGCCCGCCATTCACAACATCAACACCATTAATGTAAGTTTTTAAGATTTTGATGCGGTTTGGCCTCAGAGGCATATCAGGTTAAGGACGGTGTTAAAAAATAAGGATTAAATTTTAGTTACTTTAAGGTTCGGTAATGAGAAGAAATAAAAGTTTAAGATTTAAAGGATGTGATATTTATAAGGGTTTTATTGATAAGGTAGATCAAGAAAACCTGCTTAATGACGTGCGGCAAATTGCGTCAAGGGCACCTTTGTTTTCACCTTTAACGCCATGGGGAAAACCTTTGTCAGTGCAAATGACATCCGCAGGGAAATATGGATGGTATTCTGACTGTAATGGATATCAATATATCACAAGGCATCCCAACGGGGCAGTTTGGCCTGAAATTCCGGAATCAATTCAGACGATTTGGCACAAATTATGCATTTCTAGCCCAGAACCTGAGTGCTGCTTAGTGAATTTCTATTCGAAAACGGCCAAGATGGGGTTACATCAAGATAAGGATGAGAAAAACCTAACACATCCAGTTTTGTCTATTTCTTTAGGGGATGATGCCCTTTTCAGGATTGGTGGGAAAGACAAGCGAGATATGACAGAGTCTATATGGTTATCTTCGGGGGATGTTTTGGTCATGTCTGGGAAAAGTCGTCTTGCATATCACGGTATAGATCGGATCAAGTCTGGGAGTTCCCAACTGCTTAAATTTGGTGGGCGGTTAAATTTAACACTGCGGGTGGTTGACTAAGCAGCCTATTGGCGGCGCGCCCAGCTTTCTGAAACATATTTACGTGCCCAATGTTCAAACATCATACCAATAATAAGTAGTATTAAGGTTAAAATGATAGGATAGGTTAAGGTTGTGACACGTGCATTGTAGTTTATAAAAGCATAGCCTCTGGCTTGATCAATTGCGTGAAATAGTGGATTCCAAGTAAACATTGGCAATACATAACCGGGTATTGTGCTGGCAAGAACCATTTTACCGCTGAAAACCATGTTTGCACGTTGATAAAGCGCAGTAAGAATTCCCATTGTTGATGGAGCAAATGGGGTTAATGATAAAAATAAGACACCAACCGCAACGCCAGATGACCAGGCAACGAAAAAGCAGAACATGAAACCTTTGAAATCATAAAAAACAATAGGCTCGATTAAAACATGGGCAACAAGCAAGATAGCGGCCATAGATAGCACTTGAATGTATAATGTTGAAAAGGCTGCAGCTATTATAAGCAGTAATGTGGTAACGGGCGCATGTTTCAGCATGGGGTTAGTTGAGCTTCCTGAGCCTGCAATTTTACCAACTGCTTTAACATGTGTCATAAAAAGGAATATTCCAGACATTAAAAACAATACAAAGTTACCGCGAACCACAGAGCCGCGTAGACCCAGTATATTAATCATGGCGTAAAACACGGCAAGCATGATGACCATTTGCATGATCTCTTTAAGCAGGCCGCGCAAAGCATTACCGTCAGATTTCCGGATGTTATTAACGGTTGTATGGTACAGTAAAGATATAAACCTGAGTGTACCGAACAGAAATTTTAACATGCCTTAATAGATCCTGTTTTGTTGGCTTTCAGAGGTTATACACCCTTTGTATTGCCGTTTTTTATAAAATAGATATTAAGATAAATACAGTTATGAGGCAAGAATTGCCTCTCATATATGAAAGTGAATGAATGTCTGCAATTGATAAAGTCTTATTATGTATTGAAATGCGCCGCTTAGCACTTAAAGCTGGGCGTGCTATTATGGAAATTTACGGCTTGGATGATTTTGAAGTGAAGACGAAATCAGATGATAGTCCGGTAACAATTGCAGACGAAACCGCAGATGCAATTATCTTTGCTGGCCTGTCCAAAGCCTTTCCTAATGCAGTGATTGTCACAGAAGAGCAAAGTGATACTCATAAAAGCAAGGCAGATACATTTTTAATTGTTGATCCGTTAGACGGCACCAAAGAGTTTGTTCACAGACGAGGTGATTTTACAGTGAATATTGCTTATGTGGAAAAAGGTGTGCCCGTTATGGGTGTGGTTTATGCGCCTGCAAAAGAACGGTTGTTTATTACGGATGAGCATGGGAAATCATATGAAGAAGTCAGCCCATTTCAAGATGATATTGTTGGCGCCCAAAAAGCTATTACTGTAAATGTGCCTGACCAAGAAAACCTGATTGTTGTCGCTTCGAAATCACATCGCGATCAGGCGACGGATGATTATATCAACAAGTATAATGTGGCGGATATGCGAAGTGCCGGATCATCGTTGAAATTTTGTTTGATCGCAACCGGCGAAGCTGATATTTACCCACGCCTTGGGCGCACAATGGAATGGGATACAGCTGCAGGCCAGGCGGTTTTACAAGGTGCAGGCGGAAAAGTGGTGCGATTCGATAACCATCAGCCTCTATCTTATGGCAAAAATATTTTTGAAAACCCGTTTTTTATCGCTTATGCCCCTGGAGTTGATTTGCAAAATGCATGATTTATGAGCCAAAAATAAGCCTGGTTATTGTTAGTCGTAATCGCCCAGCAGGACTTCGACGCCTTGTTAGTGCTTTGCGATTTCAAACATATAAAAATTATGAAATCATTGTTGTTACGAATTCAAAAGAAATTATGCAGGATCAGATTAAGCTGGTTTTTTTTGATGAAGCAAATATTTCTGCCGCGCGCAATCTGGGTATGCAGGTGTCTGCAGGTGAGTTGATTGCATTTTGCGATGATGACGCGATACCTGAACCTACTTGGCTAGAATGCCTGGTAGCACCATTTTGTGATCCAAACGTAGGGATGGCAGGTGGGTTTGTGCGCGGCCGTAATGGCATTGATTATCAATGGAAAGCACAGCAGGTTAATCAGTTTGGATTTGATCGTGCTTTGGCTATTGATGCTGAAACAAGCGTAGAAACTTTTGTTGTTAAAGATGGCTGGTGCCCAAAAGTTCAGGGTACAAACAGCATGTTTCGTAAAACACTATTGTACGCACTGGGTGGATTTGATGAAGGGTTTACATTCTATCTGGATGAAACCGATGTTTGTTGGCGGGCATCACAAAAAGGCTGGGCAACCGCTTTTGTGCCAAATGCACAGGTGCAACACGGTTTTGAAGAAAGCGATCGCCGCACATCTGCGCGTGTGCCCTTAAGTCTTTTTTCTGAAGGATTCAGTAAAGCATATTTTTGCCAGAAACATGGTAATGGTGAGAATTGTTCAGATGTATATAAGGCATTTCAGACAGCACAACGTAAACGATTGGTAAAGCTAATGGTTTCCGGGCGGTTAATGTCAACAGATGTGGAAAAATTACTGGAAACATTGCGTGCTGGGCTGACAAAGGGACAAAATGCTAAAGCTAAAAAACCAGTAAAACTAATGGACAAGAATACGACCGCCTTTAAACCGCAGATGGTTGTGGCAACTCAGGGTAAAGTATTTGCGGGCAGTATATTCTCACGCAATGAGATGATAGAAACCGCTCTGGATAGCGCGCAAAAGGGGGTCATCGTTACTGTGTTTTGTTGGAGTCTCACTCTATTATTTCACCGCAGATATTTTGACGAAAGGGGATTTTGGTTGCAAACTGGGGGATTATTTGGCAAATCTGAGCGAAATAAAAGATATTTTCACTGCATATCGCTGAAGACCCGAAGTTTGAAAGAGGCCGAAAAGCTAAAAAGGTTACGGAAAATTAAAGAAATCACTATTTTTCGCTTCAAAAAAGGCAGGACAGTCGTAAAATAACCTAAATTTGGCAGTAAGAAATTTATGTTTAAGTGTAATCATAGCCAATAAATAATCTGGGGCAGCCCTAGCAAAGGTAAATGTAATGAGAAAAAAAGTCACAAAAGCGATTTTTCCTGTCGCGGGATTGGGAACACGGTTTCTTCCAGCAACAAAATCAATACCAAAGGAAATTTTGTCATTGGTGGATCGTCCGCTAATCCAGTATGCGATTGACGAAGCGCGTGAGGCAGGCATTAAAGAATTTATATTTGTGACATCACGTGGCAAGGGTGCTTTAGAAGATTACTTTGACGGAGCTCCGCAGCTTGAACAAGCATTGCGCAAGAAAAATAAATATGACCTTCTGGAGAAATTGAAACGCTCGACAATGGATAGTGGTGAAATTGTATACATCCGTCAGCGCGAAGCGCTGGGTTTGGGACATGCAGTATGGTGTGCTCGACGGTTGATTGCCAATGAACCTTTTGCGGTGATATTGCCAGATGATGTAATTGCTGCCGAGAAGCCTTGTTTAAAACAAATGGTTGAAGCGTATGAAAACACTGGTGGCTCTATGGTTGCAGCTATGGAGGTGCCTCAAGATAAGGCATCAGCATATGGGATACTGGATGTTAAAGAAGATATGGGGTCTTTGTTGAAGGTTAACGGGATGGTAGAAAAGCCAGCCCCGGAAGATGCGCCTTCTAATCTGGCCGCTATCGGCCGCTATATACTTACACCTAGTGTATTAAAAAATGTTGGCACACTAAAGAAAGGTGCTGGTGGTGAAATTCAATTAACTGATGCAATTGCGATGGAAATTGAAAATGGTAACGATGTTTTTGGCTTCAGGTTTGATGGCCAACGGTATGATTGTGGTTCTAAATCTGGTTTCTTACAGGCTACGATCGCATTTGCTTTATCGCGTCCTGATTTGCGAGATGAATTGATGGATTTTATGGTTGAAACTGTAGAGTCTCGACGAGCTGCGCAATAAGGTCTGATTTACTTGATAAGTGGCGGTAGTTAAATACTATGATGTGCCAAGTGTTGGATATTACCCGAACAATTTCACGTGTAGGGCGTGGCTTTCCAACCGGGATTGATCGTGTGGAACGCGCTTATATCAAGGCGTTTTTGAAACGGTTTCAAAACGCTTTTTTTTTAGCAAAACTAACGAAAACCTATGTGTTGATTAATGCAAATACTATGGGTGCATTCGTTGATGCTGACTTTGGAGCATCCTTGGGTAATCGCATAGGGTTGAATGACTTAATAAGAATGAAGTTACCGAAGCGGCAACGATGTGCCCGTTCATTCTTGCGTAATAATGCTGGAAAAATGTTTATGGTAAGGAGTGCGAAGAATGTGCTTTCCAGGCACTTCCCAAATGGTTTTGAATATACAAATGTTGGTCATAGCAACCTAAATGAAAATTTCCTACGCCAGTTAAAACCTGCGGGATGTTCACATATTCGTATTATGATACACGATATGATTCCATTGGATTTCCCGCAGTATTGTAAAGATAACATACCTGAAAATTTTCGTATCAAGATGCAATCAATTGCCGCTGTTTCTGACACAGTGATATGTAATTCCGAGTATACAAAATCACGCGTGCAGAGTTACTTTAAAAACTGGCCAAATAATGTATCTTTTAAAGTTGCATATTTAGGCACAGAAAAAGAATTTAACTCAAAGCCGATAAAGAAAACATCTCCGGCTAGTTTTATAATATTAGGCACAATTGAGCGACGAAAAAATCATTCTTTTCTACTTGATGTTTGGGAAGAGCTTTTAAAATTTGTGCCTGAAAATGAGATGCCTGTCTTGCATATTGTAGGAAAAAGAGGGTGGAAAAATGATGCTTTTTTTGAGCGATTAGAGAAAACTCCATTGCTGGGAAAAAACATTGTGGAACACAGTGCTTTAAATGATAATGAGCTAAACTTGTTAATGAGTTCGGCTAGCGGCTTACTGTTTCCTAGTTTTGTTGAAGGATACGGCCTGCCAGCTTTAGAAGCTACGGCTGTAGGGCTACCTGTTATCTGTTCTGATATACCAATTTTCAAAGAATTGCTTGGCACAGATGTACAGGTTTTACCTACCGATGATTGTAAGAAATGGGTGCGACAAATACTTGAGCTAATGAATAATAGTTTAAATAAAGTCACACTGGATAGGAAAAAAGTACGAAAAACCAGTATTCCTCAATGGTCTACACATTTTAGCCATATTTTTGAGGAATAAAAGCTTAAGCAAGTTAAGTATGAGTAGCGTATGGGGCTGTGGACAAAATATAGATTGCGCGTTGAGCGAAAACGCAGACGCATCCGGTCTCTTAGAAAGGGGCGGGAACTTGAGTGTATTGTAGACCGCAGTTCTAAAACGTCGACTGGCGATATTTTTCTTTTCACAACGCTTAGAAATGAAAAACCTAGGCTAAAGTTTTTCTTAGAATATTACCGTAGACTTGGCGTTAACCATTTCTTTTGTGTAGATAACGGCTCAGATGATGGTGGCCGCGAGCTGCTGGAAGATGAATCAGATGTATCTTTATGGACAACAGATAAAAGCTATAAACGTGCAAACTTTGGCGTGGATTGGTTAAATGGGTTACAATCAAAATATGCTAACGGGCATTGGATACTTGTTGTCGATGTGGATGAGTTTTTTGTATATCCGCACTGCGATGCCCGCCCTTTGCGCGCGCTTACAGATTGGTTGGATTCATCGTCAGTTAAATCATTTGGAACCGTATTAATTGATATGTACCCGCGTGGGGAAGTTGAGAAAATGTCTTGCGCTGAAGGCAAAAATCCAATGAGTGTCACGCCGTTTTTTGATGCGGGTAATTATTTCGTACAGAAAAACGCTAAGTATCAAAACTTGTGGATACAAGGGGGGGTGCGCCAACGTGTTTTTTTTAAGGATAAACCGGAAATGGCTCCGGCATTGAATAAAATTCCACTTGTTAAATGGTCCAAAGGCAATGTTTTTGTTAGTTCAACGCATAATATTCTGCCGCGTGGGCTTAATCTTGTTTACGATGAATGGGGTGGGCAAAAAGCATGTGGGTGTTTGATGCACACAAAGTTTTTAAACAGCTTCACAGTAAAAGCACATGAAGAGTTGGAACGCAAAGAGCATTATGCGGCCAGCCGTGAATATAAAGAATATGCTGCTACAAACGATGAAATGTGGACACGGTTTTCTACGCGTTACAAAGACTGGCAACAGCTTGAAAGCCTTGGATTACTATCGCGCGGAAACTGGGCATAGATATGAAACTAGGTTTTATCATACTTGCACATCAGGACCTGCATAGAACAGGCCAATTGGTGCGGTTTCTTGCCAAAAATGGCTGTCCAGTTAGTTTGCATATTGATCAAAATGCATCGCAATCCGAAGTAAGTAATCTGAAATCATTTTTGGAAAATACTGAAAATGTTGTTTTCGCTAAACGAGAAAAATGCGGGTGGGGCAGGTTCTCTATTGTTAAGGCAACTTTGAATGCCGCAGAGGTTTTGTTGAAAAACCACCCGGATGTTACGAATATTTTTTTAGCCAGCGGATCTTGCTTGCCGGCGCGCCCTATAAAGCAACTTATGGCATTCTTGGGTCGCCATAAGGGGGTGGATTTTATTGAGTCTGTTCCGATTGGTGGTGAAAAGTGGGTAAAGGGCGGATTGGACCATGAGCGCTTTACGTTGTATTTCCCACTGTCCTGGCGCAAACACAGATTTGCATTTGATCGTTTGGTCGACGTGCAACGGCTCTTCAGAATTAACCGTAGAATCCCCAAACAAATCACTCCACATATGGGGTCGCAGTGGTGGTGTTTAACAACCAAAACACTTTTAAGCATCATTGAAGATCCAAAAAGAAAGCAAAACGATCGCTTTTTTTCAAAAACATGGATTCCAGATGAATCCTATTTTCAATCTATGGCGCGAATTCATGCCGACCATATTTGGTCAGAATCTTTGACATTTGCGACCTTTGATTCACAGGGAAAACCGTTTCTTTTCTATGATGACCATTTGGAAGAGCTGCCAAAAACAGGCGCATTCTTTGTGCGCAAGGTTTGGCCTGGTGCGCATAAACTGTATCATAATCTATTAACGACGAAACGCAGGAACTTTCCATTATCAAAAACTAATGAAAAAGAGTTTAATAAAATATTCCATGATGCGAATGAAATTAGGAATTCAGGTGGCGAAGGCCGTTTTTTGCAAGGCCGCTTTCCGCATAACTCCGCCGGAAAATCAGGAATGTCTGATACTGATTATGGTGTTTTTGCAGGATTTAATGGTTTATTTCGTGATTTCCCTAAATGGGCACAAAAGACAAAAAATTTGAATGTTTTTGGAAATATTTTTGCAAGAAAGCATTTTACTTTCCACAAAAAGATTGTGCTGGCTAAAGGTAATTTACAGGCAAATTTAAAGCTACGTAATACTAATCAGAAAAATTTTCTGTCTAATTTTCTTTGGAGCCAAAGATCTGAAAAACGTATTGCAATTATGTTTGATGTAACGGATCGACAGAAGATTATGCCAGAAATTGTGAGTGATAATCATGCTGCTATTATTATCGTAAAAGAAGCATGGCTTATTCCGATTTCGAACAGTGACAGTAAATTTAAAGGTAAATTAATGCGTGCACAGGTTTTGCAAGCTAGAGAAAATAGATTTATAAAAGAACTGAAAAAGAAGAAATACGCACGATATATTGAATTCACATTAGAAGAAGCCTTAAGTGCGCCTGGGTTGGTATTGCAGGCGGCATTGCAAGTATTGGAGCCAGACACAGGAAAAAAACCAACGGCAATTCCACAACTAGGCGATACTTCACAATTAGATGCGTTGGTTCGCAAATTAGAAAAAAATGGTGTATCATTGGTATATAGACCAAGTAAGAAGAAGCGTGCAGCATCAAAAATATCTAAAGAAATAATAAACAGGCCATATGTCGTTAAGTAATGTCTAAAAATAAATTTAAATATTTTGTCCTTCTCGCTAATATGAGAACTGGCTCAAATTTATTTGAGCAAAACCTAAACTTGTTCAATAGTTTTTCGTGTAACGGAGAGCTTTTTAACCCAAGTTTCATTGGATACCCAAATCAAGATAAGTATTGCGGTATGGATGTGTCTGACCGTGATCGCGATCCTGCAAAATTGGTTCGAAAGATGGTTGCGCTTGCTGCGGATGAAATGCCGGGGTTTCGTTTATTTTCGGATCATGATGCACGTATTTTAGATTATGTGCTGGAGGATGAAACTTGCGCTAAGATTGTGCTTACGAGAAATCCGCTAGATAGTTATATATCTCACGCAATTGCGCGAAAAACAGATCAATGGAAACTTACTGATTTACATAAACGTAAAGTTGCCCAAGTTGATTTTGATATTGTTGGCTTTAAATCATATGTGAATAATCTGTCTGAGTTTTCAAAAAAAATCCGCACTATGTTGCAAACCACAGGCCAAGCGGCGTTTAATTTGTCATATGCAGACCTAGGACAACTTGAAGTTTTCAACGGTTTATCACATTTTTTGGAAAGTGAAGAGCAACTTGGTAGCCTGAAGGAAAAAATTAAGCGGCAAAACCCTGAAAGCTTATCTGAAAAAGTAATTAATTATAAAGAAATGACTGAGCAAGTACGCTCAATTAACTTTTTAGATACGGGTTTGCCAGAATTTCATGAGCCTGAGCGTCATGCTGCGGCAAAAAACTTTATTGCTGGCGATAATGTATCGTTGCTGTTTTTGCCTATCAATGATTACGGTAAATCTGAATTGATGAACTGGATGAATGTACACCTTCAGGCCCAAGATGGTAAATTGATATCAGGGTTGAATCAAAGGAAAATTTTTAATTGGCTGGAACAAAACCAAAAACGCATTGCATATACGCTTTTGGCTCACCCGGTTGAGCGGGTTCATAATGCGTTTAATAAATATATTTTCCAGTCAGGGGAAAGTGGCTTCCCTTGGATCAGAAGGGTTTTGATAGAGCAGTATAATGTAAAGATGCCTGATGCTGAGTTATGTGAGTCGATTAATAAGGGTACGCTGGATAGTATTGGGTATGATGTTGAGGATTATCGTCAGGCTGTCAAAAAATTTGCCAAGTTTTTAAAAGGCAATTTAAAAGGTCAGACGCGCGCACGTATTGACCATTCTTGGGCTAGCCAATCTGCTATTCTGGACGGCTATACAAAAGTTGTACATCCTGATTATTTGTTACGCCCTCAAACGCTTAATGAGATAACAGGCCTAATAGAAGATCAGCTTGGATTGGATCACGTGTCCGTTGGGGAAATAATAGAAGAAGATGCCCCGTTTCAACTGGCGCAGATATATGATGAAGAGTTGGAACATATTGTCGCGAAAGCGTACTCTCGCGATTACATGTGTTTTGGCTTTAATGGATGGCGGCATTAAGCCGCTTGAGATTCATTGCTTTCAATCAAAATTGAAAAAATAGTTTGTTCATTCTGATTGGATCTAAGTTTCGCGCATACATTTTCATCACGCAACGTTCTAGAAACCATAGCAAGGGCTTTTAAGTGCTCGGCACCTTCTTTTTGAGGCGCTAGCAGTGTGAAGATTAAATCTACAGGCTGGTGGTCCATAGAGCCATAATCCAACGGTTTCTCTAAGCGCGTAAATAAGCCAACAACGTGATCCAACTCTTCAAACCGTGCGTGCGGTATTGCAACGCCCCGCCCAACACCAGTTGTCCCTAATGATTCCCGAGCGTTCAGCGCAGAAAAGACTAGGGCACTGTCGATGCCATAAGCGTTATGTGCCTGCTCCGAAATTTTTTGAAGCAGGCGTTTTTTACTGGTTTCACTTTGTGCATAATGCACAGCGTCTACCACTAGAATTTCCGTAAGTATCATGTGTTACCGCCGGGAACTTATGACGTTATTGATCTATTTTAAGTTGGTAGGATCAATCCAGCCTATGTTTCCGTCTTTCCTCTTATACACTACGTTTAAGCGTTTTTGGCTTTCATTGCGGAAAATCAAAACAGGTTGATCTGCAAGTTCCATCTGCATAACAGCTTCACCAACGGACAGCGACTGAATTTTTGTCTCCATTTCGGCGACGATTACAGGCTGAAGTGATGTTGGCTCATTCAGGTTTTCTGCGTCCTCGCTGGCGAGGATATACGCCGAAGCTTCCATAACTTCAACCGGTGATGAGCGATCTTTGTGGTGATCCTTTAAGCGCCGCTTGTACCGCCTAAGTTGTTTTTCAATTTTGTTGGAACATTTTTCAAAGGAATCATATATTTCTGTGCTTCTGCCTTCGGCTGCAACTGTCAGGCCAGTGGATAAATGTATAGTTGCTTCACACCTGTATTCATGAGCATCTTTCGAAAATGTCACCTGTGCTTCGGTTGGTCTTTGTGCAAATTTAGTGGCGACTTCGCCAATTTCGACTCTAACATGGGTGGTAAGCGATTCGCCTACATCGATTTGTTTTCCACTGATTTGGTAACGCATAAAATCTCCTTCTTTTTATAGCATACGAATATTCTCAAACACCAACAACTGCCTGATGTTGTCAGGCAGTTTAAAGATTGGAATTTAAGAAGTTCATACATGTAGCCTAAGACGGCTTTGCGAGTCGTGCAATAGAATCCATCAATAATGTGAACGAAAAGACGGTTTCTATATTTTGAAAGTGCTGCCTAAATATACATTGCGGACATTTGGGTCTGAAATCACTTGCTTAGGTTTTCCGCTCATTAATACTTTGCCGCCGTGAAGTATATAAGCGCGATCTACGATTTCAAGGGTTTCCCGTACATTGTGATCGGTAATAAGAACGCCAATATTGCGGCTCTTTAGTTTTGCTACTAAATCCCGAATGTCCCCGACCGCAATTGGATCAACTCCAGCAAAGGGTTCGTCTAGTAAAACAAATTTGGGATTACTGGCAAGACATCGGGCAATTTCAACGCGCCTGCGTTCACCTCCTGATAACGCGATTGCTGGGGACTTTCGAATATATGTTATAGAAAACTCTTCCAATAATTGTTCAAGTTTAATTTTTTGCTCAGCCTTGTTCGGCTCCCATATTTCCAAAATTGATAGAATATTATTTTCAACATTCATACCACGAAAAATACTGGCTTCTTGCGGTAGATAACCGATGCCCATTTGTGCGCGGCGATACATGGGCAATTGTGTTATATCACGCCCGTTTACTTGAACCCTGCCTGCATCCGGTTTGATTAAGCCTACGATGGAATAAAAGCACGTGGTTTTGCCCGCACCATTTGGGCCAAGCAAGGCAACAACTTCACCTTGGCCAAGCTTAAGACTAACATCATCCAAAACAGTGCGCTGTTTAAAAGATTTTTTAATACTTTTAACGATAAGGCCTGAAGTATCTGTTTTTGTGTGTGATGTAACTGAAGAGCTCATTGTTATTCAGGAACAAAAACGGTTTTTACATTGCCAGACATTTGGCTGCGACCTGTGGTAATATTATACGTAAGCTTGTTTCCGGTAAGTATTGTTTGCGTTTGGCGTAAAACAACGCTTCCGGTAAAAGTTACGACTTGAGAAGCAACATCAAACTGAGCTTTTTTTGCTTTGGCGGTTTCTTGACCGTTAGTAAATTTAACCTGACCTATTGCTGTTACGGACTTGATGTTTTGCGCACCGTCTTCAAAAAAAACTGTAATAGTATTGGCCTGTAAGTCCAGCATGCCTTGAATAACTTTAGCATTTCCGGAAAATACAGCAGAATTCTCACTGTTATTCACTTGAAGATTATCTGCAGTTGCTTCTACTGGAAGCGATGCATTATCTTCAGAGGAAGGGATTGTGGATTGTGATATCGCAGGGCCAGAAATAGCGCATAGTGTTAAAAAAGAAATCAGGAACTTATTCACACTGCGCCGCCTTACTTGTTTGTCTTTGTGGGGTAGTATATCAATTTTACGCCATTACTAAAGCTAAGAATTACATCATCTTGAGATGTCTCTTTGTGAAGGTTCTGCGTCAGTTTCATACTGCCTGCTGTAATTTGCCCAAAAGGCGCAGTTGCCTTAACTGGATCGGTGCTATAGGCGTTTCCGGAGTAAAAATTCATCACTATTTTCTGGGCATAAGCTTTAAAATTATCACTGGTTTCCAAAAAAACAGAACCAGTAAGGCTGGCCTCTTGTTTACGTAGATCAAGCTGTCCAAATTTGGATGTAGCATGAACTTCAAGGCCGCTTGAAAATCCTATAGTTGTGTTTGGATCTACTAGATCAACTAAATCGGGTGTCGGCGCATTTGGTAAAGCTGATTTTGCAGCAATAGAAAAGGCGTCTCCTGATTTTGTAACACCGGAATAGTGCGGATTAGTAATTTTTTGCCCAACCGCGAGTTTTGTAAATTCCGGGCCTGAAATGATAATACCATCTCGAATTGGATTGACTTTATTGAAGACAAATACGCCAATAATAAGAAGCACTGCAAAAATGGGAAATCCGACTTTTGCCAGCCGCACAAACAGTGAGTAGGTGTCTTTTGTTGTGTCTGTCATATGTATTACATGGGGTTCTGACCGTTTTGCGTCAATAGCCATAGTGATAACTTCTGATCAAAGTTAATGGGAGAATATATCTGTATCAGGCCAACCGACCAAATCTAGTTTCGCACGATAGGGCAAAAATTCAAAACAGGCATTGGCCAGTTCTGTGCGACCTTCGCGCGCCAACCGGATATCCAGCTCTTCTTTTAGCTTGTGAAGATAAAGAACATCTGATGCGGCATAAGAGATCTGTTCTTTTGTCAGTGTGTCAGCACCCCAGTCTGAGCTTTGTTGTTGTTTGGAAATATCAATTTTTAATAATTCTTGCAGAAGGTTTTTTAGACCATGGCGGTCTGTATATGTGCGCACTAATTTAGAAGCAATTTTCGTGCAGTAAACGGGTGCTGTGCGTACTCCAAAGCGGTTTTCCATGACAGCAATATCAAAGCGACCGAAATGAAATAGTTTTGTCTGGTTCGGATTTGCTAGCATTTTACACAGATTTGGCGCTTTAGTTTGGTCTTGGGCAATTTGAATAAGATGTGCATTACCGTCACCTGACGATAATTGGATCACGCATAAACGGTCACGGTATGGGATCAGGCCCATTGTTTCACTGTCGATGGCCACGATGGGGCCAAGATCTAGGTCGTCAGGCAGGTCGCCTTGATAAAGATAATTTGTCATAAGACCTTATTACGCACAGTTTCGGTGAGTGGAAAGAGCAAGTATGCTTTGTGTCGCTTAAACAATTTACTAGCAAAAATCCTAATGAGGTCTAAGCTGTTGAGTGAAATCACTTGGGAGAAAAGGTATGAAAACCATAGATGCATCTATAGTAAGAAAAATTGTGAAAGAAAAAGGCACGGACTCGGTGACTGTGACGCTATTGAAGGGTGACGGAACCCAGAGAGTTATTAATGGGTTGTTTAAGCCAACCAGTGACATGAAAATCGATCAAAGTCTTACAAAAGATGGGCGGATTTCAATATATTGTCTGGCGGAAAATGCTTGGAAAAGCTTTAAGGAACATCGTGTTTTAGATATTGCCTGATACTGTTGCCATATAAGGTTTCGCCTAACGGGCAAATGCTGTTTATAGTTTAAGCTGTATACTAAGAACCACTGGATAATTTTAATAATAACTGTTAATGATGTGACTTGCTTGGAATAAACTTAATATAACGTTAACAGAGTGCAACTAAGTTTTTAAAGCTTATATTTTAAGCTGGTTGTATGGCGAGGGGGAACTAAGGTGCCACGAGATACTGCTGTTTCAGAACATTTATTTGAAGAACAATTTATAATAGAATTCACAGAACGCTCTTTTGGATTTATGTTTTTCAAACGCTCCATCGATATCGTTACATCATTGATTTTGTTGCCTATAATAGTAGCTGTCTGTGCTCTAGCATTAATTTTAAATCCTTTTTTGAATCGCGGAAAACTTTTTTATACGCAAAAGCGGATTGGCAAAAATAATACTGTATTCCGAATTTATAAATTACGAACAATGCAAGGTGGATCTGACGATACGAAATTTGCAACTGCAGAAAGCGCTCGAATCACTCCGTTAGGAAGATTTATGCGTGATATTCATGTTGATGAGTTGCCCCAGATTGTAAATGTTCTTATCGGAGATATGAGTTTAATTGGTCCACGCCCAGAGCAACCGGCGTTTTTTCAAAAATATGCGCAAAGCATTCAAGGCTTTTCGCAACGCCAAACTGTACGTCCGGGTGTTTCGGGGCTTGCACAATTACGGTACGGCTATACTGACTGCCCCGTGGGTGCTAAACGCAAATTAAAATGGGACTTAGAGTATATTCGGCACCAAGGATTTGCTTTAGAGATCCAAATTTATCTACGTACCTTTGTCTATGTTTTCCCACGTATTGGAAAACGTCTTTTAGGGTTGCTAAAAATTAAGAGAAACGGTTGACCTGTCGAAGATACCCAGTATTTTAGGCCTAATTGTGACTGAAACTTTTGGTTTCAAACTGATATCATTAGGGAAACTAAATGCTTCGGCTGACAACTTTAACCTTTAAGACTATTGTTTTTACGGCCCTGCTTGCTGCATGTAGTTTGCCACGTGGCGCAGCTTTGCAGTCAGAAATACTATCGAAATCAAAGACATCCGATCCGGATTTAGCTATTTATTATGTGACAAAATCATTTTTACCCACCGTTAAAAACTGGCCAGGAACCGGCCAAAACGGATCAAGCCAATGGTTGAAACATGAGCATAGAGGCAACACCTCGATTATTGCTTCAGGTGATAAGGTTAGGCTGGTTATTTGGGACAATGAAGAAAATTCGCTTCTGACAACACCTGGGCAAAAAGTTATAAGAATTGAAAGTGTAGCAGTCTCTTCGACTGGAATGATATTTGTTCCGTATTTAAATCAGGTAAAGATTTCTGGATTAAGTGAAGAAGCAGCTCGCCAGAAAATTCAAACAAGACTTGAAAAAATCAGTCCATCCGCCCAAGTACAATTGTCTTCGACACCTGGCGCACATCGTTCAGTCAGTTTAATTGGAGGGGTCGTAAGCCCTGGAAGTTTTCCTATTATTGACCCGCATTTTACGGTTCTAAATCTTATTAGTACGGGAGGTGGTGCATCCCCTGCTCTGAATAACCCTCATGTAAGACTTATTCGTAAGGGCCGCGTATACACAACTTCATTGAATAGCATATATATTGACCCATCATTGGATAGTGTTTTAAGAGGCGATGATAAGGTTGTCATTCAACGAGATCAAAGATTTTTCCGCTCCTTGGGCGCTGCTGCTAAAGAACAGTTGATCTATTTTGACGCGGACAGAATAACGGCTCTTGATGCTATGGCGCTAATTGGTGGTGTAAATGATAACCGCGCCAACCCTAAAGCCATATTGGTGCTGCGTGAATATCCTAATAACGCAGTACGGCAAAATTCTTCGGGGCCAAGCAATATACGCAGTGTCTTTGTTATTGATCTTACATCATCTGATGGTCTGTTTAGCGCTGGAAAATTTACAATTAACCCAAATGATACCGTGCTGGTAACAGAGTCTCCGATTACTGCTGTTAATACTGTGTTTGGTCTTATTGGCTCTGTGGTTGGCATCTCCAACCAATTGGACTAGTTTTATGAAAATAACTGCAGATATAATACCCAGTGTCTAAAATAATTATCCACATCGGGACGCATAAAACAGGAACGACCTCCATACAGGAGCTCTTCTTTAAAAACCGTGATTTACTTGCCAAGGGAAAGATTATTTTTCCTGATATAGGTAGAAGTTACGGTCACCACTCTTTGGTAACAGAGTGGATCAATATGCATAAACATTATCGCATGCCTGTCAGGCCTAAACAGGTTTGGAGTGACCTGGTAGATGAGTATGCTGATCAGGATAAAACGATCTTTTTGACGTCGGAAGAATTTTCTAGATTAACGCCAAAGTCAGTTAATATGGCGCAACTACGTGAGCGGGTTTCAAAGTTTGATGAAATTGAGGTGGTTTGTGTATTACGCAACCAGCTAAGTTTTGTGCAATCTGTCTATACGCAAATATGTAAGAACCGAAGGGTTGGAGGCTTAGTAGAGTTTATTCATAAAGCATTAAATCAGCGCATGCTTGATGGGTTGGCCGTTGATTATAACAAACTTTATAATCATGTTCTAACAGGTTTCAATGCAGATGAAATACGTCTTGTTTCCTATGAAAGCCTAGTTCAGGCAGAAGACGGTCTTATAGGCGAATTCTTAAAAATTATGGGAACTGATTTGCACAGCTCTGCACTAGAAAATGCGTCTAAAGACCGTGCCAATACTTCACCAGAACCATTGGCTTTATGGCTCGCAAATACGGCATCAACTCCTCAAATAGTAAAGCCGCCTTTACTTGAAGCCGCAAACAAAGTTCTTATAAAAGAATTTGGGGATGGTGTTAAAACAACGATATTTTCCCCTGAAGAAGTTGTTAAGTTTGCTGATGTATTTGAACCATTGAACCGAACATTGGAAAAAGCGGTTGCAAAGCACCAACCTGATTTTACCATTGCGCCAGTAAAGATAGATCCGAACTATATTCACCGCAATGCGATAGGTAAAAACTTTTGGTGTAATTTTTCGCGGGAGATCTTTAAAATGTATTCTACATTAGAAACAGAAAACTCGGCACTAGAAACAGAAAAACCTAAATGATGCCTTCTAAGCCCCAAAAACTATGGGTGCATATTGGGCATGGAAAAACAGGAACGACAGCACTTCAAAAGCATTTTCGAGAACGGGTAAAAAGCGATCTCTCAATTTACTACCCTAAATTAGGACAACTTCCTAGCGGTGCACATCATGCGCTATTTCCATTGGGGCCGAAGCCTACAACACCCCAAGTGCGGGCCTTGTTGCACAAAATTTCAAATGAAATTAAAGAGCTTCCCGATAAGTGTATATCTATTATTTCCTCAGAACATCTTTGTTTTATAAGCCCTGCGCAAATCAGATACTTATCAAAGGTTTGGCAAGATCATGATGTCGCCATTGTATATTATATACGTCGCCAAGACGAACTTATCGAAAGTAATTTTCGATGGTTTCAAGTTGATCGACCAAACAAGTTTATAGATATTAAAGAATTCTATAACAGTCAGGCGCGTGCTTTTGATTTCAAACTACGAATACAACCATGGGTAAATGCCTTTGGTAAAGAAGCTATTCATGTGCGATTGTATGATAGAAAACGAATGCCAGATATTGTGTCAGATTTTGAGGACTTGATAGGATCAACGTCACAATCAAATACACCTTCGTTTAAAGCGGCGCGAAGATCTCTTAGTGTTGAGCAAACTAAAATACTGATGTCATATAATAAGGAAGATAATAGCAAAGAAGAAAGAGCTGAGTTTCTTGATAATCTGTATAGCACTAGTGACACATCAGATAATACAAATTTCCTTACAACTGAAGATCGGGAAATCATTTATAGAACATATTATGCCTCAAATGAAAATTTGGCACAGATGTTTTTAACCAAAGAAGAAAAGAAACTATTGCTTGCTTGCCCATGATCGGAGGAAAAGGTCAGTTCTTAACCAAAGAAAATAGTAATATTCTGTACGTTGGCTTAATATAAGTATGATTAATGGACAAAATAGACATAGTGCTCTACTTAACCCAAAATTAAATCAACGCTGGATTATAAAACATGCTTGGAAATTTTTTTTTAAAATTGTTTAACTTATGTCGATTTGCTCTTCTAAGCCCAAGACAATATCATTATTTATGGTTGGCCCGCGGCAGTAATCTGTTTGATAAGCAGTTTTATGTATCGACAAATTTAGGGCTTAATCGGCTTTTTCGTAGGTTTCCAATTCGTCATTATGTTGTATTTGGAGAATCCGCTAACCTTCGGCCAAACCCAGATTTTTCACCAGAAGCATATGTGCGCCACAATCATGATTTGGGTGCCCTGACCACACGTCCATTTTTGCATTATATTATCCATGGGCACAAAGAAGTGCGCCTTACTAAAGACCTGCCCATTGGTAAGGATGGTGCGCGTATTGTAGCCCCGGCTTTGCGCCTTTCGCTGGATGCAGCCCCGCCAAAGGATTATGCAGTTTATATTCATATGTATTATCATGATCTTTGGCCGGATTTCTTAACCAGATTGCAAAATCTTGATATCGAATTCGATTTGTTTATAACAATTACTGATTTCGGTGAAGATACCGATGCGTTAATGGCTACAATTAAGCAAGATTTTTCGGAAGCGTTTATTGCGCGAATGCCAAATCATGGGCGCGATATTTTTCCCTTTATGCATGTTATCAATGCGGGGCTTTTGGCCCCATATAAAGCAGTTTGCAAGTTTCATACGAAAAAATCACCCCATAGAAAAGACGGCAATGAATGGCGTGATCATTTGATTGAAGGCATTCTTCCGGGCCAAGGAACTGCCAAGCTGTTAGAGTCTTTTCTGGCGGATGAAAACGCAGCCTTTCTTGTTGCGGATGGCCAACATTATACGGGGGATGATTGGTGGGGATCTAATGATGAAACCACCATTAACCTGTTACACCGTGTGGAGGTTTTATGCGATCCCGATAAGTTGTCTTTCCCTGCTGGATCAATCTATTGGATAAAACCCATGATGCTTTCAATGATTAGAGGGTTTCAACTTGGTCAAAAAGATTTTGAACCAGAGGTCGGTCAAGTGGATGGTACCGTGGCCCATGCTTTTGAGCGTGCTATTGGATATCTTGCTATGAATGCGGGGCAAACCGTTCGCCAAGTTTCTGAATTGGAAGAAACAAAAAAACCGCTCGTAGCTTTACCCTGCCCTAAATTTACCAGTGCTTTTTATCTTCCACAATTCCACCCGACAAAAGAAAATGATGCGTGGTGGGGCCAAGGTTTCACAGAATGGGCGTCAACTGTAAGGGCTAAAGCGTCTTTTCCTGGTCATATACAACCGCAAATTCCAACAGATTTAGGGTTTTATGATTTGCGCGTTCCTGAAACCATGGGCCGGCAATGGACGATGGCAAAAGATGCCGGGATTGATGCATTTTGTGTCTATCATTACTGGTTCTCCGGGCAACGTATACTAGAAGAGCCAATGGATAATTTACTAGATGCACCAGACATCCCGTTTAATTTCTATCTGTGTTGGGCTAATGAAAGCTGGCGGCGTAATTGGGATGGGCTTTCTGGTGAAGTTTTACTGGATCAAAAATATGAAGATGGGTTTGAAGCAAATTTAGCTGCGAATACTGCACATTATATGAAAGATCCACGTTACCAGCGCCCGGATGGCCGCAGGCCTCGGTTTATGATTTACCGCCCAGATGATATGCCCGACCCGGCGACCAGCGTGAAGCGCTTGCGTGCGGAATGGCACGCATTAGGGGTTGGAGATGTAGAGCTAGGAGCAGTGTTGTTTCATATTGAAGGGGAGAGCCATGTTGATCATGATCTGTTTGATTTCTGGGTTGAAATGCCGCCTCATGGATTGGTAACCCTTGACGACTATTTAATTGGTGGGCCAGAGGGTAATAAACTTGGTATGGAGCCTGCTCGTGGCTTTACGGGTTTGATATATGATTATGATGCTGTGATAAATAACAGCCTGTCAGAGGATTATATTGCAGCACTGCCAGACGCTGTTATCGCAGGCATTATGCCTTCTTGGGATAATACAGCGCGACGTGGTCTTGCAGGTCATATTGCTTACGGGGCTAATCCTGCACTATTTAAAAAATGGCATCAGGCTGTTTTAAAGCAACGACTTAAAACATCTTACCGTGAAGAGTTATTTATCAATGCATGGAATGAATGGGCAGAAAAAGCTATGTTGGAGCCCAGTGAACAATATGGCTCGGCATATTTGGAAGTGCTAAAGGGCAAATTATGAATATATTCAAAAGCTGGTCTGCTACCTGCAAACGAAACACAAGATTTCACAGCCGTACGGGTCGCTTAGAAACGACCTCTTTATCACGCTAACCCGCCAAAGGCTGGTCATATAATTATGTCAAAAGCTGTTTTACACATTGGTACGCATAAGACTGCAACAACGCTTCTTCAAAATGTGCTTGCGGAAAACCGCCCTATTTTAGAGCAAAATAATATTGTTTATCCTACAATCGGGCGGTTTAATGGGCATCACATGCTTGCATCTGAATGGATTGCAATAAACCGAAGTTACCAGCCGGCTGGCGGGCATGATAAGATTTGGCAATATCTAGTCGATACTTATGCAGACAGCGATAAAACTATAGTGCTTAGCAGTGAAGAGTTTTCTCGAGCCTATCCGACTAGGGTTAACATGGTTGAGATACGTGAAAGGTTGTCCGCTTTTGATCAGGTTGAAGTTATTTGTTTGTTACGGGATCAAAAAAGCTTTTTGCAATCAATATATCTAGAAATTTCAAAACAACGAAATCCGAAACCACCTGAGTTAATGCTTAAAGAAGCAAAGGTTGATCACTTAGCTGATGGGTTGTGGCTGGATTACAATATGCTTTACGATCACCTTTTGACTGGCTTTTCAAAGGATGAAATCACTTTTGTACCTTTCAATAAAGCAATTAGGTGCGAAGGTGGTGTCTTGGGATGTTTCTTGCAATTACTGGGCTTCGCCTTAAGTGCTGATGTACTGAATGGAGAAAAAAAACATACAAATATTTCAGGAGACCCTCTGAAAACATGGGCCGCTAACATGATTTCAAAACCCAAACCTGCGTCTGAAGAGATGTTGAAATTTGCTGGAAAAAAACTAGAAGACCTTTTTGGATCACCCTTAAAGACAACTTTGTTCACACCAGATGAAGTGTTGCGGCTGGCTGAAACCTTTGATCCGCTTAATCATTTATTATCAAGTCGACTTGTGGGCCAACAGCCTGAGTTTGAACTGCCTTGTATTACATTTGAAAATGATATGCCGCACCGTGGAAAACTTCCAGCGTCTTTCTTGTCTGAGATTCCTTCGTAGTAAAAGTGGCGTTTAAATGCTGGGCCGCAAAAACCTTTATGTATTTACGACAATAGTCAATCTAACCTTAAAACACGCGTGCGCAATAAGGTTAATTCCAGTAATAAGTTGAGCTTATATCTGCAGCATTATCGAGAAAAGCATCTATGATTTTTATGGTGTCTTCAAATGTAGGGCTAATTCCGTTGCTCGTTAGATTTTGGATGATCGCGTTCTCTGTGCGTGCCGCCATTTCTCCGGTTTCAGAAAAGCCAAGTGTGCCTGCGGTACCTGCAATCTTATGTGAAATAAATTGGATTTGTTTAAGAGCTTCTTCGCGTTTATTCTCATGAGTAATTTGATCGCGTAAAACCTCCAATTCATCCAAGCGCTCATCTAATAAGCTGATAAATCGTTTTCGAACCACCCGAAGTTGATCTTCCAGAGTGCTACCTGAGCCCTGCGTCATCCGGCAAGGCTTATTAAAGAAGCAGGTGGGGAGGGCAAGCGATCTTCTGCTTTATTGCGGGCGGATTGTGTAGCCTGCGATAGGGATTTTATAACATTTTGATTGGATCTGAATGTCAACCGAATTGGATTACCCACTTCGACTGTAAATAAAATTGAACGCCCATCACTATAGCACAGATCCATTGCGCTAATAATCTGCCTAAGGTCATCTTTCAGTAATTCGGGGATAACTTTACCGCCTGACCCTGTAATACAAACGAATGTACCGTTCCCTGCATAAGCAACAAGGTGCTGAGAACGTTTTAAACAAAATGTAATTGCCTCTGCAACGTCAGTAATAAGAGCTTCAAAATCAAAAGCTGACGTGCTTCTAAAGATACGATCAATATCAATTATACTAAAGGCGAAGACTGTAGAGCCAAATAGTAAACCCCGCGAAAGTTGGCTTACATAGTTTTCAATCGCTATGTAATCAATTACACCTTCGACGTCATGTATTGGAAGTTTATCGCTAATATCGTAGGGTTTTACGCCGTTTGAATATGTATCACCTTGTGCAGATGTTTCATTAGAGGGTATTTGGCGCCAAGCGTTTACTAAGTTTTCAGCAGTTTTGACCCTTGCCCCTAATTCTGCAACATCAAATGGCTTAGTAACATAATCTGTAGCGCCTGCAGCAAAAGCATTATCAATATAGCCTTTGTCTGACATTGCCGTAATCATAAGGATGGGGCTTCGCTGATAGCCAGGCATTACTCTTAAAGCTTTACATAGCTGGATGCCATCAATTCCGGGCATTTGAATGTCTAGAAGAAAACAATCAAAGGGTTCAGGATCGTTTTTTAAGATTTCAAAAGCCTCTGCCGCAGATTCAGCAGTCGTAACCTCTGTTTGGCCGATGGATGCCAAAACGGCCTTTAATAGTTCCAGAATGATGGGGTCATCGTCTACAGATAGTATTCTCATTTTTTTGTCCATACCGTATAGTGTAGCAAATGGGTTTGTGCGTGATTTTACCCGTATATGCTTACGTATTGTATATTAGATCTACACAAACGACTAATATTTGGTTTATTGTTTCCAATATTCGGTAACAATCATGGCTAAATTAAGGCATCTCAGTACATTTTAAGTTGAGCAACTGATTTAACACACATCTCAAGGTGCCGAATAGTAAACCAATGATATATAGCTATAAATTCTAGGATAATAGTTTGAATTTACTATTATAATTTTAATGGAAAGCGCGCTTTTTTACCTAAGAACCGCGCATAGTTTAAAAATACATTTATGGCCAGCATAAGTCAAAAGCAGTTTAACTACGGGCGATGTCTTTTTTGTAAAAATTCAAAAACAGCACGTCATGAATTCCAGTAAAATTTGGTTGAACCCCTGCTGTAATATCGTGAGATAGTTTCTCAGTATCGATAGATACACCACGTAAGGCCCGACCTTCTGCTGAATGTTTCAGTTGTGTAAAGATAGCATCTCGCAGCCGAGCTCCATTTTCACCTAAATTATAATATTCAGCACTTTTTAAATCAGAAACTGTTACGCCTAATTCTGTCACTATATAAGTAATGCTACGGGCTTTGTAGACAGGTACTATCATTTGACCAAGTTTTACAACAATTGGGTTTGTGTAATTTGAATGAGGAGTGTTGTCGGCATGAGTGTCATCACTGGTTTCATGCGAGGATGCTTCATTCGGCTCATGTGTTTCACTGGAATGAGCCGGATCGGCAGTTATACTTGCATCTTCATGTGAAGATTTGTTCAAGTATTCACCTATACCATAACCCAAGGCCAAGCAAACAATTGGTGATATCACTAAAAGACTTAATATTTTTTTCATAGAACCATAACCATTGCATCTAATTTGCAATCTATATGGCCCTGAAATAAGGCGTAATTTATGCGCTAATAAGGTATTTTAGCGCTAATATGGCAAAATAATGTCAGCAATAGTACCGCCATAGTTTGTTCTTTGCGTGCGTGAAAGCTGCCCACGGCCACCATAAATGATCCTTGCTTCTGCAACCTTATCGTATGCAATGGTGTTATCCATGTCGATATCTTGCGGTCTGATAATGCCAGCAATGCGCAGTTCACGTAATTCATTATTTACCTTCACTTCTTGGCGTCCGGCGATCACCAGACTACCATTAGGCAATTCCTGAATTACCATTGCTGCGATTCTAAGGTCAATGACTTCGTCACGTTCAATTTTACCACTGCCATTAGTGGATGTTGTCGATGAAAGCTTTGCAAGATCACCAGTTGGAATTTCTTCTGTTGAAACCCCAGGCAGAATTTCATCTAATTTCTTTTCATACCCAAATAGTGTCGGCTTTCCGATTGCGCTTGATCCACCGCGCTTGGTATCTGAAAGATTACTGAACTTTGCTTTGTCATCTATTTTAATGTTGACGGTTAAAAGATCGCCAATTGTTGTGGCCCGTTGATCTGAAAAGAATCCTGATGTGCCTTGATCCCATAGTGAGGCCGCTTCCGCACGGTGCAAAGTGCGTTTAGGCTTTGGAGGGGGCATAGGTACCTGAACGTGAATTTCGCTGCTATCTATTTTTATATCAGACAGCTGTGGGTTGCGGTCTTTAAATGCCTGACTGCCACAACCTGAACTCAAAACCGCAACTAAGGCTAGCAGGGATGTATTTAAGCTTTTCTTTGTCATCGAATAACATCCACTAATCCTTCATCGGTGGCAATTCCTATCACGGTTGTGTTTCCAATGAGATTTACGATCTTAATTTCCTGCCCACGATACGCATCCGAAAGCGCACGGCCTGGTGCCCTAAGCTTCAAAGCACCATCAATATACTGAATTTCCACGATATCCCCTCGATCAATTATTCGTTGATGCATGATTGATTGTGTCATAATAGGGCGGCCCTTTGCCAATAAGCGCCGAACCTGCTTTCCAACTACATCCTTGGCTTCTGTCACGGCGTAAGAGCCAACCCGTGAATAGGGCAGGCGCTGAATGATTATATCTTGTTCAGAAATAATTGCGTCTGGTAACATGCGGGCAACCGGAACAGGAACTTGCACTGTTAAAACGGCTAAGCCACTGACGCGCCGCACAACACCATTTTGCGTGACAACATTCGCTACGAACTGACTGGTATTCGTATCCATCCAGAATGCAGAAATGATAACGGCGTCTTGTACCGTGGCCGTTTGAAATATGATGTTGAAATTACCTGAATCAGGTAAGGTAATTCCGTAAGTTTCGGCTGCTTTTTCCTGCACCAAAACATCAAGTTTTTCTGCTTTCCCTACAGTGGGAAAGGCCAAACATGTAAGCAATATGCTGAGTAAAAACTTTCTCATACTATTTAACCTGATTGGCCGTTGACATCATTTGGTCTGCGGTTTCGATGGTTTTTGAGTTCATTTCATAGGCTCGCTGAGCTGATATTAAAGCTGTAATCTGCTGAATAATATTAACGTTCGAATTTTCCAAAAACCCTTGCCGAATAATCCCAACACCTGGGTCGCCCGGGCTGGCCTGTAGTGGATCACCTGAAGCGGTTGTTGCTTGTAATAAATTATCCCCTAATGCTTTTAATCCGGCATTATTAGTAAAGGTCGTCATCGTGATCTGACCTAACTCCACTGGATCAGGATCATTTTCAACAAAAGACATTACAAGCCCTTGTTCATTTATTTCTATTTTTACCGTGTTATCCGGAACTGTAATACCGGGGGATAGCTCATAACCCTGAAGATTCACAATTGTTCCTTCAGCGGAAAGCTGAAAAGAACCATCACGTGTATAGGCAAGGCTTCCATCGGGAAGGCTAATTGTGAAATGGCCCTGCCCGTCTATGGCCATATCAAGCTGATTTTCGGTGGCCAGTAAACCGCCTTGGGTGTTTAACCGTATCGTGCCCGCTGTCTGAACGCCTAGGCCGATATCCACACCTGTAGGTCGCGAGGATCCTTGATCTGAGGTAATTGCACCCTCACGCTTAACTGTCTCATATATTAAATCCTGAAAAGCCGCTCGGCTGCTTTTAAAACCAGTGGTATTGGCGTTAGCGATGTTATTAGAAATAACATCAACATTTGTTTGCTGCGCAAGCATTCCGGTTGCTGCAATTCCCAGTGCTTTCATTTTATCTTCCTTCTATATGCGCTAACTATGCCGGACGGCCAATCTGCTGTATTGTCTTGCGACGCAAATCATCTTCGCCATCCATAAGTTTGTTGGACCTTTCATAGGCGCGCTGCATTTCTATAAGCCGTGTCATCTCTAACACCGGTTGAACGTTACTGCCTTCGATTGCGCCTTGTAAAACCTGTGTTGAGGTATCAATGGCTGCCTTTACCGTGTCACCGTTATTGCCAGGAGGCACAAACCGCCCTGCGCCGATACGTTCATAAGATTGAATGTTTGGTAGTGTGAAAACTCCGATTTTGGCAATTGTACCATTCCCCTCGGCTGACACTGTTCCGTCTTTTGAAATCACAGCTATACCTGCAGTATCCGGTGGGAAGCTGATTTCTCCGCCGCCATCATCCAAAACATGATCTCCGTTAAGGGTTACAAGATTTCCTTGAGTATCAACGCTAAAACGCCCGTCGCGGCCATATGCGACCTGGCCCTCTGCAGTTTTGTAAGAAAACCAACCTTCCCCTTGTAAGGCTACATCAAGTGTATTGCCGGTAAAGGTAATCGCACCTTGTTTTTCATCTAGAAAAGAAGCGTTACCAACCACAAAATTGGTTTCTTGCCCGGCCTTCTCAACCAGATAGCTATCAAACGCCAACCGCTCACCTTTGAAGCCTGCGGTGTTGGCATTAGCAATATTATTTGCAGTCATATTAAGCTTGCGAACAAGTACAGAATTAAGAGATAGCGATACAAAAGTAGAATTATCCATAACGTCTTTCTTACTGTCCAAAAATAAAATATGAATAATTATCCATATTCTTGTATATTTAGCCTTTAATTTTAAGATAAAGCAAGTATAAATTAAAAATAACATGAATAGGTGTATTCTTGCAGCGTTGTAGCTACATATATTTGATCACATTGTATTGCGTTATTGCTATGCCCAATTCGCTGATGGCTGAGTCTGTTTTGCACGGAGCGCATATTAAGGCTCCGTCAGCGCATAATGATAAGCTTGAAATGGTACCTGCTGCTACCGATAATCTTGCAAGTACAGATAGTGCCCTGCTGTCGGGCTTGAATTTTGCCAAGTTTAAAAATGTGGGATTTTTAGAGGTAAGGCGGGGTTTGATTGAGGCGGTGCATGAAAGCAGTACTGGTTTATCATCATCCCAAGAAACAACGGATGCATTAATTGATTTGGCTGAACTTTATTTGACGCATGCAATGGCTGTAGAAGGTCAGTCGATTATTGCAGAGCTTGAAAGTATTGTTCTACCCAAAGAGAAAAAAATGCGTATGGCAATGATATCTCTTGCGCTTAACGTCCTTGATCCTAGGGGCATGGAGTTGTCAGATGCAGATATTATGTTGCTAGAGGGCCCAGAAAAATGGCCTGAACATGCTTTGCTCCGATCCCTTTACTATATAAAAAAAGACATGTTGAATAAAGCCAGGCCATATTTGGCAGAAGCCGTCGAGGATATTTTGACGTTGCCAGAGCCAATTAAAGAGATGGTGCTTCCTGATATTCTTGAGGCGGCTATTGACTTGAGCGACTGGGGTGCTGCACGTAAATCAGCTGAGATATTTATAGAAACCCCTGCCCTAAAAGAAGGAAGTGCTTATCATTATCTTTTGGGACGTACGGCTGAACAGGGGCAAAGTTACTTGGTTGCTTTTGAGCATTTTGTAAAAGCCACGGAAAGATCTGATCGTTGGGCGCAACTATCTAGACTGTCTTTGGTAAAGATGGGGTTGAGAACCAAAACGCTAACGTTAGAAGATGCGCGTGAGATTATGAAGAGCATCCGTTTTATTTGGCGTGGTGATGCATTATCCATAGAAGCCCTGAACCTTCTGGCGGCAACGGAGCTTTCTCTCAACGATATCCCCGCAGCATTAGAAGTGCTTGGTGAAATTATTTATACAAATTACGATGCGGGCACAGTTGAAGAAGCAAAAAAACAGTCAGAAGTGTTGTTGCAGAAATATTATAAAGATGGAATGTCTGGGAAAACCTCAATAACTGCATTTTTACGTGGGCATAAACGTATCGCAGAAGATTATAGGTTTCAAAAAGGATATGATAGCTTTTCCGAGAAATTTGCTGATAAATTTTATGAAATTGGTGCTTCTAGTGAAGCTGCATTTGAATACGAAACAACATATAATTACCTTTCTGTAGCTCAGGATTTAGGGTTGTTTGAGGTGCCGTCAGAGCGACTTGATCAATTGCGTATTAAGCAAGCGACAGCACTTTTACGCGGTGGGCAATACGATGTTGTGGAAGCTATTTTAGCTTTTGGCGCAGAAAGCAATAATTCAGATATTCAAGACCAGTTTACATTTCTGAAGGTTGAGCTTTTCACCCAAACCGGAAATGTGCAGTCGATACTTGATACGAAAACGCGAGAACCGTCTATTGGTTATTTGCGTATTAAAGCAGAAGCATATTTCTCACTGGAAGATTGGAGGAATGCTGCGAAGGTTTATTGTATTTTGTGGAAACGGCAGGGCACGCAGTTTGAATTTAAAGATGCATTAAATTTACTTCTTTCAGCATATAGGAACAACGACAGTAAGTTGGCATTAGAGTTGGCAAAGTCTTTTCCGGATTTAACAACAATACCGCAATGGCACCAAATTGCAGCTGAACTGGTTGAGATGCCGAGTGTAGTAGGTGTATTGAAAAAAAATACAATTACAAAAGGTATTTCGGATGCATCTCAAATATTGGAAGTGATGGAGCTTATTAATGCACCAGTGCAATAACTTTTAAAGTTTTTCCAACCAACTTAAAAACGTTAACAAAACTTAAACATCTTCTGACCATCTAATACTGCAAGACATATATAAATATAAAGGACGTGAAAAATGAGCATATCCAACGCAATGCAAACAGGCGTTAGCGGGTTACTTGCAAACTCCACTGCAATCAGCAGTGTTTCTGACAATATCGCAAATGCGAATACAGTTGGGTACCGTCGCAGTTTTGCCCAAATGGTAACATCAACCTCTGGGAATTTTGGAAGTGCTTCAAGCAACAGCGTGCGTGCTGTCTCAATTCTAGATATGTCAGAAGGTTCAAATTTAAATAATACCGGATCGGCAACGGATTTGGCGATTTCTGGTCCAGGCTTTTTCGTTGTATCAAGGAATGCAAATGATCCCAATGTGGGTAATTATGTTCTGACGCGTGCAGGGTCTTTTTTACCGGACGCAAACGGTAATCTAGTGAACTCTGCAGGATATTATCTAGCAGGTTACGCATATGGTGATGATGGTTCTTTAGGATCTATTGATCAAAATAGCTTTGCGGATTTATCCACTGTAAACGTTAACACTGGTTTGTCGACCGGTGCTGCGAGTGCAGAAATGTCAATTGCCGGTAACTTACCTTCGCAAGAGACTGGCGTCGTAACGCCTGGCGACCCATTTACATCTTCAGCGGAGTTTTTCTCACCACTTGGACAGGCAGATCGGTTACAATTTTCCTGGCAACCCACAAGTACGAGTAACCAGTGGGATCTGACATTTACAGACTCATCCGGTAATGCGTATGGCAATGTCACAGTTGATTTCAATGATAATGGTGCGAATGCAGGCTCGCCAAGCCTGTACTCTAACGTTACAAATACATCAACTCTACCTGCAAACTTTGCCTTTGATGTGGCAACCGGAATTGCGACTTTGACAATTGATAATGGTACAGCCCCACAAGTATTAAATGTAAATATAGGCGCTCCAAATGCGTTTGGTGGTATGACCCAGTTCGCAGGTGATTACACATCGTTAGATGTGAATACCGATGGTTCTGCATCTGGTAATCTGTTGGGAACAGAATTTGATGAGAACGGAAATATCTTTGGGGTCTATGATAATGGCAACCGAGAACCACTTTTTAATGTACCCTTGGCAGATGTGACTAATCCAGTGGGGCTTTCTGCGGGTGATGGGAATATTTTTCAATTGACCAGAGCCTCAGGTACGGCCCAGTTGGGTGCTGCAGGAACTGGGTCAGTTGGTACTATTACAGCGGGTGTTTTGGAAAACTCTAATGTAGAGATCGCGCAAGAATTGACCGATCTGATACGTATTCAGCGAGCTTATTCATCGAATGCTAAAATTATTACCACTGTAGATGAGATGTTGGATGAAACCACACGTTTGAAACGTTAATCTGATAAATAAGGAGTGATTTTGTGGGTATTTCAAGCGCGTTCAATAGCAGCGTAAGTGGTTTGGCTACGACGGCAAGGTGGTCGGAGCTTACAGCTGGAAATATCGCAAATGCCAGTAATGAGGGGTTTGTCAGAAAAGATCTGGTTGTCCAAAGCTCTGTTACAGGGGGGGTCTTTGTTACCGGTATTAGTCGCGAGGTGGATAGTAATCTAAATCGTATGTACAGGCTGGAAGTTGCGGGTGTGGCACGGCAAGAAATAATTGCCAACGAATTAGATGGATATTCGTTTCAATTGGGAAACCCAAGTGACACACTTTCAATTTCCGGTCAATTGTCACAGCTTTATGCGGGGTTTGGTCTTTTAAGTAATTCACCTGGTGATGTTTCATTGCAAAATAATGTTTTGGCATCGGCAAACGGCTTGACCCGTGGCTTGAATGAAGCATCTAACAGCTTGGCACAGACCCGAACAAACGTTTCTGCGGGCATTCAAAACGATGTTAGTACCGTGAATGATCGGTTGAGCACGATTGCAAGTTTGAATGCGCAGATCATGGTGGAAAGTGCACCCACTGAACGTCGAGCAATTTTACAAGATGAACGTGCAGCTGAAATTGATGCACTTTCCCAATTGATGAATATCAATGTGTCGCAAGATACAGATGGTAATTTGAATATCGCCACTGGGGGTGGCACTCAGCTGGTAGATCGCGATGCGGTTTTTCAAGTTACCTATGATCCGGGGCTTAAAACACTAAATGTTGGCGGTACTGATATCACACCAGGTAAAGCTGGTGCGCGTGGGTTTAGCGAAGGTCGGCTTGCGGGGCGATTTGAGTTGTTGAATGATGTTTTGCCGCAGATGCAATTGCAATTAGATGAGTTTGCCCGCGCATTGGTTCAGGGGTTTGAGGCGACGGATGCGTCTTTGGCGCCCGGGCAAGCCGGATTGTTTACGGATTTAGGCGCGGCTTATGATCCGCTGCAGCTTGAAGGATTAGCTGGACGATTGTCAGTTAATGCAGCAGTTGATCCTGCGACAGGCGGGGCTCTTTGGCGCTTCAGAGATGGTATTGGCGCGGTTTCTCAAGGCCCAGCCAGCAACAGCACCCAGACAATTACCTTTCTGACAGTATTTGAGACTGCACAAAGCTTTGATTCACAAGCGGGCCAAGGCAGTGCCGCAGAGCTGATGAATTATGTGTCAGGGATGGTCTCTGATCAAAAGCTTGTGCAAGTGCAAGCACAGGCAAAGTTAAGTGAATTGGGCGGCAGGGCTGAAGCCGTTGAAGCCGCACGTCAAAGTGTACAGGGCGTGAATTTAGACACTGAGCTTCAAAAGTTGACATTGATTGAGCAAAGTTTTGCGGCAAATGCACAAGTCTTACAATCTTTGACGCAGATGATTGATTCATTATTGGCTGCAGTGTGAGGAATATTTAAATGATCGGAACATTACGGGCCAGTGCAACCTATAATTTATTGACTGCCCGGAGCAGTCAAATTGAGGATGTGAAAAGCCGATTAAACGAAGCGTCGCTAGAAGTTGCAACTGGCTTAAAAGCTGATGTTTACAAATCGCTTGGTTATGGCGCCTCTGAGGTGCTTGCTTTGCGCGGTCAGCTTAACCGTAACGACGGCTATATAACCTCAAATAACTTATTGGCCAGCAAGTTGGACGTTACGGCTCAAACTTTAAGTGGAATACGCGATATTGCCCAAGGCTTTTTGGATGTAGCAATATTGAATACGGATGCCCCTACGGCCAGTGCAAGTGACTTGCAGGCTGCCGCGATAACTGCCCTAGAACAGTTAACTGGACAAATAAATGGAACATATCAAAGCAGCGCATTGTTTTCTGGGATTGATAGTGACCAAAGGCCATTACAGACATGGACGGGAGTAAATGCAACGACAGGATTGTCGCCAAGCGATGTTTTGGCAAGTGTGATTGGTGGCGGTATTACTAATGTGACTGATGCAACACAAAAGGTAGATGCTGTAATAGATATATATGCCAGTGCAGATGCGGTGTTACCAAACCGTAATTTTGAAGCGACGTTTTATAACGGCTCACCATTATTAGATTTTGGAGGGCTAGATACGCCTAGGTTGCAAGCCCAGATAGATAAAAACACAACACTGTCTTATGGGGTGCAGGCAAATGATCCAGCTTTTACGGATGTATTGCGCGGGCTTGCAATGATTGCGGGAACCGATGTTAGCATGATTTCGGATGGCCAAGCTTATGAGGTTTGGATGGGCAGTGCGGTAAATGCATTAAGTAACGGGATTAACGGGTTGATTAAGGTTGAAGCTGATTTGGGCACGCAACAACAACAATTAGATGAAAGAATAACTGCTCAACAAAACATGGCTGATATTTTTAATGCGCGTGTGAACAAATTGGAGGGTGTTGACCTGTTTGAGGCTTCCAACCGGGTGTTGCAATTGGAAAACCAGCTTCAGGCAACTTATACGATGACCGCACGTCTGTCCCAATTAACCTTCTTGGATTTTATCTAATGTTTGTTTGGCTTGCTGCATTTTTGCACGTTTCTTTTGCGTCCAGCGCCACAAAACAGTTTCTTCTATTTCTGCATTCTCACGCATTTCTTGTTCATCGCGCATCTGTGCGGATAAGGAATTATGTATTATATCAAAGGTTTTGAATTGTTGGAACTTTTGACTTACCCGGTTTTCCATATTGGTAATATTGGGTTTAATTTGAACCATCTGTTCCGCAATCATGCCAATTTCAACTTTTGCCGCGGGTATAAACTGTTGCATATAGGGTGTGAAGTTCGCGTCATATGACGGCGTTTTAAACCTCATACCCTCGGCAAGTTCTTGTCGCTGTCGCTCTAGGGTAGCCATACGGTGACGCAGTTCGCCAAGCTCACGGGCATCTTTTTCCATTTCGTATTTCTTAAGACGCTTTAGAAGCGCTATTGCTGAAAGCCGACGACGGTTCATTTTAATGCCCTGACTTTTGGGCCTTATCAGCCTCATCAGTTTTTTCTGGCTCGACACCCATTAGAACCATTAATTCTTTTCGCATGCGATCAATTATATCGGGTGGTAAGGGGTTGCGTACCATTGGACGGGTTACTTTATATGAACCAGTGATTTCACCAGCCTCAGGCTCTTCTGCAGGAGCTTTTCCAGAGGCCAAGGCGAAATCTATGTGCAGTGTAAATAGTGCTAATGAAAGAGCTAGAACACAATACCAATTTTGGGGTAACATCACGCAACCGCTGCCAATTCCTTTTGTGCCGCTTCTACTTCGTAGAAATTTGGCTGCATTGTCGTGGGAATGTTGGCACGGCCCATTTCAACACAAATATTGGGTGGATAATCAGCGACCATAGCGACGAATATATCACGAATAATCGTATAAAAAGCACCATCTTCATCAACGATTTGACCCAAGCGCCCGGCAATGGGTGCCACCATACAATAAGCCAAGAACACGCCTAAGAATGTACCCACAAGCGCGCCACCAATCATGCCACCCAGAATTTCTGGTGGTTGGTCAATCGAACCCATGGTTTTAATAACCCCTAAAACCGCAGCAACAATCCCGATTGCAGGTAAACCATCGGCCATAACTGTTAATGCACCAACCGGCCCCATTGCTTCATGATGGTGTTTCTTGATTTTACGGTTAATCACATCTTCGGTTTCGTATTTATCATCAAACTGCATTGCCAGCATGCGAAAGCTATCTGTGATTAGTTCAGGCGCGAAATGATCTTTTAATATTTTTGGGTAACGTTGAAAGATACTACTTTCAGTTGGATTTTCAATATGCTCATCCAGCCCCAGAATGCCGCTGGTTTTGTAAACTTTGGTCAACTCATACATAAGGCTTAACAAATCGCCATAATCGACAGTTTTCCATTTTGGGCCCTTAATCACTGTCATGATGCCTTTACCAGATCCTTTCACAACGCCAAAGGAATTGGCAACAACAAGTGAACCAAGTGAAGCTCCGCCAATCATCATGCCTTCATAAGGTAACGCATGTAAAACCACACCCATACTGCCTCCAGACAAGACAAACCCGCCAAAGACGAGTCCGAACACCATTAAAAGCCCAATTACAAAGTTCATTAGCATCCATCCGGTAAGAATTAGAAATATAAGTCGTATTGTCTGTAAATTAGTATAAGTATAATTGACAAGTAGTCAAAGGTAAATAAGAATAGAGAAACACCTATTCTTATATAATTGAGGTTAGACATGGATAGTATGAAAGCTTTTGTATATTTTGCAGAAAATGAAGTTGTGAAAGATATGCTGCCCAACTGGCCACCTGAAATGAGGTTGGCCTTAGGGTTACACAAATCAGGCGAATGTGAGTTGGTTGTGTTTCACCGCAATGAAGCTGGCAAGATCATAAAGAGAATGGGTGGTGTTTTTAATCTTCCTGTTGGAAGTTTTGGTGTTGTTCCTGAAAAGCAAGGCTACCCGACGAAAACTATGCGGTTTTCTGATCAACAACTTCTTTTGAAATTGATAACAGCAGAAAAAGGTCTTTGTGAAATAGCCTCTGATTACGCAATTAATTATCGCTTCGCAGAAGAGGAGGGTTTAGATCCACTTCATTTTACGAGCTTGGCGTATAAGGGTAAAAAGCCTTTGAAAAGAAGTAAACCCAAAGAACCTGCTTTGGTTGTCGCTTTTCAATCCCGCCGACTTCCACCAAATACGGATACAGGCAAGAAAAAAACAGATACATATTATGAAGGCACTTTTGTCGAAATAGCTCTTATTGAAAATCATGGGAAACATATTCGCTTAACGCTTAATCCAGAAACTGCATCAAATGATTTACCTGTCTTAAAGGCTACAAAAGTAGGGCGCCGAGACGAACAAGGGCAGTTTGTACTTGAACGCGCCCTTCTTGGAAAATGGCAAGCAGGCGCTTCTGTTATCATTGACATCCCCGTGGCGAAATTATTCGGTAGATTATCTAGTAACTATTTTGATTTCCCGCATATTGAAGCAGTAATAGTTGTACCTCACGGTATTTTTGTAACGTATAATTTAGAAATTAAATCCAAAGATGCGATATCAAGTGACACTCCACCCATAAGTTACCCATTTCATAAAGGTGCCATACGGGGGTTAACGTTCACGGATAACCAAAAGATGTATAGATGAAATGTGCTGTCATTACATCTGTTGGGCCTGGACACCAGCAACTATTAGAAAACAATTGCCGACCTTCTGTTGAAGCAGCGGTAAGCCACGGCATGGGACCTTTTAGTGCAGTCCAGCATTTTGTGATGGATGATACAAAGGGGATATATGGTCGCTCGAAACGACGTAATGAGGCAGTGCGAAAAGCGCTTGATGAAGAGTATGAATGGGTATTTTTCTTGGATGCGGATGATGTTCTTACTCCAAATGCTTTTGATCGCTTTGGAAGTTGCATAGAAGCGGAGCCGGCATTGGATGTGGTCTGGGGTTTGATCTGTGAGTTCGATGGTAAGGGAGAGCCGCAATTGCGCCCAAATCAAGTAGAATATTTGGACAGTCGCGAAGCATTTTTAGCAACTGAGCCGTTCCTTTCAATACAGATTGGGGCCTTTATGCGCACGAAATGTGTGGCGGGTTTTGGGTTTGATGAAGCGATGGATGCTGGTGAAGATTTTAAACTATACTATCAATTGTGGGCAAATTATTGCTGCGCTAAACGCCCTGAGATTTTTTTCATCAACCGCCGCGGCTTTCATAGCACGGGTCCGCGCTCTGCTACAGGCGATGATTGGCGTATAAATGTTTCACAACAATGGGCCCAACAATTGGCAGAAACACCGATCTGGGCAACTATCACTTCATCTGGAAATAGTGCTAAAATGTTAATTAACAATCCAAATGATATAATTCAACGCACGCACCTAAAAGGAAGTTTTTTCGAAGCAGACTCATTGGAAAAACTGCGCAAGCTGATTAAAAGCTCTGCGCCACATATCTTGGAAGTTGGCGCTAACATTGGAAACCATGTAATTTGGTATGCGCAAAACCTGAATGCTTCGCGGATATATCCTGTAGAACCGAACCCGGCTGCCTTGTCTATTTTACGGAAAAATATCTCTGCTAATGAACTTGATGAACGCATTGATGAACGAGGCATGGGGTTTGGTGCGGGGAAAAGCTCTGGCCGGTTTCGCGTAGAAACGGATGATAAAGACAATCTGGGGGCAACGCGGTTAGTTGAGGATGATAATGGCGACATTGAAACCCAAACGCTTGATAAGATTATGGGTGCCGATAAAGTGGACTTTATCAAGATTGATGCCGAAGGGATGGAGCTTGATGTATTAAAGGGGGCTGCGGCTTTGATTGCCCGCGATAAGCCGGTAATTTGGGTTGAAGTGCTGCGCCAAAACCAAATGGGGTTTGCTCAGAATTGGTGCCGAGAAGCTGGTTATCAGATCGTCGACAGTACAGCTTATGTAAACACGATAGATTATTTCGCAGTACCAAGGGATTAATATGCAAACAATGAACCTATCGCGGACAGAACGCCGCCGCCGTTTTGCAAAAACAGCCAAGCTGTATGGCCTAAAGGGTGAAAGCGGACTTGTTGTTCATCAAGCATATCACGCACTTTTCCACAAAGAGTTGGAAAAAACGATGGAGCTTATCGTTCCGATCTCCCGCAGTGATCCTAAGAATAAACATCCTTGGATTATTCTAGGTGGGGCAGCCCTTGAAAAGATCGAAGGGGCAACTGCTAAAGTATTTTTTGAACAGGCTTTCGCGATAGCTCCAAAAGATCCAGTTATTTTGGGTGGTATCGCTAAGGCCCATGTTTTGGAAGCTGAAGTTGAACCAGCAGTACAGATGATGGAACAGGCTTTTGCTGCTGGCAATAATGACAAGGGACTGATTATCTTGTTTCTTGAGCTGATGTCACGCCTTGGGCGTAGCCTAAAGGCTGTTGATATTATAAGCCCTGTTGTTAAAAAAATGAATGATGCTGGTCTATGTTTCAGGCTTGCATCATTGTTAACAGATGCAGATGAAACAAACGCAGCAGTGCCTTGGTTTGAGCGCGCATATCAATATGACCCAAAACCAGAAACCCATCAAATCGGCCGCTTGCGAGGATTGTTGTTTTCAAGGCGGTTTGAGGATGTTGAAACGTCGGCAACGAAGTTGTTGAAAACGGTAGAAAACCGTGATGATGTAATGGTGATATACTTGATGGCTTTGCGTATGCTTGGCAAGTATGACGCATTAATTTCACAGGTCGACAGCTTTGATTTTGCAGAGCCTAAGGCATTTGCCTTAGCGCGGGGCTTGATGGCCAATGTATATCAAGATCAAGAACAATGGGATCGTGTTGAATCTGCTTATTTAGAAGCGATGCATATTGCAGGGGAGCCGGGTAAAATTGCAAAGGCATTAGGGGTATATAAATATCGCGAAAAAGATTTTGTGGACGGTTTTCCATATTATACAGATAGATTTCCAGCCCAAAACCGTAAAAGTATTCCAGTGACCAATGCCGCACCTGAAAACTTAACTCAGCTAAAACGTATTTACCTGATGGGTGAGCAAGGGATAGGTGATCAGCTTGCCTTATTAAGCTTATTGCGAATAGCGCCAATTGATTTGGAAAAGAGTGAAGTTACCTACATCAGTGATGCTCGGCTAGAGCCAGTGTTAAAAAACAACAAATTGAATATTAGCTTCATGTCACAGGAACGATTTTTTAATGAACCAAGAAATTTACAGGCAAATGAATTAATTTACTTGGGTGATCTGTCTCAATATCTAGGGCAAGAACCGTTAGCTGCAATTAATGGTGCTTATCTTAAGTCGAATGAAAAACGCTTAGCGCATATGAAAAACAAGTATCAATCTAGGGCGAACGGGCGCCCTATTGTTGGTGTTGCTTGGAACAGTGCAAGTTTGATCGGGCACATACGATCTGTGCCATTGATAGATGTGCTTGCAACGATCAAAGAAGATGCGCTTGTGATCAACCTTCAGTACAATGCAAACCCAGCTGAAATAAAAGCGGCTCAAAAAGCGCGTCCAGACTTGGAAATCGTTGTTGATGCAGAAGTGGATCAAATGAAAGACTTAAGCGGTTTCGTAGCGCAAATAACGGCTTTAGATCGCATTGTGACAATTGACAATACAACAGCGCATTTCTGTGGAGCACTTGGTCACCCCGATACACATGTGTTAATTCCCTTAGGATCAGAATGTATGTGGTACTGGGGAAGGGAGGGTAAACTTGACCCTTGGTATGGGAATTTGAATTTGTATCGTCAAACACGACTGCGTGATTGGTCTGGGCCGATTGATTGTATTGCTCATCATTTATGTCAAAAAGACCACGATTGCGTCTAATCCAAACACAATCTATTGAAATCAAAGGTTATTGTGTGATTTATGTCAACAAAATTACATAAATCCGTGCCTTCGCTTGATTTCTATAATTATTTGTAAATAGTTAAACCTGTATATAACGAGTAATAACAAGTAGTAGGTTTATCATGTATCTAGTGTCCGTGCTATGTATAGCACTCTTCTCTTTCGGAATCAGTCTTTTTACCTTTGATTTGTCAAAGCGCAAAAAAGCGTACGAAGATAAATGGCTTAATGACAATGTGTGGAAAGATGCTTCCGAGTGGGAAACCTATCGGATCAAGCACACAACACCTCATATCAACATGTGTTTGTAATTCACTGCGCTTAAAGTGAAGGCATGGGTTGTCTCTATGGTTGCTGTGTAGTGACTTGCGGTAATTCAATATGAATCATCGCGTCACTTAGCAGTCGGTAAAGGTCTGCAAAAGATTGGTCGGCGATCACGCTTTCGCTCTTTCGTTGAGCCAAATATGCTTCGGCAAGATTGAAAAATTGAATAGCTGAATCAATTTCGGGGTCAGTTCCGGCTTTATAGGCCCCGATACGGATAAGTTCTTCCATATCATTGTAAGTGGCCAATGCGCTGCGTGCGGTTTGAAGTACGATATATTCCGCTTCGGTATGGCAATCGGGAAGCATACGAGAAATGCTTTTTTGAATATTCACGGCTGGATAACGGCCTTGCTCCGCAATCCGCCTATCTAAAACGATATGCCCATCCAAAATACCGCGTACTGTATCTGCAATGGGGTCGTTCATATCATCACCATCAACCAGAACTGTGAAAAGCCCAGTGATGTCACCTGCGCCTTCTGGCCCGGGTCCCGCGCGCTCTAAAAGTCTGGGCAGTTCGGAAAATACAGTCGGTGGGTAGCCTTTGGTTGTGGGCGGTTCACCGCCAGATAGGCCAATTTCGCGCTGGGCCATGGCAAAGCGGGTAATGCTGTCTAGCAAAAGTAATACCTGCTTACCTTGATCCCGAAAATACTCGGCAATTGTTACTGCCATCCAGGCTGCTTGCCTGCGCATGAGCGGGGGTTCATCCCCAGTAGATACGACCAGAACAGTTCTGGCCATGCCCTCTTCCCCTAAATCTTCTTGAATGAAATCTTGAACTTCGCGCCCCCGTTCACCTACAAGGCCCGCAACGATCACATCGGCTTCGCCGTTGCGTGCAAACATTGCCATCAAAGTTGACTTCCCAACACCTGACCCGGCAAAAACACCCATTCTTTGGCCGCGGCACAACGGCGTGAAAATATCAACGGTTTTAATGTTTGTTGCAAGCCTGCCCCCAATGCGCCTTCGATCATATGCCGCAAGCGGAGGTGCTTTTAAGGCGTGCGGTTTTGTGCCTTCAAAAAGCGGGCCTTTATTATCTAGCGGTCGACCTAAAGCATTTATGACCCGCCCGACCCAAGATGCGTCTGGGCGTATGATGTTGCCCTGGGCGCTTAATTCAACAGCATCACCAACAGCAACTCCATCCCAAGTTCCAAACGGTAATACATGTGTTCCTAAAGCGTCAACGCCAACAACCTCGCCAAGTGTAGAATTTAACCTTCCATGAATAAGGCACCGTTGACCTATACCCATCGCACGTTCCAAACCAGAAACCGTTAATGATAAGCCGGTAATAGCGCTTACTTCTCCAACTATCTTTGTGGAGTCAAGATTTCTTGCAAACATTGATAGCTCTGAAAATGGTTGGTGCATGTATTATCCTATAGTAATCTTGGTTAAATCATGTTAACCTTGTTTTAATCAAAATGAAACCTATGAAATTAAGGAAAGTAATCATGTCCCTCGATTCAATACCTTTTTTCAAAAATGCATCACAACGCATGCAATGGCTTAGCAATCGTCAAAAGGTAATCTCTGAAAATGTGGCAAACAGCAACACGCCGGGCTTTAAGGCGAAAGAGGTTAGTTCGTTTGCGAAGATGCTAGATGGTGTGCAAAAAACGGGTGTTATAACGACCGACCCACACCATATAGGCGGGGGCGCGCAAAGGGGCGATGTGCGCACTGTGATTGATAAAGGCGCTTGGGCTGAAACTTTAAATGGTAATACGGTTGTCTTGGAGCAGCAAACGATCAAGGCAAATGAAGTTGGGGAGAACTACCAGCTTGCGGTGCGATTATACCGCAAGGGTCATGATCTTCTAACGTTGGCTGTAACGGGCATTAGGTAAACTGTTGCATGAAAAGGTGTTAAGATGAATCCGTTGAAATCTATACTATCAATTGCAGCCAGTGGTATGCGGGCGCAAAGCGAGCGTCTGAAGGTTATTTCTGAGAATGTCGCGAACGCTAATTCGCTTGGTACGAGCCCAAATGAAGACCCTTACCGGCGAAAAACAGTTTCTTTCGCTGAAATGGTGGATAAAAAAACAGGCGCTTCGATGGTCGAAGTTAAAGAGGTCTCACACGATACAACTAAATTTAAAAAATTTTATGATCCTAGTCATCCAGCCGCTAATGGTGAGGGGTTTGTAAAGAATACAAATGTTAACACTCTTATTGAAATGGCAAACATGCGTGAAGCTTCGCGTAGTTATGAAGCCAATTTGAATATGTTTGAAGCGGGTCGCAGAATGCGCGCTCAAATCCTTGACCTTTTAAAATAGAGACAAACCCCAATGGCAAATTTTTCCTCACTGATTTCCTCTACTGCGGTACAAGGGGCATACCGCAATTCTAAAGACTTGATTGCGGATGCGACCCGGCAAGCTGAAAAGCCAGAAGGTAAAAGTTTTTCTGAGGTGTTGGAAACAGCTGCAACAGAAGCGGTTTCCAACGTGCGTGAGGCAGAAGCCGCAATGGAGGCGGGTTTGCAGGGCAACCTGAATACCCAGCAGATTGTTGAAGCTACGATGGCGCTTGAGTCTAGTGTTACGGTAGCTGTTTCTGTTCGTGATAAATTTGTAGCTGCGTATCAGGAAATTTTACGCATGCCCGTTTAGGGCAACCGTCGGGATCAGTTAGCCACTGAAGGGTGAATTAAAATGGATGCTACTGAGATTTACACAATTTTTTCAGAAATGATTAAGAGTGTTTTGTATGCGTCAGGGCCAATCTTAATTCTGGCTGTATCAATTGGATTGGTTATCGCTTTTTTTCAAGCCCTGACACAAATTCAAGAGATGACTTTAACCTTTGTTCCTAAAATCATTGCGATTTTCATTGGGTTGGTTGTGTGGAGTCCTTTTATGTATAGAATCCTGAAAAAACTATCAGATAAAACCTTTGATCTTATTTCAAATGGTGTGATGTGATTGTGCGCTATACTCTTATGGTGGCCGGTATCTGGGCTTGTACGTATGTCAGCGCGCAAGCGGGTTGGGGCGTCTTTTATACTAAATCACTGCCTCTGATTGCAAAAAAGATAGAACTAGCTTCGCCTGTGCAAAGTATCTGTGTGCGTGAAATATTACTTGCGCAAACACGCTATAACATACCAGATAATATTCTGCTGGGCATCGGACTGCAAGAAGCAGGCACTAAAATTGATAAGCAGTTATTCGTTTGGCCATGGGCTATTAACGTTGAAGGGCAAGGGTACCTTCTTAGCACCAAAGCAAGTGCAATAGCCCGAGTTGGGCAACAATTGAACAATGGGGTGCGTTCGATTGATGTTGGGTGTATGCAGGTAAACCTACGCTGGCACCCAAATGCATTTTCCGATTTGACTGATGCGTTCAATCCTAAAATTAATGTGGATTATGCCGCGCGTTTATTAAAACAACATTACAAAGAAACAGGGAATTGGCGTATCGCTGCAGGGCGATATCATTCAAAAACACCAGAAAAGCAAAAAGTGTATCTGAAATCCCTGTCACAAAACATTTATGTTGCCAATGCTCAAATAGATCGTTTTCGGGCCCTTGCAAATTTGAAATCACCAGTAACTAAAGCTACAAAGCAACCCCAGATACAACCGGTAGAACGGGTTGTGGAGCTATCTCGGAAACAAAGTTTCTGGACAGCAGCTATAAGCGTGCAAGGTAAATCCGCAAACCGATATCGCAGTATTTACAGCCAAGCGCAATTACAACCTATTTTGCCAAAATTCAGCCATGATGCCTTACGGAGATTTAAATGAGTTCGATTAATACAAACGAGGGCAATAAAGAAGGGTTGTTAGCGTTCAGCCTTTCTAACCTTGATGTTGGGTTTGCATTTGGTGTTGTGCTGATGTTGGCAATGCTGTTTGTGCCTTTGCCAGCTGTCATTTTAGATTTTGGTTTGGCAATCTCATTGTCGCTTTCTGCATTGATTCTAATGGTCGCCTTGTGGATTCCAAAACCATTGGAATTTAATAGTTTTCCTACATTGTTGCTGGTTATCACAATGTTGCGGTTATCGCTGAACGTTGCTTCAACAAGGTTAATTTTAAGTGAGGGGCACACAGGTACAGGGGCGGCTGGCGGTGTTATCGAAGGTTTTTCACGGTTTATTGTGGCTGGTAACTTTGTAATTGGGATCGTAATTTTTGCCATTCTTGTCATTATTAATTTTATCGTAATTACAAAAGGTTCAACTCGAATTGCAGAAGTTTCAGCACGGTTTTCACTAGATGCGATGCCTGGCAAGCAAATGGCGATTGACGCTGACTTGGGCGCGGGCATGATCGACGAAGGAGAAGCCCAGCGGCGGCGTAAAGAATTAGAAGACGAAAGCGGATTCTTTGGGGCAATGGACGGTGCTTCCAAATTTGTGCGTGGCGATGCAATTGCAGGTATCATCATCACAGCAATAAACGCGGTTGGTGGCATTTTAATTGGAACGGTTCAGCACAAGCTAAGTTTATCGGAAGCTGCAAATGTCTATACAGTTTTGACGATTGGAGATGGGTTGGTCAGCCAGATACCTGCGCTTATCGTATCACTTGCTGCCGGTTTAATTGTTACAAAAGGCGGTACTGTTGGGGCTGCTAATGAAGCCATACTTGACCAACTTAGCAGGTTCCCCAAAGCGCTGTATATGGCAAGTGGCTTACTGTTTGGAATAGGGTTGTTGCCCGGATTTCCTTTACCAGTGTTTGCTTTCCTTGCCATATCGATGTCAAGTTTAGGGTATTATATGCAACGCCAAGCTAAAGAAAAAGCTCTGGATAAGCTGCGTGAAGATGCGGATAATGAGCAGGTCAAGGCAGATCAATCCGATGAGGATATTCAAGATGTTTTAAAGTTAGACGATCTATGGATAGAGCTAGGAATGGACATCGTCCCTCTGGTTAACAGCCTAGAAGCGGCCCTTCCCGGAAAAATTAAAAGCCTAAGGAAATTATTTGCAAAAGAATACGGGTTTATATTGCCATCTGTACGGATCAAGGATGAGCCTACATTACCAAACAGTAGTTATGCAATTCTGGTGCAAGGCGTAGAAGTTGCACGAGGTGAGGTCAGGCCAACTATGATGATGGTGATCAACCCTGCGGAATCGCCAATCTCCTTACCAGGAGAACATATGAAAGAACCTGCGTTCGGGTTGGATGCGGTTTGGGTTACAGCAGAACTTGCAAATCAGGCCGAAAGTGAAGGTTATACTGTTGTTGACCCAGAAAGTGTTATAACAACGCACCTTACTGCTGTTATAAAAGAACATATGCCAGAATTGCTTACTTATGGCGCTACACGTTCGATGGTAGATAAGCTTGATCGAGAATATCAAAAACTGGTTACAGAGATTTCCGCTAATTCACCTGCAATACTAGTGCAACAGGTGTTGCAAGCTTTGCTTTCAGAACGGATCTCTATACGTAATTTTCCCTTAATTATTGAAGCTATTATTGAAGCAAGCCGTACAAGCACGAAAGTAGCAACAATTACTGAACATGTGCGTTTAAAATTGGCCAATCAAATTTGTAAATCATTAGAGGATGAAGCTACGGGTTTTATTTCTGTTATTACAATGTCTCAGAACTGGGAAAAAGAGTTTAAAGAAGCCGTGCGTGTTAACGGCGATGAGCGGAATTTTGTTATGTCACCACAACGCGCGCAGGATTTTATCTTAGCTGCGCGTAAAGAGATTCAACAATTTGCTGAGAAAGATGAATGGCCCTCTTTGCTGGTAGCACCAGAAGTGCGTACTTTTGTGCATTCAATGTTAGAAAGAGCGAGTCCGCTAACACAAATAATTTCGCATAATGAAGTGCACCGCAAAGCAACATTACGCACAGTTTCTACAATTGGAAACTAGACGATGGATCTGTCGGTTTATTTAACCTCACAAATGGCAGGTATTATTGTGGTGTTTGCACGCATTGGTAGCATTCTAGTTTTTATGCCTGGCTTTGGTGAAACCCAAGTTCCAGTTCGGTTTCGTTTAATGTTTGCTGTTATTTTAAGTTTGGCATTTTATTCTGCTATACCAATCGGCCCATTGCAGTTTAATTCTTGGTTGCAATTTATACCTATTATTACACTTGAAATAATAATCGGTCTGTGGATTGGGTTAACCGCACGTATTATTATGACAGCCCTGCAATTTGCGGGTTACCAAATAGGATTGGTCTCTGGGATCGCCAATGCATTTGCGCCCAATATGAATACATTTCAAGGCGCCACAATCATCGCGTCGGCCCTTTTGATGCTGGAACTAACCTTAATTTTTGCCACAAATCTGCATCATGTAATTATACGAGCCCTTTTGATGAGCTATGATGTTTTTCCCCCGGGTCAAATCATGTTAGGGGACTTAGCGGCGCAGATCATAAAAGCTGCAGATAAAAGTTTTTACATTGGATTAAGTTTAACGGCTCCATTTTATGTTATGGGCATGATTATGAATGCAGGCTTGGCTTTGGCTAACCGTATGATGCCATCCCTGCCAGTGTTCTTCGTGGCCGGCCCAATATTAATCGGGGCTGGTTTTTATATTCTTACAATATCAGCGCCTTATATGGTGAAAGGTTTTCAAAATACCTTTGCCAACTGGCTTGGTAATTTATCATTTTAGGATTGAAGAATGGCAGAAGAGGAAGACAAAGACAACAAAACCGAAGAACCAACCGAGCAGAAGCTGCGCAAGGCTCGGGAAAAAGGGGATGTGCCCAGTTCGCAAGAAGCTGGCAACATGACGGTTGTTTCTTCACTTCTTTTGGTTGTTGTTTTTATTCTGCCACAAGTAATTCCAGCATTCGTACAATCTAGTAAAACATTTATAGAGATTGCAGCAAAAAGTCATATCCCTGATGGTAATGTGATCTTAAGCACTGCTGGCCAAGCGGTGTTTGGACTGGTAAAATCTCTTTCTTTTGAGGCAGCCCCTATTTTTGCAACGATGGTCATCGCTGCATTTTTTGGCATCTTATTTCAAGGTGAAACCGTGGTCGCTTTAGATAGAATAGAACCCAAGCTGTCAAAGATATCGCTGTTCGGGGGGTTAAAGAAAATGTTCTCTGTCGACAGGCTGGTTGATTTTTTAAAGAATGTTACTAAGGTGTTGGTTATCGCAGTTATTGCATTTTTTGTCGCCAGAAGTGCAATTTCCGGAGTTTGGAGAACTCAAGGTTTTGTCCCTGAAACTTTGCTACCGTACATCAGTAGTGCGGCGATGAAATTGCTTATTAGCGCTGCAATCTTTTTGGTCCCAATTGCTGTTTTTGACGTTATATGGAAACGCCTTCAGTGGATAAAGAAACAGCGCATGAGTGTGCGCGACATTAAAGACGAACAAAAAGATGCAGAAGGTGATCCAAGAATAAAAGCACAGCGTGCAGAAATTCGTCGTAAACGTGCAAGGCAACGGATTGCAACAGCAGTACCGACTGCGGATGTCATTATCACCAACCCGACGCATTATGCTGTTGCCCTGAAATATGAATTGGGTGTTGATAGCGCGCCGGTGTGCGTTGCTAAAGGCACTGATTTAATGGCAGCTCAAATCCGCTATCTTGCCAATGATAATGAAATTCCGATCATAGAAAACCGGCCCTTGGCCCGGTCGTTGCATGCTGGTGTTGAAGTCGATCAACAGGTACCTGTGGAACATTGGCAAGTGGTGGCAGAGATTATAGGTTATGTCATGGATCTGCGCCGCAACGTTCGCCGAAAGCCCCCGACGGGTTCAACGTTGCGTTATGATTAGACTGTGTTCGATATTTGGGGTCTATTGATAGATAGCAAGCCTTAGGGGAATTGAAAAGATCATTCAATTATATCGTCATCATCATCATCACCATCCGTGGGTAATTCGATTACGCCTTCATCGACTAGTAATTTTGTTTGCTCTACAATCAGCATTTGCGCGGCGCGTACATCTCGCCCACGCACAGCACCCATAGAGTTCATTTCTTCAAGCAACATATCGCGACTTCTGGAAGGTAAAGCGTTTAAAAAGTGATCGCGCAATTCTTTACTGGCGCCACGTAACGAAAGCGGCAATGTCGTTCCCTGAACATTTCTGGTGATTTTTGCAAGATCTTGTGGAGACAGATTAATCATATCATCAAATGTAAACATCTTCTTTTTAATACCATCAAGAGTATCAGAAAGATTAGTCTTCAACCCCGATGCTATTTTTTCAAATAAATCTGGCTGCAAATGGTTAAAAATATTTGCCATATGCTGTTGCATCTCAGTTTCTTTTGACTGGGTGGTGCTTGCGATAATATCGCTTTGCAAGGTCTCCTCAATTTGCTCCATGATAAAACTCGGAACGGCTTCCATATTTATCATACGCTCAATAACATCTTGCATAACTTCCGAAGGCAGTAATGGGATGACTTTGGCAGCCATGTTGGGGCTTAATTTTGAAATGATGGCCGCAACGGTTTGCTCATGCTCATTCATAAGATATTCAGCAATAACAGTTTCGCTTTGGGCGTTAAACCTCGCCCATAGATCACGTTCTTTTATTGGCCCTCTTATATTATTAAGAACCTCTTCAATCTGATCTTCCGGCAGAAATTCCCGCAACATTTTTTCTGCAATGGAAAGGGAGCCGGTAATGCCGCTGTCTTTCGCAAACAATTCAGCAAACTCTAAAATAACAGCTTCAATTTCTTCGCTTGAGACAACCCCAAGGCCTGACATTGCTTCGGTGATTTGCTGTATCTCTTCCGAAGAAAGTCGCTTCATTAATTCTGCGCCACGTTTCTCACCAAGGCAAAGAAAAACAACGGCTGCTTTTTCTTTGCCTTTGAATTTTTTCCACCGTTGCGCTCCGGAAACAGCGCCTGGTAAATTCGGATGGGTAAGCGTCGTAGCTGGCATGTTTCCTAATTATCCTTTGTTTTCGCTGGGTATAAACCTTTTATAGTGAACATTATAGCCCACCTCCCGCATAAGGTATGTAGCTTTCCATCAAGCTACCTGCAAGCATGTACCAACCGTCAATCAATACAAAGAAGATCACCTTAAAGGGTAATGAAATTAAAACAGGCGGCATCATCATCATACCGGCTGCCATTAAAACAGATGCAACAATTAGATCAATTGCAACAAAGGGCAGGTAAATCAGAAATCCGATATAAAAGGCATGGCGTAATTCTGAAATCATGAAAGCAGGAACAAGTTCTCTCCACCCGACATCATCTGCCGTTTCTGGGTTTTCTAAGGTTACAGTATCAGAATTACTATTACGCACTGCAATATCGCGGAAAAGTTCAATATCCTCTGGCCTAGTATTTGCAAACATGAATAATTTAAATGGCTCTGCCACACGTGGAAAAGCCTGCGTTTCAGTGATTGAGTTATTCAGTAACGGTTCTATACCCTCAGACCATGCATCTTCAAAAACAGGCTGCATTACGAAAAATGTCATGAATAAAGCCATGCTTGATAATACAATGTTTGGTGGGGTTTGATTTAGCCCCAAAGCTGATCGTAAAATAGAGAACACGATAATAAAACGCGTGAAGCTGGTCATTACAACCAAAAGTCCAGGGGCTACACTAAGGACGGTCATTAGTGCAATAAGCTGTATAATGTTTCCGCTAAGAGAGGCGCGTTCATCTGAACCTTGAGGTGCGTCACTTAAGGCACCGGACAATGCTTCTAAAAAGTTCGCTCCTGCGTCTTGGGCAAGTGCGTTGGAAGGTAAGAAAAAGCATGCAGTAATGGCCAAGCATAAAGCCGCAACTAATCTTTTGCCAAGAGAACGGTTAAATTTTAGCTGCGCGTAATTCATAATCAACTTTCAAGTATATAATCTTTGACAATTTCAGTTAAGGAAATGCCAATACGATTATCACCTACCTTTATAAGGTCACCTCGAGCCACTAGGCTTTGATTAATAATAACATCAACCGGTTCGCCAATTTTTTTATCAAGCTCTATGACTGAGCCGCGACTGAGTGTTAAAAGGTCGGCGATAGGCATTCTGCTGTTACCCAGAACAATTTGGATGTTCATGCCAACATTGAGCATTGCGTCTATACTTTTGCCGCCGCTAGCTATAGCTGTTGCTTCTGAATCGGGCACATCTTTTTGTGCATCAATCTGTGGAAGAATACCTTCAGTTTTAACATTTTCGGCAACGGGTGTTTTATCTATCGGGGAGGTAGGTTCTTCAGACACTGGTTTCACTTCCGTTTAAGGGTTTAAATTTGTTTTTTGAGCAGCTTTCAGGGCTGTTAAGATGCGTTCACATACTGTTTCAAAGCTGTATTCCATGAAGCCATTTTTCCACTCTATGTGGGTGGCTCCGTCTGCAAGTGTAGTGTCAGATAGTAACTTGATATGATCCTTTATGCCCAAATCATTAGCAGCATGCTCGATAAGCGGCCTTAATGGCGCCATCGCTGTTTCAGAAATGGTGATATTGATATACGGGCTACCAAGTGCCATCTGCATTGTTTTTTTGATCTGTGTCAGGGCACGTTCATGCGATTGGTTATGTACAAGATATGGAAACACTTGTTCGCATACTGATAACCCAAAATCCAAAACTTGTGCTTCTAATGCGGCACTGTGAACATCAGATTTTTCAAATAAGTTGCCCAAATGATCTTTGATGGTTGTAAGTGTTTGGTTTTGGTTTTGCTCGGCGTCTTGGTGAAACTCTTCTAAAGCTTTGCTATGGCCTTTTTCGAGGCCAGCTTGATAAGCTTCTAATTTTGCGGCATCAATGCGCGCTTCTATTTCTTCAAGGCTTGGATGTGAGCAAGTGCAGGTGCTTATGTCAGCACCCATCTCACGGGCAAGTTCATCATCAAAATTACGGCGAAATATTAAAGCCATTTTTATGCACTTTCAGCTAACCAGTGGTTGATAATTTTCATAGATTCTTCGGGCTCCTGTTCAACAATATTGGTAAACGCATTTATTCTTTGGCGTTCAAGATTGCTATCTGAGGATATCAGTGGTGGAAGTGTATTTGCCGCATCCCCCGCAGGCGCTGGAATCATAGGGGTTGCACCGGGGTTATGTTCAGATGAAAGCTGCGCAGTCGAGCTTTCTTGTGAGATTGCATCCGCGCCGCTTGCGCTTAAAAGTGCCGGTTCCGCGGATAACTTGGGTGCTTCCAGCATTAATCGTAATGTTGGGCGTACGCCTAGCATTAGAACGGCAGCGACTAAGCCTAAAGCGAATAGGCCCCTTAAAATAGATGCCAAATTCTCAGAGAATATTTGCCCATAAGATAGGCCAACTGGTTCACTAAGATCATTGTTAAAATCCACGAAACGTAAACTGTCGATAGATATACTATCCCCACGTTCAAGGTTAATGCCCGATGCAGATTCAATTAAGCGCTGCAAGCGATCTAATTCATCCTGATTGCGATCCTCATATACAGTTTCTCCATTCTGATTCACAGAGCGTAGGCCATTGATTAAAACGGCAACGGATATACGTTCAATTTCACCTGCTTCGCGAACAGTTTCTGTGCTTGATGACCCTATTTCGTAATTTACCACTTCTCTCGTAAGTGCGGTGTTACTTGAGGAAGCACCAGACTCTGAGCCTAAGTTCAAACCGTCGGGTAAATTACCTGCAACATCAACAGACCCGCTATTTGATGTACCATCACTGCTGGATTCTTCACTGGATTCTGTAGATCGGACAACTTGTTGATCAGGGTCAAAGTTTTTTGCTTTTGTGATACGTCTTTCGTGATTAAGGGAAACTGCAACTTGAACACGGGCATTACCTGCACCGACACGTGCGGTTAAGATATCAGAGATGTTACTCGCAAGGCGCTCTTCAATTCCAACCTTGACGGTTTCTATTGTTATATCTCCGGCACCAGATTTATTGTCACCCAAAATTATTTCGCCATTCGATGATATCACAACCACCTTATCTGCGGACATTTCGGGAACTGCCGCTGCAACTAAAGCCCGAATAGATAAAGCTTGGCGGCGTGATATTGAAGCCGTGGAACGGCTTCTTACAATGACGGATGCACTTGGGGCAGGCTTGCTTCTTGAAAAGGCTTCGCGCTCTGGTAAAACCAGATGCACACGTGCGGCTTCTACCGTATTAAGTGACTGCACTGACCGGGCCAACTCACCTTCAAGTGCACGAAGCCGATTAATTTTTTGCATAAACCCGTTCATGCCTAATCCAGTGGACTCGTCAAATAATTCCCAACCTGGAGTACCTTCATTTGGCAAACCTTCGTCGGCTAAGGCCATCCGAGCCCGTGGGATTTGATCTTGTGCAACGTTAATTGTAGATCCACTGGCAGATAATTTAACCTTGAAGCCGGCTTGCTCAAGGGTGTTCACAAGTTGGCTGGCGGTAGCCGGAGAGAGGTTATTATAGAGTGGGGCGTAACTTGGCGCTAAAGCCGTGCCCACACCAAAAACCAATGCAAATACCATGCCTAAGCCAATGCTTCCCAAGGCTATAAGCCGAGTGCGCCCTAATGATGCAAGATTGTTGAATATTTCTTTCACCTGAACGCCTTTCAAGACTATATCTAAGGTTAAATAATCTTATTAACCTTTAAAAGGCAAGCATAAACTATATTATACTTGCCTAATCACAAATAACTCTTCATATTATACATGTACATATGAATTTGCAGGTAATTTATGGCAAAAACGAACACAGAGGTGGTGCCTGTCGATGAGTCAGACAAGAAGCCATCGCGAAAATGGCCTATCTTGGTCTTAGCAGTTTTTTTAAGTCTGTTTGCAATTGCAGGCGGCTTGGTGGTCTCTATGGGTACAGAAAACGTCATGGCTTTGATCGTCGGGTCAGAAGAGGATGTGCAGCATGCGGTTGATGATCAGAAGAGCGATAGTGATACGGAGCCTGATGTAGAGCACCATGGCTCTAATACAGCATTTATTGTCGATCCTATGAAGGAAATCATCGTGAACATTACAGCAATTAGCGCAACAGGACGTAAAAGTACTCGTTTTTTGAAGATGAATCTTGCCATTGTCTTTGACGAAAGTGTTGAGGGGGCTGCACATATTGCTGAACGGAAAGTTTACATTCGTGATGCGTTTCAAAATTACCTACGGCAATTAACAGAGCGCGACATAAGCGGAACTATTGGCGTGGTTCGGTTAAAGTCAGAATTATTACGGCGAGCACGTGCCGTTACAGAAAGTGATGCGCCAAAAGAAGTGCTAATTTCCGATATCATTGTGCAATAGTAGTAAAGTCGATAATTATGAATGAGCAGGCTCAATCCCCATCAAAAGACGAAGCTTCAGAGTTATGCATTGAAGAGCAAATCATCGCGGCATCGAAGACCAATTACAAAAAACTTCCTATGATGGAAGTGCTTCTTTCACAGTTCGAAGAACCTCTTGGCCTTGCTTTGACCGAATATACATCCAGAAAGTCTGAAGTAACTTTAAAATCTTTTGATTACATGTCTTGTGCTGAAGTGTTCAAGAGCTTCACCACGCCTAGTCTTTTTGGCGTATCCAATGCCAAGCCTTGGGATGGTCAACTGGCCATCATCGCAGAGCCTGGTCTGGTTTTTACAATGTTGCAAACTATGCTGGGTGGGCGCCCATCAACTAAACCTCTTAAACCCCGGAATTTTACGGCTATTGAAAAACGTATTGCCGCAAAGTTCTATGGTGTTATTTTGCGCGAACTTGGCCGTAAGTTTACAGATGTTACCCCGGTTGACTTTCAAATTGATAAACTTGAAGACGACCCCGAAGAGTTAAGCTTTGCCGGTGCTTGTGTAAAGATTACGATGGAAGTTTTGCTGGAAGAGCAGGGTGGCTTAGTGACGCTTATAATTCCCTACACCACATTTGAAACTGTGAGTTCAGCTTTTTCACAGCCATTTCGCGGTGGCAAAATTAGTGGTGAGACTGGTTGGCGCGCTGTGATTACAAAGTCTTTGCAAGATACAGATATTGAATTAACCGCTATTCTACAAGAATTGACTGTGCCTTTACATGAAGTTCTTGCGTGGCACCGTGGCCAAATTTTGGACATTGGAATAGATAGCGAACATGAACTGTTAGTACGCTCCGGCGGCAAACGAATGTTTCGTGCGGCTATGGGGTGTCGTAAAAACGGGTCGGTGGCCTTACGTATTTCGAAAACATTAAGCGATGAGGATAATTAGCATCATGATCACAATCATAACAAACGGACTAATTCTAGCACTTTTAATTGGAGCGATTGGATATACTTATCTTATGGATTTAAGGGTACGTAAATTGCTGGTTGCATTGAACGAATTAGAGCCCATGGTAGGACAGTTTTCAAAAGCAGTAAAGCAATCTGAGACATCTCTGAAAGAACTTAAACAGGTAACTGCACAAAAACAATCTAAAGCCAAGAACTCTAAGCTTGTAAATAAGACATCTAACGCTACCAGCAACAGAAAAAAGTTAACTTTTGAAACAAGTCGAAAAGTGGCGCAAGATCATGTTGGGCTAATTTCCCTTTCTGAAAAATCTGATTTGGTGAAAAGTTTTTTTGAAACAGCTGAAAGACAAGAGCTATGAGGCGTTTATTCTCTCTGCGTGTGCTTCTCTGCTTTTTAGCGATTACAGGTGGCGCTAAATTTATCGCACCAATATTTGATAAAACTGGCAGCACCGAGCAAGGCTTATTGCAACAATCATTTTCTATTGTGAATGCTGGCTATGCCAGTGAACCTAAAAAAGAAGAAACCGAAGTGAAAATGGAACCGCAACAATGCGAAAACCCAGAAGAAATTCTTTTGGCAATCGACAATGAACGCGATCTATTAACTGTACAAAAGGCAACATTGGAAGAGCGTCGGGCAGGTGTTAGCCTTGCAGAAGAGAATTTGAAACAGGAAACTGCACGTTTGAGTGGTCTTAAAAAGGATTTAGAAGGTTTACTGTTACGTGTAGAGCAAGCTAAAAGCGATGATCTAAAGCGGCTAGTTTCGATTTATAGCGGCATGAAACCTAAAGAAGCGGCTTCTATTATGAACACGCTAGATATTGAAGTTACAGTTATGGTTTTAGGCCAAATGAAAGAACGTGATGCGGCACCAATTTTTGCCAAGCTTAATATTGTTCGTTCACAAGCAATCTCAAAGATTATACTTGAGCGTTCCAAGCTTCCCGGTGACCAAAAGCTTAATGGAATAAAATTAGAATAATAATTAGAGATTACAATTTTAATGCAGGATCTGGGTACAATAGCAATATCCCGATGCGCCGGTTTTCAGGTGCCTTGGGATCTTCTGTATTTAACAAACGTTTGTCGGCAAACCCTGAGACGCGTGTAATATTTGTAGGATTAACACCTGAAGAAACCATGATCCGTCTTGTCGCGTTTGCGCGGTCTGTAGAAAGGTCCCAATTATCATAGCCGGTTTGGTGGGCAAAAATATTTGCATCGGTATGACCAGATATTTCAATTGGATATGAGAGTTCGAAAATAGCCTGAGAAATGGCCTGTATAACCTCTCGTGTATTCGTTGGTACCTTAGCGCTGCCAGTACGAAACATGGGTTGTTTCTTATGATCAACCATCTGAACCAAAAGGCCTTCTGGAACAATTTCAAAGACTAGGTTTTTATTAAGGTCAGCAATTTTAGGGTCTGCTTTTATTGCTTCTTCAATTTGTTCTCTAACTGTTTCAAGAAGTGCATCACGTTGTTCTTGCTTATCCTTTAGTGCTTGAACTTGCTTTAAAGCGGCAACATCAATTTCCGAGGCTATTTCGATCTCTGTTTCTTTCCCGTTCTTTGGGGCGTCAAAGTTTCCGGTATCGGTCGCATTTTTCTCTGGGATCACTTCATATTCAACAACGATATTTGGTGTTTCGTCTTTCAGCCGGCTATCAAAAACAATTAATGGGTTTTCTTGTCCAAATTTAGGAAGGTCTCCAACATTTTCTTCCCCTGTTGACCCTCCAAGCACACCATCTTTTCCTAGAACTGTGCCATCTAACAATCCCTGACCACGGCCACCGGATTGAGATAAGCTCGGTGTAAAATAATCGGCCAGACCGCGCTTAGCACTTTCATCTGACGATGCAAGAATCCACATAAGCAAAAAGAACGCCATCATTGCTGTCATAAAATCGGCATAAGCAACTTTCCAACCACCGCCGTGATGGCCGCCATGATCGTCGCCTTCAACTTTTTTGATGATGATGATATTATTCTTATCGGCCATTGTGCAAGCATCCTTTATGAAAATACATCACTGGTTAAGTCGTGGCCTAATGGATGCATTTGCGATTGCGCAAGATGAAAACAGCCAGTGAAAGTGGCGTAAGTTATTATTCCGAATAAGCTTCATCACGTTTTGGGGTATCTCGGTGATACTTCCCCAAGCCCAGTTGTTTTGCATGCGCTGCTTTTCTGTCAGAATAGCTGGGTGCTACTAAAGGCATTGTTTCGGGTAGATCAAATAACTTCCGGTACTCGCTTTCATTTAATCCATGCTCTACGCCAAGATGGCGTTTGAGCATTTTAAAGCCTTTGCCACAACACAAACAGAAAACCTGATCTTGTGTCACTGCTTGGCTTAGGGGCAGGGCCGGTTTTGCTTTGTCGAGCTGTGCTTGAGGTTCTGATTGCGAGGTCGCACCTTCTACCCCAAATTCCTGTTTAAGCTTGGATATTAGCTCAATAATATCTTCGGAGGATACATCTGTTCGTGCTGCATAAGATGCTGCAATATGCGCTATAATTTCGCCTTGAGATTTGTCACTACTCATTTTACCTACCTTAATTTGAATGGATTTGAACACCCATCTTCTAGACCCCAATTATCTTAAATAGCTTGAAGCCTAATCTTATTAGTATAACATTTAAATACACTATTATGTAAGTATACTATCATATTATTCATGGTTTATATATCATATATAACTGTATAGTCAAATTATCCTTTACTATCATATGCAAGTGTATTTTGAGTTGAATACTGGTTTCAACATTTGTTTTACATATTATAGTGAAAGTTGGGCTGTAATATTTAGAAATGTTGGCTATACTTAGAATCCAATGCTTGGGTTCAGGCTGTTCTAAAGTGAATGATGAGTTTGCGGTGAATAAGAAGCTTGAGGCTGAAAACGCTATAAGTACATTAGTTAAGGAATATATTTTACAATGGGTGAAGCTATAAAACTGGCCGTCCTTGTCGAAAATAATAAAATATTACGCAAGGAAATTTCTCGTCAGATCAATTCAACTGGTGTTCAAGAAATAATAGAATGTGCCTCGCCAAACTTAACTCTTCGCCCGATTATGATCAGTAAAAAACCAGGTATTCTTGTCATTAGCAATGACGATAAGCAAGGCGGTTGTCTGCGTTTAGTAAGGTTTTGCCAAGAACGGTCGGTAAATTGGACTATACTTGTATTGGATCATTTGAATACAGATCAAAGTGCCGCTGAAGCTTTTGCCGCTGGTGCTGACGACGTTTTGCACGTACCGTTTTCTACTGAGGAATTCAAGGCGCGCTTGAAGCTACGGGTATTGCAAACTCTTTATCCAAAAGGTGATGATAGCTCGACGAAGGAAAACACGCTTGCCAAGGCAGGACTTACCCAAACCGAGTTGGAAATCATGGATATGCTGATTGCTAAAAAGGGTGAAATCGTAACTCGAAATCAACTTGCCCAACATCTGGAAAATAAAGACTGGGTTTATGGCGACCGCAAGTACGATGTGCACATAACAAATATTCGTAAGAAGCTCAGAGATAGCCTGACTTCAAACTATGCTGTGAAATCTGTTCGTTCAGTTGGCTACTACATTCAACAAGCCAATAAAGATGGCGGCACAATAACGAAATAAATTACCTTACTGCAAGAATAGATGTTGAAGGCACTTCTTGGTTGTTACGTAAAAGCAGTGTTGGCTGGCCATTGCTGAAAGTTAACTCTTCGACATTAGTAATGGCGAAGCTTGTATAAGATACTGGCTCTGATTCTGAATCAATTGCAACAACTTCAAATGTATATGCACCATCGGCGACCTGCAGGTCTGATGAACTAAGGCCATCCCAATGAACTGTGTGGCGCGTTCCCACTTCTCCTGATAAATCGGTGATTTCCTTTATCACCTCACCATTCAAGCCTAGAACTCTGACGCTGACCTGTTGAGCTTCGCCTGTTAGTTCATAATTAATTGTTGCCTGACCTGAGTTTAAGTCTAATTTATCGGATGCAAGCACCACTTCTCGCCCAAGTAATTGTACACCAGACAGTTCTGTAAAGTTGGTGAATTGCTGACCTATATTTTCAAGATTATCATTTGTTGTGATCGCCTGCTCCACTTGTGACAACTGTGCAAGCTGGGAAACAAATGTTGTCGAATCCATTGGCTCCAAAGGATCCTGGTTTGATATCTGGGCCGTTAATAATAAAAGAAAACTATTAACGTCGACCCCAAGCTGAGCCTGAGCATCTTTGGCTGCTGATCCAGTGTTCGCAGGGTTAGTTTGAGATGTAATTTCCATTATTGTACCCTTTCTCAGGTAAGAATATCAAGTTGACCAACTCTAGTTGATCCTTGTGTAACTGAAGTGGAGTTAGTGGTGTCTTCGTCTTCTAATTCTATATGAGCAGTGTCTAGTCCTAGATCCAGCTCATCTTTTGCGTGATTGAATTGACCTTGGCTAAATTCTTCAAACGCAAGATCAATACCTTCTTGTGTTGTGCTGTTGCTAGATAATACTGAAAGCAATGCATCCCGATCCGTACGTAAAGCGTTTAGGACCGCAGGGTTTTCCGCTTTTACGATGATTTGGATATCTCCAATTTCTTTTGCTTGTAACTCTATAATAACACTTCCTAAACCACGTGGCGCAAGTTCAATACGGGTTATTCCTTCGCTAAAGGTTTTGCTTTGAATTTGGTTGAAAAGATTTTGACTGAAGTTTTTAACCGGACGAGCTTGTTCCGGTATTGTACTTGTACTCAAGCTCTGAAATTCTGATTTTGGCTGAATAACATGAGCAACATTTTCATTGGATGTAATTGATGTATCCGTACTTGAGGTAATTGTCTGGGCAGACACTGCCAGAAGCTCTTTCACTTTGGTTTTTACATCAACAGCCCCTGAATACGCTAAGGGCACAACATTTACTTTGTTAACAGTATTTGTCGTGTCCCCTGTAATTTGCCCAGTTAAACTGGTGTTAGAAGCCTGTTCTTTCAAGGGTGTATCTGTTGTGAATTGTTGTATTTGCTGTGGCCAATCAAGAACCGCCCTTTGTATTAAGGTTGCGGGCTCTGCCACAGTTAAATTAGCAACCGCTTGTGGGATTGCGCTTGGTATTTGGTTGTTCTGACCTACAGGTTGCCCTTGTGATAATAAATTAGTAACGCTTGCAAAAAGGGATGTATTGCCTGTTTGCGTCCTAGGTTCCGATACAACAAGAGACTGTACGCCTATACGCCCTGTCGGCGTAGGGATTTCAGCGGGCACGGTCTGCGCGATCTGTAAATTATCTGGTTTTATAAAGATACCAGAGAACAAGTTTTCTTCAATTTCTAATCCCTGTGTGGTGTCTGCTAATCCTTCGGATAATGTCGAAACATATTGCGTGCCGTTTTTGGTATCAAAGCTTTTTATTAAACCCCATAATTCTGTCACAGCTTGTGAAAGGATATCTTTTACATCCTCGGGATTAGCATTTACCAACAAATTTTCGGTTTCTGTTGATAGATCAATTATTTGTTGTTCGAGCTCATTCAGGGGGTTAATCTGTAATGTTTCTGTATTGTTAAGCGGGTTTGAACGGGTTGTATTCAACACATCCTGCATCATCTGGCCAAACCCTTTAGAGCTTCCTTCAATTTGAGCTTTCGGGGTTTCAAGACCACTTTGGTTTTTGATAAATGATCCTTTTTGTGCCAAGGATGAAAGTATACTTGTATTATTGTCCATTCAGAATTCCTTAACTTAACATCTCAAGTTTAAAACCGCATTTCAGCAGCTCTTGGCGTAAACGCATTAACGCATGCCTTTCGATTTGGCGTAATTTTGTCCGAGTCATATTCATTTCCTCGGCCAAATTCTGTACGCAATCTGGATTATGTTTTAGTTTTAACCTTTTAATAATTTTACGCTCTGCAGGATTTAGCATTTTCATTGCTTCATGCAGTGTTTGCGAAAGTGCTGATGATGTTGATTTTTCCATCACCAATTCCTCGGGGTTCAATCTTGGGCATTGTAACGTCTTTGAAGTAAAGCTCCCTGTCTTACCTATAGCGTCGTCTAAAGGGATAATGCCTTTTATAATCATCTGGGCTTGTGCTGCCTTATCGTCATGAAAGCGATTGCCGCAAGCTTCGATATAGGTACGAGCAGGTATATCTATAACAACCTTTATGCGTGCTAAAGCTGCCGAAATACCAGCGGATACCCACCAAACAGCGTAGGTGGAAAACCGAACTTTAAACTTTAGATCAAAATTATTTGCTGCGCGTATCAACCCGATAATACCTTCAACCATCAGATCTTCTACATGAACAGGGTTGTTTGCATAATTGATGGCTTGGGCCCAAGCTTGTCGTGCATGAGAGCGTAACAAAAGCTCTAAAGCACTTTTGTCAGCATCATTTTGCCAGCTTTTAATGGCGCGGCGCTCTTGCGCCACCCCTAGAAGAGGTTCTTGCATTGCAGCTTGATAAGATAAAGACATCATAAATAGACAACTCTATTATTCTTGGAATCATGGATAGATAAGCATATTTATAAGTTGTTTAAAAGAAATCTTTGGTTTACATAATTTAAACAAGATTAAAGTATATTAATACTTATGTATTTTAATGATGATATACTTGACTGGAATAGGGCACAATTTCTCCGAGAACAGCCGCAACAATATCTTTCTTCCAGGCGCTGCAATTGCTTAGCTTATTATATATTTTTGATAAGTTTACGCATTTTTGGCTTGGCTCATGTTTCCATACAGTTTTTTGAGAGTTGCTGAAGAAAGCACTTTTATTTGCGTAATATTTAGCATCCACAGTATTGTTAGTTGGCCCTGTCCAGTATTCGTTAACTGATTGTGACAAACCATTCTGAAAACTGGTTGCGCATATCTTCCGGTGTTCAATTGCGAGCTTTTCAATAAAACTGCAATAAGAATTTGCCATTACACGAAGTGCATCCGTTTCATATTGGAGTGGAAAAATACCATCTCCAATAATTCCCAGAAGCATATCGCCAATCAAAATTCCCAGTTGAAAAGAAATATCGGACCTGCTGAAGGCAGCTTTATTGTTTTGCTCTTTTAAAAGAACAATCATCGACCCATAGGGAACATCAGTAGAGAGCTCTTCTGAGAGCACATCACCTAATGGAAGGGCGGGTAACAATTCAATTCCCTCTGGGATAATACGGTTGTAGCTTATTGCTGAACTTGCATTAAAGCAAACAGTTGGGTGCGGAAGCATCAACTTTAAGAGGTATTGTATTTCTACTGACATTCTACTTTGAGTGGTTGAAATCGCCCCCCCCCAAATACTTTCTAGTAACGTTCCGTTATGCATTTCCAACCCCACCTTAGATTACATCATTTACACGAATACCGCTTACTATGATTTTACAATTCTTTAATAACCTTTAACGTGACTTAGTGGAAGTGGATAATTGTTAAGTAAAACTACTAAATATAGTAGTATTTAACCATGCTGACATCTATATGTATGCTAAATATCTATAATTTTAATTAAAATTAAGGCTCTAACGTCACCTTTTTGCAGTTAATGGAGGAATGCTAATCTTAACATTTGTTAGTCTCGATTTTAAAATTTTTACCAAAATTAATTTTTTTAAATTCCCTTATAGAAATTATCCTTCAAAGATTCACGTTTTTGTGATTCTCCTATAGAGGGTTTTAGCCCCGGATCAACTTTCAGTAGATATAATGTTGTAGGATTTGCATGAATCAAACAAACCTTGCGATAAGAAATAAAGCGTGAGCTGTGTTTTTTAAATGCGATGAGGCCGGATAGGTGATGTATGGCGCACATAAAGCTGCGTGAATTATGGTACTTATTGTGTAGTTTGCGGCACTAGAAAAACAACAAACCTTGACTCAGTAAGCCGATTGCAATGCTTTTCACTGGCTTATTGGTGCTCGCGGTTACTAATTGGGGCGCCTGAGATGTTTAAATAACGGATGCTGCCGTTTGATTGTTTGGTAGTATTGGGAATGATTCTTCTAAAGATGAAAACTTGTACCCGCGTCCAAAAACCGTTTCAATATAATGGTAATTTGACTTTGCTGCGGCCCCGATTTTTTTGCGGATTTTGCATACATATACATCAATGACTTTATCGAAGGGTTGACTGTCGTCTAGACTGTAGACGGCATTGTATACTGCGACCCGAGACATCACTTTTGGAGCATTAACAAACAAATATTGGAATATGGTATGTTCACGAGGTGAAAGTTTAACCCTTTTACCTGAGACCTCTGGGTCGCGGCCATCAAAAAAAGCCGTAATCTCACCGATAGTTAAGCTTTCAGCTGAGTATCCATGCGCTCTACGGGCAATCGAACTTATTCTTGACCGTATTTCAATTCCATTTACAGGCGTAACAATGTCATCATCAGCGCCAACATCTAATGCCGCCGCTGTTTCCTGAACATTTCGGGTGTTGCGTGTAACCAAAACTGGGTTCCGGCAACCAGCTGCGCGCAAACTTCTGATGTGATCCAAAGTTCGCGGTGTGCTTGCCATCAGAAAGGGTTGAGGGCTGATGCTGTCGTTGTTCAAGGAACGAAGATTTCCCTTAAAGAAATTGTCGTTAATTTCTATCGGCACCATCTGTACAGATAAAAGTTCTGCAATAATGCCTGCCCGACACTCATCTCGCGGTTCATAAAGGAATACGTTAGTCATATGTTTGCATGATCTTTCGTTAGGGCCTGCATGAATTAACATGTATTATTCTCAAACTTTGGCAGTTAATTCCAAGTAGGTCAAGCAAAAGAAATTTAAATCTTAATTTATGCTTAGTCTATTCTTGCTATTTATGCTAATAATGCTATCTATTAAGATAATTAAAGCTCTTAGCTTGCTTATTATATGGAAACGTTATGTCGGCAGAACAAAAACGAATAGATATTTGGATGGTACTGTTTCTTGGTTTTGTGCTTATATTTATCTCGCCCGTACAAAGTTTTGCTGAAGTTAGAATTAAAGATATCGCAGCTTTTGAAGGTGTCCGTAAAAACCAACTGGTAGGGTATGGGTTGGTCGTTGGCTTGAATGGGACCGGGGATCGCATCAGAAATAGCCCCTTCACTAAAAAGTCTATTGAGGGAATGTTAGAGCGCCTTGGCGTGGGCAATCTTTCCAATGATGACCTTAAAACAAAAAATACAGCGGCGGTTATGGTGACAGCAATGCTGCCGGCATTTGCTAAGACGGGCTCAACAATTGATGTTGTTTTATCTTCACTAGGTGACGCCAGTTCTTTGCGCGGCGGTACATTGATTGTTACGCCGCTAACGGGTGCTAATGGGGAGATTTATGCAGTGGCTCAGGGGCCGATTGCAGTGGCGGGTTTTGCCGCCCAGGGAATTAATGCAAGCGTGGTTCAAGGGGTGCCGACAGTTGCGCGTATAGAAAACGGTGCAATTGTTGAGAATGAAGTGAAGTTTGTTCTCAGCAGCCTTAAATCTGTAATGCTCTCTATGCGTACGCCAGACTCTACCACAGTTATGCGTGTTAAAAACGCAATCAATGATGCCCTTGGTCCGAATGTAGCCGTAGCGCTTGATCCATCGACAGTAGAGGTGCATCCGC